>Ga0209536_100013194_pt1 | contig 11929 bp, 5 predicted proteins | sample DeeMarSeWOR28_12_FD_187461 | JGI IMG/M metagenome (GOLD analysis project Ga0209536, IMG submission 187461) | Marine sediment microbial communities from White Oak River estuary, North Carolina - WOR-2-8_12 (SPAdes) (version 2) | ecosystem: Environmental > Aquatic > Marine > Intertidal zone >...
CGATGCCAGTGATGTTGATGTTGCGGTAGGCCCGCCGATCCTGGAGAACGGCGTGTCTAAACCGTCGGGGCGCTTTGGCAATCCATTGTTTACTTCTTCAAGGAGCTGGTCGATCGCGATTGGATCGATGAACATATCCTGAAGTTTCGGTCCTATATGCTTCATGAACACATCTTTTTCAGCCACCTGGAGCGCGCCTTTTTTTGTCAATGAGCTTGGCTCCTGTCTTCCGGCGCTGGTGCCGACCGGCGCCGTAAGGCTTACCGGCGAAGCTTTTGCTGTTTGCAGAACTGTGCTGAGACAGGGCACCATCTTTCTTGAAGTGCTGCTGAACGAATGCCTTGAGACCGTTGCCAGAGCGATCCTTCCCGCATCTGGTCTTGTTGATCTGAATTCCCGTAATTTTGCCAGCTGTCCCCCGAATGTTAATCTTGCTCCCATTTTTCTTACCTCCTAAATAAATAAGCCGAGACCCTTTTCGGGCATCGGCTTCTTTGAACCTGAATTTATTATTTGACTTTATAAGCCTTTATTCAACCAACCTATTATCGGTGCGGATTTCCGGAAATTTCACTTATTTTCAATTTAATTGTTTTTAAGATTTCTCAGGTACTTCCTTGGCTTGTGCTCGGGGATGTCCATATTCGCGTAATTATGCCTTAACCTTTTGATTTCTTCGGGCGTCAGCAGTCTCATGTCTCCTTCATAATATTTCCTCACGAGCCTTTCTCTGGATGGGGTGCGCATGGTTCTTCTTGAAGATGCTTCAGGTTGAATCGAGGCCACCTCAACATACTTTTCCGCATTGTTCCTGTCCTCTTCTAAGACAGCTTGTTTTTCCTCTGAGAGTGAATTGATGAAAGCCCGGGATTCTTCTTTTCCGATTAGTTCATCGAGGACGATAAGAAGTCTTCCCGCGATGTAGGTGTCGTTTTCTTCTGATCCGACATGTGAAGTGAGTGAACTAATAAGTTTTTTTGCCCTTCCCGGCGTGAGCTGTCTGAATAATGCCAGTTTGTTAACATGCTGCCCGATCTTCGTGTTGAGGAAAAACTGCCTGAGATCTTTTAAGTGCTTGTTGAACCATTTGTTCGCGATCTCCCTTGCTTTATTATCATTTGATGTGAAAATAAGGAAATCAACAAGATCAGCAAGCATTTCGGGGTTTTTAATTTCATCTATTGTGATCTCATTGATCAATTTTAAGAAATCCTCGAATTGGGAGACGAACTCTTTTTCCTCTCCTCTTGGTTTCTTTGTCCCCCTCAGCAGGGCAGCCATTCTCGACTCCTTTGTTTTTGCCTTTCCGAGAAATAATGTCTGCTGTTCGCTGGAAATGACAATAAAGTCGCCTTCTTTAACGTTTTTTGTGATTGACCCGGATTTTTTCGGGTTGATGAGGGAGATGATTCCGTACTTTCTTGAAACGGCAATAGTATGCGCCGCGGCGCTTGAAATGCTTACCAGGCCGTCCATATCCCTCATGGCATCAACGTCATCCGGCTCAAAGGATTCTTTAACCCAAACTACCTTTTCTCCTCGTGCCTTTGCCTCAAGTGCCGCTTCTTCAGTAAAATATGCCTTGCCCATTACATCTCCGAAGGGGAGTATGCTTGTTCCGCGAGTGATCTCTTTAATATTTTTCTCGATCACCAATGAATCCGACAGCAGTTGTTTAAGGTGGTAGAGCTTAAAAATGTTTAGTATAGAGCTTCTGGAGATTCTTCCATTTTTGTGCATTTCGATCGCCGTTTTCAGCGCTGCCGGAGCTGACATCGGAGTTTCGTTGGCCTGAAGGACTCCGAGCATTCCGCGTTCTTCGGCAAGCTCTATGGTTACCGGCGTTCCAAAAGATCCCTCCAGCGTCATGAAGCCGTCTTGGAGCGCTTGAGTCTCCGGGCTCAAGGTCGCGACTCTCGGCTTTCTGCCGCCAGTCATAATTTCGTCTCCCCACGATTCTTTTGCGACCAGCAGTTCGCTTTTGGTCCCGAACTTCGGTTCCCTTGTGTGAAAAACGCCGGAGAAGGACCCTTCCAGTTTTCCCGCGATCATTTCCTGTAATATATAGATTAGATTTGCTTCATGAGAATGCATAAAAGAACTCAGCATTTCATGGTTCTCCCTAAAAAAGTAATAAGCAATGTAACTTGCCCATTTGTCGAGGATCCTCGTGTCATTTGACATAGCGCAGTTCGATTCGATGATCTTTTCCAGCTTTTCTATGGCCTTTCTTTTTTCGAGAACCGTTTTAGGATAAGGAGTGGTGATTTCTTTTATCATTGGCTTGTATTCATCCCATCTTAGATGAATCTCAAGGATGATGTTGATCAAGTGGCCTATTCTCATATCATAGGCTCCGGGTCCGTATCTTTCGATTAATGCCGGCATGGCACGCTCGGTGGCTCCCAGATTAAGAAGGGTAGGCATTATGCCGGGCACATTCTCGGGCAAACAGGAACGGAGGGAGAAGACGAGGGGTCTGTCAGGATCATCATATTTCTTTCCTGTCAGTTCCTCTAGGACGCGCAGAGCGTATTCAACTAATCTCGTCTTTTCGGTGTCAAAGCCCTTTCTGCGGTTCGAGGTAATTATGCAGAACGCCGGAACGGGGAAGCCCATTTTTGTCAGCATGAGAAGGTTGTATCCTTTATCGCCCACGAGACTCTTCGGAAATTCCCTTGTGGATGTGGAGGGGACAAGGTATTCGGCTGCGGCGGCGTTCTCATCCATTGTGATTTTGAAATCTTCAAGTTCTTTAATCCCGAGAGGGTCGGAGATATGGCTTTTGAATTCTGCCAGGTTTGCCGCCTGCCTGAGCGCTAGTTCATCCCGGGCTTTTGAATTGCCTTTTCTTGCGGAAAGGATCAGTTTAAGATGCTCTCTGGCTGTTCCGCTTGTCGGGCTTGAAAAATAAATACTATCGATATCCCTTATGAGTGTTTTTGCCGGACGCCCGCTTTGGGAGTAGTTGACCGAGAAATAAAATCCGATCTGAGGAGGCGTATTTATGCCCTTAGCCCGGTTTTTTAGACTCAGGCAGATCCTTGCGGGTGAGTAGTAGGGCCTGTTTGCTTTAACAATCTTTAAGCTCATGGTTTTACCATATTATCGTTATCCTCTCAGAATAATTGCAAAATTCGGTCCGCCGTAAAACTTCTTGATTTGTGTGTTCTTTTCATTTAGACTGAATTCGTTTTGTGATTTTAATAATTTAGGAGGAATGGAAAATGGTCAGATTATCGGAAGATTATTTCTTTATTGGAGGCAGGGCAAAGAAGGATTCTAAGATCGAAGACGTAAAGGGAAGGCAGATACTTGATTCAAGAGGCAATCCGACTGTCGAGGTGGACGTTCGCCTGAAAGACGGCACGCTTGGAAGGGCGGCTGTGCCTTCGGGAGCATCGACTGGAGCGAATGAAGCGCTTGAACTCCGCGATGGAGATAATTCAAAGTACCTTGGCAAGGGCGTTCTAAAAGCTGTCGAGAACATTAATGCTCAAATAGCTCCAAAACTCAAGGATATGCCTGTTCACCAGCAGCTGAAGATCGATAACCTGATGCTGGAACTGGATGGCACAGACAACAAGAGCAAGCTTGGAGCCAATGCAATTCTTGGTGTTTCCCTTGCTGTAGCCAGGGCGGCTTCAGTTTCTTATGAAATCCCTCTTTATAAATACATCGGCGGAGATAATGCGGCAATTCTTCCAGTTCCCAACATGAACGTAATGAACGGCGGGGCCCATGCCGGATGGAACATCGAGCTTCAGGAATTCATGATCTCACCTGCTGGAGCCAAGAGTTTTTCTGAAGCTCTCAGGATGGGCGCTGAAGTTTATCAAGTCCTGAAAAAAGTGCTTAAAGAAAGAAAGCTCGCGACCGGAGTGGGGGACGAGGGCGGATTTGCTCCGCTTCTCACAAAGAATGAAATGGCGATCGAGGTCATAATGGAAGCTATCCAGAAAGCTGGATATAAACCGGGGAAAGACATATATCTTGCGCTCGATCCGGCATCTTCCGAATTCTATAAAGAAGGCAAATATATCCTGAAGAGCGAAGGCAAACAGCTCTCTTCTGAAGAAATGGTTGCGATGTACGAAGACTGGATAAGTAAATATCCGATCATCTCCATCGAGGATGGTCTCTCCGAGGCCGACTGGGACGGCTGGGAAACGCTTACCGAGAGGCTTGGCGGGAAAGTCCAGCTTGTCGGAGATGACCTTTTTGTCACGAATGTTGAGTTCCTGAAGAAAGGAATAAAGAGTAAGGTCGGGAATTCAATTTTGATCAAATTAAACCAGATCGGTTCTCTCTCAGAAACATTGTATACGATGGAAGTCGCGAAGAAGGCCGGGTACACTTACATGACGTCTCACAGGAGCGGCGAGACAGAAGATTCAACGATAGCGGATCTTGCTGTCGCCACGAACTCGGGTCAGATAAAGACGGGTGCTCCCGCCAGGTCCGAGAGAGTCTGCAAGTACAATCAGCTTCTTCGAATTGAAGAAGAGCTTGGTTCAAAAGCCAAATACATAGGCTTGGCTGGATTTAATCCTAAAAAATAGTTCTTCGGTTCTGAAATCCTCGCATTTTCCTGCCGATAAATAACCGGCCCGGTGGGGAGGTTATTATGGGCGCAGGAAAAACAATTACTCACAACGTTAAACTTATGAGCGATGCCAAGCGCATATGGGGCGGGGGTGTCGCCGGATGGAAAGCGCTCCGCGCTGACGCGAGAAAACTCAAAGTCTGCTTTTTAATGGGCAGAAAGATCGTTAAACAGCTTGGCCTTCCCGAAATGTACAGAGAGCACTTTGACCTGAAAAGGACGAGCGAAAGAATCGGAAAAGCTCTGTTCTTTTTGGAAGATGACAAGTATATTGCCATTTCTGAGAAAGGGATCACCTGGAAAGACGACCAGAGCCCGCTGATGGAAGAGTGGAGCTCCCCGGCACAGCATGCTTTTCTTCTTATCAAGGAATGGCTCCCTGAACATGTCTTTTCAAAGAAAAAGCAGAATGGCTCTATAGATGACGCTCATTATGTTGAGCTCCTGGCTGAGGCTGACCTTTCGGTAAGAAAATCGCTGAGGCCTCTTGTTGGAATGCGGGCCAGAGGTTCTCTTGCCGGCTTTGAGCTTCAGAGGGCTCTTGCCCGGGAGGTTGATTCTGACGGCCTTTCCGAACTAAAGCCCTCTAACTTCAAGAAATTTGAGGGCCCTGTTCTTCTAGATAACAAATGTATTAAGCTTGTCATATCGGACACCCATCTTGGCAGCGGTGACAAGCGCGTCGATGACTTTGCTCCAAGGAAAAATGATTTCCTCGAACTTTTGGAGTACTGGAAGAAATTCATTCTTGATCCGGCCAGACAAAAAGGCGTGAAGGTCGTTCTCATTATGAACGGGGATATGGCTGAGCGCTGGCAGTTTGAATGGGATGAGATTTACAGGGGGAATAAGAAAATCCTTAAGGAACTTCTGGGGCTTGGCATCGACATTTATTATGTGGTTGGGAACCATGACATGGATGTTGGGGCTTATTTCAAAATGAAGATCGAGAGTCCGAGGGGATCCAATGTATTTATTACAAACATGGTTGTTGATGAGAACGGTGTCTTTGTTCACGGCCACGGTGCCGATCCGTTCAACAAGACTCTTGAGGAGTACGACGCCACAAAGCGTCCTTTTGGAGCTACGGTCACAAAGGTAGGGAAATGGCTCGAATATATCGATCCGCATATAGAGGAAAAGCTCGAAGCTGTAAAGAAAGCCTTCCGAAGTGGAAAGTTTGATGAAACCTACACCAAACACTACGCGCAATACATAAATCTGTTGAATCAGGAATTATTCGCCGGCATGGCCGGGATATTCAAGCCGGTCCTCGGCCACACGCACAAGATGGACAGGGGGAATCTTGATACTCCCATCGGAAAGCACTTTAAAGGAAGCGACACTGTTTACTATAACGATGGCACTGCCGGAGTTAAGCCCATAATTACATGGGGGGTCAAGAACACGAATGGCGAGGTTGAGATCCTGCCTTTCGGAAGCCCGCCGACTATCAAGCTTTGGCCTAACCCATGATAACTTCTATGTGATGCTCTTTCTTGTCGTTGAAAGCGGGAATGAGTTTGCTGCCGGTCTTCACGCCGTCAACAGTTACTGATTTTATGCCTTTGCTCACGTGGCTTGGGTTTCTCACGGTTATGTAATATTCACATCCCCTGAAGCTGCGCTTCACTTCAAAACCGTCCCATGTTTTCGGGATGCACGGATCAACGATCAATCCGTTGTAATCGGCCCTGATCCCAAGCAGCCATTGTGATATGGCCACAAAATTCCATGAGCACGAGCCTGTTAGCCATGAGTTCTTTCCTTCGCCAAAGTCCTTGTGATCCGCCCCGGCGATCATCTGGCAGTAAACGTAAGGTTCGACCTTATGAGTTTTAGCGATCTTGTTCCTTGCCGCCGGAAGAATGGCCTTGTAATACTTGAAGGCCTGATCTCCTCTTCCGATCATCGCTTCCGCGATCATTGCCCACGGGTTCGGGTGGCAGAAGATGGCGCCGTTCTCTTTTAGCCCGGGAGGATAAACGGTTATTGAACCGAGTTCCGGGTGAAATTTATCGTATGACGGCTGAAGAATCATCACGCCGTGTGCTGTCGCGAGGATCTTCTTTACGGAGTTCATGCATTTCTTGGCTCTTTCATCGTCAGCCACGCCTGACATTACCGCCCACGGCTGTGGCTCAAGGTAGATCTGCCCCTCCTTGTTCTTTGATGAGCCCACGGGATTTCCATTGTCGTCAAACGCCCTGATGTACCAGGCGCCGTCCCATGCTTCTTTGTTGATCTGATCGCTCATTGACTTAGCGATATCGATAAATCTCGTAGAGTCGTCTTTTTCTCCTATTAGCTCGGCCAGTTTGGACATCTCACGCGCGGCAGCCACAAGCATCATGGCCACCATTACTGATTCCGCCCTGTCCTTGCCCTTGTCCATATTAAGGTTAAGGCAGTCGTTCCAGTCGGCGAATCCGATTAGCGGGAGGCCGTGAGGACCCGTGTGAGTGTTGGAATAATCAATAGCCCTTGAGAGGTGATCGTACATTGTTGATTTCTTGCCTGTGTCAAAAGGTACCTGCTCGTTAAGGAATTCGACATCACCGCTTTCCTTGATGTAAGAAGCGGTTGAGAGAACCAGCCAGAGGTGATCGTCCGAATATCCGCGGCCGTTGCCTTTTTTTGTGAGAGGAGAATACTGGTGATACGCGTCTCCTTCTTCGAACTGCGTTGAAGCAAGATCAATAATTCTCTGTTTTACTTTCTCTGGTATCTGGTGGACGAATCCAAGGGTATCCTGGTTTGAATCCCTGAAGCCCATACCCCTGCCGATCCCCGCCTCGTAGTAAGATGCCGAGCGGGACCAGTTGAACGTTGTCCTGCACTGGTATTGATTCCAGATGTTCGCCATTGTGTTGACTTCATCGTCATCGGTATCAACCGAGAGTTTGCTGATATTTGTTTCCCAAAATTTCTTAAGTTTGTTAAGCTCCGCAATTACGGCATCTTTATCCTTAAACTTCTTAACTGTTTTCGGAACATTCTCGGGCTTTTCCGCGTATCCCAAGATAAAGATAAGAGTTTTTTCCTGCTTCGGGTTAAGTTTGACGTTTATTTGATGCGCTCCGATGGGGGACCAGCCGCAGGCGATGGATTTTTTGCACTTACCCTTTATCACGGCTTCCGGCGCCTCAAGTGAACCGTAATTCCCCAGAAAATCCCTTCTCTGAGAATCGAATGAGGCAACCTTGGCGTTTGAGCAGGCGAAATATGCCAGGTAATTGCCTTCGACCCTGAATCTGCTCAAGTTATATATTGTTCCGTTTCTGTATTCTGTCTCGCCGATGTTCAGGTTATACTGGAAATCAGTCATGTCGTTCAATGCATCCCAGAGGCAGAACTCAATAAAGGAGAATATCGAAAGGTCTCTCTTTTTCTTTGATTCGTTCTTGATAGTTACCATCAAGATCTCCAGGTTCTCCTTGAGCGGCACAAGATAGGTTGAAGTTGAGCTGATTCCTTCGTATTTGGATGATATTGTCGTGTATCCGAGGCCGTGCCTGCATTCGTATTCGTATTCCTCGAGGTCTTTTAACACCGGCTGCCATGATGTTGACCAGTAATCCTTTGACTTGTTGTCCCTGACGTAGACATATCTTCCGCCGCGGTCCATGGGGATATTGTTGTATCTGTAGCGCAGGATCCTTCGTTCCCTGGCGTCCTTGTAAAAGCTGTAACCGCCGGCGGTGTTTGATATCATGGCGCAGTACTCGTCCGCTCCAAGGTAGTTTATCCACGGAAGCGGCGTGTCCGGCCTCTCGATAACATACTCCTTTGCGTCGTTGTCAAAATATCCATATTTCATTGTTAATTTCCCCTTTCTGTTTATGCTGACAGGTGCAATATCTTAACTTCCCTCTCTTCCAGAGGGAGAACGATCTTTTCGTTTTCAATTTTATAATTTTCTTTCTTGATGAGTTCCTGTGCCTTTATGAATTTCTTTGGAACTGTAACCTTGACTTCCGAGCTCTTGTTCCCATGGTTTATGAGATAAACGATCGGAGTGGTGTCTTCCCAGAATGTTGCCTCAACGTCATCGCTTCCTTCAATGGTGATAGGAGGGGAGGGAAGCCTCGATCTTAGATATTCTATGGCCTTTTCCGAAGGGTACTTGCTGAGAGTCAAGAACAGACTGAAAGTAGCGTAAATAACCTTTCCGCGTCCCATGGTTTTTTCGATGATGGCCGGCTTTCCATCTCTGTAACCGCAAACTATTCCTTCTTTGGCTGTGACAACATCTCTGAATCCTATTGCTTTTAAACCCAGGTCCGGTATCTGGAGGGAATCTTCAATGATTTCTGAGTGGTCATACGTGATGTCCACAAGTCCTTCAAGGAAGGGTTTTTCGTTGAGATGCCCGTGTTCGTTCTTCATTCCGAACCTGGCCTCTGTTATGAGGATTCCTCCGTCGTAAACATATTTCTTTAGAACCTTAACATGCTTTTCTCTCAGCAAATAAGGATTCGGCAGAAATATCGCCTGAAACGGCAGAGAATTCTCTTCAAGCTGCCTTTCAAAGATGAAAGCGACAGGATTGTAGTGATTCCACAGAACTATGTGCGCTCCGGACAGGCTGCTTAAGGAATGCGTTACGCCGATGTCTTCCCTGACCCCTGACCACTGCCCGGAGATATTTCGCGCCGGTCCCTGCTCCTGGAAGGTTTCAACTTCTGAAGATCGCAGGTAAGCTATTGCGACCTGAGGCATGAGCTTGTGTTGGCTAAGTGTTTCCTCAACAGACTTGATCTCTTTTCCGGCTCTTTCAATGGAGGTCAACCTTTCAGTCCTTCCGCCGGCCGAGTTAAGGATGCCAAATCCTCCCACTTCGCTGCCGAACAGCGGCGGTCTCCACGCGTGATAGAGAATTCCCCTTGCTCCGTGCGCCGCGACCTGATGCGTCCAGAGCCGTATTTCAGGCCCGTGGACGTGGTCCTTGAATCCCCATCGGACATTCGGGCCGCCCTGCAGCTCCGTTACGTGGAATTCGGTTTCACGTTCAAACGTATAACTGCGCCAGAGGTCGGCCATCATGGCAAGATTGCGCGGCTCGAGCCTTCCGCCAGCCGGATAAATGTCCCATCCGTACCAGTCAAGACCTTCCGCCAGCCTGTCGTGATCGGGGACCCTGGGACATATACCGATAAAGCCGTTTGTTCCGATTTTGTGCTTCTTATCCAATTCCCTAACCTTGCTCTTCATCCACTTGAGCCATTCGTGAAGGCTTTCAGTCTTGAATCTGTACCAATCCAGGAAAATATGCGGCGAAACGGCCTCCCACATGCCTCCCTTGGGAGGGGTTATTTCGGAGAAGTCGGAAAATTCCGCGGTCCAGAACTTCATTCCCCAGATCCTGTTGGCTTCTTCGATCGTTCCATACTTTTCTTTCGCCCATCGAACGAAAGCGTCTTTTGTGTCATGGCAGTGGCAGTAGTCTTTTAGTTCGGCGACATCAAGCGGAGGATAGACCGGTTCATTGTCTATCTGCCACATGAGCAGCGCTGGATGCTTCGAGTATCGCCTTACGATCTTCTTGATGTAGATCTCCGCCAGGTTCTTGAACATGATGTTGTTCCTGCAGACATTAGGCCTCGGGCCGTATTCCGGATAGAGCGTCCCGTCATGGGCCACGGGCCTTATGTGAGGGAATTTCTTTATCAGCCATGGAGGGGCCTGAGATGTGCCAATGCCGAGTACGACCTTAAGGCCGTATTTATCGGCGAGGTCCATTGCCATGTCCATGTCGGTGAAGTCAAACTTGCCGTCTTCCGGCTCAACCCAGTTCCAGGCCATCTCGCCGAATCTTACAATGTTGAATCCGGATTCGCTGATCCTCAAGAATTCCTTTTCCCAGGTATCCTTGGGCCACTGATCCGGATAGAAGGTCACTCCGAAGGGAAACATCTTGTCTCCTTACTTTCCCATCACGACTCTTACCTGATGAGCTTTTCCGTCCCCATGGGGTCTGATAAGGTTTTCGTTTACTTTTTCGCCGTCAACGAACATCTCGGCAACGCCTCGTTCAACGCCGCTCGGGTTTTCTATAGATATCTCGTATGTCGCTCCCCTGAAATCCCTCGTTATCTTGCAGTTCTTCCATTTTGAAGGGATGCACGGGTCTATTCGTAATCCTTCCCAGTCTCTCCTTGCTCCGAGAGTCAGCTCTGTCGCGTTCATGAATACCCAGCCTGCTGTGCCGGTCACCCACGTATAGGAGCCTTCGCCGTAAGAGTAGGGGTGATCCGGCCCTATTAGATATTCCGCGAACGCGTAGGGCTCGGTCTTGTATACTTCAATGCTCTTCTGTTTGTTGGGAAAAACTTTTTCGAATGTTTCATAGGCCTTGTTGCCCATGCCCAGCATAAGGTAAGCCGCCACCATAAAGTTATGGGCGTGGCAGAATACCGCCGCGTTCTCTTTTGTGCCTTCGGAGAACATCGCTATTCGCCCCAACCCGGGATCGAAAACCGTGTAAGCGGGGGAGAGAAGGGCCAGTCCGTGTTTTCCGTTGAGCTGCCTGTCAACGGCGTTGAGAATAAGCGGAAGCCTGTCGTTGGTGACAACCCCCGAGAGTATTGCCCAGGATTGGGAGTTAAGGAAAATTTTTCCCTCCTTGTTTGTGCTTGAGCCGAATGGAATCAGGTCATCGTTGTATCCGGCGATATACCATTCACCCCTTGAGCCGTCTTTTCGTTTGTCCCATCCGTTTTCATTTACCCTGCCCGCCATGATCTCCGCTTTTTTTCTTAAGTCTTCACCGACGTCGCTCTTGCCGAGCGCTTCCGCGAGTTCGGCTCCCATCTTGAGAGACCTTACGAGCGCCATGCCGAGCCATACGGATTCTCCTATCTGCCTGTGGCCCGCCATATCCAGCGCGTCGTTCCAGTCGGCTTCGCCGACCCGGGGTATGCCGTGAACGCTCACGTCGTTAAAAGTAAAATTCAACTGTGCCATCAGGTGTTCAAAAAGCGTTCCTTCTCCGTCCTTTATCGCTCCCTTGTGCCAGTTGATGTCGGTTTCGGTTCCTCCCTTTCTCCACATATCCTTGAGCCATGGGATTTGTTCGTTTAGAAAAGAAATGTCACCCGTTTCCTTTACGTACGACGCCACGGTGGGGGTTAGCCACGTTGGGTGGTCCTTGAAAGGTCTGTTGGGGTAGGGGCCGTAAGTATCAGACCAGCCCGGAGCGCAGGTGCCGTCCCTTCGGATGAGCGAAGCGATCTTTCTTATCTTGTCTTTCGAATATTCCGCATTTAACGAGAGAATTCCTTCCGCATCCTGAGAAGAATCTCTGTACCCCCTTCCTCCCTG
>Ga0209536_100013195_pt1 | contig 11928 bp, 8 predicted proteins | sample DeeMarSeWOR28_12_FD_187461 | JGI IMG/M metagenome (GOLD analysis project Ga0209536, IMG submission 187461) | Marine sediment microbial communities from White Oak River estuary, North Carolina - WOR-2-8_12 (SPAdes) (version 2) | ecosystem: Environmental > Aquatic > Marine > Intertidal zone >...
TAGTATTATGGGGTTCCCCTATCATACTTTGCCCCTGGAGGTCATGGGCGAGATTTTTCGTGGTGGTGCCGATAAGGCCAAAGAAGCCGGGATTTCCGTGCTTGGGGGTCACACCATCGAAGATAGTGAATTAAAATACGGTTTGGTGGTTACTGCCTATGCTGAAATCGATCAGATTCGCACCAACAGCAGTGCAAAGCCGGGTGATGATTTGGTCCTTACCAAGCCTTTGGGAGTGGGGGCAATCTCATCGGCCATCCAAAGAAGGATAGCAAGTGATTCTTTAGTGAAAAAGGCTGGGGCACTAATGGCTGCTTTGAACAAAGAGGCAGCCCAGGCCATGAGAGAAGTTGGTGTTCATGCTGTTACTGATGTTACTGGATTCGGCTTATTGGGCCACCTTTTGGAGATGACCCAAGCCAGTAAGGTCAGCGCTGAAATATTTGCCCACAGTGTTCCCACCATTGAAGAGGCTTGGGAGTTTGTTCGCAAGGGCAAGATTCCTGCAGCCACCCATACCAACATGAAATACGTTAGCCACCATATTGGTTACAATGATGGGTTGAGTCGGGAAATGTCCCTGATGTTGGCCGATCCGCAAACAGCTGGAGGGCTACTAATTGCAGTCCCCGCCCATAGAACGGAGCGACTCATAGGTCGCCTGAAGGAATTAAAAACTCCTGCAGCTTCTCGTATCGGCCGGATAACCGAAGAACAAGACAAGCGTATCCTTGTGTTTCCATGAAGCGATCTATTCTCCAGGCGGTTGGAATTATACTCCTCTCAGGAACTATCGCTCTTGCGGTGAATGGGTTTCGGCCAGATAGAATTCCTTTGGTGGAAAAATGGCATGAGAAGATACTGAATGAGCAATTGACAGGAGGGCTTCCAGCAGTCTCTCTCAAAGAGGCCAGAGAGGCATATGAGGGAGGCTACGCACTTTTTGTGGATGCCCGCGATCCAGATTTCTTTAAGGCTGGCCATATTCCAGGTGCAGTTAACCTGCCGGTAGAAGATTTTGATCGGGTTTTCCCAACAATCAAGGAGGAATTAATGGCGGCGCCGCGGATAATCACCTACTGTGACGGCGCTAACTGCGAGATGAGCGTGGAACTAACCGAGAAACTACTTTTTGCTGGCGTAGAATACGTAGGGATTTTTACCGGCGGTATCCAGCAATGGAAAGCCGCTGGGCAACCGGTGGCCCGTGAGCCAGCTGGCAGCTAGCAGGAGGCAGCGGCCAGCTCGCAATTCTTAAGATATTACTGCCAGCTGCTTGCTGTCGGCTGCCTGCTGTGGATGGCCTTGGCTTTGAGGACCTTGCACTAGCGAAATGGTTTTATGACCTCCGCAAACGGCAAAATTGGTTTACCTAAATGGTTGACTCATCCCAATACTGCATTGGTGGGGAGAATTGCTTTGGGGTGCGTGTTTGTTTATGCCAGCCTGGACAAAATAAAACATCCGGAGTTTTTTGCCGAGGCAGTGTATAACTACCAACTCTCACCAGAGGTGGCGGTGAACCTGGTGGCCCTGTGGTTGCCCTGGTTGGAACTGGTAAGTGGCTGTTTGCTCATGCTGGGGGTGTGGGTCCGGGGAAGCAGCTTGATTCTGAGCGGGCTGATGCTGGTTTTTCTGACAGCCCTAGGAATCAATCTAGCCCGGGGTGTGGACATTCACTGTGGTTGTTTTACTACGCAGGGTAGTGACCCCATGACCATCCTCACGCTTTTCCGTGACTCTTTTTTCCTGGTTCTTGCCCTCTTCCTTTTTTGGTTGTATCAAGTAAAAAGTGTCCCGGTAAAATTTTCACTCTCCCAGCTATTCCGACGCCACTGATCTAGATTACGCCAATTTGGGGCTAGACCACAAAGATCACAAAGTACACAAAGAAAAATTTATGGTCCATACTTTGTGCTCTTTGTGTCCTTTGTGGTGAGAAGTGAAAGGTCTCTAGTTCATGGCCGGCAGTTTGATGCTAAAGGTGGTTCCCTTCCCTACCTCACTGATAACCTCAATAGAACCTTTGTGGCGCTCAATGATCCCGTCCACCATGGACAATCCAAGTCCAAGGCCCTGCCCTTCACTCTTGGTGGTAAAAAATGGTTCAAAAATGCGGGGTAGATCATTCTTGTCGATGCCGCACCCGGTGTCAGTCACTCGGATGGTGAGGTTACGGTCGCTAGTATTATAAGAGGTAGCGACTGTTAGTTTTCCTCCTTTGGGCATGGCATCAATGGCGTTGAAGATCAGGTTTATGAGACACTGCTGTAGCTGATTGTAATCGCCTCTAACGCGGGGAAGTTTCTGCTGCAATTGTCTCTCTGTAGTTATATTGGCAAGCTTGAGCTTGTGCCCACTGAGCATCAAGCATTTTTCAACCAATTCGTTGATAGGTACATCGATGAAATCCAATTCCGACTTGCGGGAAAATGCCAGCAAGTTGGAGACAATCTTGGAGCAGCGGTCGGTCTCATTCTCCATAAGCTTTAAATAGTTAGAGAATTTTTCGCGGGTTTCTTCAGTTAACGGCCCTTTTTTCAGAATCTTGATCATTAACCGTGCGTAATTCAGGACACCCGCCAGGGGATTATTGATCTCGTGCACAACGCTAGCCGCTAACCTTCCCAGAGAGATCATCTTGTCTTGGTGGAGTAAACGGGCCTGATCAGCGAACTGTTGCTCGAGGCGACGAATCTCACGGAGATCACGGAAAAAGGCGACAGAACCAATCTCTTCTTCACCCTCATGCAAAACGGCCCCTGAAAACTGGGCAGGGATAAGCTGTCCTGATATAGCTACCAGGCTTGTTTCATATAAGGTGAGGCGGTTTTTCCCGCCATAGTCGCTGCTGTAGAGCTTCTCTTTCAATTCATCATATTTTCCCGGTGGGAAAAAGTGATCAATGGTCAGTTTTCCCAGTACCGTCTCCTTGCGATAGCCTAATACCGCCTCAGCAGCCTTGTTGAAAATGATAACCTTGCCTTGGGGATCGTAACCAATGATGGCGTCGATGGAACTTTCAATCAGATTTTTTTGGAACTGATAGGTCTTAGCTAACTCTTCTGCCGTGTCCAACCACCGCTTTTCAATCAACTCCGTATACTCGCGGAGTTCCCGCGTCAAATCTAGCCTTTCTTCGGCTCTTTCCAGGGCTACTTCCAGAGCCCCGGTACTCACAGGTTTTGTAATAAAGTCGGAGGCTTTTAGTTGAAGGGCCTTGACTGCCAAGTCCATATCGGCGTAGGCGGTAATAACTATAACCTCTTTATCCGGGTCTCTGGCTTTGATCTCTTTGAGCACAGAGATGCCATCCATGCCAGGCATGCGAAGATCGCAGAGAACGATGTCGGGCCGCTCTTCAGCAAAAATCTTTAACCCCTTTTCTCCATCCTCTGCTGCCAATACCTGATAGCCGGCATCGCGCAGGGTAACGGTTAAAATTTTTCGGATAGACTTATCGTCGTCAATGACCAGGAGTTTAGACTTCTGCTCAGGCATGGAGCTGATGCCTCCTTATCTTTTTCTTCTCTACACCTTATCTTGGAACTTTCAGAAAAAATCAAGGCAGAACGGTAGAAATCAGATAAACTGAGATTTTTTCTGCGGGCTTCTGAAGCAGTCAAAATTTCTTGGCCAGGATGGTTTTTCTTACCCCTTTCGCCTCAATCCGAGCTATTCGATTATAGCCGAAGTTTCTCTCGTACCAGTCGGCCATGCGGTGGGTTATGACCCAGAATCCCGCCAAACCTCGCTTACGGGCCCAAGACTCGGCGTGGCTGTGAAGACTGGCGCCGATACCTCGCCGGCGAAAGGATGGCTGTACCAGAAGCTGGGTGCCGCAGGCGTAGTCTCTCAAATGATGCCCTTTTTGCCGAGCGAGTGCAGGTGGGAACTCCGCCTGGTGGAGCACGCAAACCAATCCCAAAATCTGAGCACCGTTTACTGCCAGGATAAGGTCGCGGTCCGGTTTTTGTACGTAACGTTGGAGTTTATCGCGGAAAGCTTGGCGCTGCTTATCGTTCATATAATCGGCAAGCTGCTCGAGGGTAGGTTCCACGTCCCCTACAGCTGCTATTTTGAATTGCCAACGCTGAACCGCTGTTTCAACCGCAGGACTTTCTGGCATTGATTGAGACTCCTCCGCAATTTTTGCGGACCTTTCAAATTCACCATGTCTACTTTGCCATCGCTACTTGTCCAAAGAGGCCTCTCATGAATGCGAATACCAGAACTTGACCAGTCCCTTCTTCCCGTCCACCTTGAACAGGCAGATTATTCCGTACTCACCTTTTTCATCAAAGGTGAAATTGGCTGCGAGGATTCCACTATAGTTTTGTAGGCTCTCCACCTGCTCCTTGCCCGTGGGGCTGATTACTTTAATTTTACCGATTGCATGAGCTATTTGCTGCTGAGAAGAGACCTCAACAAACTTTACCATAATGTGGTGGGTTTTGCCTTGCGGGTCCTTCATGTTCATACTTGCCAGGGTCATAATCTGAAATTCGGCCTGCACTCCCTCCACAATCTCCTGGTGCGTGGAGCTACCACCGGTTTTACCATGTTCCATAGAACCCGACTGAGACATATCGGTGTGACTCTGGTGGTCTGTTGCAGCCAAGACAACTGGTCTTGGGCTCAGGGCCAGCGAGAGCACGAATACAATTAACAAGCTTGTCAGTTTCATATTTTACTCCGTTTTTTAAGATTCAGCTTTCCTGTTATTTTCTAAATTCCAACCCTTCCACAATCCGTATATGGCCGGCACCACAATAAGAGTGAGAATGGTGGCACTAACCATACCGCCAACCATGGGAGCAGCAATACGTTTCATAACTTCCGAGCCGGTGCCGTGGCTCCACATTATGGGCATGAGCCCTGCCATAATGGCGACAACCGTCATCATCTTGGGTCTCACCCTCAAGGCTGCCCCTTCTTCTATAGCCTCATGGAGATGCTGACGATTGAACTTTTCACCGTATTTGTCTTTGAATTTTTTGTACGATTGGTCCAGATATAAGAGCATGACCACCCCAGTCTCCGCCGCGACTCCTGCCAGGGCAATGAAGCCGACCCCAACGGCGACACTCATGTGGTAGCCAAGAAAGTACATGAGCCAAAGTCCGCCGGTTAGAGAAAAGGGCACGCTCAGCAGGACGATCAAGCTCTCGCTTATGTTCTTGAAATTAAAGTAAAGCAAGAGAAAGATGATCAGCAAGGTCATGGGAACCACGATCATGAGTTTCTGTTTGGCTCGTTGTAAATACTCGTATTGGCCAGACCAGACGATGCTGTAGCCTGAAGGCAGCCTCAGTTTCTCCTTCACTGCCTGCTGTGCCATCTTTACGTAGGTCCCCACGTCTATCCCTCGGAGATCCACATAGATCCAGGCGTTCTTGCGGGCATTTTCGCTCTTGATGCTTGGTGGTCCTTTCGCAATGGCAATATCAGCCAATTGGGTAATGGGAACCTGGGCACCGTTAGGAGTCGGCACCAGGATGCGCCGGAGTTTTTCGGGGGAGTCTCGAAGCTCTGTCTTGTAACGGAGGTTCACGGGGTACCGTTCCAAACCTTCCACCGTCGTGGTGATATTCATGCCCCCGACGGCAGACATGATTATGTCCTGAACGTCACCGACGGTGAGACCATAACGTGCAGCCTCCTCCCGATTGATCCGATAGTCGAGGAAATTACCGCCGGTGACTCGCTCCGAATAAACGCTCAAGGTGTGAGGAACTTTCCGGATTATTGCCTCTACTTGCTCCCCAAGGTTGTTGAGGACCTGGAGATCATCTCCCATGAGCTTGATACCCACAGGCGTTTTGATTCCGGTGGAAAGCATATCGATACGGGTTTTGATGGGCATGGTCCAGGCGTTCGTCAGCCCGGGAAACTGGATGGCATTGTCGAGCTCTTCCACCAGTTTTTCCATCGTCGTGTCCGGTCGCCACTGAGACTCCGGCCTGAGCATAATAGTGGTCTCGATCATGGAGAGGGGTGCTGGATCGGTGGCGGTCTCGGCGCGACCGACCTTGCCGAAGACGTGGTGAACCTCGGGAAACGCGGCGATAATCCGGTCGGTCTGTTGCAAAAGTTCTTTGGCCTTGGTAACGGAAATTCCCGGTAGAGTCGTGGGCATGTAGAGCAAATCACCTTCATTCAGGGGCGGCATGAATTCCGAACCTATCTGCTTCCATGGAATATAGCTCAGCGCCAAGACAACCACTGCCATGAGAATGACTGGCACCTTGGCTTTGAGCACCAGTTTTATAAGAGGATGATAGATTTTTATGAGGAATCGATTTACGGGGTTTTTATCCTCTGGCCTGATTTTACCGCGAATCCAGTAGCCCATGAGAACCGGCACAATGGTCACGGCCAGAAGGGAACCACCCAACATGGCGTAAGTCTTGGTAAAGGCCAGAGGACGAAACAACCTTCCCTCCTGAGCTTCGAGGGTGAAGACGGGCAGAAAGCTAACGGCGATAATCAGCAGGGAAAAGAAAAGGGCAGGGCCGACTTCTTTAGAAGCATCCAGAACCAGTTGCCAGTGCGGCTTGCTGCCTCCCTCGTGTTCGATGTGCTTGTGAACGTTTTCAATCATGACGATTGCCGCGTCCACCATGGCACCAATAGCAATAGCGATGCCCCCCAAGCTCATGATGTTGGCATTAATTCCTTGCCGTTCCATTATGATGAAACTAATCAGCACCCCTAAGGGGAGAGTGATGATGCCTACGAGAGCGCTGCGAAAGTGCAGGAGAAAAACAATACATACTAGGGCAACAATGATGCTCTCCTCGATGAGAGTCCTTTTCAGGTTGTCGATGGCTCTCAAGATTAACCCTGAGCGATCGTACACTGCTTTGATTTTTACCCCTTCTGGTAAACCGGCCTTGAGCTGTTCAAGCTTATTCTTGACGTTTTCGATCACCTGGAGAGCATTTTCTCCGTAGCGCATGACAATGATGCCGCCCACCACCTCACCGTTGCCGTTGTAATCGGCAAGGCCTCTCCTGAGTTCCGGACCGATCTTAACCGTTGCCACGTCGCGCAATAAGATTGGTGTGCCCTGTTTGTCAACCCCTAGGGGGATCACCTCCAAATCTTTGACGTTCTTGATGTAGCCCAATCCCCTCACCATGAACTCTGTCTCTCCCATCTCCACCACCCGGCCGCCAACATCGTTGTTGCTCCGTTGAATTGCCATTCGCATCTTCTGTAAAGGGATAGTAAAGGCCAAAAGCTTGTTGGGATCTATAGTTACCTGATACTGCTTGACGAAGCCGCCAATTGAAGCGACTTCAGCGACACCAGGTACACTGGTGAGCTCATATCGCAGAAACCAGTCCTGAATGGATCTCAGTTGGGCTAAGTCGTGTCGGTCACTTTCGAGGATGTACTCGTAGACCCAGCCCACTCCAGTGGCGTCGGGTCCCAATGAGGGTGTAACCCCTGGGGGCAGCCTTCCGGCAACGTAATTGAGGTATTCCAGCACCCGACTGCGGGCCCAGTACATGTCGGTGCCGTCCTCGAAGATAATGTAGACAAAGGAGAGTCCGAAAAAAGAGTAGCCCCTCACCACTTTGGCATATGGTACAGCAAGCATGGCCGTAGTGAGGGGATAGGTGACCTGATCTTCAACCACTTGAGGTGCCTGGCCTGAATATTCGGTAAAGATGATCACCTGAACGTCCGAGAGGTCGGGGATGGCATCCAGTGGTGTCTTCACCATGGCGTGAATGCCGGCAGCAACGACGAACAAAGTCATCAAAATCACGAGAAATTTGTTCTTGATAGAGTATTCGATAATTCTTTCAATCATTTCAGGTTCTTTGGCTCCAGCTCATCAAATCCCCCCATCCACCATCTTCGAAAGGGGGACAATAGAGGATTCGTACCCTTTGAAAGAGGGCGTTACCGGGAACTGCATCATACAAGTCCCCTTTTGTAAAGGGGGATTCAGGGGGATTTTTGATTCGTAAAACCAGCTATTAACTTCTTGTACTATTCGCTGCCATTTGTTTTAGGACTTTCATCCATTGTTATTCCTGACATGTCCAAATCGTCTTGCTGAGTTTCCATGGTCATGCCACTCATATCCAAATCATCAGGTTTCGAGTGGTTTTCAACGTTGTCAATTTTATCAGCATTCTGCACCCCTGCAGAGCTGGTCTGTCTGACCTCAAGCATCTTTTGGATGGCCTCCCGAAGCCTGCTCTCTGAATCCAACATGAACTGTGCAGATGTTACGATTTCTTCACCTTCCCTCAGCCCTTCCAGTACCTGGTATTGGTTGTCATTTCCTTCTATGCCCAGTTGGACCTCTCGGGGCTCAAACCTGCCCTTACCCAAAGAGATAAAGACCATGTTGCGCACCCCACTTCTGATAACCGATTCTTGAGGAATAACCAGACTTTCTTGTGATACAGTTGACTTCAGGTAAACGTTGGCATACATGTCAAGCTTCAACTCATAGTTTGGATTGGGGAACTCGAGGCGCAGCTTTGCCGTCCTGGTTTGCGGATTGAGATACGGGTAGATGTAAAGTACTTTCCCGTTGAAACGCTTGCCGGGCGTGTAGGGCAACTCCATTTCAGCTGGCATTCCCTCGCGTATCCAGGGGAGATCGTACTCGTAAATTTCCACATCGACCCAAACAGTTGATAGATCGGCAATTTTGTACATGCGCTTGCCCGGTTTAAAGAAGCGACCTGCAGTTGCCTTCCTGATGACAACCACCCCGGAAGCTGGAGAATGGATGGTGACTGTTTTACGGGTTTTGCCGGTTCGTTGAATCTCACGGATCTGCTTGTCGGTGAGATCCCAGTAGAGGAGACGAGTGCGGGAAGCTTGCAGGAGGCGTTCGGCCCCTTCCCGGACGCTTGGGTAAGCACTGCTCGCAAGGTTCTCATATTGCCGCAGAGCCAGAAGGTATTCCTCCTGAGCACTCACCAATTCCGGACTGTAAATGTCAAAGAGGGGTTGCCCCTTTTTCACCACCTCGCCCTCGAACTCTACGTGGAGCTTTTCGATCCAGCCTGCAAACTTCGTGTTAATCTCATAAAGCTTGGTTTCGTCAGTCCTGATGTTACCGAATGTCCGGATGTATTTAACCAGGGGCTTCTTTTGAACCAGGGCCGTACGCACTCCCATGTTCTGTACGGTGACGGGGTCGATGCGGATCGTCGAAGTTGACTCCTTTTCCCCGCCCTCTTCTTCGTAAACCGGTACCAGATCCATGCCCATAGGAGATTTTCCTGGTTCGTCACGTATGTAGGTGGGATCCATGGGGGCAACCCAGTATTTGATTTTCTTACCCGTTTTTGGGTCAATCGTTCCGCCTTCGAGTCCTTCTTTTGAAGCCCCAGAGTTCTTTTGTATTAGAGCTTCGCCAACGGACGGTTTCTCGGTGGTCTGTCGGTGAGACCAGAGGCTCATACCTAACCAGCCCCCGATTGCGCCGGCTAGCAAGACAACAAGAGCTGTGATCACCATTCTTTTCATATTTTTTTGACCTCAATAGGAAAACATTTCATTTATCTCTCTCATAGGTTAATCATTCAAACAAAAAAAATCCCTTCTGACCACTAGCCCGCCTTCTCTGAAGTCTTGTCCAAGGGCCCGCCAAGTAGCTCTTCCAGCTCTGCCAATTTCTGGTAAATGGTGTAAAGATAACGCTTTGCTTGCAGCTCGGCACGGAGCAACCTGATCTGAGCGCTAAGCATGGTGTTGAACTCCACTTTGCCCACTTCGTAGGCCGCGAGAGACGAATGAGCCCACTGTTCAGACTGCACCAAGAGTGCATCCACATAAAGCTTGTAGTTCTTCTGGGTATTTTTGATCTCGCTGGCCAAGGCGTCTACCTGGTAAGGTAGAGATTCCACTAGGTTACGATAGGATTTTATCGCAGCTTCATGGCTCTTCTTGGTGGCTGCAAGCTTTTTGTTCTGACGAGTCTTGGCCCAGAGGGGAACATTGATCGTTACCGTGGCGGAGAAAAAATCCGGCCGATTGCCCCCGCTGGGATCATCGTCACGTTGACCGTAGGCGACTTTAAAGTCCATGTCCGGCCAGTACTCCTTCTTGGCAAGTTCTGTCTCTAGTTCGGACTGAGCCACCTTTGCCTGTCTCACCTGCAGCCATGGATTCTTGGCGAGACTGCTTTCTTTCATCTCCTTCACGGCCTGGAAGTCCAGTTCTACATCCGGATAGTTGAGATCCATAAGAGGATTGATGGTCCTAAATTGCTCACGATTGAGTAGTTCGTTGATTTGATCTCGCAGGGTTCGACGTCGCTTCTCCAAAACGATTTTTTCGTCCAGGAGTTTACTGAGTTCTACCTGCGCCTGGAGGACGTCCTGCTGAAGACCTTCACCGGAACCATATCGGGTTTCAGCTACTTTGAGCAGTTGGATCACCATATCGGTCAACCGTTCATTGATTTCATAATTGGTGACCACGAATCCCAGTTCATAATAGGCAATGGCAATTCTGCGAGCCAGTTCCAACTTTTTGGCTTCGAGCATAGCCTGCTGTTCACTTGCCATGAGAGCCTGCCCCTGGGACTTAAGGCTCAGTTTGCCGAACCAGGGAAACTTCTGAGCCAGGAAAACCGTTTTTTGGGTCATGGGCTCTTGGTCGAACTCCCAGCTGTCGGTGGGGAGGTTGAGAACACCGAAGCCAAGACGAGGGTCTTCCAGTGAACCGGCGAAAGAAACCTCTTCCTGGAAACTCTGGACCTTGGCTTCGAGGCTTTGGATCTCTTTGTTCTGGGCAAGCCCCTCTTCGATCAATGCAACTAAAGGCTGTGGCGCGTTACTGGGCGACTGAGCCATAACAGGTTTGCCAGCAAACGAGCCCAGCGCAAGCAATGCTACCGTCAATGTCAGTCGTTTTTTAAAAAAATGTCTCATTTTTGCTCCTCCCAGATGACAGCAAAGGCAATTCAGATGCCAAACCATAACCATTGAGTTAACTAATCAATGTAACAAAACATTTTGCGAATCAACCCGCTTATCCGCTACTGAATTTTTTGCATTGATGGCACAAGATGGATACTTTATATCCACTTTTATCAGGTGTGATGGGTAAAAAGTATACTGTAGGAATCGGTTTATTCTGGAGAAACAGACGCTCAATCAATTGCAGATGGACTAGTGCAGCCGTGCGAAATTTAGTAACCACTTATTACCAATAAGAGTTTCGGCTTGAACGGAAAAGGGTAGCTTTAATTGCATAAGAGTAAGGCACCATTTTTGAATAGCTCAAAGAGGAAAATTTGAACAGAGACAGCTAGCATTCCAAGGAACGTCAAATATAAGATTTGAGACTGTTCAGTAAATCAGTACTTACACGATTTGAGGATGTGACATACCTGAATCTCCACTCCCCACTCCGATCGGAAGGCGTGAATCTGGGGCATAAAAAGACTTTCATCAAGAATGTCTATTTTTCTCATGGGTGATTCGCTATTCTAGCTGTAAATCATTATATTATATCCAAGTCGATGACGACTTGAAGGTTAAAAACGAACCTTTTTTGCTGGGTCTTCTCCCCTGACGAATTGAGGAGAGATACAGAGGAGTAAATTCATGATTCGGATAAAGAGCTTGCAGCAACGTTTAATGCTCTTTCTCTTCCTTCCTGTGGCAGCCCTTCTCATAGGCATGGGAATGATTGGATATGTCTATGCCAAAAAGAGCCTGCTGAACCAGTGGAGAGAAGCTGCGGTTCTTAAATTGCAGCGGGCGGCCCACGATGTTGACATGAGGCTAAGACGCCCAGTGGAATGGCTTGAGATGTTCAATAAAACGGGCGGAGAGCATTTCGACGAGCATACTCAGGAATGGATTTTAGAACAGTTGTGGAAGTTGGAAGGGGTCGTGAGGGTCAACCTTAACAGAGATCATAAAGAGCGCGACGATT
>Ga0209536_100013196_pt1 | contig 11928 bp, 10 predicted proteins | sample DeeMarSeWOR28_12_FD_187461 | JGI IMG/M metagenome (GOLD analysis project Ga0209536, IMG submission 187461) | Marine sediment microbial communities from White Oak River estuary, North Carolina - WOR-2-8_12 (SPAdes) (version 2) | ecosystem: Environmental > Aquatic > Marine > Intertidal zone >...
GAGCCATAAGAGTTCCGGAAGCAATGTTCCTGAAGACTCTGAGGCAGCTTCAAATTTCTTAATCATCGCTTTAACCTCATCCAGGGTACCGGGTTTATATTCGATCATGGATATGGAATGCCATGCGACAGTCTTATCCGTCTTGGCAGGCTCGTCGGGGTGTGCGTAAAGAAGTACGCCGAAGATTAAGGGGATGAGGAATGCGAAGATTTTTTTCATAACAGTTCTACTTAAGATTTGCGCAATTTTATAGACACAATTTCAATAGAATTGTTCAAGAATCCAATTAAAGGAGGATTAAAAATCAGCTTTTAACATTTAAAATTGGCCGGGAAAATCATTGGTGCCAAACAGGCGGTCACCTGCATCTCCAAGGCCGGGTAAAATATAACCCTTTTCGTTCAGACCATCATCCAGTGCAGCCAGGTAAACATCCACATCGGGATGATCCCGCTCGATACGTTCAAGGCCTTCCGGGGCACCAACGATACAAACCAGTTTCAGTTCACCGGCGCCTTCACTTTTAATTTTATCCAGGGTGGCACTGGCGCTGCCCCCGGTGGCCAGCATGGGATCCAGAACAAGCACAAGCGCTTTTTTCATCCGGTAGGGAAACTTGGCATAGTAACTTTTAGGTTCAAGGGTATCGTGGTCGCGGTACATGCCCACGTGCCCGATCTTCGCCGTGGGGATCAGGCTGGTGATCCCGTCCACCATTCCGAGACCGGCTCTCAGGACCGGTACCAGAACCATATCCCGGTCCAGTGTATGGGTCACGCAGCGCATCATCGGGGTCTCGGTCTCTATTTGCCGCAAGGGCATATCCCTGGTTATTTCATAGGCCATCAACCCGGCTATTTCATTGACGTTTTCCCGGAATTCTTTGGTTCCGGTATGCTTGCTGCGTATCTGTGTCAGCTTATGCTGAATCAGCGGGTGATCAATGATATGGTGCATGGGTGTTATTGTTTAAAAACCGCGGGATCCGTAACACGTTCCCCTCCCCTGAATGCTGCTACAAAAGCCTGTTTGAATCCCGAGTCAAGGCACCTGAGCCTGAAAGCATTGGCTTCCTCCAGGGAGTAGAACTCTCCAACACAGATCCTGTAGGAACCAAGATAAAAGTACTCATAGGTCCTGAAGATCATTCCATCAATCAGGATGGTCGGAAAACTGTTCTCATAAAGGCTGGATATGATCTGAACCCTGAAAACCACCGGGTCCTGGCTGTTGTCCGCAGCCGGCTCAGCTTCTTTAACCACGGGATCTGAAACTGTTTCCTGTTCGGTCTGGGCCACTGGTTCTTCCTGTGGCGCCCGGTCTGACATGCCCTGTATCAAAAGGATGATATCCCGGGCAGCTGCTTCATCAATTCCTGCGGCATCCAGGGCCCCTTCATTGAGGCTGATCATGATGGCCGACCCTCTGCTTGCCGATGGCCAGGTCCTGGAAAAAAGTGCCACCTGTTTCTCGGGATGGACAGAAAAGCCCAGTTCATTTTGCGGACCATTGATTGCTGATCCGAGATTCAGAGGCAGTCCCCATGCTCCGTTACTGTAAAGACTCAGGTAAATATCAAAACCACCGTAACCGTTATGGCCGGTAGATGAGAACCACAGGTTGTTCATGCGGTCGAGGTAAGGAAACCATTCGTGCCCGCTTGTATTTATGGATTCGCCCAGGTTCACCGGTTCTGACCATCCTTCCTCACTATGCATTGAAACAAAGAGATCCAGACCGCCACTGGTAGGAAGACGGTCGGAGGAGAAAACCATGAGGGTCCCGTCTGAAGAGACTGCGGGATGAAGATTGCGGGAAGGATCGCTGGAAAAGGAAAGCTGACTTATCCCTGAAACCTGCTTGCCCTCTATGCTCATTTCAAATATCTTCTCCATGAATACCTGCTCATTTCCCATCACAGGTCGGGTATAATATCCCCTGGCGAAATCACTGGTGAAAGAGATGGCCGCCGGGGAGCAGCTGATATCACGGTTAACGAAAAGCGGCTGGCTGGAGCCCGGATCGGGCCTGAGCATGGGTGTATGGTGCAACAGCTCCTCACCGGCTTTCATGAAAACAATGTCATCGCGGTAAAAAGCAACATCGTAACATGGTCCTTCCAGCTGTAAATCAAGGGTCTCAAATAGCAACCACTCTCCCGGTTGTATGTTACGGCCCCCTTCGTGATGTATACCGGGACCCGAAGCCAGGAAGAGAGAACAGCATGCAAACAGGTATAATGCGAGACTGGTCATGTGAACAAGATGCTAAGTATTCTGTTATCTCAGTTAGATTGACCTTTGCACCAAAGATATATGATTTTATACTTATGGTCAGACTAAATTGTTATGGAAGTGAATTTTTTTATTCATACCACTTTTTTTTCCTAAATTGTAACCATCGAATCCAAATACGCATAAAATTAAATCCTTTGAACATGAAAAAGGCATTGTATCAACGACTAAGGTTATTTGTAATCGGATTGTTAAGCACCGCGCTATTGCTGTCCTCTGGATGCAACAGGTCTCCAAATAAGCAGGATAGTGGTATCCCGGATACGGATGACCTTGAGAAAAGGGAAGATCTGATTCCCGATCTTTCCGGATATCCCATCCCCACGTCTTATGATATTACCAAGCACATCTACCAATCGGGAGCCCCTTATATTTTATCCCTCTCCAATAGCCCTGAGAAGGCATCCGAGTATATCACACAGCGGGATAAGGTGCTGAATCTTGGTGTATATGCAGCGGACCTGTGCTATGCCACGACCTACATGATGAAGCAGGGTACCATGAATTACCTTGAAGCTTCCAAAATCCTGATTGATGATCTCGGGATCTCCACCACCTTCAACATGACCTATGCTGAGCGGATCGAAAACAATATTGATAACCGTGATTCTTTGATCCAGGTGGTCACCGAATCCTTTGACGACACCTGGAACTACCTGGTTGAGAATCAGCAGGATGTCCTGGCTCGCCTGGTGGTATGCGGAAGCTGGATCGAGGGTGTTTACATTACAACCAACGTTGCAGCGAAAGCCATTGACAACACAGCTTTCCTTGAAGCCCTGGCAAAGCAGAAGAATTCTCTGAATGAGCTGGTGGGCCTGCTGGAACCGGTCAAGGATGTGGATGAGGTTACCGATATTTATGAGTCCCTTCTGGAGATTCAGGAGTTTTATGAAGGAGTGGGGGATATCATGACCGATGAACAGCTGAAAGTACTCTCAGAAAAGATTGACATTCTGCGCGAAAGCATTGTTTAGCACAGAATCAGCCGTCAGGGGCTGACATGATATAATGAAAGAGGCCGTATTAAATGCGCTGCTACAGCTATTTGCCATAATAGCCAATGTATCAGAGGATGGTGTTTCTTTCAAAGCCAGGTCCATAGTAAAGACCTTTCTCAGGCAGCACCTGAAAACCAACCTGATCAATAAATATCTGGTTGTATTTGACAATTACCTGGAGATACACCATCCTGTAATTTTCGGTGGTGGTATTACACAGCACCGGCAGACCCTTTCTGATTCTGAAAAGCTGAGATGCATTACGGAGGAGATTAACAGGAGCCTTTTACAGCGGGAGAAGTTCATCGTATTTCTACGACTGGTGGAATTCATCAATGAAGATGATGTCATGACCGCCAAGGAACTTGCCTTTATACGCACCGTTGCCGATTCTTTCAATATTTCCCGGAAGGAGCATGAAAACACGAAAAACTTTGTGCTGAATGATTTGGATGCCATAGACAAGGAGCGTATTATGGTCATCGACAGCATGAAAATATCTTCTGTTGAAGGAATAAGGCATCTGCGGCAGAAGCATTTGGAAGGGCGGATCGCCATACTGCATAATGCCAGCACAGACAGCTATGTTTTCCGCTACCTGGGACAGATGAACTTGTTTCTGAACGGCCAGCCCATTGTTCCGGAACGCATAGAGCTGCTGGAACACGGATCCCTGATTACAGGATCCCTGATAAGCCCGGTTTATTACAGCGATATATCCAGGAAGTTCCACCATGCCAAGGAATTCACCAAAATATCCTTCCAGGCGAAGGATATTGAATACAGGTTCAAGAACAGCAACAAGGGGATCAAAAGGTTCAGCTTCAGCAAGGAATCGGGAAACCTGATCGGGATCATGGGAGGAAGCGGCGTTGGAAAATCTACCCTGCTCAATATTCTAAGCGGGAAACTGAAACCACAATCGGGCAAGATCACCATCAATGGTTATGATATTCACAGGGATAAGTCGGACATTGAGGGAATCATAGGCTTTGTTCCCCAGGATGATCTGCTCCTGGAGGAGCTTACGGTATTTACCAATCTGTACCTGAATGCAAAACTTTGCCTCAGTAATCTTTCCGATGAAGAGCTTCTTCGAAGGGTGAACCAGGTCCTGCAGGACCTGGACCTGGAGGAGATCAAACACCTGAAGGTGGGGAGCCCATTGAAGAAGTACATCAGTGGTGGTCAGAGGAAACGTCTGAATATAGCCCTGGAACTGATCCGGGAGCCCTCGGTTTTATTTGTTGATGAACCCACATCGGGTCTGTCTTCAATGGGATCGGAAAAGGTGATGCTGCTGCTGAAGGAACAGGCATTGAAAGGTAAGCTGGTGATTGTCAATATCCACCAGCCCTATTCGGATATCTATAAATTGTTCGACAGGTTCCTGGTGCTGGACAGGGAGGGGCATGTAATCTATAAGGGAAATCCCATTGATGCCATTACCTATTTCAAGGAGCTCAGTAATTATGTTAATGCGGAAGTGGGCCACTGTGTTGCCTGCGGGAATGTGATGCCGGAGCAGATCCTGAAGATGGTGGAGGCCAGGCAGGTTGATGAATATGGCAAAGTTACCGAGGAACGAAAGGTATCCCCGGAGGAGTGGTACGATATCTATATGGACCGGATCGAGTCAAAACAGAAGATCAAGACCAAAAAGAAACCCCTGCCGAAACGGGACTTTCAGATCCCGGGCCTATTCCAGCAATTTTCCATATTCCTTCGGCGAAATGTGCTTCGCAAACTGACCAACCTGCAATACCTGCTGATCACCTTCCTGGAGGCCCCATTTCTGGCCCTGATCTGTGCCTGGTTCATCCGTTATTCAAATGAATTACAGCAAACTTCCGAATATGTGTTCAGGGAAAATGTGAACCTTCCGGTCTACATGTCCATCGGGGTTGTAGTTTCCATGTTCATGGGATTAATGTCGAGTGCCAGGGAGATTTTCCAGGATCGAAAGATCCTGGAGAGAGAGTCTTTTCTGAACCTGAGCAGGCTCAGTTACCTGCATTCGAAAATACTGGTGATGTTCCTTATTTCGGCCATTCAAACCTTTTCTTTTGTTGTGGTGGGAAACCTGATCCTGGAAATCCGGGGTATGTTATTCCATTACTGGGCCATATTCTTCACCATGTCCTGTCTGGCCAATATGATGGGATTAAATTTATCGGCCGGACTGAATTCTGTGAGCACGGCCTATATCGTAATCCCCTTTATACTGGTTCCACAGTTGTTGTTCAGCGGTGTGATGATACCGTTTGACAAACTGAACAACCTTTATGAAAATCCCGAGTACGTACCTGTTATAGGAGAATTGATGCCTTCCCGCTGGGCCTACGAAGCTGTTGCTGTGCACCAGTTTAAAGAGAACAGGTTCACCAGGGAGTTCTTTGAAATAGACCAGGACCGCTACAATACCCTCTACGAAATTGTGAGGATCGAGGAAATCCAGCAAAGACTCAATAATATCAATCATTTCCGGTCAGGAGATGGCCGTGTGCCGGAATCGGCCGAAGAGGACCTGAACCTTATAAGGAACGAACTGGCCGATATGAGTTACTCGGGTAATGTTGCCTCCTTCGGTTCCCCGGAAGTTTTTACCCATACCAATTTCAACAGGGAAGTCTACCTGGCAGCCACGGACTCCCTGAAGCGAGCCAAACAGATATACATGTCATTGAAGAAAGATGCGGACATTAGAAAGGATAAGCGAGCTCTTGAAATGATTGAATTATGGGGTGGGGAGGAGGTCTATAGACATATGAGGAAGAGTTATACCAACGAGCGGCTGGAGGAATTGCTTGTGAGCAATAGCCGCACCTTCCTGGTGGAATGGAACGATCACCTGGTCCGGAAGTTTGCACCTGTTTACCAGGTACCCCGTTCCAGGATCGCCAGGGCCCAACTCTTTGCCCCTGAAAAAAGACTGGGTTCGCTTTACGTGGATACCTACTGGTTTAATTTTGTGATCATCTGGTTGCTGAGCCTTGTGTTTTATCTTACCCTTGTATATGACCTCCTCAGTAAGGTTGTGAGCTGGAACCAGATCCGGCAGCTGCGCAGAAATCAGTAGTATTTCCTCCCTACTTCTTTTTTACTTATCTTTCAGATCCAAGTCCCACATTAAAAACCTGGTATTATGAAAAAACAGCTTGTTCTTTTCCTCGCAATCGGGATCATGTTTCTGTTCTTCCAGTCTTTTAGCCCGGAACTGCCTTCTGAAGCGGGTTTTCCCGAAGAGATCACCTCAATTCTGAAGGCCTCCTGTTTTGATTGCCACCATACGGGTTCAAACTCGGAAAAGGCTTTGAATGCATTAAATTTTGCAACCTGGGATGAATACAGAACCACCAAACAGATAGCTTTGCTTAGCGATATTGCCAAAGTAACGAAGGAGCGGAAAATGCCTCCCGGTAAATACCTTGAGAACAAACCGGATGCCGAGCTATTTGATAAACATATTCAACTGCTTGCCGACTGGACCGAGCAGGAGGCAGAAAAACTGATGCAGGGTAACTGATGGCTAAGATACTGAAGCGGCTTGGGCTCGGATTGCTGGTCGTAGTGATAGTACTTCAGTTCTTTCAACCTGAAAAAAACAACGCTCCGCTTGATCCGGAACTGGACATGCTTTCCCTGGTATCCCCTCCGGCGACCACGGCGGCATTGATCAGGAAGGCCTGTTACGATTGCCATTCCAACCATACGGATTATCCATGGTACAGCTGGATATCCCCCGTGTCATTGTATTTGAACAGGCATATCCAAAAGGGAAAGGAGGAGCTGAATTTCAGTGTTTACGGTCAACTGGAGAAAGCCGATAAGATCGGCTTACTGGCAGATTGCTGTGATGTGGTGGATGCCGGTACCATGCCGCTTCAAAGCTATCTGTTCATCCATAAGGATGCGCGGCTTACCCCGGAAGAACGGGAGATCCTGTGTAACTGGACAGAAGTGGAAGCGCTCAGGGTGATGCGGGAGTGATCCCCCGTCCCGCTAAGAATTCGCGTTAAAAATGTGAAATTTCGTCAAAAGCCCTGTCATTCAGAGTAAATTAAATCCTAACAACAGGATACGTCTGTCCGGTAAAAAGCCTCATTGGTAAAAAATGGCGGGTGAGAACCAGGCTGATCGCTTGACATATAAGGCCTTAAGGCGTATCTTTATATATTATGCAAATTAAAAACCAGAAAACTATGAGAACAGCACTGAAATTTGTACTACTGTTAATGTTGACAGCAAGCCTGACTTCCTGCGAAAAGATCAAAAACTGGTTTAACGTTGAGATAGATACAACCATTGAGGGTCAGCTGGTCATGGTGTCAGATGTGGCTGAACTGAAATCCACTGAAGATCATTCGATCAATGGTTCCGCAACAATCGACCTTGCGGATAATGAAGACCTGGCAGATTATCAGAATCTGATTGAGGATATCGAAGTAAGTGATGTCTACCTTATTGTGAACGGAGTAGATTCTTCAGACGTGGTGATCCGGGCGGGTTCAATGTTTTCGATCGCCACCGTGCCTCCGAGTGATCTGTATTTAGATTGGCCCATTAATGTAGACTTTTCCATTATGCAGGGTACCCGGGTAGATCTGGAGGCAGATGATTATTCTGTGTTAAACGCTATGCTTTTAGGCGATGAAACTGTTGTCTTAACTGCCACAGGTAGCTGTAACAAAGGGAACGTAACCATCACACTAAACTATGGTATTGAGGTTCTCGTAGAAGCGAACCCGATTGATTAATCAAGAGCTCTCTAATACTTAATCCTCTATATTACTGGTTACTTGTAGATAGGCGGCCGTCTCAAATTGACTTTTGAGACGGTCTCTTTTTTTGCTTTCGGGATTATATGATAAATTTACCCGGTCACCATTCAGCCCTGTAAAACTCATTTCCATGAAAAAGCATGTAAGAAGAATACTCTGGATCCTTTTAATCGTCGTGATCCTGGTAATAGGCTGGTACGCCTGGCCCAGGCTACCCATCATTACTGCATTTGCAGCCAAAGGTATGTGCTCAAGTGTATTCCTGGCAGACAAAAGCCCCGAACGGGTATCTGCAGAGGATCTTTCCTTCTTTCCCATCAGTCTGGCAAAATGCAAAATCGACAATGAGGAGAAATCGGTCACCGCAAAGGTACTTGGCCTGGCAAAGCGGAAAGCCGTTTACCGGAAGGGACTGGGAGCTGTAATCGTGCTGGATACAGACGAAGAAGATTTGAAGAGGCAATCGTTCAGGATCCCGGACCCGGGCTTTTGTCCGGATACCATTCCATGGCCCCTGGGGGATGTGCTCCCCGATTCGATCCCGGAGGGGGTGGATTATGAACGATTGCATGCGGTTCTTGACTATGCTGTCGATGATGCTGGAGAGGAACCATTTAAAAAGACCCTTGGAGTGGCCGTCGTCTATAAGAATGCATTGATAGGCGAACACTACCTGGATGGCTATGATGCCCTGACCATGTTCCACGGGTGGTCCATGACCAAATCGGTAACCGGTGCCCTGGCCGGGATGCTGGTGGAAGAAGGCAGGTTGGATATCCGGGCAAAAACAGGTCTTCCGGAGTGGGAAGGAGACAGCAGGAAAAACATAACGGTGGAGAATATCCTGCATATGAGTAGCGGACTGGAGTGGGTGGAGAATTATTTCACCATCTCAGAAGCCACTGTAATGCTGATGCAGAGCGATGATATGTTTGCATCGGTAAGCAGCTGCCCGCTGGAATATGAACCGGGTAGCCACTGGAACTATTCTTCCGGCGATGCCAACCTGCTTTCGGGCCTGCTGCGGATGGCCATCGGGGATGATGAAGAATACCTTGGCTATGCTTATACAAGGTTGTTTCACCGCATCGGAATGCTGAATACCGTGGTGGAAACAGATGCCAGCGGTCTATTCGTGGCCTCTTCCTACAGTTACGGGTCCACAAGAGACTGGGCACGTTTTGGCATGCTTTTCCTGAACAATGGTGTCTTTGCAGGGGATACGGTACTTAATCCGGATTGGGTGGAATATATGAAGACTCCGGCCCCGGCATCTGAAGGCAAATACGGTGCCACCTTCTGGCTGGAGGAGCCTTCCCCGGAAAGGGCACTGGTGGATGTTCCCGGTGACGTATTCTTTGCTGACGGATTCCTGGGACAAAGGGTCTATGTAATACCCTCAAAGGATCTGGTTGTGGTTCGTATGGGCTACAGTCTCAGTAATTTTAATCTAAATGATTTCCTCCGGGATATTATAGCAACACTTCCTGAGTAACATTAATATGGATATTGAAGTAAGCCTTGAAGAGGGTGCGAAGGTAAATGCCCGCATGGGCAAGCATCTGATAAAGACAGACCAGAAGATTCACGGTGGAGGAGAGGATAGTGCCCCGGCACCCTTCGATTATTTCCTTATTTCGCTTGCCACCTGTGCGGGAATTTATGTAAAGGTATTTTGCGAAAAACGCGGGATCGATGCATCCAGGATCCGTATACTGCAGAGGCATCGATTCGATCCGGAAAGCCGGAAGATAAGCGGGATAGACCTGGAAATTATGCTTCCTGAAGGATTCCCGGAAAAATACAGGGAGGCAGTCATAAAGGCAGCAGACCGCTGTGCCGTTAAGCGCCTGTTACAGGATCCGCCGGAGATCAGTATTCAAACCACATCAGCCTGATTTATCAAGCTCAGCGGGCTGGAATTATTTGGGGGAAAACAGTGAAAAGAATTATTCCATTTCTATTACTGCCGGTTTTTTTGGGCTTTTGCACGCCCGGCAATAAAGGAGACAAGGAACTGGCCGAAAGGATCCTTGCGGATATGAACCTGTCCAGGGTGGACAGCATGGCAAGGCAGCTGATGAAAAAGGGATTCTACGCCGGTTCAGGTTATCAGATGGTCTGGGCACGCGATCTAAACACCTTTATTGAGCTGTCCTGCCAGGAATACGATCCTGCTGTAATTCGCGAGAATCTGCTGATGTTTTTTCATTTTCAACAGCAGAACGGCGAAATGCTTGACGGTTATGTTCCCCGGGAAGCCTTTACCTGGGATGATCCGAACACCTACGAATCCCCCACCGCAGCGGGCCACATCGGTTTTAAGAATACCGTTGAAACCGATCAGGAATCTTCCATGATTCAGGCCATTTACAAGTATATTTCCCTTACCGGCGACAGGTCTATTCTTGAAGAGAAAGTAGCGGGGGAAAGTGTTTACGACAGGCTCTTGTACTCAGTGGAATATATTCTGAATGAAAGATATTCTGAAGGTTACGGGCTGGTAACAGGGGCGACGACATTCGACTGGGGCGATGTTCAGGTGGAAGGAGGCGCGGTAGTGGATGTGGACAGCCTTACGCACTGGAGCATCGATGTGTATGATAATGCCATGTTTGCCCTCGCCCTGAAATGCCTGGGGGGGCTTTCAGGCATTGACAGTGAAAAAAGTAACTGGGATTCACTCAGTTCCGCTGTTGTTTCCAATATCCGGATGCATTTGTGGGATCAGGAGCACCAGAAGTTCATTCCGCATATTTACCTCGACGGGTCACCTTTCCCGGAGGATTTTAATGAGAGTGAGATCCATTTCCACGGAGGCACCGCTATTGCCATTGAGGCAGGGGTGCTTAAACAGGAAGAAATTGCCGCGGTGCTTTCACATATGAAAAGAAATGTTGAACGCTCGGGTGCCCCGTCCATAGGATTAACGCTTTATCCCCCCTATCCCGGGGATGTATTGGCAAATAATATCTCTGCTCCCTATGAGTACCAGAACGGGGGGGACTGGACATGGTTCGGGGGCCGTATGATTCAGCAGCTCATTGCCCATGGTTTTGTGGAAGAGGCCTATGAGCTTGCCAAACCAATGATGGAGAGGGTGATCGTGAATAATGGTTTTTATGAGTGGTATAGAATGGATGGCACTCCGGCAGGGTCGGCCGAATTTAAAGGTTCCGCCGGCGTTCTGGCCAAGGCCATCGAAATGTTTTATGAGTGGGCAAAGAAAAACGCATGATGAAAAAAATACAATACCTGCTTCTGATCAGCCTCCTGGTTCTGCAGGCATGCACCCCGGAGGATATAGTAATCTGGCAAATCGGAGCAGACAATAGCAGCGGTGATGAATTTGCACTCGCCCCGGAGGATTATGCCCGTTATATTGAAAGTGATTTTGGCTGGGAAGACAAGTATTTCCTCATCGGCAAATCGGATCCCCGAAAAGAGTGGCCCTATATCATTCCAGGGACAAGCGATACCTGGGGAGGAACCTGGGGGACCTCCGGATGGAGGTCAAGTACCTTGAATATCCTGTTTGGTATTGAGAAAATGCCCCAATGGGGAAACTGGAAATTGACCATTGACCTGCTGGATTGCAATTGGGAGGACCTGCCTTTGTTTAAAGTCCTGGTAAACGGGAAAGCCTGGAAATACAGGATTCCTTTGATAAGCAAATCCGCCATTGATGATCAGCCGGAACCTGGATCCGAGTATCTGATTGAGATCCCCTTGAGCAATGAAGAACTCAAAAGGGGCGGGAACCGGATAAGCCTGACGACGCTAGAAGGTTCATGGATCAAGTTCGACCAGATCAAGCTGGAAGGACCGGGAAATGCAAGATTCAGATCAGAC
>Ga0209536_100013197_pt1 | contig 11928 bp, 9 predicted proteins | sample DeeMarSeWOR28_12_FD_187461 | JGI IMG/M metagenome (GOLD analysis project Ga0209536, IMG submission 187461) | Marine sediment microbial communities from White Oak River estuary, North Carolina - WOR-2-8_12 (SPAdes) (version 2) | ecosystem: Environmental > Aquatic > Marine > Intertidal zone >...
TGACGCAGCTCGATTTCCGTCTCGAATGTGTCGATTTCATCCGCATGTTGCGCGGAAATCTGACCTTCGAGCAGGTCTTTGATGCCTACGAGCTGGCCAGGACAAGGGACAATGGTGTCATCAAGATAGTCATCGAGATGCCAGGCTATCCGCCTTGGGCCTTCCACAGATCGCCATTGTAATGGGGTCCTGCACTGCCGGTGGGGCGTATGTTCCTGCCATGAGCGATGAAACCATCATTGTACGAAATCAGGGGACGATTTTCATTGGGGGCCCACCCCTGGTGAAGGCGGCCACGGGAGAGATTGTCAGTGCCGAGACCCTCGGAGGGGCGGAAATGCATACCTCCACTTCAGGGGTTGCCGATCATCTGGCAGAAAATGATCATCATGCGCTTCAAATAGGTAGAAACATCTTTAAAACTTTACCGAAAACTCCCGGACAAGCTCTGGACCGGATCCCTCCCGAAGAACCCGTCTATCAAACGGAGGAATTATACGGGATCGCCCCGCAGAACCTGAAGGAACCCGTAGATGCAAGGGAAATTATAGCCAGGATCGTTGACGGGAGTAGATTTCATGAATTCAAAGCAAGGTACGCTCCCACCTTGATTACAGGATTTGCCCATTTAATGGGTTTTCCGGTGGGTATTCTTGCCAATAACGGCGTACTCTTTTCGGAAACATCGTTGAAAGGAGCTCATTTTATTGAATTATGTGCCCACAGAAAAATACCTCTGATCTTTCTGCAGAATATCACTGGTTTTATTGTTGGCAAAGAATACGAGCATAAAGGGATTGCCCGGGATGGGGCCAAACTTGTGCATGCCGTGGCCAATGCCCAGGTCCCCAAATTCACCATCATAACGGGAGGCTCCTTCGGCGCCGGAAATTATGCAATGGCAGGAAGGGCCTATGAACCTGTTTTATTATTTATGTGGCCGAATGCCAAAATTTCAGTAATGGGAGGAGAACAGGCCGCTGAAGTAATGATCACCATAAAAGAAGACCAGTTGAAGGCCAGGGGAAAAAAACTAACAAAAAGTGTAAGAAAGAAAATATTCGAAGAGACCATCCGGAAATACGACGAAGAAGGTTCTGCTTACTATTCAACTGCCCGTTTATGGGATGATGGCATCATCGATCCGGTGGATACAAGAAAAATATTGGCCATGGGCATTGCCATGTCGCTGAACCGTAAATTTTCCGATCCTCAGTTCGGGATATTTCGAATGTAGTCGATTTCAGAAAATAGAATGACCGCTTATCAAACCATACTCCTTGAAAAAAAAGATAAGGTAGCTACCATCTGGCTGAACAGGCCGGAAAAACGGAATGCCGTCAATGAACAGATGATCGGTGAATTGATCCATGCGGTTACTGAAATAAACAGGGACGACCGGCAACGGTTGATTCTTCTTCGCGGCAAAGGTAAATCCTTCTCCTCAGGAGCCGATCTGGACATGATGAAAAATATTGACGAAACCGGTGACGAACGGCCTGGTGGGGTAAAAAATCAGTTATCCCGATGCCTGGAAACACTTTATCAGTCGGGGAAGCCTGTAATAGGAGTGGCCCATGGGTCCGTTTTTGGCGGCGCCAATGGAATTCTCGCGGTATGCGATATCGTACTGGCCGATATCAAAACTATTTTCTCTTTCAGTGAAGTTAAAATCGGGCTGATCCCGGCGGTCATATCACCCTTCGTGATTAAAAGGATCGGCGAATTCCATGCCAGGGATTTTATGCTCACGGGAAGAAAATTGAGCGCCACGGAAGCCGAATCTTCCGGCTTGATTAACAGGGCCCTGCCTCCAGATTTACTGGATAAATATTTAAATGAATTGATAACGAACATCCTGGATGCGAGTCCCGCGGCAGTAAAAAAATGTAAATCACTGATCGACCAGGTAGTCAATCGTTGGACTTTCATGGAAGCAAAAAGCGAGACAGAGAAATGGATAAGGGAAATCAGGGCAACGGAAGATGCCCAGCAAAGAATAAGATCATTCCTGGACAAAAAGAAAGGATAATTATAAACGGATAAAATCCGGAAAAAATGCATGGGAATATTTCATAAGATATTGATCGCTAACCGGGGAGAAATAGCCGTTCGTATCATCAAAACAGCGAGTCGACTGGGTATTAAAACAGTGGCCGTCTTTTCCGGTGAAGACCGGGATGCATTGCACGTCAGAATGGCGGATGAGGCATACGGGTTAGCGGGGGATCATCTTTCTGAGACCTACCTAAATTTTCGGAATATCCTCCGCATCGCCCGGAATTCCGGATCGGCAGCCATTCATCCCGGCTATGGATTCCTATCGGAAAATCCCGATTTTGCAGAAGCATGTAAAAAAAACAGGATCACATTTATAGGTCCTTCCGCCGAAGCGATCCGCCTGATGGGCAATAAAATTGCAGCAAGGGACTTTGTAAGGAAGACCGGAGTGCCTGTCCTGGATGTGATCACCGGGAACAGATCTTCCCTGATCGAACAGGGGCATCAGATTGAATATCCGGTCCTTGTAAAAGCGGCAGGCGGAGGAGGCGGGAAAGGAATGCGGATTCTCTATGATCCGGCGAAGCTGGAAACAACCGTTCAATCCACGGCAAGGGAGGCGAAATCCTATTTCGATAACGATGAAGTGTACCTGGAAAAATACATTGAGAATCCACGACATATTGAAGTACAGATCCTTGGGGATCAGCAAGGGAAGGTGATCCATCTTTTTGAGAGGGAATGTTCGATCCAACGGAGGTATCAGAAGATCATTGAAGAAACTCCGGCCGTGGGAATTCCTGAAACCGTTCGTGAACGAATTCGGAAAGATGCCGTTAGCATTGCAGAAGGGATGAATTACAGCAATGCGGGAACGATTGAATTTCTTGTGGATGAGAAATGGAATTTTTATTTTCTGGAGATGAATACCCGGCTTCAGGTGGAACATCCCGTAACGGAGATGACCACTGGGATCGACCTGGTAGAAGAACAGATACGTATTTCCTCCGGGGAAATGTTACGATGGAAGCAGGAGGATATAAAACAAAATGGGCATGCCATGGAATGCAGGATCTATGCGGAGGATCCCGAAAATCGGTTCCTGCCTTCTCCGGGCGGAATAACTTATTATCGGGAACCGGGGCTGGATAAGGTCCGCGTGGATTCCGGCATGGACCGGGCAGGCCCGATATACAGCAATTACGATCCGTTGATCGGCAAACTGGTCGCATGGGGTACCGACAGAAAGGATACCATGGATCGTATGCAGAATGCATTGTCCGCCTATATTATTCACGGGCTGAAACAGAATATCCCTTTTCTTCAATCCCTTATTCAACATCCTCTCTTTATTCGAAACAAAATATCGACCGGTTTCTGTGAAAAAAATCTTAACGAATTACTTGAGAACCTGAAGCAGGCTAAATATAAGAAGGATATCCGAATGCCCTTGATTTTTTTCCTGACGCACCAGTTGAACAACGAAAAAAATGTGATCCGTAACGCCGACAATGTCTGGGAGGAAATTGGATATTGGCGCCACTGGATGAATTTGGTAGTGAAAATGGGATCAAAGGAAATAAACATCTTCCTGTTAAGAAAGGAAAAAGACAGGTTCCGGCTTAGGCTGGCTGACGATCCTCAAGCAATGAACATCCGTATCCTGTCCATTCGGGATCAGTATATTGAGCTGGAGGTACGGGATCGCCGGTGGCATGCGTACGTTTCGCATGGAAAAAATGGCGCCGGATGGGTCTCCTTCGAGGGCCAGATTTTTGAGTTTTGCCGGCCCGATCGATTGCCTGAGGATCATATTGTGGTAGAGGATGTCGGGGAGACGAAAACGTTTCGTGGAAATATCATTTCACCCATGCCGGGTAAGATCGTGAAGATCCATGTGCACAAAAAATCAAAAATTAAAAAGGGGGATGTACTTCTCGTGGTCGAGTCCATGAAAATGGAAAATAACCTGACCGCCCCGATCGACGGCATTGTTAAACATGTACACGTGACGCAGGGCCAATTGATCGACAGCACCGAGGTCCTGATGGAATTAATCCCTTTAAAAGAAGAGGAAAAGGTATAATGAAAAAAAGTATCAGAATAGGTAATGCGGGAGGATTCTGGGGAGATGACCTTCAGGCATTCAGGCGTCAGCTTACCACGGGCGACCTGGATTATCTCACCCTGGATTACCTGGCTGAGATCACCATGAGTATTCTTCGAAAACAACGACATAGAAATCCTGATCTGGGTTATATCACTGATTTTGTAGATCAGGTTATCGAAAATTATGAAATAATAGCCGGAAGTCAAACCCGGATCATTACCAATGCGGGCGGGATCAATCCCATGGCTTGTGCCAAAAAAATCATTGATGGGTTGAAGGAAAAAAATGTAACTCTCCGGCTGGCTGTGATCGACGGGGATGATCTTTTACATCGGATAAAGGGGTTATACCCGGAGCAAGCCGATTTTAAAAACATGGAAACAGGTGAATCTTTTGAGACCATCCGGGACCGGATTCAAAGTGCTAATGCCTATCTGGGCATTCCTCCTTTATTGAAAGCCCTGGGATCCGATGCGCAGATCATCCTGACCGGGAGGGTTACCGATACTTCCATTACTATGTCTCCCATGGTGTATGAATTTGGATGGTCCCTGGACGACTGGGACAAGCTGGCTAGTGCCCTGGTTGCCGGGCACATCATCGAATGCGGAGCCCAATCGACTGGCGGGAATTTTACGGACTGGGGACGCATAAATTCCTGGACCGATTTCGGATATCCGATTGTGGAGGTATATCCTGATGGCAGTTTTGATATAACGAAACCAGCCGGTTCGGGGGGGATTGTCAGCGAGGAATCCATTAAAGAGCAGATCGTTTATGAAATGGGTGATCCAGGGGCTTATATCAGTCCCGATGTGGTGGCGGATTTTACTTCCATCCGGATGCATCAAACGGGAAAGGACCGGGTACGGATCGCCGAGGTAAAAGGATTTCCTTCTACCTCTTTTTTAAAGGTTTCCATGGCCTTTGAAGATGGATTTTCAGCCAATGGCAGTCTGATTATCAGTGGACCGGGATCATTAAAAAAGGCGGAAAAGATTAAGGGGATCTTCTGGGACCGTCTGGGTTTATCATTTGACAAAAGTAATACCGAATTCGTGGGTTATAATGCTACCCATCTGAATCTGGCGGATCCGGTCGAACCCAATGAAATCCTGATCAGGTTCAGTGTGTATGATTCCAACCGTGAGAAAGTAGAACAGTTCTCGAAGAACATAGCTCCTCTGATCCTGAGCGGACCACCAGGAATGGCGGTTACAGGAGGGCGGCCCAGAATCACTGGGGTGATGACCTACTGGCCGGCCCTGGTCCCAAAAAAATTGATGCGTGGCCGGGTGCTGATACTGGATTCAGCCGGTAATATTACCCAGGAACAGTTCGTAGAAGCAACGACGGGATTTGAGTCCGAAATACCTCTAATGGAAAAATATAAAATAACCGCATCACATCCGGAAGAATTTCACGCTACGGAAGACGCGGTCGATATAAAATTGATGGAACTCTGTTATGCAAGGAGCGGCGACAAGGGGGATACCGCCAACCTGGGAGTGCTGGCAAGAAATAAGGGGATCTATGACTTTCTAAAGAAATACCTAACCCCAGGAGTTATCAAAAATATGTTCCGGGAACATTGTCGCGGGGAAGTGATCCGCTATGAATTGGACAATCTTCAGGCGTTGAACTTTCTGCTAAAGCAATCCTTGGACGATGGAGGAACCAAATCGCTCCGGATAGACGCGCAGGGTAAAACTTTTGCCCAGGCCTTCCTGAACCAGCAGATTCCGGTTCCAGTTTATTTAATTGAGGCCCTGAATCAAAAATCATTAAAAAAAATCTGATTACTACCATGGATATATTTTGTACGGAAGAACATGATCTTATCAGGCAGACAGTACGGGATTTCGCAGAGGAACTGATACGACCTGTTGCCAGGGAACTGGATGAAAAGGAAGAATTTTCTGTCAGTTTAACCAGGAAAATGGGAGAAATAGGCTTGTTTGGAATGGTAGTCGACGAAAAGTATAACGGGGAGGGTTTTGATACCCTTTCTTACATCATTGCAGTGGAAGAACTGGCAAGGGTAGACAGTTCACAGGCAGCTACCGTAGCTGCGCATAATTCACTCGGTATTGGGCCCATTTACCACTACGGGACGGAGAAACAAAAGAAAAAATACCTGCCCCGTCTTACTACCGGGGAATACTTATGGGGTTTCGGACTTACTGAACCCAATGCAGGATCCGATTCAAGGGCCACACAGACTACAGCAAAGCCTGAAGGAAAAGAATGGGTGATCAATGGCTCTAAAATATTTATCACCAATGCCGCCACATCCATAACCCTGGGTACTACGGTACAGGTAAGAACCAGCTACCGTTCCGGAAGAAAAAACCTTTCGGCCCTGATTGTGGATCAGAATACGCCCGGTTTCAAAACCGAAGAAATGAAAGGTAAAATGATGTGGCGATCTTCCAATACCGCCCAATTGTTCTTCGATAATTGCAGGGTCCCCCGGGAAAATCTTCTGGGCAAGGTGGGCATGGGTTCCAGGATTATGCTCAGCACCCTGGACAGTGGCCGGCTTTCCATCGCAGCCATGGGATTGGGCTTGTCCCAGGGGGCATTTGAAATGGCGCTCAACTATGCCAACCAAAGGAAACAGTTTGGAAGGTTCATTACGAAATTTCAGGGGGTATCCTTTAAGCTGGCCGAAATGGCCACCAAGATCGAGGCGGCCAGGAATATGCTTTATAAGGCCTGCTGGCTTAAAGATAAAAAAAGGCCTTTTGCCAAGGAGGCCGCCATGTCCAAATTGTTTTGTACGGAGGTGGCAAAGGAAGTGGCCGACCATGCCGTTCAGATCCATGGAGGATACGGATTAATGAAGGATTATGATATTGAGCGTTTTTACAGGGATCAACGTTTGTTGCAGATAGGTGAAGGAACCTCTGAGATCCAGAAATTAGTCATTTCGAACTACCTGGGTCTTTCCTGATTTTTGGTGTAACGGCCCCGGATAATTATTTTTTTTGCTAAATTAGGGTATCAAATTTTTTAATTAAATCATTTTTTAACCATGGCTTTTTCAACTTCCTCCGGCTTCAAAGCTTCCATACCTTTTAAAATGGTATTTACCGCATTACGGATGCTTATTGGTTGGCATTTATTTTATGAAGGGATTCTGAAGATTATGGATCCTGCCTGGACGGCCGCCGCTTATCTGGCCGGATCCACCAGTTTCCTCTCGGGATTTTTTAATTGGATTGTCGGATCGCCTCTTATCCTTGAAAGTGTGAACATAATCAATGCGTGGGGACTCACATTGATAGGACTGGCACTGATACTGGGCTATAAAACAAGGTTATTCGGAATAGCCGGTGCACTGCTGCTGTTTATGTATTACCTGGCTTATCCTCCCGTGATCGGAAAATCGGGTCTTAGCACCGAGGGAAATTATTTATTTGTGGACAAGAACCTGATCGAATCGGTACTTCTACTCGGTTTCGCTTTTTTCCCGAGTAACTATTTATTCGGTTTGGACAGGATGTTGGCCCGTTCCGTTTTAAAATTACATCCTTTTCAACGTAAGGATCTTAAAATTCCTGAGGAGGAAGAGATCCGGGATGAGTTGAATAAACAACGGTTAAGCCGTCGGGAATTAATCATAAATCTTTCTACCCTTCCCGTTCTGGGACTTTTTGGGTTTTCTTTTTTTAAGAAAAAACAATGGATGAGTCTTGAAGAAAAGAAACTGATGGATGGGGGAGGCGCTGATGCCATTTCCAGCGCAACATTGAAGACCTTTCATTTTTCAAAACTGGAAGACCTGAAAGGGAAATTACCCATGGGGAAAATCGGGAATCTGGAAGTTAGCAGATTATTCATGGGAGGGAACCTGATCGGCGGATGGGCTCATGCCCGGGACCTGATCTATGTTTCTAAACTGGTAAAATCCTACCATTCCGATGAGAAAGTGATCCATACCATGCAGTTGGCTGAACAATGCGGGATAAACACCCTCCTGACCAATCCACAGCTGAACCGGATCATCAATAAATACTGGCGGGAAACCCGCGGGAAGATCCAGTTTATATCGGATTGCGGTATTTCGGAAGATCTTTTAAAAGGGGTCCGGATGTCGATCGATGGGGGCGCACACGCCTGTTACAGCCAGGGAGAAATATCCGACCGGTTGGTGAATGAAGGAGATTTCGATACCCTGGCTGGAGCACTGGATCTGATTAGGCAGAACGGTCTTCCGGCGGGTATCGGTGCACACCGCCTGGAAACTATCCAGGGTTGTGTGGAAATGGGCCTTAAACCTGATTTCTGGGTAAAGACCCTGCATCACCATAATTACTGGTCGGCATCACCCACCGAATGGCATGACAACATGTATTGTTATAAACCTGCCGAGACCATCCAATTCATGGCAGAGTTGGAAGAACCCTGGATCGCCTTTAAAATACTCGCGGCGGGATCCATAACGCCTGAGGAAGGATTTAAATATGCCTTCGAGAACGGGGCCGACTTTATATGTGTGGGGATGTATGATTTTCAGATCGTAGACGATGTGAATATTGCGCTTGATTCGCTGGCCGGTGTGCAGCGGAACCGGCCCTGGCGGGCCTGAAAGGCTGGATGTGGACCCCCTGGATCCTGGAATTTTATTGACCGGGTGTGGAGCCGGCCGGATCAGGATCTCCTGTAAACGGGATCCGATGATTTATGCAGGGGATTATGCAAATCTCCAGATCATAAACAGTGAATCGTATAAGTATGGAAATAGCGCGGATGGATACCCGTATAAAACATAGGTATACCAATAAAGGCAAAACAATGGTTGCCGTTTTTGCACTTCTGGTGGGTGCCCTTCATTTTTTAATCGGACCGAATTACCAAGGGCCCTTCCAATCCTTTATGAGCGGATATTTAATAGATATTGTTCTGCCTGCTTGTTTATACCTGCTATTTCATATGTCCCTGCAGCAGAAACTGCCCTTGTTTCTCAGCAGGTTTCTGTCAGCTCTTTTGGTGTTATTCATCGGCTCGATCGTCGAAATTTTGCAGTATTTCGACATTTATGTATTTGGCGGAACCTATGATCCGCTGGATTTTCTGATGTACGTGCTTGGAGCAGGTTTGGGCTGGGTATTGGATTTTACCGTGTTAAAACACTTCAGTATTCAAAAATAAGTCGGGTATTTACCGGATAATATCGTGAATGGGATGATGAATAAATGTATGGGGAACAAAGGAAGATTGTATAACTTCATATCCATCCGGCCACCGGTTTATTCCGCTCATCTGTTTTTAACCACGATTATTCATGCATTATCAAATTAGACAGTTTTCGAGACCTTTATCAACCAGTTGCTCTGCGAGTGTTGTATTCATCCGGTCGCTAAAAGGCGTAACGAGAAGATGTACACCGGTTGCATGGGGATATTTTCCGGTAAGCAAGGATTGCCTGGATGCACTTCACATGGGAGAATTGGCATTGGTATTTTTAAACAGGACTCCTTCCCGGGCAAGCCTCGCTTAGCTCCGATCAATCGGGGCTACGAGAAGGCAAGCCGGTCCAGATTAGGAGGTCGAATGATCTCATTTCCATAGCACCGGGCTACTTCATAACTGCGATCATCCTCAATGATTACAACCACATTCCGGAAAAAGGCTGTGTTCTTCCTTTCTATTTCAGCACAGGATACGAATATCACGGATAACAGCAGAAAGGAAAAAAACGTATTCATATTAACTTAAATTTAGGATAAACCGTTAATTCATTGTACTGATTCGAATTGTTATAATATTACAGGATTTATCCTCAATTTTAAATGAATTTTATGAAGGTGTCTGTATTTTTTATATTACCATTCATGATTTTTTGCCTTCCGGATCGGGATCATTCCGGGCTGAGCCCAGTCTTTGCGCAAACAGCGTCTTCCACAGAAGAGGGCCCTCATCAGGTTTATGTACCGGGGCGGTTCCTCACGACGGGACCCGGCCTGCACTGGTTCGGTTATTACGACAAACTCCAGTTTGATCCGTCAGGAAGATATGTACTGGCAATGCGGACTGAATTTGAGAACAGGTCACCCAGGGCCGGGGATGAGATCAAAATAGGCATGATCGATCTTGGTAAAGAAGATGCCTGGATCGAACTGGGTATATCCAGAGCCTGGAACTGGCAACAGGGATGCATGCTGCAATTTGTTCCCGGATCGGATTCAAAGGTGATCTGGAATGACCGGATCGGGGATCAATACGTGAGCCATATATTGGATATCCAAACGGGGGAAGAACGTACACTGCCTTTTCCCGTCTATACCCTGAGTCCGGATGGGAAAACTGCATTAAGCGTCGATTTCGAAAGAATAAATTACCTGCGTCCGGGATATGGATATGCCGGGATCCCCGACCCTTATCGACATCTCCCAGCTCCGGAGCAGGCCGGAATTTATCTTTGTGATCTGGAAAAAGGAAAAAAGAACCTGATCATTTCTATATCTGAAATGCAGAAAAGAGAGATAGTAAGTGAGGATCCTTCCTATAAAGACAGGGAGTACGGCATGAACTGGTTCAATCACCTTTTATTCAATACGGATGGTACCCGGTTTGTTTTTCTGCATCGCTGGAAATCTGTATCAAAGGAATCCGTGGGAGGATTTGGAACGCGTATGTACTCGGTAAATCCGGATGGATCGGACGTCCGGTTAGTGGACGGTTCCGGTTATACCAGTCATTTCATCTGGAAAAATCCGGAGCAGTTGCTTATGTGGACCTATCATCCTTCCTATGAATTTGGATTTTATCTGTTCAATGAGGATGGGAATCAGGATCCGCAAATTATCGGAAAGGAAACAATGACCCGTAACGGGCATTGTACCTATCTTCCCGGTCAAAACTGGATCTTAAATGATACCTACCCGGATTCGAACCGGATGCAACACGTGTATCTATTCCACGAAGGAAGAAAACAAAAAATTCCATTGGGCGATTTTTATCTTCCGGATGCGTATCGCGGGGAATGGCGTGTGGATACCCACCCTCGAATGAGTCCGGATGGAAGCAGGGTGGTCATCGATGCGGTGGATCCGGAATCCGGCCGGCAATTGTATCTTCTGGATATTTCAGGAATCGTTGAATAGAGACCTTCTGGGAAATAGCGGATGAATCAGTCCCGCATTACTTTGACGATCTTAACTCCATCCAATCCTGCGGCGATAAAAAGAAATTTACCCTTAAAAGCAATATGGTTTACCGAAGCCAGCGATTCGAAATCAAGATATCCAAGCAATTCCGTTTCACAGGTAGTAGCATCTGAATTTACATCGGTTAAAACCTTTGCGACATAAACTCCGCCGGCCCCATTGGATATAAAGAGCAATCCGTTGTCGTATGCCACTGCATTGGTGATGAATTCCGGATTATTCTGGTATTCCGGAAAAGGAATCTCACCAATTAATGTGTGGCTTCTGATGTTATATATCTGAACTCCGGCAGATCCAGCGGCAAGGAAAGCCATATTGCCATGGATCTCGATGGTTGATTTTGCCTCGGGAATATCCATTCCCTTGACGGATACTTCCTTTTTTAAATCGATTGTATTCACATCAATCACCGAATACTGACCAGGAGTTCCCTGGACTACCAGAATTTCCTGATTACATATATCCAGCCACCGCGCATCATGAAGGTCTGTATTGGCTTCCACCTCCCGGCTTTTAAGACCGATCTTGTAAATACCCCCACCCATTTGTTCGTTATCGCCTGTGGTCACATAAATATATTCCCCGAAAGTTTTGACGCTGTTGGCAGCATAACTCCCAAGACCGATCCGGCTCGTATTATCA
>Ga0209536_100013198_pt1 | contig 11928 bp, 11 predicted proteins | sample DeeMarSeWOR28_12_FD_187461 | JGI IMG/M metagenome (GOLD analysis project Ga0209536, IMG submission 187461) | Marine sediment microbial communities from White Oak River estuary, North Carolina - WOR-2-8_12 (SPAdes) (version 2) | ecosystem: Environmental > Aquatic > Marine > Intertidal zone >...
ATCATTTTGACCGGTTCAATCAGCCTTCTGAATACCACGTTAAACCGCTCGCCTGGCCGGAGGTCAGGTATTGGTTCCCTGGCAATCAACCTTTCATTTTCTCCGTAAATATTTACCTGATATTTATACAGGGTATACGAAGGCAAACCATCCTGATTTTTTCCTGTCACATGAAAATTATCATGTATCAATTTCCCATCCAAGTCTCTGACTGGTGAAAATCGTTCTTTAATGATTGAAAAAGATGGTTTTAAATTCCCCTGGATATCAACTATTCCATGTACCCTCCTTTTGAGCCTGCCGCTTCCCTCCTCACCCATGTGGGTCCTGTAATCGTTTAAACTGAAATAAATAACGCCACCGATAAATTCATTTTTATCATAGATTCCCGTATTGTAAAGAAAATGCTCAATCCTTTTCGGATCCCCGCCCTTAAACACAGGTTCGCATAATCCATATTCAGAAATGATCAACGATTTGCCGGATATTGCCTTATTAAATTTTGGTAGAGTTTCAGGCAACATCCGGGAAGTCAGCCCGTTTTCCGATAAATCATACCATAATCCCGAATAATCGTTCCACATCAGAATATCCCCAAGGGCAGTTCCATCCCTTTCAGGATCATGATGAAAGGTATTGCTTACGTAATTGATCAACCTGGAAGAATCGAGTGAAATTATCCGGTTTCTCAGCTCCTTTAACAGGTTCTTTATCGTATCATTCTGTGCGCTTAATTCATTCCCTATTCCCCAGGCAATAACGGACGGATGATTATAGTGTTCGCGGATCATTTCCTGAATATGCCGGCTGGCTATATCTTTCAGATCCGGGTTTACTTGATCCGGATAAGGCGCCTGCCACAGTGGAATTTCCTCCTGAACAAGGATACCGTTCTCATCACACCATTTTAAGATGTAATCATCCTGTTGCCAGTGAAACCGGGTAAGTACGGCATTTGTATTTTTCAGGAGCATCAACATGGTACCCATTGAAAGGGTATCTTCCGCCATTCCCTGGTCCGGAAATGATCCGGGCATCCATTCGATTCCAGGGAGACGCACCATCTCCCCGTTAAAAAGGATCCTGTCTCCCTGAGTTGTGAAGGACCGAAAGCCGAAAATGGCTTCTTTATGGTCGGACAACATCATACGATGCCCGATTGCCAGTTTTAATTTATATAAATTGGGAACATTAAAATGCCATGGATCTACCTCTTTTAAATCCAGTCTCAGGATCAGGTGATCTGCGAGAATCTTTGATTTTTGATTGCCCTCATACAGGATATCTTCAGTTGGCTGGTTATATTGGCGGACCTGCATCCACACATCCAGATCGCCTATGTCCAAATTCTCATGTCCAGCGAGTCCCACTTTTATCGTTAATTCCCCCCCCTGGATTTCTTTTAAATTAGCATTTACATGTAGAAATGCAATAGCGGGTCGTTCTGTTTTAGTAAGCTTCACACCCCGGATGATTCCACCATCGGCTGCCCAGTCAAATTTTTTTTCGTAGGGAATGGCCTGTTTACTGAAAGCATTTGATACCTGTACGGCAATGAAATTCTCTTTATCAAAAAAAACATGATCGGACAGGTCGATTTCAAAAGGTGTATAACCTGCCCCTATTCTTTCGGTAATTAATTTTTCATTGACCCATATTTTGGCATCCCGGTAAACGGCATTGAATTTAAGGCGGATCAACTTTCCTTCCCATGCTCCGGGCAGGTTGAAATATTTAAAATACCAGCCGATACCAATATAGGTTTCCTTTCCACCCATCACATTCCAGGTATGCGGGATATTCACCCGAAGGGTATCGGACGGAATTCGACCAGAAACATACCATTTCCGAGCTTCTCCCTGATTTAATGAATCAAATAAAATTAACCATCCCTGATTGAAGGATCGCTCAATACGGGTTTGTTTAGGTTCATTTTCTGTCCATTTACAGGCGATAAAAAGTATACTGGTAAAAAAAATAAATACCACAGTTTTCATATTCCTTGAATTATATCGGTTTTCCCTCGGATATGCTCAAATTTCGATTGAATTTCAGGCAATTCCCGGTTTATATCTCCGGAAGGATATAACGGTTCAAGAAAACGTACCACCCGGTTTCCCCAATCAAGCTGTACCGGTATAATCGGGATTCCGGCTTTTACCGCAATGTAATAAAAACCTGTTTTCCATTGATTCACCTGCTTTCTGGTTCCTTCCGGAGCTATGGCAAGTCCAAATTTTTCCCTTTTTTTCACTTCGGCCACTACCTGATCAACTATATTGCTTCGTTTGCTGCGATCTACCGCTATTCCCCCCAGGGCCTTAAAAACAAATCCGAAAGGGGGTTTGAAGAGGCTTGCTTTTCCCAGATAATTAGAATGAAATCCTTTTACGCCCCGTACAATCACCCCCAACAGGAAGTCCCAGTTACTCGTATGAGGAGCAACGGCAAGGATATACTTATCCAATCCCGCCGGAATGTTCCCTTCAATTTTCCAGTTCATTAATTTTAAAAGAAAGTGCCAGAACCAACGCATGAATAATTTTCCAGGTGATTTTCAGGAAATTAAATTATAACTATTTATCCGACTAACTAATGCCACCAAATATAATCGAAAGGGATCAATCCAGATTAATTATCATTTTAAGTTTCTGGTTTCCCGACCTGCTGACGGGCAACCTGCTGTTGTCGTCCAGAATGGCCATATATCCATGTTTATCATATATCTCAAGTTGTTTCAGGTAATTGATATTTAAAATATAGGACCTGTGAATTCTGACAAATGTATTTTCCGGCAGGGATTTCTCAAGATAAGCCATGGTCGTCTTTTTAAGGAATTTTCCCTGTTGGGATATGATCTTAACATAATCGTCTTCTGCAGCAATTATACGGATATCGTCGATCTTTATAACCAGTATTCTGGATCCGGTACGCACAGGTATACGCTCCAATTTCCGTTGGGGATTTACATAACTGCCTATTTTTTCAGTTAGATGGTGCATGGATTTATGAGGGGGGCTGGAGAAAAATTTTTCCATAGCCAGGCTAAAACGTTCCCGGTTATAGGGTTTCAGCAAATAATCGACCGCATTCTTTTCAAAGGCCTGGACCGCAAATTCATCGTATGCAGTTGAAAAAATAATAAAAGGATGTGGAGTTTCGATCAGATCCAGTAATTCAAGTCCGGACAATTTAGGCATCTGGATGTCCAGAAACACCAGATCCGGTTTTTCTTCATTGATCATCCGGCAGCCATCGAATCCATTGTCCGCCTCTCCAATTACTTTTATCCGATCATAGGTTCTAAGGAAGTTCTTAATCAGATCTCTGGCGGGTTTTTCATCATCAATGACCAGGGTTTTAAATTGCTGTGTCATCCTTATTGTTTAATTGGTATTCGAATAATCACACTGAATTGACTAATCTTTTTGTCTATTTTAGTCTGAAGAAGATCTGAGTTCCCATAAATCAATTTTAATCTTTCCCTTACATTCTGCAATCCTATTCCCTCTCCTTTTGCGTTCAATTCCTTATCAAAATGATTTTTTAAAACCAAAAATACAAAGTCATCTGATTTTGAACAAGATAAGGTGACATCCACTGCATCCAAACTTTCCTGTACCCCATGTTTGATCGCATTCTCAAGGATAGGTTGCAGGATCAGATGGGGTACCCGGACGTTTCCCAATGTGTCCGGAACATCCAACCTGAATTGTATTTTTTCGCCAAACCGGATCCTTTCGATTTCAAAATATAACCTCGCGAAATTTAATTCATTCTTCAGAGTAGTAAGATGTTGTCTTTCGTTTTTTAAGGTTAATCTGAAAAAATCAGATAATTTTACGATCATTTCCTGTGCTTTATCCGGATCGGAAAGGGTTAAAGAACTGATTGAATTCAGGCTGTTGAATATAAAATGTGGATTGATCTGAGATTTTAATGCATTCAATTCCGCCTCTTTATACCTTGTTTCAACCGAAGCTTCATATTGAATTTTTTCCTTGAAATTATGATAATAAACAAGCAGGTAATAAACCAGTACGATCACTATGTAATATAAAATTCCGAAAATAATCCTTACGGGTATCAGTTGGCTGGCAATCATTTGATAGTAATCGTCCTTAATAATCATTCCGGCAATGTATCCGGAGATCCCCAGCCACAAACTGATGATCAGTACAGCCGAAACGGCATGACCTGTGATCAGGCTGATCACCCTTTTTAATTCAAAATCGTTATACCTGACGATGTACCAGATACCTATACCGAAAAATAAATAGAACAGATTATAAATAAGGCCATCAAATAACGCACGGGTATAATGAAGATCATAGTAAAAAAATAGAATAAATGAATGGGCCATCAGAATGACGACCCAGATCAGAATGTATATAAATCGGTTTCTTGCGGTACTAAGAACCGGGTTTAACATGCAAGGATTTATTTATGACTTTTTAATTCACCGCCGCCGAAAAGCGTCATTCCCTTAATATACAATTCCGGTTCCACTTTACCTAAATCTGCATTTTGAATGTTGCGTTTGTCTGCAAATCCGCCAAAAATAGAGACCATGTCTACTTTCACATTCCAATCGGAAGGTACAATCAGCGTGGAACCACCAAACAAGGTAAACACGTCGATATAAGCTGTTTCGGGAGCTAGCTTTGCTTCGAGAAAGTTGATTTCCGAGCCACCAAATATGTTGGTGATTTTGCCGCCTTTAAAATTTTTCGAGGATATGATTTTTTCTCCACCTGAAAAAATGGAAACTTCATCGATATAATCCATCGAGGATTCACTACCCGTGGAATGACCCCGGGTACCGGCCCTGTGTGATCGATTCCGGAGTATCAAAGCCATTCCAATGGCTATCAATATTACCGGCCATAAATCCCAGAAGCGGTCGATATAGATATTAAAGATATCGGGCAAAAGAAACCACACCCCTATACCAACGAATATCAGAGCGGCTACGACGGATTGTCGGGTCAATAAAATGAAGACCCCTATTAAAACCAGAATCATAGGCCATGAAAACAACCATGGAATAAACGGAAAAATATGAAAATTCCGTAATACAAGAACAATACCGATAATGATCAGAAATCCGGCAAGTACTAATCTTTTATTTGTTTCGTGTGACATGAGTAAAATGTTTAAAATTCTATTCAAAAATACGGTGAGGAACCAATCGGGTCTAGAGAAAATCGGTGAATGAACAATCCGGATCGGTGAATTACAAAAAAAATACGATAAAGGGGATGGATAACTATCCCTTTATATTGTCATTCTTATTTCAGGAGAACTTCAGGGATAAGAAACTCAGTACTGGGAGTCAAATCAATCCTGAATATTCGTACAAAATATAGATTTCAGATTGATTTTTTAGTTATTTTCAAGTTAGTGACCTGCGAACCTGCTCGGCTCTCATTACAACCTTGAAAAACCGATGCGCACAGGCTTTTCTATCGGATTTCAGTACTATTTTGTCTGATTACATCCGATAAGAATAAGGAGAAAGGGTGATGACATTCGGATATCGGCAAAGCAATGCTTGACTACTGAGAAAGATTTTGATTTTTTTAAATTAACTTTAAGAAAAATTTACCAAGCATGAAATATTTTATTTATGGCATTCTGGTCGTGATCATCCTTCTGGGTGGTTATATCGGATATATCCTTTTAACGACACGATCGCACAGTCCGGCTGACGTTGTAATTTTTCAGGATGACGATTTTCTACTTACCATAGATTATTGCCGTCCCAGTAAAAAAGGTAGATTAATTTTTGGAAATGAGCCCGAAGAGGCACTGGTTCCGTATGGAAAATATTGGAGAACCGGGGCTAACGAGGCTACGGAGATAGAATTTAACAGGGATATCTCAGTATCGGGCAATTCATTAGCCGCCGGTCGGTATCGTTTATACACTGTTCCCGATGAGGAAGAATGGATCATAGCTTTCAATTCTGAACTCGAAAAATGGGGATATAACGAACCCGATTACTCACAAGATGTGCTTCGTATTCGAGCCGTTCCTATTTATGCCGATACAGTATGCGAACAGTTTCTTATTACTGCCAAACCGGTTCAAACCAGTCAATTGGAAATTAAATTACACTGGGATGAAACCTTGGTTCCTTTTTCTGTTAACTATTGAAATCCTTTGGTTCGGCCTTTTTACTTTCACAATATCTTTTAAGTGATTTGAAGCTTTTGACAATGCCTTTTTTAAATTGATATTTTGCCAGCGGGAGCATTAAATAGCCCAGGATCGATTGTGGATCAAAATGCATCTCAATACGGACATGTGTCCGTGCCCCGTTATTCTCGAGAACATAATAAATATTGATTTCCCGATTGAATAATACATTGGCTAACTTCTCGCCATAGATCATTTTTTCATTTCCAGCAGGTCTGGAAGTGGTTTCAAATTCAAATTTACTACCGGAAAACACACAAACATGTTTCGTCCCGATCCTGTTCACCCGGTTTTTATCATATTTTAACTCTTTTACACCCTGTTGCCATTCAAGACGGTAGTCCAGGTTGCTTAATATCTCGTAAACCTTTTTAACCGGAGTATCAATCACATCCTCGTAGGTCAATGGATTCGTCGATAAGGCATTAAAAATATGAGGTTCCACTTCCTCTACTCGATTCAATAAGGGTGAATAATCAACATATTTATAGTTTATTCTTCCGATGGATTTATAACTTTCTGAACCTTCAAGGAATGACACCTTGGAGGTATTATTTTTCTTTTTATAATCTTCAATGCCACGAAACATATTCTCAGAAAAAAGGATATATTCCGGCAACTTTATTTTGTTTTTTAATAAGCGATGTATGACGATCAGGCCAGGTCCGAAAGGTTTTTTATTCTTATTAATGGTAGTGAATCCGATTTCACTCTTATGGACAATAAATTTCAAGGATAGCCGGGTAGCAGTTGAACAAGCACCGCAATTACAGATCCGGTTGTTTTCATATTCCATTATATGCCGATGAAATTTCAGAAACATATGCTCCGTTTCCCTGAAAATGGATTCCACATCAATTTCAGATCCATTGTTGTAAAACAAAACAGCATCTCCTTCAATCTCAGCCACTTCCATGCCCATATTCTGATTTTGAATGATAATCTCCAACAGTTCGGAAATGATGTGCTGACTATGAGTTATTTCCGTTCGGTTGATGAAATCGGTAAATCCGGATATGTCGGGTATTAATAAAATGGATTCTGACATAAATTAATTAACAATATTAAATAATTACTGAAAATAGAATGGAAACCTTCCATCCAACCTGCCAATTCAAAAGGAATAGTTATTATTTTTAATACGTCTATCGACTCCAATGGTTCCGTAATAAATTCCATACAAGAAGAAATCTACCCCGGATCCTTGCCAGTGAAACCTAATTAACGGAAATGCAGAATATTTCAATCTTTCGCATATTCATCGTGAAAGCTTCGTACTTCGAAAATGTTTGTAACTTTGTGAAAAGTAGCAAACAGTGAAAAGAGTTGTTGTTGGGTTATCAGGAGGCGTCGATTCAAGCGTGGCGGCGCATCTACTGAAAGAAGAGGGTTACGAAGTTATTGGCCTGTTCATGAAAAACTGGCATGACGATTCCGTAACCATCCGAAACGAGTGTCCCTGGCTGGAGGACAGTAATGACGCACTCTTAGTTGCCCAGAAACTCGGTATCCCTTTTCAAACGATCGATCTAAGTGAACCATACAAACAAAGGATTGTCGACTATATGTTTCGTGAATACGAACAGGGTCGTACACCCAATCCGGATATTTTGTGTAACCGTGAAATCAAATTCGACATTTTTCTTGATACGGCCCTTAATCTGGGCGCCGATTATATCGCCACCGGACATTACAGCAGGATTGAACGACTCGATACAAATATCGGCCCCATCTATCGCCTTTTATCGGGAGTGGATATCCATAAAGATCAAAGTTATTTTCTCTGCCAACTATCTCAATTTCAGTTAAGCAGGTCTCTTTTCCCGATTGGTGAACATACCAAGACTCAGGTGAGAAAAATCGCAAGGGATCTTGATCTCCCAACGGCTGATAAAAAAGACTCGCAGGGTTTATGCTTCGTGGGAAAGGTACGGCTTCCCGATTTTCTTATGCAAAAATTACAACCTAAAAAAGGCGATATTATCGAAATTCCCGGAAATTTCATCCCTGAAAAAAAGCCGGCAATCTATAATCGTTCAGATGCCATTGATGCCTTGTCATTACTGGAATGGACTGCTCCCCCGGTTTATCATCCGGAAAATGGCAAGAAGGTTGGAGAACACAAGGGTGCCCACTATTTTACAATTGGTCAGCGTAAAGGATTGAATGTGGGAGGGACACCCAAACCCCTTTTTGTTATTTCCATTGATACGAATCGTAATTTAATATTTACCGGACAGGGTGAAAAACATCCCGGATTATATCGTAAAGGATTATTTGTTAAAGAGCGTGATATTCACTGGATCCGCCAAGACCTTGCTCTGGAGATCGGTAATAAGATGAAGGTGTTGGCCAGGATACGATATCGTCAATCCCTGGAAAGCGCCATGATATACCGAGAGCCGGAAGGATTATTTGTTATATTTGACAGGCCTCAGAAAGGAGTGACACCGGGACAGTTCGTGGCCTGGTACCAGGGTGATGAATTATTGGGATCGGGAATTATTGATTAGGAGAGCAAATTAATCCTCGCAAATATATAATCCAGATTTTCTTCATTAATGATCATGCGGTAAAAATCCGAGTCCTTAAGAGGTTCCGGATCATACCCGTAATTTTTTAAATATCTTTTACTCGTTTTCTGATCAAACCAGTGTACCAATCGGATGTGACCATTTTCAATTTCAAGTCCGGTAATCCCCCTTTTTCCGATGACACAACCCGAATTAAAAAGACAAGGAACCATGATGACACTATTATAGATATTCCTTCTGAGAAATGATTCTTTATCCTTCTTGAACATTTTGACGAGCTCTTTTTTATAGTTTTTAATACTCTTCTTAATTTTTTTTAGTTCGTCCGGTTTTTGATGCTCCGTATACTCTCTTGAAAGTTGTTCAATTTTGTGTTTTAATCTTTCCACTTTTGACAGTGATTCGAACAAAGGCCGATGGGTATGACCGATAATTGATACAATTTTCCGCAAAGTTGAAAAATGATATACTTTTTTTTCTATCGCATACTGTTTTCGATTGCTGTGCGCCACAGAAAAGTTTTTAATCCGAAGGGGATTGGCCAGATATTTCAGGGTAATCCCAAGTAACCGGTTATATTTCAGGTATTTATCCGAGGCCTGATGTCCATGAAAAACAAACAGTGAATGATCATTCCATTTCAACACAAGTCCATGATGTATGGGGTATCTTGAGTCCTTCCCTTCATTCAAAAGTAATTCGATATCGTGATTGCCAATGGTTTTATAGAATAAGCCTTTTTGATAGAACTCGTCGATTACCCAATATAATTCCGGCCAGGCTCCTATAATCTTTTTTTCCGGGAATCTTTGTAATTCCTCCACATCTCCGTTTAAAATCAGGTTAAAATTACCCTTGAGATAATATTGTTTCAATACCTGTATAAAAAGTGCAGAATTATCTTTAAAATCATCCTTTGAGGAACCATTCCCTACATGAAGGTCACTGAAGATCACCCATCTATCCCCGGGGTTTACCTCAATTTTTGCTGAAGTTTTATATAGTTCATCAAGATGTCGAAAAATAAGTCGATCGTTCTTAAATCCAGCCACGAATCAATTGTGTATTTGGTATAAAACTATCAGAATGATGGATATTCATTTTAATTCGGGATTAAGTTTTTGTTAAACTAAGATGAAATCCGGATTATTATAAACCCACAAACTATAAACTGTTCTCAATAATTGATTTAAGGTTTGCCGGCAAATAGTTGATCGATTTTAACGTTTTATTATCTTCTGTCCGATAAATCATATATTTCCCATTCAATTTTTTGTAATAAGATGGGATATTTTCCTTCTCATGATAATGCCTAACGGTGGCCCTTGCCTCCGATTCCGTCGAACATGCCTTACTCAAATTTGACCTTTGTACCTCATCAAACAGGTCACGGAATTTTTCCCCCAATCCAAATTCAAGCACTGCTCCTGTTAGCACATACTGCAGGTCACACAAAGCATCCGCGATCTGAACCAAATCCCTTTTTTCAATCGCATCCTCAAGTTCCGACAATTCCTCCCGGATTAGGGATATCCTGAGGTTACATCGTTCTTTTGATGGGATAACAGGATGATCCTCAATAGGATGCTGAAAGGTTCGATGAAATTCCGCTACCTGATTCAACACATCAATCTGTTTCATATAATCGCACATTTACATTATGGTTTCAAATTATCCCCGGGTATAAACCCATTGATCTCCTTTCGTGAGTTGATCGTTGTATTCATATCCCTCCCAGTTAAAAAGTTTAATTTCTTCCGGTTCCCGGATCTTATTTTTCACAATATAGGAAGTCATCATACCCCTTGCTTTTTTCATAAAAATATGTATGGGACGATAACTGCCGTTCTTATATTCCTTAAAGGATGGTTCAATGATCCTGCCCCTGATCGAAGCTGAATCAACTGCTCCAAAATATTCCTTTGACGCAATATTTATGATGGTGTGATCCTGCTGAAAAGCCGTTGAGTTGGTTATATCCCGGGTGATTTTATCTTTCCAGAACGCATAAAGATCTTTCGATTTTCCGATTTTCAGTTGTGTGCCCATCTCAAGTCGGTACGGCCGGATCAGATCCAGCGGCTTGAGAATCCCATGCAACCCGGATAGGATCCGAACATGATCCTGCGCAAAATCAAAATCCTCTTTCCCATATGATTGAGGGTCCATTCCCAGAAAAACATCTCCCCGAAAGGCTAAGATAGCCGGTTTTGCTACATCTTCATTAAATACAGGCGACCAATTCTGGTATCGGTCATAATTTGTTTCCGCAAGGTTATTATTTATATCCATTAACTTCTGCAGCTTTTTGGCAGAGAGTTTTTTCAAACGATCCACAAGAATTTCCGATTCTTCTATATAGGTTGGAATGGTATGTCGCCCCGCCCTATTGGGTTCCTGAAAATTCAGTCTTTTTGCCGGCGATAAAATAACAATCATAGTTTTTCAGATTCTGTAAGAATTGATGAATATTTCCAAATATAAATGAATTTATATACAGTTGATCCTATAACTTCTGTTTACGCGATTTTGTTGGATTCCGGGAAATTCATTCTTCTTTAAAAGGATTCCCCTTTCCTGTTTCGCAGTAGTCCTTCAGACTCATCATGTATCGTCCCCAGTGAAAATTGCATGAGGCGAAAAATTCCGATTCATTTTTCCATTCATAATGCCGGAAATGAAGTTGGGTGCCATTATTGTGTGGTGTTATTATAAACTGAATCCGGGTTCCAATCCATTCCTTATCACCATCGATGCATTCCCATTCCACATATTTGTTTTTATCCAGATTCACGATATACATTTTATCATGATATTTAGTGGAGAACCAGAATTCAGCGACCGAACCCACAATGGCATCCGCTTTTGTTTTTGCGGTCCACCACGAGGACAATCCTTTTTGGGTTGTGATTGCTTTGTATACTTTATGGGGAAGCGTATCAATAAAAAGAAGATGATTTATTGCAGGCATAATTATTGTCAATTTAGATTAAAACGGGTTTTTCGAATAAATTACGAAAAAAGCATGAAGTTCGATTAAATTCCTATGATTTTTTAAGGTACTGGGAAAATTATGCACAACTGGAAAGTTTTTTCAAAATTAGCTATATGGCCATTGGGAAATGAAGAATATTTTAATCCTCGTATAGCCGTTTTTTATAGATCACATTCTTGTCTTTCAGATAGTTAACTA
>Ga0209536_100013199_pt1 | contig 11927 bp, 13 predicted proteins | sample DeeMarSeWOR28_12_FD_187461 | JGI IMG/M metagenome (GOLD analysis project Ga0209536, IMG submission 187461) | Marine sediment microbial communities from White Oak River estuary, North Carolina - WOR-2-8_12 (SPAdes) (version 2) | ecosystem: Environmental > Aquatic > Marine > Intertidal zone >...
CATATTTTCAATCCGAATTCTGCATTCCGCATTCCGCAATCGTCGGCCAGGTGGCACGCCCATCTTCGTGGTCTCGCGACAGCAATTCATGAAATATCCGGGCTAGACAGATGGCGAACAATCCCGCAGGACTTTCCTATGAAACTACTTCCAGAGTGGATGGGTTCTTTTGGCTGAGGGGAAAATGATGGGAGACGAGGGGGTTTTTGTACGGGATGGGATGGAGAGAGGTTAGCTTGTCATGAATACTGCGTCAGAACATGGTACCTTCTAAGTGAGCTCTGAGGTTTTTAGTCAGTTGTAGTCACTAAAGTCAGGGATTGTTGCGTTGTCAGCGGTAGTGGGCCTATTTTTATATGGAACAACAGGGACATAAGATCACTCGTATGCCCCTGTCTATGTCTACCCCTTTGAGACTTTCTTTTCTTTTTTCTCTGCGTCTGACAATCTACTGAGCGATCTTCCCCTTGGAAAGGAGCACCTTGAAAACCTTATGCCGAAAGATTGCCTCGAACTCCTTGCGCACAACGACAGGAGCAACCCGGAAAGCGCCTGGGTCTATGGGGCAGCCATCCGTGCACAGAATGTGACAGTGGGGGTTGAATCCGAAAGTCGCCAAATGTCTGGATGTCGACTACAGCGCCTGGCACGGAGTCCTGCTCAAGTACCGCACTTCTCAGATACACCTTGAGAGTTTTCCAGGCGCAGAGGCTCAGCTCAGAGAGCAGTTTGCGGTCGTAGAGGAAATATCTGCGGAGGATCTTGGGGATAGAGAAGACAAAATGACGATGCGCTACTGCATTGATCACTTCCTGGCAGAGCCGCTCACCAAAATCCACCACTCGCTTTTGGTGGCAAGACGGACAGAGGTGACGGCGCTTACGCGAGAAAGCCAAGAAATACTCATGGCAACATTCGCATAGACCTATCTTCTTCCAGCGCGATTACCACCTGGGCTTGGGGCCGGCCAAACCGGCCGGATCGAGGCGCTGGTGGGCAGCGTTTCCCCTCAATAGCATCGAGACCGCCGCCGCCGCCGCCCTAGTTGACGGCGGAGGTCTATCTAATAGGAGCAGTTCGACCGGGGTAGAACTACTTGCCCAGCGGCTTTAGGTTGACGTAGGCCAATATCTGCCAGGCAGTCTTGTTATGGGAAAACACCGAAAGCCGTGGAGCAGGGGCCTTGTCAGTGCGCTTGCCGTCGATGGTCTCCTGAACCGAAACCGTGTAGGTCACCACCACGATCTCGCCCTTTCAGGTAGTCTTGAAATTGGACAGTTTATAGGAACTCAGCTTGTGCTTCTTAAAAAGGGCCACTTCCTTGGCGCGGTCGCGGGCTCCGTCGGAATGGATTGATTGAAAGCAGGCCGCCAGATGCCTTTCCAACACCGGCCAATCCTCGGACAACACCAAGGCGAAGAAGTTCTTGACCAAAAGCATGCCCAAGGCTTGATCATCCGCCTCCGCGGGCAGGGCCATGCAACCAACCAGGCAGGTAAGGAGCAGAATACCAAGCAGTCTTTTCAAGACGGTCCTCCTTATAGGATCACTATAGGCGGCGGAGTCGGACATAAATTCATAATGACGCACGATACGGCTCCCTGGCAAGAAACGCTGTGCGCGAGCTGTTGCATACAGAAATGGAAACCGAGGCGTAAAGATGCTGGCCCTCAACCCGATCAGATGAAACGGGATGGGGGCCATTGGGATTGGCTTATGGCTTGGGCGTTTTACTTAACAGTGGGCTGGTCTTTTCTCCATTTATGGTAATTGCGGAAAAAATTGTGTTGGTCGTGTTCCTCAGCCTGCTTTACCAACATGTCATAGAGGGGCAGGGCTTCATTGGCATAAAGCGGCGGTGCGTCTTTCTGGCCTGTAACGATCACGGCTTGATCCCGCCACACGTGCACCTTTTTAGGCATTCCCTCCAGCCCCTTGTTGTTTAGCCAAAAACTGGCAAAGCCCAGGCGGTTCCATTTGTTATAGTCAAAGCTCTTTTCGGGCGATGGCTTGGCGCTTTTTATGAGTTCGGCCAAGCGGCCAAGCTGGTCCTGGTCCGTGATCCACCACTGCGGATTGGGTCGTCCCGAATAGGCAGAAAGCGTAACCAGCACGCCCTTCTCTGGCGCTGGCAGGGCTTGGGCCCATGTCTGCCCTGCTGGCAGAAGCGTTAACAGCGCGGCCGCCAGCAGCAGGATTTTTATCATGCGAATTTTTACAGACATAACTTAACCTCTTTTCCTTGGCTTAGCGTTTTTAAGCTTAGTCGCAGGAACGATACCCACTAATGCTAACCACTCCCTTATCCACACAATAATACCCACAGAAGAGACTGTAATCGTAGGTGTAGTCCGCGCCAATGCTTCTACGATCCGCTGTTTCCGGGTTGGTTATGAGGTTACCGGAAGCATCTCTCTCCGTGGCAGGTGTCCCGCCAGGCTTGTGGGACCAGCGGCCGTTGTCGTCCATTCGGTACCAGTGGTAGTCCCAACGGTCACCTGGAACAGAGGATTCCAGGGGATCAACAACCAATGCCACCAGATGGGTGCAGCCCCAGCACTTCTTCTCGATGTCAGTCACAGTCAATCCATCCGACTCCGCTGCGCTGCCCACCGTGGGGCAGGTGCGTGAGTGGGAGGCCCCGCTGGCGTGACCGGGCTGGGCGAAATTATCGGTGCGGATATCGCAGCCATAGTTGTAGCAGTTGTTGCAGTGGATCCAGTCGGCGTGGTTCCATTTTCCCGGGTCATAAGGCGGTGAGCCGTCAGCCTCTACTTCCACGTCCGCCGAAAGCGGGCTGCTCCTGGTATCCACGGACTGGGAGGCGGCGACTTTCTTGCCCTCAGGGAAGGTGGTGGCGTTGCCCAGGGCCATGCGCACGCAACCTCCATTGCCTGCGGTTTGGGCCACCTGAACGCCGTCAATAAACACCCTCACCGTACTTATAACGACGGTGTCGCATACGGTCACATAGAAGCCGTCCTTGCAAATGGGGGGCTGAATCGTGGGCGCGGGCGGGTCTTCCTGGGGCTTAACAGGATCGGATTCCGGCGAAGCCAATTCGCAGAGATACTGGACAGCGTAATATTCCTTACTCAAATCAAGGACCGGGGAGACGCCGAAGATGGTGGAACTTCCCTGGGCTGTGCCGCCGCCCACCACCACGTCGTTGGAGTCATCCTTGGCGTGAATTTCAACCCTGGCGCCGACGAAGAGATCATCCACCTGGCAGGCGTCGCTCCCTTGCACCAAAGGCTCGTGTATAGTGGGTTTGGGCAGCTCGCTTGGTTTGGCTTGCACCTCTGCCTTGTCGGAAAGAAGGCTTTCCAGGTCGCCGTCGCTTTTAAGACAGAGCCTTTGTCTGGCCTTGTAGCCATCGCCGGTCCTAAGCTCGGGCACGCCCAAACGGATGTGAGGGTAGGGGCTCATGCCGCTGGTTTCAGGAGCGCCGTTCTTGTTTAGCTCGGTGGTGGCTCCTTCCACCGTCTCCTCCACGATCACCAGCTTTTGGCACTCGATCAGGGGCTCCTTGATTTTAGGTGTGGTAAGGCGTTCATTGGTATGGTCCCGGGGCGGGTCCACAACGGTGACTTCATCGCGGGAGTGGGAACTTATGCGGTCGTGCACCACCTGGCGCAAGGTGACCTTGTCGCCCAAATCCAGCTTGACCGGGAGCTTGGCCGCTCCCCAGCCCATCCAGGTTTTGAACTCGTGCACCTTGCTGCCGTTTACGTATATCCAGATCTCGGCGTCGCGGTCCGCGCCGGAATAGGCGATTATCTCGGAGCAGGAGTGGATCGGGTCGCGAACAATGGGCGGCGATAGGGTGTCGTCCTGGACTGGATCGCAAGCCGTGGTTAGGAAAATGAGTGGAAAGGCCAACAACAGCATTGCAAAAATTCTTATTCGGAAAATTGCCATATTTCCCCCTTAATTGTACCCACAGAACTATTAGACCCGCCAAGGGCAAGAGGGAATAATAGAGGAGTATTCAGGCTGGTCGAATGTGTAAGAGAAACAGGAATTACAGGCCGAACACTAGAAAGCACCCCCTGCCCACCTAACTGATAAAACGCTAACACGGCCCTGGAAATACTGACAAGCGCCCTAGAGAATATCATATCGGCGGGTGCGTCCCTATTTTTCCAATACCTCCCGCCGCACCTCGCACTTCAGGATTTTGCCAGCCGGGCTAGTGGGCAAGCTATCCAGGACGATGACATCCTTGGGCTTTTTGAAAGACGCCAAGCGCTCCCGGCAAAAGGCTTTCAAGGCGGCCTTGTCCAATCCCTCACCCGGCTTGAGCACCAAATATGCGATGACTCGCTCGCCGTGCTCCGCATCCGGCAGGCCGATCACCGCGCATTCGGCCAACTCGCGGGGATAGACGTTCTCGCCGCCGGTGATGATGAGGTCCTTTAGGCGGTTCACGCTGAAGAGATGGCCCTCCTCATCCAGATAGCCCACATCGCCCGAGTGCAGCCAGCCCTGCTTGACAGCCTCTACCGACTGATAAGAACTCACTTTCGATGAGAGGAAGTATAGGTTGAGAGAGCATTTTGTGTCAAGTGCCATTAACGGCAACATATGGTGGTATGGTGTTTTTCGGTTGCCTCAAGAGCAGGATGCCAGATGATGGTTTTCATGGAAGGTTGGATTTAAGAGGAAAGAGTCAGTCTCCCCGGCAAAGCCGGGGGTTTACCCACGATTAATTAGCCCATGTAACCAGGCGAGGACATCATGTATGCTACCAAAATTGCCTCCATCACTGCTATAGCCCGGGCCATTAACAAGTTTGTCAGAACCGACATCGACAGAGACGCAAGTGCGATCCGTGATGAAAAACTTCATAAATAATCTGAACGATCAGCCCTTGGCCCCTTAAAACAAAGGAAGAGTGTCGATAGCTACGGCATTTCCTGCAATTCACCAATGGTTAGGTCCAGAACCTTCTGTAGGGTGCGCTTCGTGCGCCTGTGGCCGGTGCGTGAAACGCACCCTAAATCGGGTTTCCATGCAATGTTTGGGCAAACTCTCTTGATCAAACATGCTTTTCATTAACCACTTGCGTCCCTTCCAACCTTTCTTAAGACCTAATGAATCATTTTTCTAAGTAGGTACTGACGGTTGCTTCACGCGTAAGTATGTATCCACCTGCTTTCAATGTTCCAACTATCCGTGCCTGCACGAGTCCAGGTTTCAGATCACCCACATCCAACACGGAAGTAAAGATACCATCACCCGCTTTGACATCGCCCTCTTTGCCGCTGTCGTAGAGTTTCACTGTTTTCAAACGCTGTTTTCTTACTTGCGGATCAATCTTGGGAGGTTGTTCGCCTTTTTTGGCGCGATCCTGCTTTTCGCTATCGCCGCTGCTGGGAAAAGGCAATAGGATATGCGCCTCAATAATTGCGCTATTATCCTTGCGCAGAGGCTTGCCGTCCTGGATAAAATCCGCGGCGATGATAAACCGGCGTTTCTTTTCTCCTAAACCAGCCCTGGCATTCAGTTTAAGCCGCGAATCGCTTATCACCATGATATCTACGATCTCCCTGACATCGCCGCTCATTTCCTTTGGTCGCGCCACAAGAGTCCAGTTCCCTTTGTGCTGCAGCAGGCCGTCGCAGCGATAGGGCAACTCAACCCTGATCAGACGATAGTTCTTGCCCTTTCTGATTTGCAGCCCTTTCTGATCTTTAACTTCGATGCTACAATGCTTGTCCGGTGGCAGCAATTCGAGCTGCATATCCTTGGCATGCACTCCAGTCCAGTTGACCGCAAAGGTGACTGTTTGATCCAGTTCGGACATGTTCACCGAAACCGTGGCGGGCTGGCCGTCGGCCACCTCAAAGGTAGGGTCTGATAAAACGCTCATATCGTGCACCAAAGCCCCTACGGTCAGGAAATATTTGGTCAGTTGGATGGGGGATAAGTCTTGTTCGTTGAGATGAATACCACCGCTGGCATTGGCCACATTGGTCAGAATGGCATCATCCACATCAGTGCCGAAGCCAATGCTGTAAAACCGGTAGCTGCCGGCCTGAACCGTGGTACTAATGTCGTTCAGATTCGATCCAATGGGACGGTTGTGCTTGCCGTCGGAGAAGACCACTACAGCCTGGCGAGGAAACGGTGTCGGATCACTGCTCAACTGGCTGTTAGCTTCATTGACGCCAGCGATAATATTGGTCCACCCACTGGCAACCAGACTACCGATCGCTGTATGAGCCGCACCGAGGTTGCCCGTCGATAGAGGTTGCAGATCAAATGGGGGCACAAATGGTACCAGAGTTTCCTTAAATTGCACTAGCCCAAGCTTGGTGCCGCCGTCCAGGTCGAGCAGATCGACAAACTCGTTGGCCGCGCTCTGCAGTGCTGCCAGTTTGGTTACACCCGGAGTTCCTGAATTCAAGGACATGGAGTTGCTGCGGTCCATCACCAGGACCACATCTGACCGCGGCAACACCCCGGCCACGGCAAATCTCTGTGGTACCTGGGGTAAGTTGCCTGCATCGGTTGTCACTTGCACGGTCCAGACGCCGGCCATCGGATTGAGTACTGAGACCTGCTCTACGTTATTGACGGCATCGTTGCCGCCGTTACGCACCGCGGCTGTTCCGGGGTTGGCTGGGTTGAGGGTCCAGGGGTTAAATTGTGTAAGGTTGGGTGCAATTAAACGCAGGTCCAAATCATTGACCAACTTCGACTGGTTCTGGGGTGCGGCTGGATTGCCAGCCGGATCGTCCCAGGCCAAGGTGAGCTTGATCTCGGCTTCACCAACAGGCACATAAAAGGTACGTGTCCAAGCACCGGCCATGCCGGTTTTTTTGAGCTCGCCGCGTAACAAACCGTTTTGGCGTAGCAAGTTGACCGCTGCTTCGGCATCGACAATGCCCCAGCCTGTTGCATAATCCGGTCCGCGCTGGGCTTGTCCCACGCCTTGAACATCCAGAGCCGTCTGAATCAGCAAGGCTTTCATGGCAGCAGGGGTCATGGTGATGTTACGGGTGTTGGCCTCTTGCAGCACGAGGGCGGCCACTCCCGTAACCACTGGCGTGGACATGGAGGTACCGCGTAATAAACGATTAGCCGTAGTGGAGTTGGGCACGTCATCGAGGCCATCCCCGTTGCGATCATCAAAACAGTTGCATGCCAGGGATCGCATATTCTCACCCTGGGCCATCAAGTCGGGTTTAATGCGACCGTCGTCGGTGGGACCAAATGCTGAAAAGTCCGATATGCCGCCCCCCATGGCCCCCACGGTAATCACATTTTTCGCTGTTGCCGGAGAACCGATGCAGTCGGCATCAACCCCCAGGCCACCCTGGGTGCAGTCCCGAGGCGGAATCGGATTGGGAGGTACACCAGGAATGGCAGTAACTCCGTCCCAGGCATCATCGCGATCATTGCCGGCCGATTTGGAGATGATCAGACTCGTTTGAAAAACCACGTTATCAAAGGCCTGGGCCCGGTTGTCATATTGGCCGAAAAGATTCTGGTTGTTGTTGAAGAAGCTACCGGCACCGTTCCAGCCAATATTGGACGGGCCATAGGAGTGGTTGGAAATGCGGATAGGAGTGGGGTCACCTGGATTGCCTGGCGAAGTGGCGGCTGCTGCCATTTCCGCTGTGTCATTGATGTGATCGTAACTGGCGATGGTTACGTTGGGTGCCATGCCTTCGGCATTAACCACATTGACGCCGCTGGCCCCTACCGTACCGGCCACATGGGCGGCGTGATCGTCGTTGTCGGCAGTTTGCCCGGCCTCCACGATCACGCGCGGCGTGAAATCTAAATGCCCTGCATAAACGGTGTCGTTCGCTTCCCACACTCCAACGGCCACCCCGGTTCCATCCAAATCGAATGGGTGCAACTGCGCTGTATCGACATTGGACAGAGGCTGCGCATTGAGCCGGTTGTGGTCCTCATCGGGTGGCGGCACCGGTTCAATCCAGGCGACAATATCGGCGGCCGCCAACTCTGCCAACCCTCCTGCTGGCACATTCACTGTAACGGTCCGCACCACCCCGAATGTTTTGGCACTAAATTCCTCCAAGCGAATGTCCATCTGCTTGGCCAAAACCTCGACCTCTTCAGCCGTGACATCCTTATGAAAAAGCACCGAGTAGGCAATTCGGCCCTCGGGACGCGTTTGGTAATCAAAGGGGGCGGCACCTTTCTCTATGGACGGGGCCAGTTTGTCTGCCGGTTGAATCAGGTCCGCCCAACGCACGGCCTTAATCGATGCCAGTTGCTCAACGCCTCTGGAGGTGATCGCCGCATGCCAGACCCGTTTGTTCACTGGTGCCAACAAGGTCAGTCCCTGTTCGCTCCAGCGTTTTCGATCGGTAGCATCCGGCGGGGCAGTTAATTGCGCCAAAATATGAGCGCGTTTGCTTTCGGGCATGGGCGTTGGGACCTTGGCGATGGTGCTCTGCGCCCTTTCACCGAAGTCTTCCGGTATTCCCGCCTGCGGTGTGAACGTACGGGTCGGCAACTCGATTGTATCCTTAGTTGTGGGCGCAATGGTCTCCTCTTTTGGTTGTTCAGCGCACGCACCAAAAACCATGAGCGCAACGATGATCAGAGCGATCAATATCGGCATTATTCGGCCTCTCCCCACTTGCCGGTTCCACGGGGCCTTCATCGGAACCTCTTTTCGGACATCGGCCCTTTGGCCGGCAATTTCCCTATCGATAAGGTACTTCATGAGCGCCTCCTTTTATGAGGATTTCTTAATAGAATTGTGCGTATTAAATGGTGGTTTCCGAATATTCATAATATGCACTTTCACACCGCTAACCGTTCATAATGGTTGTGGAGACCACCGGCTCCCGCTAACTCTAGTGCTATTCCAAATGCCGATAGCTGCACCGGTTACGATTCGGGATTGTCCATCGCCAGCCATTGATACGTGCGCCAGCGATTATATGACGTGAAATGGCTTGCCAGAATGCATTTCAGATGACGATCACTTAGCACGACGACATGATCCAGGCGATCTCGCGGGATGCTGCCAATGACGCGTTTCATCAGTGCATTCTGCAAAGGACTTCGCTGCGCAGTGAGCAACTCTTCGATGCCCCTGCTTTGGTCGCGAATCTGGAATTGGACTGATAACAAACTGATAAGAACTTGCTTTCGATGGCGGGAAGTATAGGATGAGAGAGTCTTGTGTGTCAAGCGTCGAGAACGGCAACATATGATGGTTCGGTGTTTTTTCGGTTGTCTCAAGACCGGAGATACCAGACAGTGCTGAGGGGTTGTCCTCGTCTTCGATACTGGGACTGGGACTATTTACGAAAATTCGGGTACGCCAACCCCTTTTGATATCTCCGATGTCTTCGGATCAGATCAGGAGGGAATTGTCTTCCTCAACATGTTGTGGCAATTCTTTGCCTTGCTGAGGTCCATATCACTTTCCACCGCTTTATTCTTCTTAAGGATTCCATAAGATAAGCATATAGTAAGATGCACTATGTTCGAGATGACTTAATGGGTGGCCTTGAGGGAATGGATTTACACTAAGAGTAATATGAAACCCTATCAAACAAGTGGGTTACTTCATTTAATATCCCGACCACAGGGATAAAATAAAAGACCGACGCCCTCTATAGACTCCGCTCTCTATCCTTTGCCTCCCGTTTCCATCTTTCCCAATTACTCAATATTTCCGAACGACCAAGGGAATCGGCTAGTTCGCGAACGCGTGAATCAAGGTAGGTAATATCAAGGCTCTGGATCCTTCGAAGAGTCACCCCCCGGGCATCAGCCAAGTCCCGTTCTCGCTCAGAGACAATCTTGTGCAAGATCAGGTCCTCGGGTGTGCAAAAGCGAACTCGGTAGTCGGCAATGCTCAACTCAACCGCCCGAGCTATGGCCTTTTGTTCATACGGTAGTGTTCCGAAAATGAGGTCAATGCGTACGCCTTCCTCCGTCTGGAGAGGCAAGACACTGGTGTCACGTATGAATTGGCGAGGGTTTGAAACGAGCGGCTGGAAAACCTTCTCCAGCGTGGTGATCGTCTCACTAATCTGGTCATCTCTAACCCAGACAGTGGCGTCGATGTCCAGTGTCGCCCGCGGTTCACCCCAGACCGCATTGGCCATGCCACCGATAATCATGTATGGAATACCGTTGTCTGAAAGAGTTTGGGACAGCCTGACCAAGGCTTGTTCTAGAACGGTCATGATCAACCTTCCAACCGAGACAGCGCGCGGCGCATGGTTGTCACACCGTTTGGATCAAAGACACGATGACGGGATTCTATCGGCATGAGTTCATAGAGTTTCCCCACGGCGGCGAGGGCTTCCCTTGCACCCATCTCTACGGGGTGCTTTTGCTCCCAGGCGTTGAACCGCCGGAAGGCAGCAGTACGGGCGGCAAAATGTTTTTTGTAACTATCGGGTTTCATAATGGCTCATGTACCATAGATTTTAGTCAACAAGAAAAAAATACTCAATAAAAAATCTCATGGCAATGGATCAGAGACGCCCTGAAGCTATTGTGAATCCCTGCCCTTCTAAGCACAGTCTTGAATGCCCTCTTAATGTCCTTTAGTTTCTTACCCTTCCCATCAATCACGACATACTCGGACACTACCTTCCTGCTCCTCATCTCCTAATGCCAGCCTGTATTTCTGTAACTCAAGGTAGTTGAAACTTGTGAGCAACGTACCCTCAAAATCCTTGGCAAACCTGTCAAACTGATACCTTTTTGACTCCTTCCAAGATGGTTGCGATTCAAAAATCTCCCTGTACTGCTTAACCAAATCATCAAAGGTGTAGCGTTTCCTCTGAGCCTTCTGGTCGTGGGTGCCATCCTCAAACCAGTTCTGTCTTTCCCGCAGTGCGGCCTCCGCTGCCTTCCTCTTCTTGAATCCCCTCACAACCACTTTCTTTGGCTTATCAGTGCCAGCAATGTCTTTTGGCACATAATAGTCAATCATCCACCGTTTCTCACCATCCTTTGTTTCATATGACCTTGTGGCCGCCACTTCTCTCACCCCCTCCCCTTCTTTTCTAGTCTCTTAGCTTCTCTGGTTAAGATGTTGACGATTAACTGGTTGATACTGATTTCCTGGCTTGCCGCTTCGATTCGCAGTTGGCGGTAAGCCTCACCTGGGATACCACGAATGTGGGTTGCTCTCAGGTCTTGACCCCCTTTCTTCTTTGCCACGCTACCACCTCCTATCTAATAACTTTATTATCATTAACATCATGGGTATCATATAGAAGTCAACCCCGAATATGCAAAAAAATTACTTCCAGGCAAAAATACGAATTATTCGTAGGTCTAAATGCCCACAGAATCAACGATCTCCTAGCAACTGATACCTGTCATCACCGTTTCCACCACCTCCCTTTCTTCTGCAATTTCTTGGTCTCTTTAGCTAGGATTTGCAAGACCAGGTCATTGACGCTGATGTCTTTCCTTGCCGCCTCTATCCGTAACGCAATGTCAACATCTACGGGTATCCTTCTCACAAGTCTTGTTTTTTGCCTTGCCATGGGCTGATCCCCTTTCCAGTGTAGGTATATCTACCATCCTTGATATCAGAGATATTATCCAGGAGCCAACTCCTAATATGCAAAAAATAGGGACTTTTTTTACATTCCTTGTGCTAATGTAGCCTTTGTGCCCCCCCGGCAGGGCTCTTACCGAAAGCCCTGCCAGGGTTTTAGCCCCCATTGGTTGATGTACGCCAGTCAGTGGGGGCTTTCTTTTTTACCCTTCCCCTGCTTCCTGGCACTCTAGCCCGGATATTTCATGAATCACCTGCTGCGACCACAGATATGGGCGTCCTTCCTGGCGTCCTCGGGTATCGACCCCTGCGACGTACCGTTCAGGTACGCCTCGGCTTCGATCTTGGATTTCGGATTTCGGATCTCGGATTTTTAATTATAATTGATGATATAAAGCTTTAT
>Ga0209536_100013200_pt1 | contig 11927 bp, 10 predicted proteins | sample DeeMarSeWOR28_12_FD_187461 | JGI IMG/M metagenome (GOLD analysis project Ga0209536, IMG submission 187461) | Marine sediment microbial communities from White Oak River estuary, North Carolina - WOR-2-8_12 (SPAdes) (version 2) | ecosystem: Environmental > Aquatic > Marine > Intertidal zone >...
CGAGGCTTTCAGGATCCAGTCTTCCGTCGACATAGTCCCTCGCCCTCCGGAGCGTAGACCTCGCCAGGGCGACTGCGCCCATCCTGGTCGTCGGGTAAGGAGATTTCGTCTTCGTCTCCCTAGACCTCTTGGGGCCCAGTGCCATCTTGATGCTGGCGAAGTCCTTGACCATCATCTCCTCCTTCCTCTTGGCGTATGTCTTCAAAATCGCTCCAATTCCCCCGAATATGTTCGAGCTCCCGGGGCCCGTGTAGACCGTGGTCACGCCTCCGCTGAGGGCTTCATTGAAACCCCCGTCGTAGAGGTTCAATGCGTCTATGGCCCTCATCTGGGTCGTGACGGGTCCGTAGAAGTCGTTCACGTCTGAAGCGTCCCACTCGATGCCGTCGGTCACCATGCCGATGTGCGAGTGGCCGTCCACTAGGCCCGGCGTCACGTACTTGCCCTTGGCGTCTACGATGTAAGCACCCTGGGGTATCTCCAGGTCCCTACATACGCCGACAATTTTCCCGTCTTTCATCAGCACCACGCCGTTCTCGATGGTCGTCTCGGGCGTTAGTACAGTTCCGCCTATAACCGCTTTCACGTCATTCACCTCCGTACTCCACCTTCCCGTCGATGATAGTGTACTCCACACTGCTGTCAGCCTCCGTCGGGTCGCCGTCGAAGATCGCGATGTCGGCGTCCTTGCCCTCCTCCAGGCTTCCCGCCCTGTTCCATATGCCGGCTATCTTAGCCGCGTTCACGGTGATGGGTCTGAGCCCGTCCTTCAAGCCCTCAGCCATGGCCAGCCCAGCGTTCACAGCCAGGTACTCAATGGGCGTGCAGGGATGGTCTGTCGTGATGGCGAAGAGGACCCCCTTCTCCTCGAGCACCGCCGGTGTCCTATTCGTCAGGTTGGCCAGCTCGCCTCCCCTTCGCGGGAAGATCATCGGCCCGAAGACGACGAGCGTGCCCGAGCTGGCTATCTCATCCGCTACCAGGTGAGACTCTGTGGCGTGGATGAGGACTGGGTCGTAGTTGTACTCTCCAGCCAGGCGTATCATCTTCAGGATATCGTCCGCCTTGTGGACGTGGATGTGGGCGGGGTACTCCCTCTTCAGGAGGGGCACCAGCGCCTCGAGCTTCTCTCTGTTCTTCTCGGTGAAGGGTATCTCCTCGTCTCCCGTGTACGCCTTTGCCTTCTCCAGGTAGGTCCTCAGGGTGGCTATGATGCCCATCCTCGTGTTGGGCGGCATCTTCAGGAGGCTCATGTAGCGCTTGGGGTGGTCGCCGAAGCCCATCTTAAGGCTCGCGCGGTCGTTCAGTATCCGTCGGTTTGTCTTGACGACCGCGTTCTGCCCGGGCATTATGGTGATCGCCTCGACCGGCCTCGCCCAGGCCATCGGGGACCCCGCGCTCACGACGGCTGAGGTGATGCCTGCCCGCACGGCGTCTTCAAAGCCTCTGTCCAGCGGATTTAAGCCGTCCACGACTTTCAGGTGGGGCGTAACGGGATCCGAGGAGTCTGTTCCGGTGGGCTGGAGGTCAGTCGACTCGATGGGGGAGATGCCCAGGTGAGTGTGGGCGTCTATCAAGCCCGGCGTCACTATCTCTCCCTTGATCTTCTCAAACTCCCTCGGAAGTTTGATGTCCCTGCCTATTGAGACGATCTTCCCGTTCTCTACAAGGATCTTCCCGTTCACTATGATGCCCTTGGTTGATAGAGTTCTGATCTCTCTACCTTCTATTACTAATGCATCAGTCAATTTATTGCACCTATGTTTAGCCTAGATGTCTAGAGAAGTTGTATTAAAAATAAGCGAAATGACAGGCTACCCTTCGTCCGTTCCCTCTATCCTTGAGTATTGGCTCCTCTTTTGTGCAGATCTCCTGCATTTTGGGGCATCTGTTGTGGAACCTGCAGCCCGACGGAAGGTGTATCGGGTTGGAGACCTCGCCCTTGATGATGGCCCTGTTCTTCTTAACACTCGGTTTGGGATCTGGTATTGCTACAAACAATGCCTGAGTGTAGGGGTGCAGGGGAGCATCAACGAGCACCTCAACATTGACCTCTTCCACAAGCTTCCCCAGATACACAATCCAATTCTGCCGCAGATGTGCTTGGCCGTCGCAAGGTCGTGGGTAATGTACAGATACGAGATGTTCAGCTCATCTCTAAGCCGCAACATGAGGTTTAGTATCGAGGTCCTACTAGAGACATCAAGCATCTACACCGGCTCGTCAGCTACAATGATGTCAACAACGAGGTGGATGCTGTTGCACGCGCCAGTCATTGAAAAGAATGGATGCGACACAAACTCAGATGGTTTGGAAAATATCAAATGGGAAATCATGCGATTGTGTTGTGCACATCTTCCCATGTTTTTATTAATTGATTTTTATCTTCTTTTTCTCTTTGAATGTTGTCATTATAAATCCCAAAAAACGCTGAAATAAGTATTAATAAAGATCCAATGAACGTAGATTTAGCTCCCGGACCCCAAGCAAAACTTGGATAAATTCCAGGAAGACTGATAGAAAAAAATATCATTGAGATTAATATTAAAACACCTCCAAAGATAGTTAATTTCCTTTTTCTCAAGAATATGCTCACTAAGCTGATCCCAATACCTATTATGCATAATATTCCAATAAATGTCATATTCTCTCTATAAAAATAAGTAGAAATGGATAGATCTGTTTCAGATTTGATATTTAAATAAAAAGGTGAGAGTTGGTAATAGACCCACTCCCAATATTTAAATCCCTCTTGATATCGAGGGAGGAGAAAGCGATCACTTCTGAACGTGGTCCAGGGATAAATATTTTGGAATGCTATACCAATAAATGATGATATAACCCCTATTAAGCCAACAATTTTTACTCCAATAGTGGTTTTTGAAAGTTTAATATCCATTATCCTATTCTTTTTTAAGGCTACTTTATAAATCAAGCGCGTTCAATTTCATTTTTAAAAAAACCTCGAAAATGTTAAATTCATCTAAGTAGAAGGAAGAAATCGCAAATCAAGTGATGAAAATGCTTTTGAATAAAAAAAACAGTTTATTCGCACTAACAATAGTTACTATGATTCTGTGTATATCAATAGTTAATGTTAACGCTGAAGTAATAAATCCTGAATTCATCTTACCAAGAGACGTATACAAATATGGTGGAGACTTTAGAATCGCTAGAGACACCGACTTCGACTCATTAAACCCCTTCTCAGGAACTGGAGCAACATGGATGGTTACTATTACAACCTATGAAGGGTTGGTCATGGTTGACCCAGAATGGGGAGTTGCGCCGTGGTTAGCAGCCAGTTGGGACATTTCCCCCGACGGTTTAACATACACGTTCTATCTACAGCCCCATGCTACATGGGCCGATGGAATGCCAGTAACTGCAGAGGATGTTAAGTACACTTTTGATCAATGGAAGGAACAACAGCTTCCCAGAATGCTTCCCTATGTCAAAAATATTGAAAGTGTAACTGTAATCAATGAAAAAACAGTAGCAATCAAACTGTATGATATGGATGTTACCTTTTTGTCAAGGCACCTCTCATGGCCTTCACTGATGATAGTGCCGAAACACATTTGGGAAAACATAGAGGACTGGAACACCTTTGTAAATGATGATCCCGAAACTCACTGGGGAAGTGGGCCGTTCAAATTAAAGGAATGGAAGAAGGGAGAGTATTGCCAAGTTGAAGCAAACCTGAACTATTGGATGGGCAGACCGTATGTAGACACAATAACACATATCGTTATCTCCAACCGGGATATGCAGATCTTGGCTTTTGAGAAAGGCGAACTCTCAATATTTAATGGTTTAAATGGGAACGAAGTTCCAAGATTTCTAGATCCAGAGAAATGGAAAATATACACAATTGAAGATAGCGGCCAACCAAACTGGTATCCCAACACACGTCAAAGACCAGGAAACGACACAGAATTCAGGCATGCAATGTGGTACATGATTGACCGAGAAACAATCTTAGAAGCCGCTCATTTCGGGTACGGAAAGATTCCTAGACACATGTTGGCGACCCCATATGAAGTTGGGGGATGGATCCCACCCGAGACTGTCACAGAACCAATGAATCTCACCAAAGCAGCTGAGATACTCGACGCAGCAGGTTATTTGGATGTGAACGACGATGGCTGGAGAGAATATCCTGATGGCGATGAAATGGAATTGAAGTTTTCAGTTTATGATTTTGAACGATTCATAAAATGCGCAGAAATTCTAATCGACGACATGCAAAGCATCGGGATAAATGTTTACTTGAACGTCTTTCCTAGCAGTATGTGGGCCCAAGTTCATTTAACTACTTTTGACTTCGATTTCGCGTATTTCAGATACGGTCCAGGTGGTGGCGACCCATTAGAGCCCATGTCCTGGTCAACCTCATGGGGTGACAACTGGATAGGATTCTACAATGAAACATTTGACAACGTCTATCTCGAAGCAAGTGCGATACTGGATCCGGATGAAAGAAGGCCACTGGTATTTGAGCTTCAGAGAATCATGGCAGAGAACTATGCTTACATCCCTCACGTATGTAACATTGGCCTTAAAGTTCTCAATACTGAAGTGTGGGACCCACTACCGAATTCACTACCCTGGGGACCATGGTCAAATCTACAGAGCTGGCATTATTTCAACGTCCACCTAAAAGGAGAACCCGGCGCCGCTATGGTTAATCTGGCGTTTGAGGCTCCGTCTGAGGCAATGCAGAATGAACCAGTAGTAATAAAGGCGACAATCACAGATGAAGAAGGAAATCCATTGGAGGGCTTATACATTGACTTCTGGATTGAAGGATTCACTGTTGGAAGCCAGGTATCAAAAAGTAACGGTGTTGCAGAGTTTACTTGGGTACCAATAGAAGATGGAGATTATGAAATCTATACCGCTTTCCCTGGTACAGGTGATTATCAAACAGCAACTACAGATCCGATCACAATTACAGTTGGCGCTGAAGAGCCTGAACCAGAACCTGAGCCCGAGCCCGAACCAACACAAGACAACACTATGCTCTATCTTGGAATAGCAGCAGTAGTAATAATACTTGTAGCAGCATGGTTCTTTATGAAATCTAAATAAAAAGGTAATTCCCCTCATTTTTTTATATTAGTGTTAAACCCATATTGTTGAGAATCTATGTCAGGAAGAGATTATTTTATCAAACGCACAGTTTTAGTTGTAACTACCATTTTCGTAGTTATCGTAATTAATTTTTTCCTTTTCAGGATTATGCCCGCAAACCCTGTGGATATATTAATTAGCCCCACTCAAGGGCAAGAAAAAATGGGAATTGAAATCAAAGAAGCATTGATGAAAGATCTTGGGTTGGATCGACCCTTGTATATACAATTCATAATATACCTAAAGGATGTTTTACAATTAAATTTAGGATACTCATTTAGAGCTCCGAGACCAGTTATACAAATAATCGCTGAAAGGCTTGTTAACACATTGGTTTTAATGTTCACTGGAAATGTCATATCGATACTGATGGCTGTCTCCTTAGGTGTTATTGCAGCTTGGAAAAGAGGAAGTAAAACAGATCTAGGATCACTAATATCTGCCTTGACATTGACATCTATGCCTATGTTCTGGGTGGGAGGAATAATGTTACTAATATTTTCAGTCAGACTAGATCTTTTCCCAATGTTTGGTGTGACAAAGATAGGTTATTCCCATCCAAATTTTCTTTCTTATCTTGGAGACTATCTTCATCATTTATTTTTGCCAATGATAACAATGGCCTTGGTCAGCTTTGGTGGATTATTTTTAATTATGAGAAACAGTTTGATGGATGTATTTTCAGAAGACTATATATTAACTGCTAAAGCGATCGGATTATCAGAGCGAACAATTATTTTTAAAAACGCATTGCAAAATGCCATGCTCCCCCTAGTAACAATAATCGCAATTAGAATAGGTTTCATGTTCAGTGGTTCACTTTTAACTGAAACAGTTTTTTCATGGCCAGGTCTTGGTTATACAATATATCAAGCTGTAGAATGGCGTGATTATCCAATACTTCAAGGAACATTTTTGATTATAACGATACTTGTTGTAATATCAAGTTTTGTTGCTGAATTAATTTATGGATATATTGATCCGCGTATAAGAACAGGAGCATCATCCGGCTGAGGTTGACCATGATGGCAGGTACCAAAACAGCTCTCTATAAAAGGAGGATACGAGATTTTATTTTACAGTATAAAGAAAGTAAACTTGGAATTGTTGGATTGTTCATACTTGTCTTTTTTATCTTCGTAGCAACATTCGCAAATAATCTTTCCGACCATTCCATTAAACCTACTGGAGGAATTCTAAAAGATAGATTCAAACCACCGAGCTCGAAGTACATACTAGGAACAGATGATGTTGGAAGAGATATAGCAACCCTAATTATGTATGGAGGAAGGATTTCTTTGTTAATAGGATTTCTTGCAGCTATTATTAGCGGTGGAATTGGCACTATCGTAGGTTTAACAGCTGGCTATTTTGGAGGGTGGAAAGAGGATTTACTCATGAGGATAACAGACATAGTCCTTGTCATCCCTGGTTTACCGCTGATGCTAGTTTTAGCATCTCTTTTAGGTTCTAACTTTTGGAACATAATATTTGTAATATCGGTAATAGGTTGGACTGGTACTGCCAGAGTAGTTAGAGCACAAGTTTTATCTTTAAAAGAAAGAGCTTTCATCGAATCTTCTAAAGCGATTGGTGCAAGTGATCTCAGAATTATTGGATATCATCTACTCCCAAATGTTTTCCCATTGATTGTCGCTCAAATGATTTTAGGCGTTGGTGGTGCAATCCTATCTGAAGCAGCTTTGAGCTTTTTAGGATTAGGAGATCCTTCAAGTGTAAGCTGGGGAATGATTTTACATTGGGCTTTTGCCGTTGGATCGCTTTCTTCGAATTATTGGTGGTTCATTATACCACCAGGTATTTGTATCACACTTGTATCGCTGGGATTCACCTTTGTAGGATTTGCTTTAGACCAAATAGTTAATCCAAGGATAAGGAGAAGATAAATGACACTTTTAGAAGTGGAAAATCTGCATACATACTTCGAAACCCGAGAAGGAACAGTAAAAGCAGTAGATGATGTTAGCCTGAAAATGGAACGTGGAGACTCTCTAGGTCTTGCTGGAGAAAGTGGTTGTGGAAAAACAACGACGATGCTCTCAATCATGCGTCTACTTCCATCGAATGGTAAAATTATCAGTGGAAAAATAAACTTCGATGGAATTGACATGGTTTCTCTCGACGAAGACGAGCTTCGTCGAAAAATAAGATGGAAACGTATGTCAATGGTGTTTCAAGGTGCCATGAATGCACTAAACCCAGTTTTTCGAGTAGGAGATCAGATAGTTCAAGCCATAGTGAGTCATGAAAATATCGAAAAAGAAAAAGCATGGGCTAGGGTAGAAGAACTTTTCCAATTAGTTGGTATAGATCCAAATAGAGCAAAGGACTACCCGCATGAATTTAGTGGAGGAATGAAGCAGAGAGCTGTCATAGCTCTATCTTTAGCTTTGAACCCCGATTTAGTAATTGCAGATGAACCAGTAACTGCACTTGATGTTATTGTCCAGGCACAAATCTTAGAATTGGTCAGAGAACTGATTAACAAATTAAACATTTCCATGATATTGATTACACATGACCTTTCTGTAATAGCCGATACATGTAATAAAGCAGCAATCATGTATGCTGGAAAGATTGTAGAGCAAGGAGACATAATGACTATTTTTAAAAGTCCTGAACACCCATATTCTCAAGGATTACTGACAAATTATCCGAGTATAAAGAGTGAACGAATGAGATTTACTCCTATTAGTGGGAGACCTCCCAATTTAATTAATCCCCCTTCAGGCTGTAGATTCCATCCCAGATGTCCTTTTGCCATGGAAGTTTGCTCGAAAAAGGTCCCAGAAACTATAGAATTAGAAAGGGGGCATTACATAGCATGTCATCTAAAGACAAATTAGTAGTAATTGAGAATCTGAAAAAATACTACCCAGTAAGAATGGGATTACTACAATCACTCCGTTCAAAAGAGCGGTTATTTGTGAAAGCAGTGGACGAAGTATCATTCCACATAAAAAATGGAGAAATATATGGATTAGCTGGTGAAAGTGGGTGTGGAAAAACAACAACTGGCAAGCTTATTCTGAACCTTATCACATCTACTAGCGGAAAAGTTATGTTTAAAGGTGAAGATATCTTAAGCCTAAAAAAAGGCGGAATAAAAGAATTCAGAAAAAGAGCCCAGATTATCTACCAAGATCCATACGAATCACTTGATCCCAGAATGACAATATTCGACTTTGTATCAGAACCCCTCATCGTACATAACATTGGGGACATAGAGAAACGTGTCGAAGAAGCCCTTGAAACAGCTGAATTGACTCCTCCCAGAGAATTTTTCTACCGTTTTCCTCATGAGTTAAGTGGAGGACAAAGACAAAGAGTCGCCATAGCAAGAGCCATGATCTTGAACCCCGAATTCATAGTAGCTGACGAACCAGTTTCAATGCTAGATGTTTCTATAAGAACATCAATCTTGAATCTTATGATGAGACTTCGAGATGAGTTTGACATCTCATATCTTTACATCACTCACGATCTCGCCACTGCTAAACATATCTGTGACAGAATAGGAATTATGTACCTTGGAAAAATAGTTGAAGAGGCTCAGGTTGAAGAATTAATAGATAATGCCTTACACCCATATACACAAGCTCTTATCGCAGCAGTACCAGATCCAGATCCAAGCGTTGAAAAAAGCAAGGCTATAATCAAAGGCGAGATCCCAGATCCAATACATCTACCAACTGGCTGTAGATTTCACACACGATGTCATTATATGAAGGATATATGTATGAAAGTTGAACCGGAAATAAAAGAAGTTTCAGAGGGACACCGAATAGCCTGCCATCTCTATTAGTATGTTCTACTATTGAAATTAAAAAATACAGTCTTGACTCACTTACGCATATTATTTAGGTTCAAACTTAAAAGGTCAGAATCTACAATAGTATACATTTACTACTGCCCACGTTTCTCCAGGACGAGTGATATACAAAATTTTTAGCTCTTGACACCACCTTACTTTAAAAAGTAAATCTCTTTCTCTAAGTGATAATGCTTTTTCTCTAAGTTGGATTTGTGTCAATTCAGTATCATTTATTGTTTGAATGGGTGAAAGAGTCTCTAAATATTCAGAATATTTCTGTATAAGCGTAGAAAATTCATTTTTTTGATACCATTCATACTCTTTCTTTATGCTTTTAGGATTAGGAAGTAACATTAAAACAGCAGCTAAAATTACTATTACCAATATTGGTCCATAAAAGAAATATCTTCTATCCATTCTTCGAGATGAATATTTACTAAAAAATATTTATTTTTTTGCGCGCGCAGGGTTGGTAGCTCGCGCGTGTCCTCAGAGCTATTTACGAAAATGAGGTAAGAAACGAGGAGTACTTGTCATCACTGACAAGACTGTGGCAGAAAAAAAGTGTGATCATTTCAGGTATCTGTCGAACCATCTCAGCGTGTGCCTGATCCACTCCCTCCTGTGGCTGGGCTTACCCGAGACAGGCAGGAGGTGGTGCTCGTCCGGGAAAATGATCAACTCCGTCTCCTTCCCCATCTTCTTCAGCGCCACGAAGAGCTGCTCCGACTGGTCGAGGGGGCACCTGTAGTCCTTTTCGGGGTGCATGAGGAGGATCGGGGTCTCGACCTTGTCCACGTACGTGAGCGGCGCCTTCTCCGAGCAGAGCTCCCTGGACTCCCAGGGGTCCTTTCCGAAGCCCACCTGCCAGGGCACCCAGAAAGTGCCTATGTCGCTGAGGCCGAAGAAGCTCTCCCAGTTGCTTATGCTGGCCATTGAGACGCAGGCTCTGAACCTGTTGGTGTGGCCCACTATCCAGTTCATCATGAACCCGCCGTACGAGTGGCCCTGGACGCCCAGCCTCTCGGAGTCGATGAAGGGGTATCTCCCTATCGCGTAGTCCAGGGCCTCCATGAGGTCCGAATAGTCCTTCTCGCCGTAGTGGCCGCAGCACTCAGCCGCGAAGCTCTCCCCGTAGCCCGTGCTCATCCTCGGGTTGACGTAGATGACCGCGTACCCGTGCCTGGCGAGCAGCTGGAACTTGTGGTTGAATCCGTAGCCGTGGAAGCCCATCGGCCCACCGTGCACGTCCATGATGGTCGGGTAGCTCTCCCCCTCCCTGAAGCCCGGGGGCCTCATGATCCAGCCCTGGATCCTCACGCCGTCGCCGGCCTCGAACGAGAACTCCTCGGGCTCGACGAAGCCCCACTTCTCGGCAAGCCCGGTGTTGATGTCGGTCAGCCTGCGCGTTCCCTGGCCGCTGTGCAGCCAGATCTCGTCGAGCGATGTGGGCTCGGAGACCGTGTAGGCTATGGCGTTGTCGGCCCCGAACACCTCGAAGGTGGTTATGCTCTGCTTTCCCTGGATGACAGGCACGACCTCACCATCTTGCACCCCGACCTTGTAGATCTTGTTGGCGCCATGATCCGGGGCGGGGAAGAAGATCGCCTCCGAGTCGGGGCTCCAGGTCAGCCTCGCGTTGAAAGCCATTATCGTCCTGTCGAAGTCCTTCGTTATGTTCCTGGGCCTGCCGCCGCCGGCTGGTACCAGCCAGACCTCGGTGTTCCTCCAGCCCCTGTAGTTTGGTCCGTACGGCTCGTATCCTGTGTAGGCGATGAGCTCTCCGTCAGGGGACCAAGAGACCGAACTCGTCATTACCTTGCCGTCGGTTACCTTCCTCGGGATTCCGCCGTCCGCTTCGACCACGTAGACGTCTCTTGTGAGGGATCCATCGTAGTCCTCCATGTTCGTCACGAACGCGATACTCCCTGCGTCCGGGGACCAGGCCGGTGAGATGATATCGAACGGTCCCGCCGTCAGCTGCTTGCTCTCTCGACTCTCAAGCGAAGCGACGAACAGCTGTTTCCTCGTGCCCTCGTTGAGCTTCAGCACGCCGTTCTGCTTGTAGATGAGCTTCTTCACCCATATGACGTCGGTCTCCTCGGCGTCTCCCCTGGCCTCGCTCTCCTCCTCAATGCTGGAGACGAAGAGCACTCTTCTTCCGTCCGGGGAGAGCTGGGGGCTCTCGATGGAGCGCTTCGCCTCCAAGAGCGGCCTCGCTTCTCCGCCCGTTAGGGGCATCTTCCAGAGCCTCGCCTTGGGCTCTCCCTGCTCTCCCGTGCTTCGGGTGGAGAGGAAGTAGATGTCGCCCCCGTCCGGGGACCAGAGTGGGCTGAAGTCCCTGCCGAGCCCGTGCGTGAATTGGCGGGATTCACCTGTCTCGACTGACGTGATCCAGAGGTGGCTGTCGTATGCGTCCTCCTCGTCGTTCACCGTGACGCGCGTGTAGAGAATGGCTTTTCCATCGGGTGAGACGGCGAGCTCCGTTATCGACCTCCACGGGGTCAGGGGCTCAACGTCGTATTTTTTCAGGGTTTCCATGTTCAACTTGTTGTGATGTATTTGCCTATAACGTTTTAGTCTCCATCTTATTTAGCAGATTTTCATAGTCTTTATTTATAGTTTATAATAATGAGGGCTATGATCCAACAACTGCTGAGCTGGTAATTTCACATGATACCTCGTAACAATTTTATAGTTTAGGAATTGTTCTACGTTCATGTCAGAAGAGTTAGATTTTCTTATAAAGAATGCCTCAATCGTCGACGGTTCCGGGGCTCCATCGTATCCCGGTTCCGTGGGGATCAGGGGCGATAGGATCGCCGCGATCGTTGAAGGCGAGGGTGGCAGGCTCGACGCCCGTGAGATAGTTGACGCCAGGGGCCTCACTGCGATCCCCGGCATAATCGATGTCCACAACCACGCAGATCTATCCATCCTTTACTACACGGAGGCC
>Ga0209536_100013201_pt1 | contig 11927 bp, 9 predicted proteins | sample DeeMarSeWOR28_12_FD_187461 | JGI IMG/M metagenome (GOLD analysis project Ga0209536, IMG submission 187461) | Marine sediment microbial communities from White Oak River estuary, North Carolina - WOR-2-8_12 (SPAdes) (version 2) | ecosystem: Environmental > Aquatic > Marine > Intertidal zone >...
GCTCAGTAAAAACAATGAGTTAGACGTTGATAAATTGTCGGGATTGACCGAAATCCACGCATGGACGAGTTTTTCAACACAATAGGCCAACAGCAGAACCTTAGGAATCTACTGAGCAGATCCTCCCAGATAAACATCAAGGTCTGAATACGCTGTTTTGCGGTATTCAGAAGGGGTCTTACCCGTTACCTTTCTGAAGTAGGTGTTGAATGTCGATTTACTGCTGAATCCGGCGTCTTCGAAAATTCTCTGGATGCTCTTGGATTTGAGCTTGGGGTCTACCAGTTGCCGTTGCGCGTCTCGGACACGGTAGTCGTTGACGAAATCATAGAAATTCTGCCGGAAATGGCCGTTGATCAATGCAGACAAACTGCGGCTTGAAATATCCATACTGTCGGCCAATCCATCGAGACGCAGCTCCGGGTCCTGGTATAGCTTCACCCTCGACATCAGGTCATTCAGTTTTTCAATCAACTCAGGATTAAAACTTGGGGTGGCACCATCCGAGACGTCACGAAAGGCTCTGGTTCCCTCACTGCTAGCTGCCCGCACACCCCAGCCCATGCCGAGAACAGCCATCCAGCAGATGAGAATCGCGACCGGATAAATTTGGAGGTCGCCGATCATGATGGCTGATTCTTCGTTGAATATGCCCACGACGCCGGCGCTCAGCCGCATACTCCAAACCCCGATGAAACCGAAAGCCAGGTAGCCCAGCCAGAGCAGCTGGCGTGCTTCAATGTTGGAATAACGTTGCCGAATTTCACGATTGTGATCATGAACCTGGCGCAACGCCCGGACGCCATAGAGGATGGAAATCAGTAAGGCCAAACCTCCGCAGACAATGTGACTCCAGATGCCATAGGACGAAGCCAGCCAAGCAATTGGGGCAGGGAACAACACAAACGCCGCGATGATCGTCTTGTCTAAGAAAGTCGGCCGGACCGGGCTACCTGACACACTGTAGCTATACCAGAGAAGAAGCGGGCCCTGAAGCCCCTGCAGGACGATGGATGGGACATGTTCAAATGGACTTAGCAGTTCTCGGGTCGCTATGGCAAGAACCGGGCTCCAGGTAAGCACACTCCACACTGCGAAACCGCCCTGGATCAAAAGGAAACCAGCTAGGAAAAGGCGGGCTTGACCGCCATCTCGACCCAGCATCATCGGGAGCGCCAGCAGCACGGCAAATCCCGCGGTCATCATTTGCACCACGTCGATCAGGTTGAAGCTGCTCAAGTAATCCACGACACAGGCCTTCTGCAAGCGAGCCCAAGTCGATTGGCGGGTTGTCTGAAAATCTAACTCTGCGGAAAGTCCGGCTGCGCGCAATGCGCCCATTCGAACCCGGCTACCGGAACTCGCCGATCCTCGGGCTTTTACCGTTCATACAATAGCTATTCTGAACCTGCCGCCAGCACCTTTCAAACGGGAGGGCATTATGAACAAGCTCATGAGATCTGCAGCCATCATGCTTGTTGGGGTAGTCGGTCTTGGCGCATTTGCCGCCGAAGCAGGGGCTGCCGGGGTAGTTATCAAACAGGTGCCAATGACCTATAAAGACGTCGCCCTTAAGAATGGGCATGAGATGTATGACCACCTCTGTGCCGTCTGTCATGGGGTGACAGGAAAGGGTGATGGCCCAGCAGTCCAGGCGCTCAGTAAACCGGTTCCAGATTTGTCGCAATTCGGAGCGGAAACTGGGAGTGAGTATCATGCGCGGCTCGAAAGTGTGATTTCTGGAATAAATCGCACGGTGCATAAGGATGTTGTCGGAATGCCGCTGTGGTTTAGGGAATTTCAGTATGTTCGCCGCGACAAGTTTGGCAGACCACGCACCATGTATGCCAATCTCAAGATTCACTCGTTAGCCGAATATGTTGAAGAGTTGGCACTGGCGGGAACGGACTAGCTTTTCAGGCATGCGGGATGATGCGTCGGTGAAAAAGCATGGTCGTCGAAATTGATCCATGTCGAGAAGCGGCCCTGAATGGGTCGCTTCTTTCATGGCTGGAGACTTGATCTGCGGAACTTCTCATCTGGTAGAGAGCGTAGGTCTGAGTTCAAACAAGCATGGTTCCGAGTTGGGTCGAGAACTGCGATTAGACCCCCAGCCAGGCTAATGGCAGCTTCCAGGCGGAAAGCAGAACAAACTTAAGGCTGGAATCGGCAGGTGCTTATAGCGGCTCCCGGCCAGGAACGGTCATTCGGGAAGACCAAAATACCCTGATTTTTAGTGCGGCTAGGGGCCAGAACCGCACACTCACGAACTGGAGAAGGATGCAACAATATCAGGTAGATGACTTTTTCTTCCTGTTATAGAAGAAAAAAAAGATTGAACCAAAATAGCCACCGAGACCTAATAGCACCTGTAAAACAGTCAACGATTTCGGCACCCAAAGGGGATTCATTCCGAACCAAGCGAGGTCATACGCCCCGCTCTGTTTCTGGCTTAGCATGTACACATACAGGTTGTCTAAATCGACATTGAGCGCATAGAAATTGAGAGTAATGACCGTGCAAGCCAGCGTGTACAAACCTAGCTAAGTCAATCCACACCTGCCAGTTCCTCACAAAGCGCCTCTCCACCGGCAACTACCCTTGTGATTGCAATATCACCTTCAGCGCTGTTGGCCGGCAGTGAGTAGGTCAATTGCACATTGCTACAATCGGTGAAGTCGAGATTCATGGTACCGACCCTGGTGGTACTTGGGGCTTGAGGATTATCAAAACTGCCTCCGGTAGTTTCATATACATCAATATCGGCGATGGAGCCCTCAAAACTGCCTTGTGCGGTCAGCCACCGTTGCCCGGATGCGGTGTCGTGCCCGTAGGTAAACCAGGAGACAAAAATAAAATTGCCGCCTTCCGAATCCGGGTGGGCGTCAATAAAAAAGCCCTGTCCAGCCGTATTGGGTTCAAACCAGGCACCATCCATACCAACGTTAATATCCACTTCCTGAGTCGTATTTCCACTGAGCCCCTCACACACATTGCCGGAATTATCGATCACTCGACGTAAAGGAAACTCGCCAGAAAGATTTTCTCCATCGATGTTGTAGGTCATCTGGCCCTGGCCGCAGTCGCTAAAGCTTAGAGTCACGTCGCCGACCTGGGTGTTGGTGACGGACTGAGGATCATCGAATTTGCCGCCAAGCGTTTCATACAGCGCCAGCTCGGCCGTGTTGCCGCTGTAATTGCCCTGAGCAGTGAGCCAGCGCTGCTCGAGCGGATTATCGGAGTCCGCATCGGTGTAGGTAAACCAGGAGACAAACATGAACTGTGTTTCAGGCCCCACATCGATGAATTGGCCCTGACCTGAAGTGGCTGGATTAAACCAGGCGCCAGAGTGGCCGGCGTTGATTTGGAAGTGCTCGATGGTAGGCAGTATATCCTCCAGCACTTCAAACCAGTTTTGGGCCACCCATTCCTCACCGCCTCGATTATGATGATGCCCGTCATACATCATGCCTTGGGGGTCGAACCCGGTAGTCTGATCAACGACGATGACCGGTGACTCGGGCGTGTCCATCTCCGAAGCAATGGTGGCAATGACATCATTAAGGGCGTCAACGTCCGCAGATTCGAGGGGATTAGCATCACTGCACTGAGCGAGCAAAATCGTCACTCCGGGAGTAGACCTACGGATGCCCTCAATGATATCGGGGATAGCAAATTTGGCATTAATAACACCAGCTGCACGTTGCCGGAGAAGGTCATAGGGACCTGCCCAAAGCAGTACGATATCCGGTTCATGAGTAGCAGACACGGACGTGGCAATTCCTACCATATCACTTGAGAGCGTAGCCTCTTGCCCTTGGTGATCTCGATCGAAACCGGTCAGATACTTTGGATACCTATCCATGTTCACGCCGCCGCCAGGGTTTCCACTATTGCCCACGAAATCGACGTCGAAACCTGCATCAGTCAACTTGAACCAGAGATCATAGCGATAGGAAACATATCCATCGAGCCCCGCTGTCCATGTTCCAAAAGGCATGATTTTCACGGGCTCTGCCAGAACGGGCTGGGCAACTGCCAAGAGGGTGAGGATTATCACCCATAAAGGCCACAAGCATGACGAACGCATTAGAGGATCATCAATCATCCTGATGTCTCCCGGCTCCTGGCCGACCCCATGAAATTCCTTCAAAACAATTACTCCTGCAAATGATATGAAAAGGTCCGTCAATGGATTCATGTTAGGCTGCAAGTGTCAGTGCTTCATGACCAGAAGGTAACAATTGGCTGATAATTTGCTGATAAAGCCGGTGATCTCAACTGGTCGATGCAACACATTGGTTAAATCGTTCAGCTGGTGTTTCGAAGTTTAACGTTTCTCTCGGCCTCTCATTCAGTCGCCTGGCCACCGCGTTCAACCGGTTCTGATGAACGGTCGACAGATCCATTCCCTTTGGGAAGTACTGCCTCAGCAACCCGTTGGTGTTCTCATTGGAACCCCGCTGCCAGGGGCTCTGCGGATCGCAGAAGTAGACTTTGATATTCGTGTCCAGGGTGAAGCGCTTGTGATCCGCCATCTCTGACCCGCGATCCCAAGTGAGTGACTTCGCCAGCTCCCTGGGTAGCTAGTGGGCCTGTTTGATCAGGGCGTTAATCACCGTCTCGGAGTCTTTGCCTTTTACCCTGGCGAGCAGCACGTAGCGACTATGACGCTCGACCAGAGTCGCGATCTGGCTGTTCTTGCTGCCGAACAGCAGATCGCCCTCCCAGTGACCCGGTACCGCACGATCCTCAGCCTCGGCCGGACGCTCTCGGATCGAGACCGCATCCATGATCCGGCCATGATCGGGTGTCTTCTGCGTGTGATGGCGTGAACGCCGCATCCGGCGGGTGCGTCGCAGGTGTTGCAACAGCTCTTGCTTCAAGGCCCCACGGGCCTGGATAAACAGCTTGCGATAAATGGTCTCGTGTGACACCTGGTAGGTCTCATCGGCCGGGTAGGTGCGCTTCAGCCACCCCGCGATCTGCCGTGGTGACCACTCGAGTTGCAGCTTACTCGCCACAATGCGCGCCAGCGCAGGGTTCTGTGCCAGTTTACAGGTCTTCGGGCGATGCGCCCGATCCCAGGCGGCCTGATCCGCCAGGTTGGCTCGATAGTGCTGGCGGCCGCCGTTGCGGTTGATCTCGCGGCTGATGGTCGAGGGCGCACGCCTCAATGAAGCCGCGATCGAACGGAGCGATTGGCCGGCAACGACACCGCGGTAGATCTCTTCACGCTCAGCCAGTGACAACGTCCGTCCGGACTGTACCCGCCTGAGTGGCCGTATGCCGCCCGTCTGTCGAAGTATGCGGACCACTGAGCCATGGCCGCGGTCAAAGAGCTGCGCGATCTTCTCCAGAGATTCGCCTTTTTGCCAGCGATCCCACATCACCGCCTTGTCGGTTTCGGTGTAATGGATTCTTCGTTTGCGGACCATAGTGCAACACTCCTCATCTCACTCGGAGATCGTAGTGTGTTGCGTTGACTGATTGAATCCGCAATCGTTAACGGCTATAACGCTTCTCGATGGGCCGATCTCTGCTATGAGGCGGTTAGCGGAACTGAATCATGCCCGCAATCTGGATGCGGTTGTAGCCGTTCCCGGCCAACTTCGGAACTAACGGCAAAGAAAAGCCCCGCTTAGTAGCGGGGCGAAAATCGACTCCTCTCACTTAAACTTGATTACGGCGCGAGTACTTCGCACAACTTCGAACCAGTGCCGGCTTCTGGAAATACCCGCAATCCAGTCCAAGAGGAATTCTCTCCATCCCAATATCCGTGTCCGGCCATCATGTAAAGTTTACCTATTCCAGGAAGCATAATCCGAAATGGCATGCCAGCCTCCATCATGGTTCCATCGGCATAATACCACTGACTAACGTTTTCTCCATTGCCCGCGCCCTGATTACTGATGTAAATATCGGGGACCGCCGAGTTGTAATAAATTGCGTCAAAAATATGGAATTGCCAATGTTCTCGAATGAAATTCCCTTCTTGATCAAAGTAGTCTGTGACGGTAATTTTTGCCCAACTTGAAGTTCGAACTTCATAGTCACCGCAATCAACAATAAACAGATCATCTGGACCTTCATAATCAAAAACAACAACTGGTTTAAGCGCGAAAGCGGGTGACGCGAGAACGAGAAGCGATACAGTTAGAACAAATAGAAATGCGAATCTCTTAAACATTGAGAACCTCCTCACTTTTGCCAAGAAAGTGATGGCTCTCCAAGAATGTCTGGAGGAATTACTTCGACCCCCTATTATTGGGTAGCGCTTTTTTCAACGCTTAGTTTGAATATAGTCCAAGACTCAGGTCTTGTCTTGATACAGAAATTAGTTCTGTTACGTATATGGACTCCTCCGTGTTCGCGAGGGGACTTTGCACCAGATATCAGACGCGTATGTATATTCGACTTTTCGATGGAGACGCTATCTCACAGCCCTCAATCCTTCCATTCGCTGATGGCGGCTATGGGTCGGAAACAGCTATTAGCAAACTCTAAACCCGGCACTGCGTGAGTTCCGTTTTCCGCCGCATTCCGGAAATGCTGGTCCGATCAGTCAACCGTCGCACGCGGGGAGGCTGTCACCCGAATGCATGCCCCCGGAATATATTCAAAAATTGCTCCGGAATCTCCCGGTGCCAGGTACCCGCATATAGGCGGGGGGTCGAATCCTGTGAGGGGGGGTATGGGGGGTGTGCGACCGGATTCTATCGCATGAGCCTTCGCGCTGTAGACTGGTCCTTCCGACCGCTTGTAATCGCTCTAGTGAGTCTCTGAGTATACTAAGATGTATACTAAAATTCGGATTTACCAAGAAAAAAGGGCCCGCGATCGTTTGCAGGCCCTTGTTTTATCTGGCTCCCCAGGACGGACTCGAACCGCCGACCTAGTGATTAACAGTCACCCGCTCTAACCAGCTGAGCTACTGGGGATTTGATTCGAGGCGCGGTATTGTCCGCAGTTTGCTCCGGCGAGTCAAGAACGGCGGAGGACTCCTGCGCGCGACCGGCGCCCCTCGTGTCCAATGTGGCACTCTTGCACCTGTTTTTCAATTCACAATGCCGGGCACAGCACGGGATCGATGTCGGGATAGGTGTCGCGCCGGATTCTTCCGATGTTCGAAACAACCAGTTTGCGGGCGTGTGGCGGCCCGCCGGGACCACAGAAGCTGACGTTGGCGTTGCTGCCGGGCGTACTGCCGTCGCCGAGGAACCGGATGCTGGTCCTGCCGCGGGAACTGGTGATCGACAGATTTTCGAACCACTGCCCGTGCAGCAGCAAAGTCTCGCCGTCCTGGCGCTGGCGGTCGTCGTTGAGGTCGGGAAAAACGATCCAGCCGCGACTCCAGTCCCTTGTGCCCGTGCAGCCCCCCGCGGGCTCGCCCGGACAGGCGACCACAGGCGTGTCGAGGTGCACGGCCTCGCTGCGGGCCAGCAGCAGGCCGTTGTGCAGGCTGTCCACGGCGGCCTTCATGTGTTGGCGTTGGGTGAATTGCTGAAACGAAGGTATGCCGGCAAGCAGGAGGATGGCGGCGACGGCCAGGGTGACCAGCAGTTCCAGAACCGTGAAGGCGGGCTGCAAGGGTTTGCCGGTGCCATGGCCATGAATAATCATGGGGGTAGTTTGCGGCGTTACGCAGGGCTGGCGTGTACGAAATCGCCGGAAATTACTGTAGGAGCGGCTTTAGCCGCGATTCTTTTCTTTTCAATCCAAGAGCAAACAAGATCGCGGCTAAAGCCGCTCCTACGGAAGAACCCGCTCCTACGAAAACCTGGTGACGGCCCCGCGGATGCGGCGCACGGCTTCCTGCAGGTACTCCAGGCCGGCGGCATAGGACAACCGCAGGTGGCCGGGCCCGCCGAAAGCCGAGCCGGGAACGGTGGCGACGCGGGCTTCCTCGAGCAGCCAGGTGGCCAGTTCGACGTCGTCGCGCAGGTCTTCCCTCTGGTCGATGAGGTCCCGGAAGGAGGGGAAGGCGTAGAACGCGCCCTCGCATTCGGGGCAGTCCACGCCGGGAATCCCGTTCAGTGCATCGTGCAGATAGTCGTAGCGGCGCCGGAAGGCCTGGCGCATTTCCTCCACGCAGTCCTGCGGCCCGGTGAGCGCGGCCGTGGCCGCGGCCTGGGACACCGAGCTGGGGCAGGAGGTGCTCTGTCCCTGCACCTTGCGCATCGCTTCGACCAGGTCGGCCGGTCCGGCCAGGTAACCGATGCGCCAGCCCGTCATCGCGTAGCCCTTCGAGACGCCGTTGACGACGACGGTCCGGTTGGCCAGCTCGGGGCAGACGTTGAGCAGGGTGCGATAGGGTGCTTCGCCCCAGTAGATGTGCTCGTAGATGTCGTCGCAGGCGATGAACACCTTGGGGTGCTCCGCGAGCACCTCGCCCAGCGCCTGGTACTCCTCTTCGGAGTAGACCTTGCCGGTCGGATTGGATGGGGAGTTGAGAATCAGCATCCGGGTATTTTCATTCAGGCTGTTCTGCAACTCCCGCGCGGTGATCTTGAAATCGTTCTCGGCCGAGGCGGCCAGGATGGCGGGTTGGCCGTCGGCCAGCTTGACCATGTCCGGGTAGGAGACCCAGTAGGGCGCCGGCACGACGACCTCGTCGCCGCGGTTGAGCAGGGCCATCATCAGGTTGAACAGGCTCTGCTTGGCGCCGTTGGACACGATGACCTGGTTCGGTTCGAACTCCAGGTCGTTCTGCTGCCGGAACTTGCTCAGGATCGCGTCCTTGAGTTCGGGCGTGCCGTCGACCTGCGTGTAGCGGGTCTGGCCGTTGCGGATGGCCTTGATGGCGGCTTCGCGGATGTGTTCGGGCGTGTCGAAATCGGGCTCGCCGGCACTCAGGGAAACGATGTCTTCGCCCCGGGCCCTCAGTTCCATGGCCTTCATGCTCACCTGGATGGTGGCCGACGGCCTGACTTGGTCGACTTTTTGTGAAGTGCGGGACACGAATCTTTTCTTTTGGCCTCGGCCGGATGATAACAGCAAACGGCGTGGAGGAGGGGGTATAGCAGGAGCGGCTTTAGCCGCGATGGTTTTTTGGGGATAGCCAAGAGACCCATCGCGGCTAAAGCCGCTCCTACATGCGGCTTCGACTATAATGATCGGCTGGCTTGAGCCCCTCGATATCGCATGAACTCCGGACCGCACAAACACTTTGCGCTGCACAGCAACTTCCAGCCCGCCGGCGACCAGCCGGAGGCCATTGCGCGCCTGGTCGAGGGCCTCGGCGACGGGCTCGCCCACCAGACCTTGCTGGGGGTGACCGGCTCGGGCAAGACCTTCACCATTGCCAACGTCATCCAGCAGGTGCAGCGGCCCACGCTGGTGATGGCCCCGAACAAGACCCTGGCGGCGCAGCTGTACGGCGAGTTCCGCGAGTTCTTCCCGGAAAACGCGGTCGAGTACTTCGTCTCCTACTACGACTACTACCAGCCGGAGGCTTACGTCCCGGCGTCGGACACGTACATCGAGAAGGACGCGCACATCAACGAGCACATCGAGCAGATGCGCCTGTCCGCCACCAAGGCGCTGCTGGAGCGCCGCGACACCATCATCGTGGCCACCGTGTCGGCCATCTACGGCCTCGGCGATCCCAGCCAGTACCTGAGCATGGTGCTGCACCTCTCGCGCGGGGACACCATCGACCAGCGGGTAATCCTGCGGCGCCTGGCCGAGATGCAGTACAGCCGCAACGACTACGAGCTGCGCCGCGGCACCTACCGCGTGCGCGGCGACATCATCGACATTTTCCCCGGCGACGAGGAGGCGCAGGCGATTCGCGTCGAGCTGTTCGACGAGGAGGTCGATTCGATATCCCTGCTCGATCCGCTGACCGGCGAGATGCTGAAAAAGGTGCCGCGGATCACGATCTACCCCAAGTCGCACTATGTGACGCCCCGGCAGGTCGTCCTGGACGCGGCGGAAGCGATCGCCGTGGAGCTGAAGGAGCGGCTCGAGACGCTGCGCGAGCAGCACAAGCTGGTCGAGGCCCAGCGCCTCGAGCAGCGCACCCGCTTCGACCTGGAAATGCTGCTGGAACTGGGCTACTGCAACGGCATCGAGAACTACTCGCGCCACCTGACGGGGCGCGGCCCCGGCGAAGCGCCGCCGACGCTGTTCGATTACCTGCCGGCGGACGCGCTGGTGGTGCTGGACGAGAGCCACGTGATGATTCCCCAGCTCGGCGCCATGTACAAGGGCGACCGCTCGCGCAAGGAGAACCTGGTCACCTACGGCTTCCGCCTGCCCTCGGCGCTGGACAACCGGCCGCTGCGCTTCGAAGAGTGGGAAGCGCGGGCGCCGCAGTTGATTTTCGTCTCGGCTACCCCGCGCCAGTATGAACTGGAGCGCTCCGGCGGCGACGTCGTCGAGCAGGTGGTCCGCCCCACCGGTCTGGTCGACCCCGAGGTCGAGGTGCGCCCGGTCGGCGACCAGGTCGACGACCTGCTGTCGGAGATCGGCCGGCGCACCGCTCTGGGCGACCGGGTCCTGGTCACCACCCTTACCAAGCGGATGGCGGAGAACCTGACCGACTACCTCGCCGACCACGGCGTGCGGGTGCGGTACCTGCACTCGGACATCGACACCGTGGAGCGGGTCGAGATCATCCGCGACCTGCGGTTGGGTGAATTCGATGTATTAGTTGGCATTAACTTGTTGAGAGAAGGTCTTGATATGCCTGAAGTTTCCCTGGTCGCCATCCTCGATGCAGACCGGGAAGGCTACCTCCGCTCCGACTCGTCCCTGATCCAGACCATCGGCCGCGCCGCCCGTAACCTGCGCGGCAAGGCCATCCTCTACGCCGACCGCATCACCGGATCGATGGAGCGCGCGCTGGCGGAAACCGACCGCCGCCGCACCAAGCAGATCGCTTTCAACCTGGAGCACGGGATCACGCCGAAAAGCATCGAGAAGAGCGTGGCCGACATCATGGAAGGCGCCTACGAAGACACCCGGCGCCGCGAGCGTCGCGCCACCCGCGTCGCCGAGGCGGCCGGCGAGTTCGCCGACGTCACCCCCGCGACCCTGGGCAAAGCCATCGACGAGCTGGAGAAGCGCATGTTCCGGCACGCCGAACTGCTGGAATTCGAGGAGGCCGCCCGCGTCCGCGACCAGATTGCCCGGCTCAAGGAAAAGGTGCTGAAGGCCTGAAATCTTAATCCGGCGTTAAGCTTCGCCCCGGTAGACTGGGTTCTGTAACCAGCACCGACTCTCCTCCAACGAGGCTTGCCGCGGCGGATGACCGCCGCGGCTTTTCTGTTGGGAGCGTTGCAGGGGCAGCCTCAGGGGCTGGCCATCAGCTCCACCCAATCGCGCATGACCTCGGGGGGGCAGCCGAACTTGCGGAGCCCTTTGCCGAGTTCCTGTTCTTCGATGATCTGCTCGCAGGAGCAGCCGGCGGTGTCGAACACGTTGAACGAATCGCCGGGGCCCATCCCCTCGGGTAGCGTGGTGTCGAACAGGCCGTCACCGTCGACCAGGGCGAAGTGGTTGACGCCCAGGCGGATCTCCGGAACCGACTCGGGTATGACCGTTCCCGGGCAGTAGTCCAGGCCGTCCCAGACGCCATCGCCGTCGTCATCCGGGTAGAGTCCCACCCGCACCGCGTCGTGATCGGAAGAGCGGAACTCGTCCGCGGCGTAAAGACCGGGCTGGTTGAACTCGGTGTTGTAGTCCAGCGCCACCGGCTCGTCGGAATTGATGTGCCAGACTGCCGTGCCGCTGACGCCCGGGACCAGGTCGGGGCTGGCCAGCGCGTGATCGAGGTAGCCGGCCTCGGCCCCGAAGCTGAACGAGTACGCCCCGGACGCATAGCCGCTGCCCACCAGGGACTCGATCAGATCGACGTAACCGGCGGATTCGATGGCCACCACCGGGTCCTCCATTGCGTAGGCATTCAGGTCGCCGATGAT
>Ga0209536_100013202_pt1 | contig 11926 bp, 8 predicted proteins | sample DeeMarSeWOR28_12_FD_187461 | JGI IMG/M metagenome (GOLD analysis project Ga0209536, IMG submission 187461) | Marine sediment microbial communities from White Oak River estuary, North Carolina - WOR-2-8_12 (SPAdes) (version 2) | ecosystem: Environmental > Aquatic > Marine > Intertidal zone >...
GTCTTCCATCACCGACGAGGAACTCGAGGCGCAAGTGAAGAAACACCTGCCTGAGCACTACGCTCGGAGAAAAGCGACCGGGGTCCACGAGGCCGTATCGTAACTGTCCTTCACACACCGTCAGAAGGAGCAAACTGCAAGGCCCCTGATCACCATCAGGGGCCTTGCAGTTGTACGCCCTTAACACGCATCCCGCCTTTTTTCCTGCGGAACATCGAAGCTAGCGCACGAAACAAAACCAGAGCGCGACCAGGAGAATTGAGGCAAGTGGTCCGTCAATGGACTTCCGCACATCAGCGAGCGAACCGATCTTCATGTCCCCGGCATCATAAACATCCGCTCCGCGCAGGCTCATCATTTTCCTGTCGTCTGAGTCATAGAGATCATTCCCGCGAACAGTCGCGACACGACGATCATTGACATCGTAGAGGCTGTTCCCTCGTGCCAGGGCAACGACCTTGTTCTGCCTGTTGTACAACTCAATTCCTCGTATCGAATAGTGTCCCACAGTATCCTTTCTCTTGCCCTGGTATGACTGGTGTGAAAATACGATACCTCTTCGACGAGCGATGTGCCTGAAATCACGTCCCGCCATGCGGGCGGAATTCCCAGAATCGCACGTTCTTGGTTTCCTTGCCCGAACGGTTGCTCGGGAGCTGTGGAAGCCCTATCTTTGACTACACTCTTACCTTTGTTCTCCCGATGACTCCCATCATTCAAGGCATGATCATAGGGTTCGCTCTTGCCGTCCCCATCGGACCCATTGGCATCCTGTGCATCAAGCGAACTCTTACGAGCGGCACTCGGGGCGGTCTTGTTGTGGGGTTGAGCGGGGCCACGGCGGATATCCTCTACGCCCTCGTGGCAGCCTTCGGGATTCGATTGCTGATCGAGTTTATCGACACCCAGCAACTGTGGATGCGGCTCATCGGAGGCCTCATCTTGTTGGGTGCAGGATTCCACCTCCTGCGGAGCCGCCCCGACGCGCAGACAACCCCGAAATGGGAGAGCACCGAGACTCTCGCATTCTTCTCTACACTAGCTCTCGCACTAACGAATCCCCTTACGCTCTTTGCTTTCAGCGCTGCTTTCACTGCGATCGGGATTCAGAGCATGATCGCCGATACCAGCCAAGTGGTTCGACTCATTGGTGGAGTGTCTCTCGGATCCTTTTGCTGGTTTGCCCTCCTCACGGGACTCTCTCGTCTCTTTCGGCACCAGCTTGCCGCAAAAGGAGTTTACATGATCAACAGAGTAGCCGGGGTCTTGCTGATGCTCTTCGGAGTAATCGGGATTGTGATGGCCCTTCGAACTTTGTAGGTGCAGCCCTCCCTCGCCGGCGATCACTCCTTGCCGTTTGAATTCCGCACAGTTCTCTGTACATTTCTCCCAACGGCACTCGAAGAACGATCGATACTCTTGAAACGGAGGTCCACGGATGATTAAGGCTGTGCTGTTTGACCTTGACGGCGTGCTTGTCTCAACGGACGAATACCACTACCGGTCCTGGAAGAGGATTGCCGACGAGGAGGGATTCAGTTTCTTCGATCACGAGTTCAACCACCAGTTCCGCGGTGTCGCCCGCATGCAATGCGTCGAATTACTCACGCGCGCATCCGGGAAGGCGTACACGCAGGACCAGAAGCACGAAATCGCAGAACGCAAGAACCGCTATTTCATGGAGACTTTGACTTCCGTCACCCCCTCCGAACTCCTTCCAGGCGCACTCGAGGCCCTGACGGAGTTAAAGAAACGGAGCATCAAGATCGCCGTCGCGTCCAACAGCCGGAATGCGAGGACCATCGTCCACCAAGTCGGCATCGAAGGGATGCTCGACACTCTCGTGGATGGCCATCAAATTGAAAACTCAAAGCCCGATCCTGAGGTCTTCCTGCTTGCCGCAACAAGGCTTGGAGTGCCCCCCTCACAGTGTTTGGTGGTAGAAGATGCCGTGGCCGGGATCGAAGCGGCCCACCGGGCCGGGATGAAAGCTCTAGGGATTGGCCAGAAGGAGCGCCTCCCGAACGCGGTCTTGGTGGTTCCTGATCTCTCAGCTCTTTCAGTCGAGGAACTTCTACGACTCTGAGGAACGAACCTCTCGTACACCTCGGCTGCAACTTCACGCTTGCCCGCTCGTAATATTGAACTACCCCACCAGAATCATTCCTCGCAAGGGAGCCATAATGAGCACACCGCAGAGGTTGCAGAGGGCCTTCGTCGTTCTTCTCACGGGAGCCTTGTTCATCGGAGGATGCCGTCCAGCCATCCAGACTGACCGCACAGCCCCGCCGGACATCGTGTATGACATTGATATCACACACCCTGCCGACGATCTCTTTCACGTCACCGTACAAACGCGCAATCTGAGGCCCGAGAATAATGTCTATAACTTCGCCGCGACTGCGCCGGGCACATACAGTATCCTCGACTTCGGGCGGTTCGTGAAGTCCTTCAGCGTTTTTGATGCAAATGGGAAGCCAATTAACGTCGAGCAGATTTCGACCAATCGCTGGCGTATTGAAGATCCTGAACACGTTGCCCTCCTCCGCTACGATGTGGAAGATACATTTGACGCCGAGGTCAGTGAACACAGTGTGGCTCCAATGTGCGGAAGTGGCATCGACACCACGTATGCCGCCTTCAACACCTTCAGTGTGCTTGGATACTTCGAGGGACTTCAGTCGTCCCCCATCCGAATGCGGATCCAATACAACCCAGACTGGATGATAGGATGCGCCATGGATGTTGATGAGAGCGGTTTCTACGTGGCGCAAACGTTCGATCGCCTCGCTGACTGCCCGGTGCTCGTCGGACAGTTGACCTTTGCAGAGACACAGGTGAATGACATTGACGTCGAGGTGTACGTGTTCGCTCCTGATACGGCGGTCAGCGCCCCCAAGGTCCTGACGCTCGCCGACGATGTTCTTCAATCTGCCGGCGAGTTCATCGGATACTCCCCCGTACCGTACTACAAGTTTCTGATGGTTCTCCTCGACGGTCCGACCTTCCGCCGCTACGGTCTGACAAGCGCTGGTGCACTGGAACATTCCTACAGCTCACTCTACGTGCTCCCAACCTCCGAGCAAGATCTTCCAGAGCTGAGAAGCACGATGGCGCACGAGTTCATGCACATCCTCACCCCTTTGAACCTACACAGTGAAATCATTCATACCTACAACTTCACCGTTCCCACGCCCTCAGAGCATCTCTGGCTGTACGAAGGGGTGACGGAATGGGTGTCGGATATCATGCAGCTGCGTTCCGGGCTTATCACGACCGAGGAGTACCTCCAACAGGTTTCTCAGAAACTCCGCGTTAATGACGGATTCAACAAGGACATGAGCCTGACCCAGATGGCGTTGACGGTCTATACTCCCGAGGGGGGGGGCCAGTTTGGGAATGTCTACAATCGCGGCGCCGTTACCGCCACCTATCTCGATATCCGGCTTCTCGAGTTGTCAAACGGCACCCGGGGACTCAGGGAGCTCTTCCTCGATCTTCTCGATCAGTACGGCAAGGAACGACCGTTCCCTGAAGATTCATTCTTCAGCGTCATCACCGAGAACACCTATCCTGAAATCGGCGAATTCATCGATTCATATATCCGTGGGTCCAAAGCCCTTCCCACTGAGGAGTATCTTGGCAGACTAGGATTTCGTTACATTGCGCAACGCCCCTCCGCCGACGAGCGGCCCTCATTTGGTGTGCCCATTACCGTAAACGAGGACCGAGAAATCATCGTCGCGAACGTTCCGGAGGAATCCATCGAATCCGGCTTCCAAGAGGGAGACGTTCTGCTAAGACTATTTGGCACCGAATTGAACCTAGCAAATGCCCGAGAGGTGTTCAATTCGATTCTCACGATGAAAGTGGGTGATCCTTACGAGGTGGTCGTCAGGAGGAAGGGACAGGAAATGACACTCCAGGGAAAACTCCTCCGCCGCATGTCTCGCCACGTCTTTGAGGATATGGGTGACCTTACAGAGGCACAGCGCGCGCTCCGGGAGCGTTGGCTCAGAAACCATTGAAGGGCATCTAGAAGTACACCCGAAAACTGGCGCCTCCCGAGATTGGGGCGCCGGTTTTGATTCCGGCCGAGTCACTCACACCGATGCCCTCAGGAACTAGGGCACCGGCCGAGGTGTTCTCTTGAAGGAATCAATCCAGTCCAAGTTTCCCAAGGAGATCCTATGTCACTTCGACCGACCAAACGAATCATCGAAGCCAAGCCTACGCTCGAGGGAGCTGGCGTCAAGTTGCACCGAGCGTTTGGGTTTGGCGAAACGGGTGAATTCGATCCGTTTCTCTTGTTTGATGACTTTCGCAATGAAAACCCTTCGGACTTCCTCGCTGGATTTCCTTGGCATCCACACCGGGGCATTGAGACAATCACCTATGTCCTTGCAGGCACGGTCGATCACGCTGACAGCCTTGGGAATCAGGGATCGCTCGGGGCGGGGGATGTTCAATGGATGACCGCAGGGAGCGGAATCCTCCACCAAGAAATGCCGAAGGGGAATCCCCAAGGGAGAATGCACGGCTTCCAGCTGTGGGCCAATCTCCCCTCCTCACTCAAGATGACCTCTCCCCGCTATCAAGATGTTGCTTCCAAGGAAATCCCCGAAATCACTGACGATGACGGCACAACCGTGCGGGTCGTGTGCGGAAGTTTTTGGGGAAAGACGGGGCCTGTCGATGGCATCGCGGCGGACCCCCGGTATCTCGACGTAAGGGTACCCCCCGGGAAACGAAAATCCCTTCCGGTCGAATCTTCCCGACACGCATTCGCGTACGTGTTCGAAGGCTCCGGAACCTTCCGTGACGCCTCGCAACCCTTTGGGGTCCTTACAGAGAAAGAAGGACGAGATGACTCTCTCGTGCGTGAGACAACCGGAAATCGCTCACTTGTGCTTTTTGACAGTGGAGACGAGGTAAGCGTTCAGGCAGGAGAAGAGGGTATCCGTTTCCTTCTGGTCTCGGGCACGCCGATCCAGGAACCCGTGGCCTGGTACGGACCGATCGTGATGAACACACAAGCAGAACTCCGCCAGGCGTATACGGAGCTCCAAGACGGTACATTCATCAGAACCCGCTGAAGAAATTGCCCTTCAGGGCGGACACAGGCCGAGCTCCGTCACCCAAGGGAGCTTGTCTCCCCTCACTTCGGTTCACCTTTTCTTCTCACGTGCAGGTGGGGAGGATTCATCGGAAGGAATACTGCCCGGGACGGAAAGGGACCACTTCTGGCCGCCGATTCGGCAGTGGCCGACATGCTCTTCCGATCAAGGTGTCGGATTTCTTGCAAGAAGAGCTCTAATCGCTGGATTTGTTGGTGTCAGCCCTCCCAAACAACGTTGAGAGGTCGATCTGTCTCTCACCTCGTTGGAGCTCCTCGCGAAGGTTGAGCGTGACGACCTCTTCGAAATTCCGCAGATTGTACAAGTAGATTTTCCCCTCCTTCAGATCATAGATATTGGAATAGACTGTGAGTGACCTCTCCTCTTGGTGCGTGGAATCAAGAACATTCCGTATCAATTCCAAGGTCAGGTGCTCAGCTTCGGAAAGCATCCGGTCTGCCCTGCGGTAGCGCCAGCAAGGATATTGGTGACCGTTGATATTGGAGATGATAAAATTGGTGGCAATTTGATACCACTCTTTGCGCTCTACGAATTGAACATCCCCTTGACCGAACTCGACGATCATGGATGCTCCCGATCGATCCGCCACTGGGAAGCGTGCCCTTTCTAACGCAGAGATGTTGTACTGGTCAAAGAATGTTTTGACGTCCTCGCGTGTCGCGCAGGTGGCAAGGACACTCATCATCACACTCCACGAGAACGTCTCTTTTTCCGGATTCAATTTCCAGCCCGTTGGGGCGACTGCATTGCCATCTATGAACAGACCCTGGTCATTCATCCCCCCTTGAAAGGGCGCGTCTTTGTACCCAAAGAGAATCCGGCCGTAGTATTTTTCGCTGGCTGGCACGAAGGTCACGATAGTTTCCGTGTTGTTACGGTCTTCGTTGTTCCCGACCAGGACAAGGCCATCTTTGGCTGTCATGACGATCGTGCAACCGAAGACCTCCCCTGAGCCACACCATGCCCCAGTTGGTGAATTCAGATCCGCGAACCACATGGAATGATGCCTTGTAGGAGACATCAATACCAGGAAGAAACATGCGGTGAGAATAACGCCCTTTCGACGGGAGCAGCCAAAACCATGATCAGGAGTATTCACGGATTCTCTCCTTTCCCGCTTCGTTGACAGCTAGTGCTCGAGATCCCCGACCTTTCCCTTTGAAATACCCGCTCTACAGAATTTGCCTGTTTCGAGGCGTTGTATTTCAATTATAGCGAATCGGTGGACGGCGGAAAGTCTGCCCCATATGAGTAGGGGACTCGCCCTCGAGCTCTATTTCAGAACGACCAATTTTCGCGTTTGTACAAAGCTTCCTGCCTGGAGCCTATACAGATACACGCCTGAAGCAAGATTGCTGGCATTAAATCGAATCTCGTGGGGCCCCGCAGCCTGCTCGCCGTTCACGAGCTCATCCACCCTTTGCCCCAACATATTATAGACGACGAGTTCAACATGACTCGTTGAAGGCAAGACATATCGAATACTCGTGGACGGATTGAAAGGATTGGGGTAGTTCTGCTCAAGTCTGAACACTGCGGGGGAGAGTTGCATGCTTTCAACACCGGTGACTGTGCCGGGATATTTCAGCCTCAGATTATCCAGAAAGATGGTTCCCGAGGTTGACTTTCCGATGATATTGTCGCCCGAAAGCTGGATCTCTATTCTCCTGAGACTCAACGGATATGTTACTTGGGGGGCGCCTGTCAATGGCGAGAGTCCAGTCATCGCTGCATTGATATTGTTGAAAGCAACGCTGTCGTTCAGATACTTCGCCCCCAGAGCACGGAACATTTCCTGCTCGGCATCCACAAAACGGTAGTACAGTCTATGCCTCCGTCCGTCGGATTTGGCATCGAGATATATCGAATCGGGAATTCCGTAGACAAGTAGATCATTGTTCAGGTAGACCATATTGGGAGACTTCGACGGATCATACGTGAACGCATAGTCTATCCTGAAGGAGACATCGCCGGCAGACTTCTCATCTGTTGTCAGCGTGACGGAAAGGCTATCCACGTAGGTACCGTCAAACGTCCATCCGTCCAGACTCTCCATTTGATCGAAGCTGACGAGACCACTCGCACTCTCAACCCGTATGACACTTGTATCGCTGTAACTATTGAGGGTGGCAATAATCGAGGTCGTGCCGTTCTTCTTTCCCGTGAAGGTACCCATTGCGTCTATAGTCCCGACAGAAGGATCCGTCGACGTTAGACCGAATGTCGTTATTGCCAGATCGTGCTTCACGGAATCCGCATCATACGTATCAATTGTCACTTTCACTGTTCTCAGAGTATCTGTAACAGCGAGTTTCGGCCTGATGGCAAAATACAGAAAGTCATATGTTTCTACATAGCAGGAGTCTTTCGCACTCCCTAGCAATGCATACACATACCCGCTGCCTGGAGTGGCGGATGGTGTAAAGAGACCGGAGGATTCTATCACGCCGATCGATGCGTCACAAGAAAACTGGATCATCGACTGAGGAAGAACAATCCTGATCCCTGACATGTCGAGCGCCGTCGTGAAGAATGTGTAGCTGTCATACCGAAAGATCTTGGTGGAATCTGCAGAGAGCTCCATCAAGGTGAAATCCTGCGGCGCGGCGGTGGAAAGAACCATTAAGGAGTAAATGAAATGTGAACTGAATACACGAAGACTGTCTTCGTTCCCGCCGTGTCCCATCTGAGGGAAGAAAGCCCCTTGGTTGTATATTCCGAGTTGCATTGCAGCCCTGGATACTGCGACACCTCCGTACAGCATGATACCAAGATCAACGGATACGCCGCTATCGGCAGGTACTACCGTATCCAGCAAACCGTGAAAATTCGCCACCGGCGCTTCGCCAGCGTCGATCCACGTTGGATCGATAATCGCGCCGCAGTAGTTTATGATCCCTTGGATCTCGCTCGAATATCCCGGAGTGCCGCTCGTTCCTTCAATGTCTCCCCACTTCGCCTGATCCACGTCCGGCGGAATTTCGTCCTGATCCCAATAGGCGTAATGCACGGCGATCATCGACCCTGCCGAAGAACCGGCGAGATAGATCTTTGAAGTGTCAATTCCATAGGTCGCGGCGTGCGCCCGGAAGAAACGAACCGCAGCCTTCGTGTCCTGAACGCCCCTCAAGAGAGCTTCAAGTATTGTCCGTGTGCCTTTGGGAGTTTCAATGCCAAGCCGATACTCTATGGTCGCTGCGACATATCCACGTTTTGCGAAGTCAGTGCAGAAGGTCTCCATTCCCCCTTTTTCACCACTGATCAAGCTTCCACCATGGATGAAAATGACCAACGGTCTCGATGCCAGCGTATCACTTGTTGGCTCGTAGATATCCAACAATAGAGTGGCCGTCGATCCGTCAATATTGAGGTTGCTGCCGAACTGAACATTCGTCGTGGCATCGACCGACGAAAACACGAGATCCTTGTATCGTGTCTGGGCCTGAGTGACATCTGCAAAAGACAAGGCCGCCATAACCGAAAGAACTCCGAGCGAGAAATGCTCAAGTGATTTCATTGGGGTACCTCCTCTTAACGTCGACAGCGGATTCTATGACATTCCTTTTCGGCCGAAAGGCCTGAAACGCAAAACCCACATGCGTGCACTGCTGGCAGGCATGTGGGTCTATCTGTCATGCGACACCCGAGGAAATCGTTACTTCTCTTGCACACACGGTCGTTGGCGCAGGAGCGCATACCAATGTAGTAAGTTCGTCGCGAAATGCAAAGGGATGACGTTGCACTGGGGACTGAAAGAACCCGTAGGGCAACGTCTCAGCGATCATTTCCCGCGTGCAAATCGACGCTCCCCATCAGAGGGGGGCATCCCCAGCTTCCTGTCAATCTCGTGCCGTTCGTTGGCGATCGCTTCGCCCTGAGTCGGGAACCACTTGTCCTCCTGATGTGGTCCCGTAAGGCTATTAGCACAGCAGAATACTTTGTTCCCTCCGAACCGATCTGAGTGAACGGAGATCGCGACGTTTCGATATGTCGCCTTCGTGGTCGTAAGCTCTTTCATATGATTACCTTTTCGTGAAATTTCTGTGTGAGGGTAAGTCCTGGCGCACCAAAAGAACAAATCCCCACCAAATCTGGCGAGGATTCTTCTCTAGAACTTGAGGCGGGGGTCGGAACTTTGATGCACTCACAACCCTATGTTTGCTGGTCCACCAGCCATTGTCATCGTACCTATATAAACATAGCACTTCTGAACTGCAAAATCAATGCGCCCACAGACCACCTCGGTTCGGAATCTCTTCAACCCACCTTTCCCCCGGAGGTATCGTCTTACCCTCTGTGACTTTTCTGACGAGTTTGGACGCGCAGGATTGTATCCCTCACCTGGGCCACGAGAGCTTGAGATATGCCCGCATCCGGACGATCCGCACGCCTGTGGGCACGAGCTTCAGGCCCAGGTCCACTGGCACATGGAAGAAAAGGGGCTCAGACAGGTGTACATCAGGCCACCTTCACCTGATATAGACAGCAAGGTGGAATGATCCATCGAACGGATCAAGAGCAGTCCGATCAGCGCCTGACCCATACGGAGAACGCGCTTCTCAGCTGGAAGCTCATGAAGTGGGAGTCGATCAATACTTGCCACCGACCGCATTGTGCGTTAACAGGGAAATCACCGTTTGAAGCGCTAGGGACGTTCTTGCGGTATGCCGAAAATGGCACGGCCAGACGCCAAGCATTACACCGCATCTTTCTACAGGGATTAATCGTAACATCGGGGAGAACACCGACCGATATCTCTCGAGAGGTTCTCGCGACAATTTTAGCGAGATTCTGCTTAGTGATACGGGAGCTCTTGGAATGAAACAACGATTGTGCATCGCAAGCGCAGGCTTCGTACTGGCCGCAGCACTCGGGGGACTTCTCACTTATGAGCTGGCGGATATTCCATTCGGAACCGCGTTCGCCCTTGGTCTCAACATCTCGCTTGGATTCCTCTCCCTTGCCCTCCTCTCTCTCACCCTCATGCTGTTCCGATCGCAGCGAGCTTGGCTTCGAGGGACGGGTACAATTCCACTGCTGACTGCTACTGTGGTCGTCGTTGTACAGATTGCTGTGCAATCGGACCCCCGTGTTCTGTACTACAAGTGGATCCCTCCTTCACTAACGTCCGTGGAATGGCAGGAGGATGCGCGCTTTCTTGCAGACGAGATGGTCAAGAAGCATCCAAACATCTTCGCGCATGTGGACAGTGCCACATGGTATGCGGCCGCTGACAGCATCGTCAATCGCATACCGAGACTGAATGAGGCGGTGGTGCCGTTGGAGCTCATGCGTCTTGCAGGCCTTCCGAAGGACGGACACACGTTCCCATTCATCATGGCACCATGCTTCGACATTCACAGCTTTCCGATCGTTCTTTACGGTTTTCCCGAAGGATGGCACGTCGTGAGAGCAGCGAGGGGATTGTCCGACCTTGAAGGGAGCAGGCTTCTTTCGATTCAGGGGAAGCGGATTGAAGAGATCTATGACACCTTTTCGCAGCTGATCGCCTGGGAGAACGAACAATCGCGGAAGGAACACTTCACTTACATGACGGTCATGGCCGAATGGTTGGCATACCACGGCCTCATTCCCGGCACCGATGAGGCAGTGTTCACGTTCCTGACCGCTGCAGGCGACACCGTGGTGCGCAGTTTGTCGTCTGTCCCCTTCTGGCCGTACTTCCTCTGGACGAGCACTATACCGATCAGCAACGATGATCCCCCCGTCTGCACCGCTCCTCGAGAGGATTCCTACGCGTACCGTCTGCTGGATAACGACAAGGCCCTGCATATTCAATTCAACCAGTGTGTCGATCAGCCTGGGGCACAGTCAGTTGCTGCATTCACGCTCGATATTGAGCAGTGCCTGCGCGTTCACCCTGTCGATCGTTGCATCATCGATCTGCGCAACAACGACGGAGGTCAACGGAACTATACTGAACTTCTCAGGGTCATCAGGGACTCTCCTTCGATCAACCGTCCGGGACGGCTATTCGTGCTTATCGGCAGGCGCACCTTTTCGGCCGCTGTCATGTTCGCAACCGAGCTCCAGCTGCAGACGAACGCGATACTCCTGGGTGAGCCAACTGGCCAGGGACCCATCTTCTATTCGAGGCCGCAACTTGTTGAACTCCCCCGATCCGGGCTCTTGTTCACCGTATCATCGTACCTTACTGTTGCAGGTCTCCCTTTTGATGAGAGGGATGCAGTCGAACCGGACATTCCTGTACCATACGGTATTCACGACTTCCTGGAGAGACGGGATCCCGTCCTTGCTCTCGCCTTGACCTATGAGCAACCCGCGCATGCAAAGGACACGAGCCCCTCAAGGGGGCAGCGCTCAATCATCGGAAGATATCAATACGGCGAGATACTGCTGCTCGACGTCTCAGAGATGGAGGAATCGTTGCACGCCCGGATCACCGATGCGATTCCAAACACCACGGCCCTTTTCACCACCACTCTTCATGAGGTCTCTCCGGATAAGTATAGGAGTCGGCTCCGCGACGTGACCATCCACTTCGGTGAACGATCGGCGGGGGATCCACCGACAGCTACCCTCGACTGGATGGGACGATCCCTCACTTTCACTCGGGCACCAGATGGGTACGAAGTGCCGTTCGAGCGCATGGCCTTCGGCGATGTTGTTGCGGGATGCTTGTTACTCCGGAATGGTGCTGAGCGATACAAGAAGCTGTACCCGGGGCTGGAATCTGTGCTCAATCGGCTAGGGTACCAGTACTTAAGGGGCGGTGAGACAAAGGATGCTCTTCGAGTCTTTGAATT
>Ga0209536_100013203_pt1 | contig 11924 bp, 8 predicted proteins | sample DeeMarSeWOR28_12_FD_187461 | JGI IMG/M metagenome (GOLD analysis project Ga0209536, IMG submission 187461) | Marine sediment microbial communities from White Oak River estuary, North Carolina - WOR-2-8_12 (SPAdes) (version 2) | ecosystem: Environmental > Aquatic > Marine > Intertidal zone >...
GCAATGGAATTCATCCAAAAAGCCGGGAAAAAAGCATTGGGCCATTACGGAAAAGGCAGGGCCCAGGTCAGATTCGACGAGGGGGTGGTCACCGAGGCTGAGCTTCACATGACCGAGTTTTTTCAGGAAAAGCTCAGTGACCGTTATCCCGAACATCGACTTTTCAGATTCAGCGAAGTCAGCGAAAATTATTCCCACGAAGACAAGCGCTACCTGTGGATTTTTGACCCCTTTGACGGCGTGGCCAATTACCAGGCCGGTATTCCCCTGTGGGGATTATCGCTTGCATTGCTTGAAAATTTTTGGCCCCTATTGGGTGTTTTTTTCATGCCGGCCACCGGAGATCTTTTTCATGCCAGAGCGGGAAATGATGCCTTTCTTGGCAAAAAGAAAATTCAAGTATCCACCAGAGATAGCATTAATGATGAAAGTCTTATGTTTACCTATTCGCGATTTCATCAGCACTACCGCTCGACGTTCCCGGGCAAAATTCGAAACCTGGGATGCGCATCCGCGCATATTTGTTATGTGGCCATGGGGCGTGCCGATGCGGTCCTGGTGGCAAACGAATCCTTTCAGGGGCTGGCGGCAGCGCGGGTGATCATCGAGGCTGCCGGCGGCAAATTTTGCAAAATTGACGGCAGCGATTTTTACCTGAACGAATATTTAGACGGGCAGCGGATAGACGACCACCTGCTGGTAGCGGCGCCGGAAAATTTTTCCCAGGTAAAGCATTGCCTGGAACCGCTCTGATAAACGTATGCACACCCATATCGGCAAAATACTCTCTGTTTTAATTCTTGGCAGCATTTGGATTGTTTTTATTCCGGGCGCACCATGTCCGCAATCAATTGCTTCTGAACTCGGGGCCCATGTTGCCTTTGCCGCCCAAACACCCGCAGAAAATAAGGAGATCTCACCAAAAAGCGGTAAGCTGTATTTGGAATGGTCCGGGGAAAGTGAATTTATCGCGACCAAATGGCGGCTTCTCAGAGACCTGCTGCGGTGGGATGTATTCGAAATTCTTTTGGGAACATTTTTTTTGATTCTCGGCCTTGCCGCAATTACGCTTGCCCTTTTCAGATGGAAATCAAATGATCTGAGTCTTGTATCATTTGGAATATTTTGCTTTCTGTTTGGCGCCAGAACCAATGCGTTTCAATTTTATTTTGAGGCGCCCGCCGGTTTCTGGAATTACTGGATCAGCTCGATTACCTATGTCGTTCCGGTGTCCGGATATGTTTTCATCGAGCAGCTTATCGGCAAAGGATGGAAATCCTCTATCCGGCTGATGATATATGTCTCGGTCGCATTCGCGCTCGCCGCCATTTCGACAGGGATTGCTCTGAATGCTCCATGGACGGCAATGCCCGCCAACAATTTTTTTGCCATATTGGCCGTATTGGTAATCCTGGTGAATATGTTCTGGCCCGGTTTGAAGATGACATGGGAGCTGAAAGTGCTGAGGATAGGCACGGTGATATTCGTGGCCCTGGCATTGCATGCGAACCTAATTGGCCTCATTCGACTGCCTCTGCGCCGAAATTTAGAGCCTCTGGGATTCATCGTTATAATTGGTTGTCTGGCCTTTACTGTCGCACGCCGGTTTTTTGAAAATGAAAGAGAACTCGCTGCCATTGCCCGTGAGCTGGAGACGGCCAGACAAATTCAGTATTTTATTCTTCCTCAAAAAACAGTCGATGTAAAAGGCATCCATATAGCCGCCCGTTATGTTCCGATGGCATCGGTAGCCGGCGATTTCTATGATTTTGCCAGAGTGGATGAAAAGCGACTGGGCATTCTGGTGGCAGATGTTTCCGGGCATGGCGTACCGGCATCTTTGATCAGCTCTATGGTCAAGATTGCATTTGTATCCCAGCTGCCCCATGCAGACAATCCAGCTCGGGTGCTGGCCGGTATCAACCAGGTCCTGTGCGGAAAACTGGAAAGTGATTTTGTTACCGCCGGTTATCTTTTTTTGGATACGGAGAAACAATGCGTCACATATGCCGGAGCAGGGCATCCACCTCTATTTCTGTGGCGCGGATCGGAGCAAAAGATCTATGAATACCGCCAAAAGGGAATTATCCTGGGCCAGTTTAAAGATGCCCGGTATCGAAATACCGACATCGATCTCGAATCGGACGATCGTTTTATTCTGTATACCGATGGTATTATCGAGGCTACCAACGCTGCCGGCGAGCGCTTTGGCTGGGACCTTTTTAAAGAATTTATAACCTCACACACGAGCCCGTCTGTCGATCAATTCGCGGATGCTCTGATTCAGCGAGTTACCGTCTGGTCGGGGAAAAATTCTAAAGAAACGTTAGCCGATGATCTGACCCTGGTTATCGCCGATTTTGAAAACCGCTGAATCAATATTTAATAATCGTTATGATAAGCGGTATAGATTGGAAGTGCCGGCTCATGGGAATTAATTTCAGAGAAATACCCATAAGCGTTTATGTCAGGTATACAATGCTCTCCATTCCGGGCACGATTGTCCTGATTCTTATCATGGTAATAGCCCGGCACTGGATTTCGATCCCGACCTGGCTTTTCTTGACGATCACCGGTCTATGGGTAGCTAAAGAACTGATAATATTCCCCTTTGTCTGGCAGGCGCATGATACGCGTCGCCAGGGTCTGTCCCGCAGCATGATCGGAGCGTTGGGCATAGCCAAAGAGCGCCTGGCACCAACCGGGTACATCCAGGTGTATGGGGAACTCTGGAAGGCCCGACTGATCGAAAATGGTCCGCCGGTTAAAACCGGAGAATACGTCAGGATCAAAAAAATAGACGGATTGAAGCTTTATGTCGAGGCCGATGACAGATCCCGCAAGTCATTCGGAGGTGAATGCTGAAGCCGGAGACGGGCCGGCGCAGTCAGGCGAAATGGGGCCTCGCCCGGGTTGGGTCGATAACCGCGCATAATTTTCGCTGTATTTTGCGAACAGAAAATTATATAATAGAATCCGTACACGGGAACCGAATACCGGAATGCTGGAATAATGTTTTTCAATGTGATGTCGAAAAGCATGATATTTAAGTATTTGAGCATTCTAATGGTGAGCGAAGGGAACGAAGTTCCAGCTCAAGGAGCAAGGGGCGCGGCCATGCAAAATGGGATAATAAATTGCCCCAAATGCGATACTGAAAATTCTTTTGAATCTGATATCTGCTATGTTTGCGGGGAGTCACTGCATGCGCCGCCGCCTCCAAAAGTTTCCCGCATTTGGTCTCTCGTCCTGTTGCTGATTCTGGTCAGCGGTATTTCGCTTTTATATTTGCGGACATTTACTCAGGCGCCGCCCGAAAAAACGTCTGAATCTGGAGCACCGGTTGTTGCGACATCCCCAAAGTCAAAAAGCGAACCTCCTGCGAAATCCCAGCCTGCCGGCGAAGCCCTGCCAATAGCAGAAACCGAGCAACAGTCAAAACCGCCAAATGTCGCACTTGCCCTCGGCACTGTTATCATTAAAGATGTGGCGGGCAAAACAATGGTCCGAATCCCGACAACGGTGGTTGCCGGAAGCTGGGTCGCATTACCGAAACAGATCTGTGTAGGGGGCCATGAATGGGTGCTGCGCCTGGATTCTGGAGCCGAGTACAATATTATTGACGGTATTCTGGGCGAAAATGATCAGGTCGGCATCTGGCGTATTCAGGAAGATCAAGCCATCGAGGGGTTGCAGCTTGATCCGGTGGCTGCAGACAAATCACTGATGTGGACCAGCCTGCAAAAAGAACCTTCGCCGCAACCTGCCCAAATAACGATTGTCGGTGAGCAGGACCATTTTGTCAAAGGCACGCTCGCCGACAGTTTCAATGAACCCGGAATTTTTCTGCAGGATGACAGGTGTGTCGGCTGGACCTTCGGCAGCCTTATCGAGGGTGGATATCTTTGGGTGGGTGAGGCCGGCGCAAGTCTTGCACCCGAAACCCGCGTGGATGATTTCTATCGAATTACATTTGCCAACAGCAGGGAGGAAGAACTGACTCTGGCGCTGGCCATGGGCGATGAGTACACCCGTCTGGAGCGTCTGGGGGCGTTTGCCAATGCTTTTCGTTTTGAATCCAAGCTGGCCGCAGATGAAACACCGGTCCAGCTTCAACCCGATCAGGTGCTTTTTGCCATGAGGGAGTTGATCGAACAATTGGTAGAGGAGGGGTTTGCCGCGGAGGTTGTCGCTGCCTTTGATGCCCAGGTGCTGGTCAATGCTGCCGATATTTCGCTGTTGACGGATGTCGGACGTCTGGCAGCCGAAGAAGTCAGTTTCGAGGATGCGGCAGAATTGCTCGAGGAAGTTTCCGGTCAAATCAAATTTAAGAATAAAAAGGATGCACTACTGTTGGCAGAGCTTCGATCCGAGATTTTTCAAAATTGGATCGACGGATTAATTGAAGAAGGCGACCTTCAGGCAGGGATGGAGGCATTTGCGCTCGCCGGTCAGAGCATGCCGGAAGATCCTAAAATTCACTTGCTCGGCGTGCGCCTGGCCCTGGCAGCTGGTGACTGGGAAACGGCCGAAAGACGTTTGGCCGCAAGACGATATCCTGGGTCTTTGGACGATCAGGTCCAAAATCTGCAAAATCAGATAGCAGAGCAGAAAGGCCAGGCAGGTAGAATCGTTATCAACTTTGCGCCCAGTTCCAACAAAATAGAGGTCACGGCTTCCCTCGGCCCTAATGTCAGTCAGCAGTTTATCGTCGATACCGGCGCCTCTCTGGTCACCATCCCGCAATCCACCGCAGATCTTCTCGAGCTGACTATCGATGAGCGCAATCCTGTACGTAAAGTGGCAACTGCCGGTGGGGTCATCGATGCTCCCGAAGTGTTGCTGTCTTCAATTGTAATAGAAGGCTGGGAAGTTACCGACATCAGAGCGCTGGTGGTGGATCTTCCAGGCCAGGAGCAGGTGGGGCTTCTGGGACTAAATTATCTGGAAAGATTCCGTATGGATTTGGATAATGAAAAGGGGCTGCTGCTGCTGGAGCCCCGCTAGCATCCCTTTCAGCTTGAGCCCTGCATGAACATCCAAAATTGAACTTTAGATGCAGCTTTTCAACCGCTTTTTAGTAGGTCCACCCCATAATGCCCAACCCCCAAACATTCATCGCTATCGCCAGGGCATAAACACTGCTTATTGCAGCAATTTTGCGCTTGTCTGATTTCAAACTGAGAACGACGATGATGGCAACGTAGAAGTGAAAATAGCCGAAAAAGAAAATCAGCCAGACTCCCCAAAAAGTTCGATTCCACCAGGGGTATTCCCATATTAAAAGTCCGCCCATGTTCAACAGGCACTCCACAAACACACAGAACGCCGAATAGCCAATGGCCCAAAACCACCGGTCGGGCAGACCTAAAATTTTTTCTTCCTTATTCTCTGAAAGGGTATTGTAATAGATGATCCCCGCAATGGCGAACATGAACATGATCTCGATGTTCCAGCCCATCATGGTTCTCAGAGCGGTTTCTCCCGGTGTCGTCCAGAAAGCCGAACGCCGGCTAAAATGAAATACCCAGCCGTTCCAGGTTTCGTTGAAGAAATCTACCCCCAAAAGTGTGAGACCGGCGTAGATGGCATTCCAGTTGCCGGTCATCCTGGCCTTTTTGATTTCGACCGTATAGATGTAGAAGACAACAGCCAACAGCGGGATAACATACCATTTGAGGGTGCTAAGATCTCTGAGGCCGTCAAGGGCCATCTGTGATGCGGGGGTCATAATATTCCTCTCCTTGAAAAAATTAAGACAACAGCTGCGCCTTTCTGAGAATTTTTTCTATCGCCGCTCTTTCCTCATTGGATGCCGGCAGCATCGGAAGGCGGGGATCTCCTCCGAAATACCCCAGCATATCCATGGCTGCCTTTAGGCCGGCAATACCATAATTCAGGGTGACTGCATTGTTGACCGGAAGCAGTTTAAGCTGCAACTTTTTGGCATCGTCGAATTGACCGGTTTTTACCAGATGATGGATTTCCACGCAGTGTTGCGGCGCCACATTGGCCAGCGCGAGAACGCCGCCCCCGCAGCCGATGGTCAATCCGCCGAACAGCACGCCCGCGGTCCCCACCATCACCTGAAAATCTTCAGCGGCGCTATTGATATATTGTCCCAGAAGATTAACATTTCCCGAGCTGTCCTTTATACCGATGATATTCGGGTGGCGCGATAATGCATGGACAGCATCGGCACTCACATTCAAATGGGTAAATTTGGGAACATTGTATATCAAAATGGGTATTTCAGAATTATTCGCCACCATCGTAAAATGGTTGATGATCACGTCATCGTTCATCCTGCCGCCGTAGTAGTGGGGTGTGATCACCAGAGCTGCATGGGCCCCCCGTTTTGCACATGCATTGGTCAGCGCGATCGTCTGCATGGTGGACTCGCACCCTGTACCCGCGATAATGTGCATGTCTTCAGGTGCTGCCTCGGCAACGGCCTTCACCACCTCTCTTTTTTCAGCTTCGGATAAGTAGACATACTCACCGTTGGATCCGAGAACCACAAAACCCCGGATTCCGGTTTTACTCAATTTTTCAACATTTGAACCCAGCCTGTCGTAGGCAACCTTCCCATTTTGGAAAGGTGTTGTAATCGGGGGAAATACACCCTGCAAATCAACGGCCGCCATTTTGAACCTGCCTTTTGTGAAATTAAATTTTTTATAGTATGGCAAAATTAGATATATGGTTCAAGCGCAATTGAGCAATTGTTGACAAAATGCTTACATCTATTTATGAATGATCGATTCAGCGCAGAGAACGCAGCGTTGAATGAATCACTTGAGGGCGTATAGACAGTGGGGTCTCATTTGTTGCCACCCGCAGGGGATTGCCCCCGGGTGGGCCTGCAACGATGATCAAGGGGATAAAGCCATCGCGGTGCAGTCGTTGGCAAAAACACCCCGGTTCCTCAATTATTTAATGAAGTTATGCCTATTTTTCTCTGTGTGCCCGGTGGGCGCTGCGGTGAACATTCGGGCAACTGATCCTTAGCTTTCAAACATAGAATAAGCAGCTATCCCCGCAAGGAGAATCATGAAGAAGAAAACGGATCTTATCATCGATTTCTGTGTCATCCCCCCGCTTGAAGAAACTCTGGAAGGCTTTGCCGACCCGACCGGGGATTTTGCCCGATACGCTCAATTATATGGCAAAGACAACATCGATTCCTTGACCCGAGCGATCAGGGAGGACCCCGATGGTTTTCTGATCAGATCCATGGACGATGCGGGAGTTGATATTGCAGTGCTTACAGCCGAAGATGCGGAAACGACCATGGGCATCAAAACACCCAATGAAAAGGTGGCCGAATTTGTCCGGAAAGCGCCGCAACGGTTTGTCGGCATGGCCGCTGTGGACCCTCACAAAGGCATGACTGCCGTTAGAGAGCTTGAACGCGCCGTCAAGGATTTAGGGATGAAATGTCTCTGCCTGGAGCCCTGGTTGCACAAGTTAAGAAGTAACGACAAATTGTATTACCCGATTTATGCAAAATGCGTAGAATTAGACATCCCCGTGTGGATACACGCCTCGATCAACTATGTCCCCCAGCTGACCATGGATTTCGGCCGGCCCATCCATTTAGACGAGGTTGCCGGCCACTTTCCGGAATTAAAGGTTGTTGCCGGCCACGGCGGGTGGCCCTGGGTCAATGAGATGATGGCTTTTCTTTGGCGGCATTCGAATGCATATACCGATATTTCAGCCATTCGCCCGAAATATCTCGGCATGCCGGGAACCGGATGGGAACCATTGCTTCAATACGGCAACAGTTTGTTGCAGGATAAAATTATATTTGGTACGGCCTGGCCGGCACAGCAGTTTAAAACAAATATTGAAGAAATCAAAGCGCTATCCATCAAGGAAGAAGTAAAGAAGAAATGGCTGGGGGGCAATGCCAGAAAACTATTAGGCCTATAGAAGGTGTTTAAGACCTTGAAAGGAGGAAGCCATGGAAAATACGGGGCTCAAACGCGGATTAACCCTTATCACGGTGTTTACATTAATTACGGGCGCTATGGTTGGCATGGCCTGGGCGACGCTTCCCAATATCCTTTTTGGTTATGCAGGGCCCGCTTTGCTCGTATCTCTGATCCTTGCGGCATTTTTCTGTATTTTTATCGGTCTGTGCTACGCCGAGCTGTGTGCGGCCATGCCTTATGCCGGTGGGGAATATCATTACACCAAAGCCGCCATGGGCAAGTTCGCCAGTTTTATTACCGGCTGGTTTCTGGTCATTGCCTATAGTGCGATGATGCCGGGAGAGGTGATTATCCTTTCAAAAATATTTGCCATGTTATCGGCTGTTCCGCCCAAGTGGATTACGGGAACCATCGTTGCGCTGATATTCGGAATCATAAATATTTTGGGTGTTCGCCTTTCTGCCATATTTCAATTTTTCTTTGCGGTCATTCTATTTTCAGGGATGGCGGTCTTTATTATCGGCGGGCTGGGCGATATCCAGTGGTCAAATTTCACGCCCTTTTTCCAGGGGCGTGTGCCCGGCATGTTGATGATGGTGCCCATTGCCATGCTGGCATTTATGGGATTTGATATCGTTCCCCAGGCGGCTGAAGAAATCAAATCACCGATCGAAAAAGTCGTTTATCTTATCCCGCTATCGATTCTATTTGTCTGCTTATTTTACTTCGGCGCCTTCTTTACCGCTGCAGCCAATGTGCATCCGGATGTTATCGCTCAAAGCAAAGCCGAGGTTCCTCTCATTGACGTTGCCAGGGGGTTTTTGGGAGAAAGCGGCGCCTTGATTATTCTGATAGCCGGAATCATGGGATTGATAACGACTTTAAATGCATTTGTGATCGGAGCATCCCGCCTGATGCTGGGGATGGCCAGAGAGGGTGTCCTGCCCGGGTTTTTAGCGCAGGTGAATCAAAGATATGGCACGCCTCACTGGGCCATCACAATAATAACCATATTCGGCATACTGGGCGCCATCTTCCAGAAGCTTTTTCTTGTTTTTCAAATCGCCTCCTCGGCAATTCTGATCGCTTTTATCATGGTGGTGATATCTTTCTTTGTGCTGAGAAAGAAAAGGCCGGAAATGAAAAGGCCATATCGGGTTCCGCTATACCCCTTGTCTCCAATCATTGCCATCTTCGGTTCAGCGGTTGCATTTTTATTCTCACTGCTATCTTTTGAAACCCTGGCCCACTGGGTCATTTTTCTCGGTGCGGCTATTCTCGGGCTTGTATATTACCTTACCTCGGTCAAAAACAAAGAGATTGCCGATTCATGAGCATTGATTTGATTCGGGTCTAATGCCGCTTGTCATCATGATGTTGCGATAAAAAGATGGCGGCCTAAGTGATTGTGGAAAAAACCTGTCCCGATCACAGCGAGTTTTTCACAATCACCATATTTAAATGGAGGAAAATCTGTGGTTGAAAAAAAATACTGGAATGAAGAAATCGAGACCATGTCTGTTGAAAAATTGGCCGAACTCGAAGACAGCCTGCTTCGTAAAGAGGTCGCCTATATATACGAGAAGAGTCCGTTTTATCGGCAAAAAATGATCGCGGCCAAGGTTGCGCCGCAGGACATTAGAGGTATGGCGGATATTGTAAAGCTTCCCTTTACCACCAAGGATGATCTGCGCAAAAGCCAGGTCGAATATGGTGGACTGGGCGGGCACCGGTGTGCGGATACAGACAAGATCGTCAGAATTCAAGGAACCAGCGGCACCACTGGAAGACCCTTATACATCGGTCTTACAGCCAGGGATGCCGATAGCTGGAAGGAGCTTTATGCACGTCATGCATGGACCGGCGGCCTTCGGCCGGGTGATTCATTTATCAATCCCGCCAATTTTACGCTCTTTGTCGGCGGCTTATCTGAAAGTGTCTCAGCCGAAGCAATGGGCATCGGTGTTATTCCGGCACCGCTGGGCAGCACCGGTATCGAAAAACTGATGGACATCATTGAAGAATTTAAACCGACCATCCTATTTGCAACACCCAGTGCGTCTTTCTTTCTGGCAGAATATGTCCAAGAAACATTAAAAAAGGATCCCAGGGACATGGGATTCAAAAAAGGGTTTATGGCCGGAGAAACGCTGGTGGATGAAGACAGGGCGCTTATCGAGGCAACCTGGGGCATCGTTGCCAGAAACTTTTACGGATTGGCCGATGTTGCCGCAGACCTTGCCAGTGAGTGTGACCACTTGGGCGGAATGCACTTTTGCGGTCAGCTGTATGTTACCGCCGAGCTCATCGATCCGGTTACGCTGGCGCCTAAAAAGTTTGAAACCGGTGCTGAAGGTGAAATTGTCTATACTACCATCGATCGAGAGGCGACGCCGGTTCTTAGATATCGCTGCAGAGATGTGGTCAGCATTAATGCAGAACCTTGTGCCTGCGGTCGCACCGGCTTCAGATACACCGTCATCGGGCGCAGCGACGACATGTTAAAGGTGAAAGGCGTGAATGTCTTTCCCGCTGCGGTAAAGGAGGTCATATCATCTTTTGCCCCCAAGACGACCGGCGAGATGCGTATTGTTCTCTATGAACCCGGCCCGGCTATCGGTACCAACCTCGAAATTAAAGTTGAATACGGTGAGGGTGTCGCAGAAAAAGAACTGGAAGCATTGGCCGGGGACATCCGAAATAAAATTAGAGGCAAATTGGCCTTTACGCCCAAAATCAAAATGATTCCTCCCGCAACTCTGGAACGATCGCAGTACAAGATAGAGTACTTCGAAAAGGTCTTTGAAGAGAAGAAAAAATGACTCTTTCACCGCAGAAAACTCGAAGTCTGCGGAGAATCAAATATCAATTAAAGCTAATATTTATTTGCCTCAGCGATCCCGGTGAGCTCTGCGGTAAATATTGCTTGGTATAGAAAACGAAGTGACTCCCCATGTCCCGACGCTGGAGTATATTCGCCATCACCTCTGCTCTTTTTTTTCTTTCGCAGTTCTACAGAACCTCCAATGCCGTCATCGCGCCTCAGCTGGCAAACGACCTGTCCCTCGACACTGAAAACCTGGGATTGATGTCGGCTTCATTTTTTTATGCCTTTGCCCTCACCCAGATCCCGTTGAGCCTCCTTTTGGACAAAATTGGGGCCCGCCGGATGATGACGATCCTTTCTCTGGTCGGCGTTTTCGGGGCATTTGTCTTTTCACTGGCGGATTCTATCGGCCTCGGTCTGGTCGGCCGAATCCTTCTGGGCATTGGAATGTCCTGCAATTTAATGGGGACCCTGAAGCTTGTATCGGTCTGGTTTAGCCCGCTTGCTTTTGCCACCCTGGCCGGCATTGTGTTTTCGATCGGCACCCTGGGAAACATCGTGGCCACGACCCCGCTGGTACTGATGGTCGCTCAAATGGGGTGGCGCCACAGCTTTCAGTTTATGGCACTAATCAATCTGTTTTTGATCATTGGGCTTTTCCTGATCGTGCGCGATCATCCTGAGGAGGTGATTACCGAAGCTTCAGATGATAAAGCCACGGCAGGCTTTTCACGGTCTGTGGCCAATATGAAACTTCTTTTCCGGCAGAAAGATTACTGGATCATCTCGTTTTCCACCTTCGTACGTTATGGCGTCTTTGCGGCATTTCAGGCCCTGTGGGCCGGTCCGTATCTTATCGAAGTCATGGGTTTTTCGGCGGTGAATGCCGGAAATCTCATCTTCTTGATGAACATCGGACTGCTGACCGGTGGGCCTTTCTGGGGGATGGTTTCCGATAAAATTTTAAAAACGCGTAAGTGGATCATTTTTCTCAGCCTGATTGCACTGATATTGATTACGTTGGCCTTCGCCTCAATTCAAGCTGCACCGCAATTGGCCGTTTTGTCTATGCTATTTTTCGGATTTGGCTTTTTCTCTGGCGGTGGGCTACTGATGTACCCGCATATCAAGGACCTGATGCCATTGGAGATGGCCGG
>Ga0209536_100013205_pt1 | contig 11923 bp, 10 predicted proteins | sample DeeMarSeWOR28_12_FD_187461 | JGI IMG/M metagenome (GOLD analysis project Ga0209536, IMG submission 187461) | Marine sediment microbial communities from White Oak River estuary, North Carolina - WOR-2-8_12 (SPAdes) (version 2) | ecosystem: Environmental > Aquatic > Marine > Intertidal zone >...
GCCCGCCGGCACCACGGCGCGCGCCGTGGCCGAGGCCATCGGGCCGCGCCTGGCGCGGGCTGCGGTGGCGGCACGGGTCAACGGCGACGTGTGGGACCTGAACCGGCCGATCCGCGAGGACACGGAGCTGGAGATCCTCACCGAGCAGGATCCGGCGGCGCTGGAGGTGCTGCGGCACACCGCGGCGCACGTGCTGGCGACCGCCGTGCGCGAGCTCTTTCCCGACGCGCGGATCGGCTTCGGTCCGGCGATCGCCGACGGGTTCTACTACGACTTCGAGGTGCCCCAGCCGTTCACCCCCGAGGATCTCGAGGCCATCGAGCAGAAGATGCGAGAGGTGGCCGAGTCCGACTACGCGCTGGTGCGCGAGGAGGTCGACCGGCAGGGCGCCCGGGAGCGGTTCAAGGACGATCCCCTCAAGCTGGAGCGGCTCGAGGAGCTGGGCGACGACGAGACGATCTCGGTCTACTCCGACGGCCCGTTCGTGGACCTGTGCCGCGGCCCCCACGTGCCCAGCACGGGGAAGGTGAAGCACTTCAAGCTGCTGCACGCCGCCGGGGCCTACTGGCGCGGTGACTCGCAGCGGCAGATGCTGCAGCGCATCTACGGAACCGCCTGGTTCAAGAAGGCGGACCTGGAGGCGTATCTGCATCGCCTCGAGGAGGCCGAGAAACGCGACCATCGCGTGATCGGCAAGCAGCTGGATCTCTTCAGCATCCAGGAGGACGTGGGGCCGGGCATGATCCTGTGGCACCCCCGGGGCGCCATCATCCAGCATCAGCTCAGGCGCTTCATCGAGGACGAGCTGCTGAAGCGCCGCTACGACCTGGTCTTCACGCCGCACGTGACCCGAGAGGAGCTGTTCTTCCGGTCGGGTCACCTGCCGCACTACGAGGAGCAGCAGTTCCCGGCGATGGCGGCCGGGGAGGGCGACGCGGATGATGCGCGGTACCGCGTGAAGCCGATGAACTGTCCCATGCACACGCTCGTGTACGCGGCGCGGCAGCGCTCCTACCGGGATCTTCCGGTCCGGCTCGCCGAGGTCGCGAACGTCTACCGCAACGAGTTGTCGGGGACGCTGCACGGCCTGCTCAGAGTGCGCATGCTCACCATGGATGACGCACACATCTTCTGCCGTGAGGATCAGATCGAGGACGAGATCTTCGACATGCTGGACCTCACCGATCTCGTACTCAACAAGACGTTTGGGTTCGAGTACCGGATCGACCTGGCCACCCGGCCGGAGCAGAAGATCGGGGATGACGCGGCATGGGAGGTGGCCGAGCAGGCGCTCGAGCGGGCGCTGAAGCGGCTGGATCTGACCTACGGGATCGATGAGGGCGGCGGCGCCTTCTACGGGCCGAAGATCGACATCAAGCTCAGGGACGCGATTGGCCGGGAGTGGCAGGGCACCACGATTCAGCTCGATTATCAGCTGCCGGAGCGGTTCGAGCTCGAATACACCGGGTCCGACAACAAGCCACATCGCCCGGTCATGATTCACCGGGCCATCCTCGGCACGCTGGAGCGCTTCGTGGGCTGCCTGATCGAGCACTTCGCCGGGGCCTTCCCGGTGTGGCTCGCGCCCGAACAGGTGCGGGTGCTCCCGATCACCGAGGAGCAGGCCGACGCGGCGCGGGCCGTGGACGCCGCGCTGCGCGCTGCGGGCGTTCGCTCCAGCGTCGACGACCGCAACGACACGCTCAACTACCGGGTACGCGACGGCGAGCTGATGAAGGTCCCGTACCTCGCCGTCGTGGGGAAGCGGGAAGTGGAGCAGGGATCCGTGGCCGTTCGGGCGCGGGGGGCGAAGCAGAAACAGGAGGTGATGCCGACCGCGGAGTTCACCCAGCGAGTCGTCGAGCGGATCCGCAGCAAGGCGCTGGAGGTGTGAGGTTGAGGCCCACCGTACGGGCCATTAGACTCCAAGCGGCTCAATAGTTGCGTCTCGAAAACGGTTACTTCAGACATCGGGATTGGTGGGAGAGACGGGAGGGTTGAACGTGTCGAAGAAAGAGACGACTCCGGTGATCGTCGCTGCCGTGAGGACGCCGGTCGGGCGGTATTTGGGCGGGCTGGCCTCGCTCGGGGCGCCGCAGCTGGGGGCGATCGCGGTGCGCGAGGCGGTCAAGCGCGCGGGGATCGACGGCGGTGCCATCGACGAGGTCATCATGGGGCAGGTGGTGCAGGGGGGCTCGGGGCAGGCCCCGGCCCGCCAGGCAGCCATTCACGGTGGCGTGCCCGACGAAGTGCCGGCCCTGACGATCAACAAGGTGTGCGGCTCCGGCCTCAAGGCGGTCATGCTGGCGTCCCAGGCCATCCGCGCCGGTGATGCACAGTGCATTGTGGCGGGCGGCCAGGAGTCGATGTCCATGGCGCCCCACTACATCTACGGCATGCGGGGCGGCATCAAGTACGGCAACCAGCAGCTGGTGGACGCCGTGCAGTACGACGGCCTGTGGTGCTCGTTTGGGGACAACGTGATGGGCAGCTATGCGGAGTACACCGCCGAGAAGGCGGGCGTGAGCCGCGAGGAGCAGGACGAGTACGCCTACAACAGCCACATGAAGGCCGTGGCGGCACAGGAGGGTGGGAAGTTCGGGTCGGAGATCGTTCCGGTGGAGATCCAGGGCCGTAAGGGCCAGGTGACCGTGGTCGACACCGATGAGGGCCCGCGCAAGGACACCTCGATCGAGGCGCTCGGCAAGTTGCGGCCGGCGTTCCAGAAGGACGGCAGCGTCACCGCCGGGAACGCGCCCGGCCTGAACGACGGGGCGAGCGCGCTGGTCGTGACGTCCGAGGCCTTTGCCGCGGCCCACGGACTCGAGGTGATCGCCCGGGTGACCGGGTACGCCGCCGGGGGCGGGCCGCCCAAGGAGTTGTTCTTCGCTCCGATCAAGGCGGTGCAGAACCTGATGGAGAAGACCAAGACCGCGATCGGGTCGTATGACCTGATCGAGGCCAATGAGGCGTTCGCCGTTCAGGCCATCGCCGATGGACGCGGGCTGGGCTGGGATTGGGACCGCGTCAACGTCAACGGCGGGGCCGTCGCGCTCGGACACCCGATCGGCGCCAGCGGGGCGCGGATTCTCACGACCCTGCTGTATGCGATGCGGGATCGCGACGCGAGCACGGGGCTCGCGACGCTCTGTCTGGGCGGCGGCAACGCGGTAGCACTCAGCGTGGAGCGAGCCGCATGAGCCAGAGCCGGACTGCCAACGTTACGATGACTCCTTCCGCCGTGGTGCGGCGGGCCTTTGCCATTCTCGCCGGCGCGATCGTGGTCGCGATCGGTGCCCAGGTGGCCATCCCGCTGCCCGGCACGCCGGTGCCGGTCACGCTGCAGGTGCCGGCGGTGCTCATCGTCGGTGGCCTGCTGGGCCCCCAGCTCGGCGCCGCGAGCATGGTGGTGTACCTCCTGCTGGGCGCCGCCGGGGTGCCGGTTTTCGCCCCGCTGGGTGCGCCCGGGCTGGCGCGGCTGTTCGGGCCCACCGGGGGATACCTGCTGGCGTATCCGGTGGCGGCGGCGGCCGTGGGCCGGCTGGTCGGTGACGCCAGGCGCTGGACACGGTTGGGGCTGGGGATGCTGGTGGGGGTCGCGGTGATCCACGTCGGTGGGATCGCCCAGCTGGCCGTCCTGAGCGGTGACCTTCGGACCGCCGTGCTCTGGGGATCGTTCCCGTTCCTGATGTTGGATTTGCTCAAGGTTCTGGTGGCCGGACTGATCGTCCGGCGATTCGCCTCGACGACGCGCGCGCTCTTATAGGGCGCGCGTCGTGTTTCGGGCCCTCGCCGCGCTGTTCGGTTACTACCTCGCGGTGGCCATGATCGCGGTGCCGTTGACTCTCGCGGTCCCCGCCGCCTGGCAAGCAGGGCCCTTTGGGATCGCCGCACAGACGATCCCCTTGGTGGTCGGGGCGCTATTCGTGAACGCGCTCTTGGTGCGCCAGCGGTTGGCGGACTGGGAGATGTTGGGGTGGGCCGGGCCGAGCCGCAGCCCGCTGGCCTTCGGCCGCGGGGTCGGTCTCGGGCTCGTGATGGCGCTGGGCGCGCTCCTGTTCGCGGTTGCGTTTGGGAGTGCCGGGCTTCAGCTGACGGGGGGGCCGCTCACGGCCTTCCTCGCCGTGGCGCTGCCGGTGGTGGTGGGGTTGGCGGCGGCCGCGCTGGCGGAGGAGTTGCTGTTCCGTGGCTTCCCGCTCGCGCGCCTCGCGAGGGCGGCAGGGAAGGCGGGCGCGAGCGTCGCGCTGGCGGTGGTGTTCGCGGTGGCGCACCTCGGCAATCCCGAGGCGACACCGTTGGGACTGGTGAACATCGGGCTGGCGTCGCTCGTGCTGAGCGCCGCGTTCTTCACGCCGGGAGGGCTCCCCGCGGCATGGGGCGTGCACCTGGGCTGGAATGCGGGGCTCGGCGTGGGCGCCGATGCGCCGGTGAGCGGCATCGCGCTCGAACTGCCCTTGTTGGAGTTTCGAACCGGTGGTCCGTCCTGGGTGACGGGCGGCGCGTTCGGACCGGAAGGCGGGCTCGCCGCCACCGTCGCGATGGGACTGGCATTGATCTGGCTCACCCGCCGGGTGGCGGGGGCCGGGGAGGGGGATGCGACGTGAAAGGGATCGCGGTGGTTGGTGCCGGCACCATGGGGAACGGGATCGCGCACGTCTTCGCGCAGCACGAGTGGGACGTGACGCTGATCGACGTCGACAAGAAGCAGCTGGAGAAAGCGCTGACGACCATCCAGAAGAACATGGACCGGCAGGTCAAGAAGGGCGCCCTGTCGGAGGCCGATCGGGACGCCGCGCTCGAGCGCATTGCGACGTCCGGCAAGCTGGACGCGGCGGCGAAGGCGGGGTTGGTGGTGGAGGCGGCCACCGAGGACCCGGCCCTCAAGTTCTCGATCTTCGAGACGCTCGACGGGGTGACGCCGGCCGACACCATTCTCGCCTCCAACACCTCGTCCATTTCCATCACGGAGATCGCGGCGCACACGAAACGGCCCGCCAAGGTCATCGGCATGCACTTCATGAACCCGGTGCCGATGATGCAGCTCGTCGAGGTCATCCGTGGCTTGGGGACGTCGGACGAGACGCTGGCCGCGGTGATGGAGATCGCCACGGCGCTCGGCAAGACGCCGGTCGAGGCCAGTGACTATCCCGGGTTCGTCGCCAACCGGATCCTCCTGCCGATGATCAACGAGGCGGTGTACTGCGTGATGGAGGGGGTGGCCACGCCGGAGGCGGTCGATACCGTGATGAAGCTGGGCATGAACCATCCGATGGGGCCGCTGGCGCTGGCCGATCTGATCGGGCTGGACGTGTGCCTCTCGATTCTGGAAGTGCTGCACACGGGGCTGGGCGACTCGAAGTACCGGGCCTGCCCCCTGTTGCGGAAGATGGTGGCGGCCGGACACCTCGGCAGGAAGACCGGCCGCGGATTCTATGAGTACAGTCGTTAGGCCCCTCCTCGGGGTGGTCAACGAGCAGTGCCGCGAGATCGTGGCGCTGGCGCGCGAGTTTGCGGAGAAGGAGATCGCGCCTCACGCCGCCGAGTGGGACGCCACCAAGACCTGCCCGCGGGAGGTCATGCGGCGGCTGGGCGAGCTCGGGTTCATGGGGCTCAAGATCTCCGAGGAGTACGAAGGGCTGGGGCTCGACACGCTGACGTACCTGATGGTGCTGGAGGAGGTCGCGGCGGCCGATGCGTCAGTGTCGATCATGCTGTCGGTGCACAACTCGCTCCCGGTGAGCATGCTGGAAGCGCACGGGACGCCCGAGCAGAAGGAGCGCTGGCTCAAGCCCATGGCGCGCGGTGAGGTGCTGACCGCGTTTGCGCTTTCGGAGGCCGATGCCGGCTCCGACGCCTCGGCGATCCGCGCGCAGGCGGTGCGCGACGGGGACGGTTGGGTGGTGAACGGCGAAAAGGCCTGGGTGACCAACGGCGACATCGCGGACCTCGTCGTCATGATGGTCCGCACCGACTCGCCGGAGGACCGGCGGGGGGCGAAGGGCATCTCGACCTTTCTCGTGCCGGCGGGCACGCCGGGGCTCAAGCCGGGCAAGGTGGAGGACAAGATGGGGCTGCGGGCCTCCCGGACCACGTCGCTGCACCTGAGCGACGTACGCCTGGGGCCGGAGCACTTGCTTGGGCAGGAGGGGCAGGGGTTTATTTACGCCCTCAGTGCGTTGGAGAACGGGCGGCTGGGTGTGGCGGCGCAGGCCATCGGGATCGCGCGCGCGGCGTTGGAGCACAGCATCCGGTATGCCCAGGAGCGGCGGCAATTCGAGCGGCCGCTCGCGGACTTCCAAGCGATCCAGTTCAAGCTTGCCGACATGGCCACACGCATCACGGCGGCGCGCGGCCTCGCGCACGAAGCCGCCCGGGCCCAGGATCTCGGCGAGCGGGTGACGGAGCGAGCGAGCATGGCGAAGCTGTTTGCCTCAGAGACGGCGATGTGGGTCACCACGCAGGCCGTGCAGGTCTTCGGTGGCTACGGCTACATGCGCGACTATCCAGTGGAACGGCTGTTCCGCGACGCAAAGGTGACTGAGATCTATGAAGGCACAAGCGAAATCCAGCGAATCGTTGTTGCACGGGGGCTCTACTCCGACTAGAGCCGAGATCACTAAATCCCTGGACGACGGATTGTTTGAACTCATCGGCGAGCACCGACACGAGCAGGTCAGCCTGTGGTACGAGCCCGAGTGCGGGTATCGGGGCGTCGTGGCGATCCACAACACGACGCTCGGCCCAGCGCTGGGCGGCACGCGGATGTGGACCTACGAGAACGACCTCGAGGCATTGGTCGACGTGCTGCGGCTGTCGCGTGGCATGACCTACAAGGCGGCGGTCGCAGGGCTGAACCTGGGTGGCGGCAAGAGCGTCATCATCGGTGATCCCAACAGCAAGAACCGCGAGGCGATCTTCCGCGCGCACGGGCGGCACGTGGATTCGATGGCCGGCCGGTACATCACCGCCGAGGACGTGGGCACGAGCCCGAGCGATATGGAGTTCGTCAGCCGCGAGACGAAGCATGTGGTGGGCCTGGCCGGCCGCTCGGGGGACCCCTCACCGGTGACCGCCCTGGGCGTGTACCGCGGAATGCAGGCGTGCGCCAAGGCCCTGTGGGGGAGCGACTCCCTCGCCGGCAAGACGGTGACGGTGCAGGGGGTGGGGCACGTGGGCTACTACCTCTGCAAGCACCTGCACGAGGAGGGCGCCACGCTGGTCGTGAGCGACATCGACAACGAGAAGGTGAAGACGGTGGTCGATGAGTTCGGGGCGAGCGGGGTGACGGCCGACGGGATCTATGCCGTGGACGCCGACATCTTCGCGCCGTGTGCACTTGGTGCCGTCATCAACGACAACACGCTGAAGGTTCTCAACGTGGAGATCGTGGCCGGCGCCGCCAACAACCAGCTCGAGGACGAGCGGCACGGCGACGTGCTGCACGAGAAGGGCGTGCTGTACGCGCCCGACTATGCCATCAACGCCGGCGGGCTCATCAATGTGAACGCCGAGGTCGAGGGTTGGGACCTCGAGCGGTCGCACAAGAAGGCCTCGGAGATCTACGATACGATCCTCAAGGTGATTCAGCTCGCCACGGACGAGAACATCCCCACGTACCGGGCGGCGGATCGGCTGGCGGAGGCACGGATCGTGGAGGCCACGGCGAAGAAGAAGGCCTGACCCCGGAGACCCCATGGGCAACGTACACGACCGGATGCGGCCGCTGGAGGCGGCTGATTCCACGGTTCACGGTTTGATCCAGCGCGAGACCGCCCGTCAGGAGAACGGGCTGGAGCTCATCGCGAGCGAGAATTTCGTGTCGCGAGCGGTGCTGGAGGCGATGGGATCGGTCCTCACCAACAAGTATGCCGAGGGCTACCCGGGCAAGCGGTATTACGGCGGTTGCGAGGTGGTGGACGAGATCGAGCAGCTTGCCATCGACCGCGCGCTGGAGCTGTTCGGGGCGGACCACGCCAACGTGCAGCCGCACAGCGGCGCCCAGGCAAACATGGCAGCCTACCTGGCCGTGATGGAGCCGGGCGAGACGCTCATGGGCCTGAAGCTGCCCCATGGGGGGCACCTCACGCACGGTTCGCACGTCAACGCGAGCGGCCGTCTGTTTCGGGCGGTGCAGTACGGCGTGGACGAGAACACGGGCCTCATCGATCTCGACGAGGTCCGCGAGATCGCCCGCGCCGAGCGTCCCCAGCTGATCATCGCCGGCGGGAGCGCCTATCCGCGCCACATCGACTTCGCGGGGTTCGCCGACGTGGCGCGCGAGGTGGAGGCGAAATTGCTGGTCGACATGGCGCACTTCGCCGGGCTGGTGGCGGCGGGGATCTGCCCGTCGCCGGTGCCCCACGCCGATATCGTGACGAGCACCACGCACAAGACGCTGCGCGGCCCGCGCGGCGGGTTCATTCTCTGCCGGGAGGAGTTCGCCAAGGCGGTGAACAAGCAGGTCTTCCCCGGCACGCAGGGGGGGCCGCTCGAGCACGTGATCGCCGCCAAGGCCGTTGGCTTTGCGGAGGCGTTGACGCCGGAGTTCAAGACGTACGCCCGGCAGGTGGTGCAGAACGCGAAAGTGCTCGGCGAGGCGCTCATGGAGCGAGGGTACACGCTGGTCTCGGGCGGGACCGACACCCACCTGCTCCTGGTGGACCTGAGGCAGAAGGAGCTCACCGGGAAGGACGCCGAGGAGGCGCTCGGGCGTGCCGGGATCCACGTCAACAAGAACACGGTGCCCGGCGATCAGCGTTCGCCCTTCGTGACCAGTGGGATTCGGCTGGGGAGCTCCGCTCTCACCACTCGCGGCATGGGTGAGACGGCGATGCGCCGCGTCGCCGAGTTCATCCACGAGGTGCTCCAGAGCGGGGACGACGCCACCGTGGAACGCGTGGCGCGGGGCGTGCGGGAGTTGGCGGCCGAGTTCCCACTCTATCCGAACGTCGTCCGGGTATAGCGGAGCGGCGGCAGATCGCTGCACAGCGTAACCATTGTGGAGGGGAAGAGGGGCGCCTGCTCTTGCTCACGGGCCGAGAGGCCCTCACCTTTCTAACGTGTACGGGCTTCAGTTGGCTGACGAGATCGTCGAGCGCATCCGAGCTCTCGACGGACGCTATCACGAGCGGGGATACCTGTTCGTGCTGGCGTCGCTGGAGTTCTGCCAGCGGAAGCGCCGGTTGCGGGGCCACATCTCGGGTGAGGAGCTGGCGGAGTCGTGCCGCGACTTCGCGCTCGATCAGTTCGGGCTCACCGCGCGCACGGTGCTGCGCTTTTGGGGCATCGAGACCACGGGCGACATCGGACGCATCGTATTCGTGCTCATCGAAGTCGGCCTCCTGATCCGGCACCCCAACGACCGGATCGAGGATTTCGAGGGGGTGTACGACTTCACGCAGGCGTTTGAGGGTGATTACCCATGGGGGGGGGTCGCCCGAGCGGACAGAATCGGGTAACCAGACCGCCCTCAGCCCACGGCCTTCAGCCTGTCCGGGCTGGAGGCCGCGGTTTCCGGGAAGGGAGGAGATGTATGGAGGAGATGCGCTGGCCTGCGTGCCTGAAGTGCAAGACGGGCGTGCTCATTCCGCTGTCCGACTACGGACGCGACGGAGCGCCCATCCAGTTCAAGGCGTGGGCTTGCACCAATCCGGACTGCGGCTTCAACCTCCGCATCGACAACGGCGAGATCTCGTTCGGCCGCGCCATCGGTCAGAGCTTCAAGTAGTCTGATGCCGCGCGCTGCGCGGTCTGCTCTGAGTCGTTCCCCCCGTCGGTACGGGGGCCGACGCCGCGAGATTCCCAGCCCATGCCGATACCCGTTCTGAACGCCAGCCAGGCCGCCGAGTGGGACGAACGCGCCCGCACGGCGGACCGGATTCCGAGCCGGGTGCTGATGGAAGCCGCCGGCCGGGCGGTGGCCCAGTTGCTGGCGCTCGAGTACCCGGCGGCGCTGCACAGCGGCGTGCTGGTCGCCGCCGGGCACGGTAACAACGGCGGCGATGGGTGGGTGACGGCGCGCGCGCTCAAGGCGGGCGGCGTGCACGTGCGCGTGTCCGAGGTGGACCACGAGCGCTCACCCGACTGCGAGGCGAATCGCGCCCTTGCGATGGCCGAAGGGGTGGAGCTGGTGCCGCCCGACACGCCGTGGCCCGAAGTCGGCGTCGTGGTGGATGCCATTCTCGGGACCGGCGCGTCCGGGGTGCCGCGAGGCGCCATCGGGGAGCTGGCGGCGCGCGTCGCCGAACACGCCGGCCCGGTGGTCGCCGTGGACGGCCCCACCGGCCTGGATCTCTCGACCGGCGAGGCCTCGGGCCCGGTCCGCGCAGACCTCACCGTGACGTTTGGGGGTGTGCGTCGCGGCCACCTGTTGGCGCGCGACTGGTGCGGCAAGGTGGTGGTGGCCGACATCGGCTTCCCCCCGATCGATCCCTCCTGGCCACGACTCCTCACCGACGCCGAGGCGGCCGCGCTGCTGCCGCCGTTTCACCCCACCATGCACAAGGGCGAGCGCGGTCGCGTGGTGATCGTGGGCGGGGCCGAGGGGATGGCCGGCGCGGCGCTGCACGCGGCCTCGGCGGCCTTCGCGGCGGGCGCCGGCCTGGTGAAGGTGGCGGCGGCACCGGTGACGGTCCAGGCGGCCCAGACGGTACTTCCCGACGCCCTCACCGTGACCACCGCCCTGGGGCCGGGCCTCGAGCCCGAGCTCGAAGAGGCCATCGGGTGGGCCGACGCCCTCGTGCTGGGTCCCGGATTGGGGCGCGGCGAGGCGCGCAGCCTCTTCGTCCAGGCCGTGCTGGCGCGTGCGGCGGCGCCGGTGGTGATCGATGCGGACGCGCTCCACGCGGGGGGCGAAGCCCTCAGGGCGGGGATCGCGCCCCGAGTGTTCACGCCCCACCCCGGCGAGTTCGCGGCGGCCTTCCCCGTGCCGGCGGAGCAACTCGGGGAGGACCGCTTCGCCGCCGCGACGGCGGCCTCGGAGGGCTCACCGACCTTCGTGATCCTGCTCAAGGGCGTGCCCACGGTGATTGCCACGCCCCAGCACCCGCTGCGCGTCGTGGCCACCGGCAACCCCGCGCTTGCCACGGGAGGCAGCGGCGACCTCCTCGCCGGCTTCATTGCGGCCTTCCTCGCCCGGGGGCTTTCCCCCTACGATGCCGCGGGGCTGGGAGCGTACACGCTGGGCCGCAGCGCGGAGCTGGCGTCGGTGCACCATACCGTGCGGGCCACGCGGCCCGCCGACGTGCTCGCGTCCGTGCCGGACCTGTGGCGCTTCCTGGCCGATCCCCCTCCGTACCGACCGCCGATCCTGGTCGAGCTCCCCGCGCCAGCACTGGTGTGAGCCGGGTCCAACTCGCGCTGGTCGCAGCCTGGGCCTGTGCGCAGCCGCTCCAGGCGCAGGGGGGCTCCCGCCTGTGGCGTCCCGAGGAACGGGTCGTCATCTCCGACTTCAGCGTGGTGCAGGCGCTGGCCGTCTCCGAGGAGCTGCTGTACGCGGCCACGACGGGCGGCCTCGTGATCTTCGACCGCCGGTTCGGGCGCTGGGAACCTCCGGTGACGGGGCTGGACGGGGATCCCCCCCGAGAGGCCCTTCGGAGGGGGGAGATCGGGTTCCTTCCCGAGAACCCTCATCTCCCCGACTTCCTGACGGTGGAGACCTTCCTCTCCGGACTGGGAGCGAGGGGTGCAGGAAGGGAGGGGGATGACGAAGGTCACCCGACCCTCGACGGTCAGCACCGTGAGCTGGCGGTGCCGGTCGACCTCTTTCGCAATGGGCACGTTTCGTTTCCTCGCGATCGACAGCATGATATCGCCCTGGCCTGCGGTGCACAAGCAACAGTCGGACGCGTCCGAGCCGTCCGACCGGTCGGACGTCCGCGCAGAGCCCCCCGGCACGGTCGGCCAAACCTCCGCGTTCTGCTAG
>Ga0209536_100013206_pt1 | contig 11923 bp, 15 predicted proteins | sample DeeMarSeWOR28_12_FD_187461 | JGI IMG/M metagenome (GOLD analysis project Ga0209536, IMG submission 187461) | Marine sediment microbial communities from White Oak River estuary, North Carolina - WOR-2-8_12 (SPAdes) (version 2) | ecosystem: Environmental > Aquatic > Marine > Intertidal zone >...
GGTGATGTAAATAATAACGAATATACTAATTTTTGGTTGGTGAAAACTGATGAGTTGGGTAATATTCCAGAGTTTCCTTTATTGATTTTTCTGCAATTGTTTTTGGTATTTACTTTTGTTGGAGTTTTGATTAATAAGAGGTTATCAGTATAGATTTGATGATGGGGGGAACTTGTTATTGAACAGGACCTATGTAGGTGTTGTTGTCTATGTATTGTTAGTTTTATTTGCTGGAATATTGGTTACTGAATATGTTACTGCATTTAGAGATAATTCATGGATTGTTGAAGTTGAGGAGTTTATTCAAGAAAATAATTGGGATCCTGATAGTGAATACATACCTCTGAATGATTGGAGTTTCTTTCTTTATGAGAATGGAGAAGAACATTATTTTGAGCTTAAATCTCAAATGGAATTCAGATCTTTCCTGAATATTTTAATGAATCGCATAAATAGGCAAATTAAATTGTCCATCTCGGATGAAGAATTAGATGAGATAGTAACGAATAACAAAGTTTTGATGATTGGACATAGATTCTCTACTAGATATTGGGCGTGGACTTACAATCAGTTTGCTAGAAATGTAGATTATAATGGCATCTATTTTGTTTTGGAAGATAACTTAGGAAAAGGTCTAGAAGGAACAATAATAGCTCAAGAGACAAATTCAAGAAATAGCGTATGGCAAATAACAAAAAGCAAACTATGGTAAAAAAAGACAAAATTCAGAATTGAAAGCAAGTAAGGAGCTTTAATTAATAAATTGTATTTTTTATTTAATTCTTACTTATTGCTACTTAGTGGCAGCATCATTTTTGAATCTAAACTCCAACGTACTAATGGAAATTAATCGTTGGGGGCTAACTGGAAATCGTGGCTAGAGGAAAACCTTGGACCAAAAAACAAGAAGACCTGTTAAGATCTCTTGTGAATGATAAGAAATCTATTGATGAAATTTCAGAAAAATTAGAAAAAACTCCAGAAGCCATAAGAGTAAAAACTAAACGGTTAGGCTTAGAAGTTGTTGTTGACCGTGAGTCTACAAATTACTGTACAACAACTTCTAATGAAATATTGCCCGAGGAGTTGATTAGCATGGAGGAATCCCTAAAAATGCTTGTAGGGGCACTAAAACTTGCTTGCACCCCGGGATTATCAAAGGTAGAGGTTCAAAGATTGCAAGTTGTTGCTAATTTAACAAAAAACTACACCAAAGAGTTACCAATGTTTTTGCATTTACGAGATGTTGAAAAACGATTATTTGAGATAGAGGAAAAAATAGTTGAGTACACAAAGAAGACCAAGAGCAACAGTTCTTCCAACTAGGTTTAATAAAACCAGCAGGTTGTTAGAGAGGCAAATTCAAAATATCGAAGCAGAATTAGAAAATAATGTTAAAAAATTAAAGAAAAACCCATCAGAATTTTTTAAAAAAATTTTAGGATTCGAACCATACAAATATCAAAAAGAACTCATCGAACTATTTGAAAAAAACCAGTTTTTAGCTGCAAGATGGTGCCGACAATCTGGAAAAAGCTGGACAATAAGCGCATTGCTCTTAAATTATGCACTAAATCATGAAGACTGTTACATTGCTGTGGTAGGTCCAAGCTGGCGCCAAACTAAACTTAACATAAAAAGAATCGGCTATTTTCTACGAAAACTACCTAACAAAGAAGGAATTCAAACCCAGAGAACCAAAATCAACTTCAAGAACGGCTCAACAATAGAAGCTTTTCCAAACAACCCGGACACAATTAGAGGCCCAACATTAAATGTCGTTTGGTGGGACGAAACAAACTTCACAGCCAACGACGTAGAGCTATACGATTCAATACTTTTTACATTAGGAACAACTGACGGAAAACTGATCTGCACAAGTACTCCATGGAACACTGACAGCCTGTTCTGGAAAATGTGTAACCATAATGCTTTTTCAGATTTTGCCAGACATCACGTAAGCTGGGAACAAGCACAGGAACCTAATGGACCATTACGAAAAGGAATCCTTGAAAAGATCAAACGCCAATTCGGAGAAGACCAAATGCGATGGCGAAGAGAAATGGAGGCTGAATGGACAGAAGACGAAGACACATGGTTGCCAATGTCTTTAATCGCTGGGTGCATTGGTACTAAAAAAACCTGTGGAGAAGACCTGCAGCCATGGGACACAACTAAAGGCTATAGTGGAGAACTTTTTGCTGGACTAGATTTAGCTCAAACCAGAGATTATTGTGTTTTAGCTGTTTCAGAACGAATAAACGATAAGCTGTTTCTGAGACATTTAAAAGTGTTTCAGCAACCAACAAAATACGCCACAGTAATAGGATATCTTAAGGCATTGCAAGATCGTTGGGAAGGCTTCCAAAAAATAAGAGTAGACAACACCAGAGAAGGACCTTCAGTTATTTCAGATATGGAAGAAGCGGGAATCAACAACGCTGAAGGAGTCATATTTAACACATCAAGAAAAAGTGAGATGGCTAGCCTATTAAAAGAAAGAATGATGAGCCAAAGATTTTTTTATCCATTCTTAACCTGGGAAAAACCCTATCGTGGAGACATCTGCAACGAAATGAACATTGAAAGATATGAGTTACGTCAGGATGGAATTATCTGTTTTAATCATCCGTTTGGTTCACATGATGATGTTTGGTGGGCAATAGCTCTTTGCGTGTACGCTACAATTGAAATGAAAAAGTTGGAGCTAGAAGCATTCGCTTTTGGCTAGATCAACAGAGAAACAGTTCAAACATTAAGACGATTTTGGAGCATTTTTTATGAGCATTATTATATTTACTTAACAGACAACAGTACAATAGAATATCTTTTGAAAACGGGTCACAGGAATATGGAAACCAAAGAGGGACTTAACGCAACAGCAATGCGAACATACATTTTTTTAATTAAAACAGGAAAACCTGTTGGACCCAGAGAAGTAATGCGAGGCGCAAAACTAACAAGTCCAAGCGTAGCTTACAGGAATCTACAAAAACTCATAGACATGAATCTAGTACAAAAAGACAATTTCAGCAACTATATTGTAAAAGAAAAAACTGGAATCAAAGGATACATATGGATAGGAAAAAACCTTATTCCACAATTTATTATATTTGGACTCATCTTTTTAGCTGCATTAATAATCGAAGTCGGTATTCTAGTACCTCACCTTTTAGCCAAAACCTCAATTGAAGGATCATTTTGGCTATTAACAATTGTAACAATAATATCTGCTGGAATGTTCCTTACTGAAGGCATAAAATGGAAAAAGAACAAACCATCAATATGATGATTTCCTGATCAACTCTTTATTGTTCCAGAACTGGAACAAAATGTTCCTTGAATAGAACTAAATATTATTTTTAAAATAGCTAAAATCGGATAAAGCATAATCTGGAGCAGAGCTGATGCCAAATAGAAATCTGTTTCTTCCAGGCGTAACAATTTTTGTTTTGCTAATTACTTTTTTAACTCAACCAGTTGAGGGTACTTCAGAGACATGGAGCCAAACTTATGGAGGAGAACTGGATGATGAAGCAACTTCGATTGTAGAAGCTGACGACAGAGGATATGTGATTGCGGGTACAACACATTCTTTTGGTGCCGGAGGAGCTGATTTCTGGCTATTTAAAACTAATGAATCCGGAAATATGTTGTGGAACAGGACATATGGAGGACCAGAAAATGATTTTGCACAATCTATGATACAAACAACAGACGGAGGATATGCCATTGCAGGTGAAACCAACTCTTTTGGCGCAGGTGACAGCGACTGCTGGTTAATCAAAGTAGATTACAACGGAAACGTACAGTGGGACAAAACTTATGGAGAACCAAGAGAAGATGGAGCTAACTCTGTAATACAGACAATTGATGGAGGATACGCCATAGTGGGTTACACTGCAGATAATAATGCAAGTACAGATGTTTTGTTTGTTAAAACTGACCCTTTTGGGAATATGCAATGGAATCAAACATATGGCGGGGCAGGACGTGATGTTGCAGTGTCTGTAGTTCAAACTGCTGATGGAGGATATGCGTTTATTAGCAGCACCTCTTCTTTTGGAGTAAATATCTACTATACCTATTGTTGGCTCATTAAAACCGATTCTGAAGGCAACATACAATGGGACAAAATATACAAAGACGAAAATGAAGATTCAAAAAGTTATCCTGCAAAAACTCTAATACAGACAAATGATGGCGACTACACCTTTGTAGCTTCACCAGGGTTTATTATCGGTTTAAGGGATATTTGGCTAGCCCATGTGGACACTGAAGGTAACATGGTTTGGAATGTTACATGTGTTTATGGTGGACCATCAATAGCTAGCAGCCTGATTCAAACAAGAGACGGAGGATACGTAGTCTCAGGATATACAAGCTCAATGGGAAACTTTCCAGGAATGTACAGCTATTTGCACTTGGCTAAAGTTGATTTCAATGGCTCTTTAAGTTGGGTCAAAAACTTTGATGGATTAGGCGATAACCATGACCTTTTTGCAGCGGAAACTGATCATGGCGGATACGCTGTAGCGGGTACAACACAATCTAGAGAAGAAGGCGCCCACTATCAAATCTGGTTCACTAAAATGGACCCAAATGGCGACATTATACCAGAATTTCCTTCATGGATTCTTTTTCCACTATTCCTAATTGCCACTCTTGTTGTATCTGTATTCAAAAAGAAATTATTCCAACATCCATAAGAACAAAAAATAATGCACACGACCATAATGCGAGCGCGCATTAAATATATTCTTTTAGAGACACATTAAATTTTAACCTTTTTCCCCCTCATACTACGTCTAATCCTACCTCTATCTACCTACCTTCACACAATACACAAAACGAAATACGAAATACTATAAAATAAAAAACTCATACACAATTATTCAGAGTCAAATATTATTGACTTGATTAGGTTTGAGTTAGTAAAAGTTTCTTGACAAAAATCCTTTTCATTACTATTTACAGAAGTATTTCTGGGGATTCTGTTGGGGAATAGAAGAGTGGCACTAATTCAATTCGTTATTCTCTGTCTCGTTCTACCAAATCTTTTATTTCCTTTTGTTATTGCATCTGAGAATTTTTGGACGGAACTGAAACCTATGCCTACTCCTCGAAGTTTTTTTGGAGTTGCTGTTGTAAATGAGAAAATATACGCGATTGGAGGTGGTGTGACCCTAAGTGCACTGGATAGTAATGAAGAATACAATCCTAATACCGATGAATGGATACCAAAAAAGCCAATGCCTACTCCACGATCGAATTTTGCAATTGCTGTATTCCAAAACAAAATCTACACATTTGGGGGAGACAAAAGAGCGGGTGGTATTTCTGATTTAACTTCTGTAACTGAAGTATATGATCCATTAACCGATATCTGGGAAAGTAAAGCATCAATGCCAATTGTAAAAGGGTATTTTTCTGCCAATGTTATAGGTAATAAAATATACATATTAAGCGGATTAACCCAATCAACGCCAAACGAAACCTTAGCTTTAAGCTCAGAAAACATTGTTTATGACCCCTCAACCGATTCATGGACTACAAAAGCAGCAATTCCAATTGCTACACATAGTTATGTTTCAGCAGTAGTTGATAACAAAATATATGTCATATCTGGAAGCAGTGTAGGTGTAACTCAAATTTATGATCCAAAAACCGACACATGGAGTGATGGAGAACCAATTCCAACTGTGGTTCAAAATGCAGCTGGAGCTGCCACAACTGGTACTTTTGCACCGAAAGCGATTTATGTTTTTGGTGGTTTCGTCGAATTTCTCTGGTCTCTGAATCTAACCCAGATTTATCATCCTGAAAATAACACATGGAGTAGTGGGACAGATATGCTGGCATCTAGATATGGACTAAGGGCAGCAGAGATGAATGATACATTATTCGTCATGGGAGGAACAGCTGGTCAAATTTTACCTCCAACAAACCTAAACGAAAAATATGTCCCGATCGGTTACATCCCTGAGTTTCCTTCATGGATCATTTTGCCCTTATTCTTGTCTGCTACTTTTTCTGCGATAATGATCAAAAAGAAACTTTTGCCTGAAGGATCATAAGAAAGCTCAATAAATATTGAACTAACCATTGAAAAATTAGAATAATTTGGTCAATTTTTCTTGACCTTTGATAGAAAGAATTTGGTCAAAATTCTTTGACAAAAAACGTTTTCTTTTCAATAAACAACATATTATTGGAGTGTTTGTAGTGGGGGCAAGAAAGGCAACATTAAGAATGTTATTTGTTCTCACTATTGTTTTTGTTTCTTTTCCACAAATTAAAGAAGTAAATGCACAAGCCACGATTTACATCAAAGGAGATGGAAGCATTGAAGGAACAGATAAGATTGTTCAACTAGTTTATGACACCTATACTTTTACAGACAACATTTTTGGAGAGATAAAAGTTCAGAGAAGCAACTTTGTGCTTGATGGAGCAGGTTATACTCTTCAAGGAAATTGGTCTGGTTTTTATCCAGATGTGAGTGTTGAAAGCAGAGGAATAACGCTTTCTGATAGAAGCAATATAACAATAAAGAATCTGAGAATCACAAACTTCACCTATGGCATAAATTGCGTGTTGTCTAATAACAACACAATTACTAACTGTTACATAGAATATTGTCAAAGAAGTATTAACCAACCTAGTAATGTTTTAATTGCCAATAATACGATTCTATGTGGAATTTACTTAGATTACACTCAAAGTAACAATACAATAACCCAAAACAACTTCATAAGCAAAGATTCTCCTGCAGCAAATCTAATTGACGTCTACTTTGCACCACAACCTACGGTCTACATGAATTATTGGAGTGACTACAATGGGACAGATATCAACGGAGATGGTATAGGAGAGACTCCATATGTTATTAATCAGGATAATCAAGATGACTTCCCCCTTATAACACAAGTAGATATAGGAATAATTCCAGAGTTTCCTTCATGGACCATTCTACCGTCATTAATTATTACTACTTTGGTTATTGTAATTTTTAGAAGTAAATTCCAAAGGAAAAGATTTGAATGAAAAAATTGAAATCAATAATCTTTCTTTTAATGATTTCTTTTGTTTTTGTTACTTTTCCAAAGATTGAAGAAGTAAAGGCACAAGGCACAAGTTACATTAGAGCTGATTGAACAATTGAAGGAACAGACCTGATTCAACGAGAAGGGGATATCTTTACTTTAACTGGAAGCGTCTTTGAGGGAAAAAGATTAAATTTTAACCCCATTCTCAAACAAATTTTAAATATTGAACTGCTTGAGGAACAGCTATGAAGAATTCTGAATGCACAATCTACATTATGTTTAAAGACAGATGGATACAAAAATTCAAGAAAGAAAAAGATGGGTGGAAACTAACAACCACAAAAGGTAAAGTATATCCATGCAGTGCAGAACAACTGCTTTCCCATCTCCTTCCAGCAATCGCAGGAACAAAAGGACAAAATGTTACCGTCAAAGTTGAGCCAGACCAAAAAATTGAAACATAATTGTTTATTGGGTTAAAAACCCAAATTTCATTAACAGGACCTAAATTAACCCGTGCAAAAACTGGAATATACCAAAATATTTGGTGAAAAAAAATTGAACCAAAAAATCAGTTTCTCCATAATTGTTATTGCAATAATATTAGGTGCCTTAATTTTCATGTTACATCCAATTTTTCTAGATCCATTATCAACTGAAAAACAAGAGAACCCAGAAATTTTTGTTGGCGTCACTTTTTGTGGAAACACAACTGATCAAGCTAAGCTACTTATAGATAGAGTCAAAAACTACACTAATCTGTTTGTTCTGTATTCAGGGCCAGTAAGCAAAAATGAAACAGCAATGACAGAAATCAGCGAATATTCCATTGAATCAGGATTGAGCATTGCAGTATATTTCGGTGATCTCAATTCAAGAATCCTTCAATTAAAAAATTTAGAATGGCGGGTAACTTGGATAGAAATGGCGAAACAAAGATGGGGAAACCAATTCTTGGGAGTTCACTACTATGATGAGCCCGGAGGAATATACATTGATCATAATTGGAACGAAACAATATTGCCATATAACGTTACCTTTAATGATTTAACATACGATTCAGTGGCAAATTTGTTCATCAAAGGTTTTCAAAGAGACGATGGTTTTGATGTCTTAGAAAAAAATTCTGTTGATGCTTTCGTTTCAGATTACGCCTTGTATTGGTTTGATTATCTTGCTGGTTATGATGTGGTGCTTACCCAAGTAGGCTGGAACCACAGTTTAACTCAAGATATTGCACTTCTAAGAGGTGCAGCAAAAGTGCAAAACAAAAGCTGGGGAGAAATGATAACATGGAAATATAATAATCCACCTTACCTTGATAGCGGAGAAAACATATACGAACAAATGCGTATAGGCTACGAATGCGGCGCAGAATACTTTATGATCTTCAATTACCCATCTTTTGATGGAAACGAGTATGGAACCTTATTAGATGAACACTTTGAAGCATTAGAAAAATTCTGGAACCAAGTAGTAAATAACAATGAAGTGGTTCACGATTCAATAAAAGCTGAAGCTGCATTGGTTTTACCAAAAAACTATGGATGGGGAATGCGACGCCCAAACGATAGAATATGGGGCTGGTGGGGACCAGACGAAAAATCAGAACAAATCTGGAATATAAGCCAAAAACTAATTGATCAATACGGATTAACCTTAGACATAGTCTATGACGACCAAACATATCCAGTCAATAACATTTATCCCAAAATTTACTTCTGGAACAACACAAAAACGTTTTCAAATCCTTGAATACACAGAAAAGCACTGGTTATGCTTTTCAGGAGTCTAGTAACAAATTCAAAGATCAATCAATATAAATCTAGGTGAAATTTGTTGAATTCAGAAAGTGATCTAAAAAAGAAAGCGTTACTTCTTGTTTGGATTGGTGAAATCTGGAACATTTTGGAGGCAACGATTGCGATATGGGCTGCATTGATTGCAGGAAGTGTAGCATTATGGGCTTTTGGTTTAGATAGTTTAATTGAATTATTTGCTGGTGCAGTAATGATATGGCGATTTTGGAAAGATAAAGAAGACAACCAAGGAGATAAAGAAAAAACTGCACTTAGACTTATTGGAGTTACTTTCTTTTTACTTTCTACATTTATTTTGTTTCAATCAATTGCCACATTACTAGGTTATTTTGCACCTCCAAAAGAGAGCATACTGGGCATATTAATTACAATCTCAAGTGCAATTTTAATGACAATTCTATTTTTTTACAAAACCAGAATTGCCAAAAAAATCGGATCAAGAGCGTTAAGAGCAGAAGCTTATCAAAGTCTAATTTGTGATTTGCAGGATCTAATAGTACTAGCTGGTTTAGGTTTAAATTTAATTTTAGGTTGGTGGTGGGCAGATCCAGTAATGGCTTTAACACTTATTCCTTTCTTGATCAAGGAAGGACTAGAGGCTTTTGAAGAATAACAAGGATATGAATCAGACTTTGCTTGTATTAAATCTAAATTTTATTCTAAAAAAGAAAGTTTACCAAGTTATATACTAAAAAAGTTTAAAAAATAAAAGAAGTGTCATGATTTGCCCATAACTCCTTTTCATCACCCCATTGCTTACTTCATCCTCAAAATAAACAAACGACTCAGTTTACCCGGATTAATTGTAGGATGCATGTTTCCAGACCTTGAAATACCATTCATAACATTGATAATTGGAATACAAGGCCCCAACCGAATGGTTTTGCACAGCCTTTTGGGCTCAGCTACAATGGGAACATTCCTTGCCGTAATAGTAACGACTCGAGTGTATCCATTTCTGGTAAGTTCTCTTTTTCACGTTGACAAGAAAAAAATCAAAAATAAATGTAAACTCTCTATTCTTTTGATTTTCTCAGTTCTTGTTGGTAACATCTCACATGTTCTCCTAGACGTAACAAACCATCCATACAATCCAATTTTTTGGCCTTTCCGTTCTGCTATCGAAACAACCAGTCCCATCTACTTTGCTCTTGGACCCACCTTTGGATCATTATGGATACAGATCATCATGGGTTCTCTTTTAGTAATATTGATTTTTATAAAACGGAAGCATCTTTTTGAAGAACTACTAGTTGGTTAGAATAATTACTGATAATTTTTAAAGACAAAAGATGACTTTTTTCCAAAAAAAATAATATGAAATCTGAATTGACGGGATCATGCAAAATGAACTGAAAAACATAAATCTCAAAATGATTAAACAAATAATTAGCGCCCATAATAGTATCGTCTTTGCGATACCAAATTGCAGAATTATTCATCGATGGAGTGTGAAAAAAATCCAAAAACAAGTTAATGATTATATAGAAAAACAAAAATCTCCACAAAAAGAAATAATTCAAAAAGTCCGAAAAATCTTCAAAAAAACTCTTCCAAATTGTGAAGAAAAAATGCGCTGGGGAGTCATAACATATGCAGAAGGTAAATTCTATCTCGCAGCAATGAAGAATCGTGTTCATGTCGGTTTTGCAATAACAGGACTAAACAAAGACGAAATTGATCTGTTTGAGGGAACCGGCAAAACAATGAGGCATATAAAAATCCCAATATTAGAAAATATTGATCAAGAAAAACTTGTAAACCTCATAGAGATGGTTAACAAGAAAGCAATCTGCAAACCATGCTAAAACAAAAATTCTCAATTACAGAGTAAACTTGAAGATTAGCAAAAATCATAATAATTTTTTGGGATAATCATATTATACTGAATATTGATATTTGGTTTTGGCGAGTTTTATGTCAGACCTTTCTTCGGTTGATTTGGCGGTTATTGAATCCCAACTGAAAGGCAAGACTCTTCAGACATATTGGTATTTGTTAAAAGATCCAAGTACTAGTGTTGGAGTTCGTGAGGTTCAACGATCTTTAGGATTTTCTAGTCCGAGCGTAGCTGCTCACCATTTAGACAAACTTTTATCGCTAGGCCTAGTTGAGAAAACCAGCAGGGGAGAATATCTACTAAATCAGGAAGTTAAGGTTGGTCTACTGAAGTTCTTTAGCAGAATGGGAAAATTCCTTGTTCCAAGGCATCTGTTTTATGCTATTTGGCTCTCGACAATGTTCGTTATTTACTTAATAGTCTATAACGGTTTTTTATACCAACCCACAGGTTCGGTGCACAATATTGCAGCCATCCTTTTCGGAGTTGTGGCTAACATAGTTTTATGGATTGAAACAGTGAGGCTTTGGAGAGAGAAGCCATTCTGAGGTGTTCTAAACTGTGGACTTAAAAGCATCCCAAATCTTTGTTAAGGATAGAAGAGAAAAATGAACAGACTCATAGTCTACATGTTAGTTGCCATTTTGTTCGGCATGGTCACAATGGTCGTTCCCTTAGCATTGCTTAAAAATAATGGTACTATTCCTACGGGGCAATACCCAAATAATACTACTGAGGGGGTAGATGATACGCAGAATAGAACTTTTGATAACCAAGGACCACCGAACGAAAGTAACGATAATGGGAGTAGTTCTATAGTATCAGATCAAACCCTTCTGATAGATAGTGCTTCAGGTCTAACATCAATCGGGTTAATGGTTGTTCCGAGCCTTTTTTTAGCATTAGGAGTTTTCGCTTACATTAGGAAACGAATATAATAAAGAGACTTTTTTGAAAAACGTATTCAAAATGTATCATAAATTTCACAGCACTTACCTTTGACGAAAAGGAAGCCCCCTAGGAACTTCTAAAATCATTCATCTAATTCTGGTTCGGATTCTTGTTGCTGAGGTTTGACTGCTTTTCGGGCAAACGTAAGATACCCAGTATGCCCAGTCATTACAGTTTGAGGACGTGTTTTTCCCCGTTCCACTTGCATGAAACGAATAAGAGTTTCAACGGTTTCAATCCCCACAAATCCATAATCAATTAAT
>Ga0209536_100013208_pt1 | contig 11921 bp, 10 predicted proteins | sample DeeMarSeWOR28_12_FD_187461 | JGI IMG/M metagenome (GOLD analysis project Ga0209536, IMG submission 187461) | Marine sediment microbial communities from White Oak River estuary, North Carolina - WOR-2-8_12 (SPAdes) (version 2) | ecosystem: Environmental > Aquatic > Marine > Intertidal zone >...
CGGCATGCCCGCCGTGACCTCCGGGACCGTCTCCAGGCGCGGCACGTTGGCCGCGAAGATGTTCTGGTCGAGCCGGAGTTGCAGCGTGGAGAGGGGCACATCGCTCGTGTTGTGGATCACGACCGTCTCGCGCCCGGTGACCATCGCGGTTGCGGGATCGAGGCTCGCGTGGATCGTGTAATCCACCTGCAACTGCCAGTAGTCCGTTCCGGGGCGTCCGGTGGAATCGCGCGTGCCGGCCTCGAAGGCCCGGCGGATGGCATTGGTGAGCGGGACGTCGCGCCGGACGGCACGCTCGGGCAGGGTGGCGGAGGTTCCGGCGGTCTGCGCCGAGCCGGTCGCGGGAACGACGGCGGCAAGCAGCGCGAGCGCAACGAGCGGTCGAGCGATCATGAGAGCTCCGTGCGAGTGGGATCAGCGCCGCGACACTGCCAAGCGGCCCTTAGAGATAACACGATGCGTCCGGCCGGGGCAGTCCCGCACCCGCGCAGCTTCCCGCAAGGATCTCCTCCGAGACCGGCGGCTGCTTGCCAGCGTCCGCGATCACGAGCAGGTTACCGGGGAGCGCGGGCACGGACCTACGTCCAGGAGCATGCGAATGTGGCGCCTCGCGACCAGTTCCTCGGTCGGTTTCTTGCCCGGCGTCACCGCAGGGTTGGTCACGCTGCTCGCCGCCTGCGCGCTCGGCACGAGCGGATCGTTCCCCGCCAGCTCGGATGCGCGCATTGCCATGGACGTTCCCGTCCGCTTCGAGCCCGACTCCCCAGCCGCACGCCTGACGCCGGCCGACACCATCGCAGGAGAGGGCTGCCGCAATCCGATGATCGACCCGCGCCAGGGACAGCGGCTCACGCTCGTCCGATCACTGGGCGGAGAGGGAGACTATCGGGTCCCCAGGGGAAGTTACGGCGTGGAAACCGGCGAGCTCCTCCGCATCGAGTGCAACACGGGAGCAGTCGTCGGAATCGTCGTGGAGTGAGCCCGAATCCGCGGGAGGAGGACCTGTGAGACCGGCAGTGCTGGCGTGCATCGCGTTCCTCCTGATCGTCGCTGTGGCTCACCTCGTCCGCGCCGTGCTGGCCGTCCCGATCGTAGTCGCGGAGATCACCGTGCCGATGTGGCCGAGCTGGCTGGCGTTCGTCGGCCTGAGCGCGCTCGCGATCTGGCTGTGGCGCGATCAGCGGACGGACCGGCAGTGACCGCGACACCCGTGCCGCGCCCGCAGCCATGAGCGCACTCCGCGGAGCCGTCACCTGGCTGGCGCAATCACCGGCGCGTGGCTTCGTGCTGATCTTCGTGGTGGGGTTCTCGATCCGAGCGACGCTCATCCGGTGGGTGCCGCGCGAGTACGTCGTGCCGCACACCCGCTGGGAGATGGAGGCCATTGCCGTTTCCCTGGCAGAGCGCGGGACGTTCGCGGATCCCTACGCCGTCCCGACCGGCCCGACCGCCCACGTCCCGCCGGTCTACCCGTTCCTCCTGAGCCTGCTGTACCGCGTGTTCGGCCTCACCTTCGCCGCGGGCTTCGTGGCGTGGATGCTGGGGGCGGCGAGTTATGCGACCACCTTCGCCCTGCTCCCCTGGTTTGCCGGGCGCGTGGGCGTACCGAGGGAGGCGGGCGTGCTCGGCGGCCTCACGGGCGCCCTGCTGCCGCACTGGCTCGCCCAGGCCGAGGCGCTCGCAGGCCTCGCGCTCTGCCTGCTCCTCGTGGCCTCGCTGCGACGCTGGACCTCCGGACATACGTCCGTGCGCGCCTCTCTGCTGCTCGGAGTGGCGTGGGGCGTGGCGTTCCATCTCAAGCCCGCACTCCTGCCGGTGCTTCTGGGGTGCATGGCATTCGAGCTGCGGTGGATGAGGGATCCACGGCGATGGCGCTGGGCGGCGACACTCGCGCTTGGCGTCCTGGTGGCCTGCGTGCCGTGGGCGTGGCGGAACTACACCACCTTCCACCAGGTCTTCTTCGTCCGCAGCAACTTCGGACTCGAACTGCGCGTCGGAAACCACCCGGGCGCCACGGCCGACATCGACGTGAACGCGGCGCGCGGCACCTTCCTGCACCCGCGCACGAGCGAATCCGAAGCGCTCCAGGTCCGGACGCTGGGCGAGGTCGGCTACATGCAGCAGGAGCGGCGCGAAGCCCTCGACTGGATCCGAGAGCACCCGACGGACTTCTTGCGTTTGACCGCGGCGCGGTTCGCCAATTTCTGGCTGGGACCGTTGCACCGGCCCCGCGTCGCATTCTGGTTCACCCTGCTCACACTGACGGCGGTGCTGGGCGCGTGGTGGAAATTGCCTCTCATGACTCCCCCCCAGCGTGCCGCGGTGCTGATCCCGCTGACGCTGTTTCCGCTCGTCTACTACTTCCTTTCGGTCATGCCTCGATACCGGGTGCCGATCGACTGGATGCTGTTCCTGCTCGCCGGCGCGGCGGTGTGGCACCTGATCGCCGGCCGCGTGGGAGAGGGGCACACCCGCTCCCCGTGAGTCGGCCGGCGTCGGGCCGCGGCGACGGTCGTTCCACTCTGGCGGGAGGCGCGCCGTCGCGACACGATTGAGGGGTTCGGCATGCATGCGTTTCCACATCGAACGGACGGGTGATGCGCTCGGAAGCAGTGACGGTGCGGGAGTATCTCGCCAGTCTGCCGGAGGACCGGCGCGCGGCCATCGCCGCGGTCCGGAAGACGATCAGGGCGCGACTCCCGGCGGGGTATGAGGAGACGATGAACTGGGGAATGATCACCTACCAGGTACCGCGGCGTACGTGCCCCGACACCTACAACGGCCAGCCCCTCATGTATGCGGCGCTCGCCTCGCAGAAGAACCACATGGCCGTCTACCTCACCGCCATCTACATGTCGGAGCAGTCGCGTCGGCGGTTCGAGGCCGCGTACAGGGCCACGGGCAAGCGGCTGGACATGGGCAAGTCGTGCGTGCGGTTCCGAACGCTCGCGGACCTTCCCCTGGAGCTGATCGGCGACACGATCGCCTCCCTGAGCGTCGACGAGTTCGTCGGTCGCGTGCGGAGCCTCGGGTCTGCGCGCAAGCAGCGGAAGACGAAGTAGGGCGACGTGCCGGCATCGAACGCATCGACCACGGCTCTGCGCTTCGGCTTGCTCTTCGTCGGGATCGTCCTGTTGGGCGGCGTCGTCGCACAGCTGCGGTCGGGGACGACGTACGGCCTGGCCGGCAAGGGCCGCGTTCGCCGCGACGAAGAGCCGGGATACTTCCTGATGCTGTTGATCGGCCGGATTCTCCTCGGTGTCGCCTCGCTCGCAGCGGGCCTGCTGGCGCGGTGGGCGTGAGACGGAGCCGCGGTGACATCACACAGCACTGACCGCCACACTGGGACTCATGGAGGGAACTCGATGCGCTTCTCGGCTCGATGCGGCACGGCCGTGGTGCTGAGCGTCGCGTGCGTCGTTGCGTCACCTTTGGTGCGGGCGCAGGAAGGAGCGACCGGCGAACGCTTTGACGTGGTCGAGGCAACGATCGCGGACATCCACCGCGCCATGGCCGAGGGCCGGCTGACCGCACATGAGCTCGTCCAACGCTACCTCGACCGCATCGAGGCCTACGACAAGAGGGGACCCGCGGTCAACGCGATCATCACCGTGAATCCCGACGCCCTCGCACAGGCGGACGAGCTGGACCGACGCTTCCGGGAATCCGGCATGGTCGGGCCGCTGCACGGCATTCCCGTCATCGTGAAGGACAACTACGACACCCACGATCTCGCCACGACCGCGGGATCGCTGTCGCTCGCGGAGTCGGTGCCGCCCGACGATGCGTTCCAGGTCCAACGTCTGCGCGAGGCCGGCGCGATCGTCATCGCCAAATCCAACATGGCGGAGTTCGCGTTTTCACCCTACGAGACGGTCGGGTCGGCGCTGCCCGGCCACACGCGCAACCCGTACGCGCTGAACCGAGTGCCGGCCGGATCGAGCGGGGGGACGGCCGCGGCGGTCGCCGCGAGCTTCGGTACGGTGGGGATGGGTACGGACACAGGGAACTCGATCCGCGGGCCGTCCGCGCACACCGCACTCGTCGGCATCCGCTCGACCATGGGGCTCACCAGCCGGGACGGCATCGTGCCCTTGTACTACGACAAGGACATCGGCGGACCGATGGCGCGCACTGTCGCCGACGCGGTGGCCGTGTTCGACGTGATCGCCGGATACGACCCGCAGGACCCCGTGACCGAGGCGGCCCGCGAGCACCGCGTCGAGGAATATGCGGCCTCCCTCGACGCCGGTGCGCTCCGCGGGGCGCGGATCGGCGTCATGCGCCAGTGGTCGAACCGTGTGGGCGCCGATGCGGAGGTGCTCGCGCGCTTCGAAGAGGCCCTCGCCGACCTGCGGCTGGCGGGCGCGGTCATCGTCGATTCCGTGACGATCCCGGAGATGGACCGCCTGCGGCGCGACGGCCTCTGGTGCCGGCGCTTCCGGTACGACATCAACCGGTATCTGCAGAGCCTCGGCCCCGCTGCCCCCGTGAAGCACCTCGGCGAGATCGTCGCCTCCGGACGCATCCATCCGTCGATCCAGCCGAGGCTCGAGTTCTTCGAGGGCATCGAGCAGCCACCCGACGTGGATGAGGTGTGTATCCGCGCGCGGGAGAATCAGGAGTCGCTGCGAGCGGCCGTGCGCCGGCAACTCACCGACCATGGGCTCGACGCGATGGTCTATCCGACGTGGAGCAACCCGCCGCGGCTGATCGGCGACCTCAACACGCCGCACGGCGACAACAGCCAGGACCTGGCGCCCGGGACGGGCTTCCCCGCGATTACCGTCCCGATGGGCTACGTGCGGGACGGCCTGCCGGTGGGACTGCAGATCTTCGGCGACGCGTGGACGGAGCCGAGGCTCATCGCCCTCGCCTACGCGTACGAGCAGGCCACGCACCACCGCCGCCCACCACCGACGACACCGGCGCTGCCCTGATCTCCACGCAGCTGCGGAGCTCGCCGTGGCGGACATTCTGCACGACCTCCGGATCAAGGCCCCGCCCGACGCGGTCCTTCGCGCAGTGAGCACGTCCGAGGGTCTCGACCAATGGTGGACTAAGCGATCTGCGGGACAGACTCGCATGGGAGCCGAGTACGCACTGTGGTTCGGTCCTGAGTACGACTGGCGGGCGCAGGTCACGCGCTGTGTCCCTGGCGTCGAGTTCGAGCTGCAGCGCACCGGCGCCTCGCCCGACTCGGTCGGCACGCGCGTCGGGCGCACGCTCGACGCGGCCGATGGTGGACCCCTGCTGCGTTTCCGTCACACCGGACGGGCGGAGCCGAGCGAGCACTTCCGTATCTCGTCCTCCTGCTGGGCGGAGTGTCTGCGGATTCTCGCACGCTATCTCGAGCGTGGAGAGAAGGTGCCTTACGACCGGCGACGGGACTCGCCGCGGAGGCCGGACGGTCCGGTGCTTGCCGACGTCCGCGCAGGTGCGCAGCTTACGCACTGAGCCCCACGTCGTTTCCGCCACCCGCACAACCGAAGGACGTCTGCCCCATGCGCCTGGCACGCCCCCCTCACAACGCGGCGCTGCATGCCGCCGTTCGCCTCGCCCTGGCCCTGCTGGTCACCGTCCCGTCGCACGTGTACGGACAGCTCACCACACCGCAGGAGTTTCTGGGATTCAACTTCGGCGACGACTACCAGCTCGCGAGTTACCAGCAGATCTCCGCGTACTGGCGCACGCTCGCCGCCGAGTCCGACCGGATGGTCCTCGAGCAATTCGGCACGACGGCCGAGGGGCGACCGATGCTGGTTGCGATCATCTCGTCGCCCGAGAACCTGCGGGATCTGGACCGCTTCAAGGGCATTGCGCGACGCCTGGCGCTGGCCGAGGGACTCACGGACGAGGACGCGCACACCCTCGCCCGGGAGGGGCGGGCCGTCGTGTGGATCGACGGGGGTCTGCACGGGAGCGAGGTGCTGGGGCCACAACAACTGGGGGAGATGGCCTGGCAGATGGTGAGTCGCACGGACGACGAAACCCTGCGAATCCTGGATGACGTGATCCTGCTGCTGGTCCCCGCCAATCCCGACGGCAACGATCTCACCGCCGACTGGTACAACCGCAACCCGGTGCCCGAAGAGCGGGGCAACGCGCCCGGCCTGCCGCGGCTGTACCAGAAGTACATCGGCCACGACAACAACCGCGACTTCTTCGCCTCGACGCAGCCGGAAACCGAGGCGATGAACCGCCTCATGTACCACGAATGGTTCCCGCAGATCGTCTACAATCATCACCAGAGCGGCCCGGCCGGCACGGTGATGTTCGCACCGCCGTTCCGGGATCCGTTCAACTACTTCTTCGATCCGCTCGTCGTCGTGCAGCTCGACCTGGTCTCAGCGGCGATGCACGCGCGGTTCGAGGCCGAGGGCAAGCCCGGCGTCACGATGCGAACCGCCGCACGCTATTCGACGTGGTGGAACGGCGGCCTCCGCACCACGGCGTACTTCCACAACATGATCGGGATTCTCACCGAGACGATCGGAAACCCGACGCCGATGCGGATCCCGTACGTGTCGTCCAACGTGCTCCCCCGGGCCGACCTGCCCTATCCGATTCAGCCGCAGGAGTGGCATTTCCGGCAGTCGATCGATTACGCGATCACCGCGAACCGCGCGATCCTCGACATCGCATCACGCAACCGCGAGAACTTCCTGTTCAACATCTATCGTATGGGCAGCAATGCGATCGCGCGAGGAAGCCGCGATGCCTGGACCATCACGCCCCGGCGGGTCGCGCGCGCGAACGACGAGCTCGCGCAGCGACGGCCCGCCGCGCGTGGCCAGGGCTCGTTCGGCGGGTTCGGGCGCGGCGACGATGTCCCCGGGTTCGACGCCTACGCCGAAGTCTTGCACGCGCCCGAGGCGCGCGACCCGCGGGCGTACGTGATCCCGTCCGACCAGCCCGACTTCCTGACGGCCACCAAGTTCGTCAACGCCCTGCGGGAAGCGAACGTCGCCGTGCACCGCGCGACGGCGGCGTTTGCGGCGGGCGGCACGTCCTATCCTGCGGGATCGTACGTGGTCTTCACCGCTCAGGCCTTCCGGCCGCACGTGCTCGACATGTTCGAGCCGCAGGACCACCCGAACGACGTCCCGTATCCGGGTGCTCCGCCGACGCCACCGTACGACAACGCCGGCTGGACGCTCGCCTACCAGATGGGCGTTCGATTCGACCGGATTCTCGAGGGCTTCACCGGCCCGTTCGAGCGCATCGACGATTGGAACGTGCCGCCGCCCGCCGGCGCGGTGGTGGCGGGCAACCGTGCCGCCGGCTATGTGACGAGCCACGACGTGAACGACGCGTTCCAGGCCGTCAACCGCCTGCTGGCGGACGGAGAGCGGGTGTACTGGCTCACCACGCCGGTCACGGCCGGCGGCAGGACGTACGCGCCCGGTTCGCTGTACATCCCCGCTTCCGGATCCACCAGGGCGCGGCTCGACCGGCTCGCGTCGGAGATCGGCGTGAGCTTCACTGCCGTGACGGAACCACCGGCCGGGGATGCGCTCGCCCTCCGGCGTCCGCGCATCGGACTGCTCGACGTCTACGGCGGCTCGATGACCTCCGGCTGGGCACGCTGGATCATGGAGCAGTTCGGGTTCGCCTACGACGTGACGTTCCCTCCACGCGTCGACCGGGGGAATCTCAACGCGGCATACGACGTGCTCGTCTTCCCGAGCGGCGTGCTCCCCGATCCCAATCGGCCGTCCCGGTTCGGACGCGGCGGGATGGAGCTCACCGACGCGCAGCACGACAGCATCGAGGCATCACTGCCGCCCGAATACCGCGATCGGCGGGGCGCAGTGACTCCGGAGCGTACCCTCGCGGCGATCAGGCAGTTCGTGGAGAACGGCGGCACCGCCATCGCGATCGGCAGCTCGACGTCGGCACTGGCGTCGTACCTCGGCCTGCCCGTGAGCGACTACCTCGTCAAGGACGGGGCCCCGCTGCCACGCACCGCATTCTACGTTCCCGGATCCGTGCTGCAGGTCGAGGTGGACCAGACGCTGCCCATTGCGGCCGGCGTTCCGCCGCAGGTGGACGTGTTCTATGACAACAGCCCGGTATTCGCGCTCGCGCCCGATGCCGCAGCTCGGGGCGTGCAGCGGATCGCCTGGTTCGGCAGCACGGCCCCGCTGCGCAGTGGCTGGGCCTGGGGACAGGAATACCTGGATGGCGGCACCGTCGCCGTCGAGGCCGAGGTTGGAGAGGGCAAGGTGTTCTTGTTCGGTCCCGAGATTCTCGAGCGGGCCCAGCCGCACGGGACGTTCAAGTTCCTGTTCAACGCGATCTACTACGGCACGGCAACGTCGGGCCGACCCTGACGCCAAGGCCGGAGGAGACACCCGCGTGACGCTCGCGCCGATCGCCGGCCCGCCGACCCCGAGCGAGTTGGACGGGCGGCTCGTGCGCGTCCGTGCACGGATGGAGGAGAGCGACATCGACGTCTACGTGGCCGTCGATCCGGTCAACGTCTACTACCTCACCAACTTCTTCAACTTCGTCCACGAACGGCCGTTCGTCCTCGTGATCCGACGCGACGGCCCGCTGCAGTTCGTCGTCCCGCACCTCGAGGAGTCGCACGTGCGAGCTCGGGCCGTGGCCGAGCTCGACATCGTGCGGTACTTCGAGTTTCCCGCTCCCGACGGGCACACGTGGCACGATCGGCTTGCGGCGCTCCTTCCACGCGGCAGCCGGATCGGCGTCGAGGGCGCGATGCCGCTCCGTATCGCCGAGCGGATTCCGGATGAGCGCGTCACGGACGACATCATCGACGAGACGCGATTCGTGAAGACGCCCTATGAGGTCGGGCGCATGGCGCACGCCTGCGGCATCCTCGACATGGGGTACGATAGGCTGATGCAGATCTGCCGTCCGGGCGCGATGCTCGCCGACCTGCAGCAGGACGTCGTCGGCCGGATGATGCGGCGCACCCTCGAGGAGATCCCGCACGCAAACCCGCTCGCGACGTCGTTCAAGGCGCTCGTCCAGCCGCCGAGTCTCTCCGACGATCCGCACAACTTCACCGATGCCTTCGTGCGCATGGAGCTGGGCGGGCCGCACGTGACCCTCGTCGTCGGCCAGGTGAACGGGTACGGTGTCGAGCACGAGCGGACCGTCTTCCTCGGCGAGGTCTCCGCAAGGGCGAAAGACCCCTTCGATGCCATGCTCGAAGGTCGGCGGCGCGCGTTCGAGATGCTCCGACCCGGGACCAACATGGGATCGATCGATGCGGAGGTGCGGGCGATCTACCGGCGCCGCGGGTACGGCGACGCGCTGCTGCACCGCACCGGCCACGGTCTCGGTATCACGGGGCACGAGGCGCCGTTTCTCGCGGTCGGGTACGACCGCGCGCTCGAGGCCGGGATGGTCGTGAGCGTGGAGCCGGGGATCTACCTGCCGGGAATCGGCGGGTTCCGGCACTCCGACACCGTGCTCATCACGGAGAACGGTAGCGTGAGCCTCACCCACGCGCCGGAGACGATCGACGAGTTGACGTTCCCCGTGTCGACCTGACGCGCGGACTACGGCCGCAGTCTCCGCTCCAGGAACTCGGCGGTCGCCTCATCGACGGCCAGCACGTGCGCATGTCGCAGGAAGTGGTGCGTGTCGCCCACGATCACGAGCGTTTCGTAAGTTACGCCGAAATCCGCGAGGCGGCGCACCAGGTCGGTGCTCTGGTTGAAGCGCACGTTGCGGTCCTCGTCGCCGTGGATGACGAGCACGGGCGAGCGCCACGTCGCCATCGACGACACCGGCGACGACTCCCACGCCACGTCCAGCGCGAGCGCCGCGTCGGGCACCTGCTCGTATCGGTCCCGCGCGAGCAGGCCACGGGCCCGCTCCGCCGTCCAGTCGTGCACGCCGTGGATGTCCACGCCGGCCGCGAACAGGTCGGAATCCCGGGCGAGTGCCATGGCGGTGAGGAACCCGCCGTACGAACCGCCGTAGATCCCGACCCGTGCACCGTCAACCTGGGGCAACGTTCGCAGGTAGTCCGCCGCGGCCACGACGTCCTGGTATTCGGCCGCGCCCCGGGCCCCCGCGTGCTGCGGCTGGTGGAACTCGTACCCGTAGCCGATCCCGAGACGGTAGTTCACCGACAGCACGACGAATCCGCGGCTGGCCAGGTATTGGTTCACGGCATAGGCGTTGGAGTAGTAGTCGGAGTAGTGCCATCCGAGCAGCATCTGCCTCGGCGGGCCGCCGTGCACGAAGATCACCGCCGGCTTTCTCTCCGCACCGCCGGCCTGTTCGAACAGCTGCCCGTGCACCGTTACGCCGTCCGGCGCCTCGAAGGTCACCTGCCTCGGGGCGACCAGCTGCGCCGTCGGAAAGTCGGCCGGGATGTGGTCGGCGCCGAGGAGCCGGGGCGTTCCGCCGGCGAACGGCATCACCGCGGGCACCGGCGGACGCTGCGCGGTGGCCGAGATGAACGCCACGGTGCTGCCGTCGCCGGTGACGACCGGCGTCCACTCGAGCCCGGTTCCGGGCGTCACGACCTCGGGGGCCGCTCGGTCGACCGGAACGCGGACCACGTGGCGCCGATCGACGTCGAGCGGATCCGGCCCTGCGTTCCCGGCGAAGAGGAGCCAGCGACGGTCCGGACTGAGCGAGACGTACTCCGCCATGTAGTCGCCCGGCGTGAGCAGCAGGGCGTCGCCCCCGTCTTCCGGAATCGAGTACAGATGCGGCCAGCCGTCCTGGTACGAAAGAAAGACGAGGCGTTCGTCTGCCGCCCAGTGCAGGTTCGTGCCGCCGTGCGTCGACGGCATCGAGCCGCGCAGAGTCTCGGGAGCTTTCCACAGGCGGCGCGCATCCCCGTTGGCCGCATCGGCCGTCCAGATCTCCCACGGCCGGTGACGCGACGCGAGAACGGAATCCGGTGCGCCGCCGGCGCCGGGGGTGCGCACGAAGGCAAGCCGCCTCCCGTCCGGTGACCAGCGGGGGGACCGGTCGCGGTCGAACGACGGCGCCATCCAGACGATCGGCGTCGCGTCGTTGACGTACACGCCGATGAACGAGTGATCGCCGCGATTCGACACGAACGCGAGCCGCGTTCCGTCCGGCGACCACACCGGCTCACCGTTCGAGCCGTTCGACCTGAACAGCACGTGCGCCGGTGCCGAGCCGTCGATCGGTGCGGTCCAGATCTGGCCGCCCTTCGTGAACGCCACCACACCGCTCGTCGGTGAGATCACCGGTCCGGCGCCGTCGCCCAGGACCGTGGGATCGCCGCCGCCAAACGGGATGCTCAGGATCTGCACCTCCGGGGGCACGGGGCTCTGCATCACGTTCACCGGCAGCTCGTCGTCCCAGTTGGAGCCGTGGTCGCCGCCGCGGACGTACACCACCCGGCTGCCGTCTGGCGCGATCGAGATGCTCGAGAGCTCCTGACCGTCGTCCGCGAGGTATCCGGTGAGCCGGCGCGGTGCGAAGTCGGGACCCTCGGCCACATAGATATTGCGGAGCCCTTGCTCGTTGAGCGCCCACGCGAGTCGGTCCCCCCTGGCCGCCGCGGTGAGGCCGCTCGGGAAGGGGTATGAGCGCACCTGCGCGAGCGAGTACCCCTCGTCAGCCGGTCGCTGCGCGGCGGCCGGAGTCGAAACCGCGACGAGCGCCAGCAGCAACGAGCCGATGCGGCGATACATGGTCAGACCGTCCTGAGTGGTGGGTGACGCCACCGAAGCTACTCGCGACGGATACTCTGGGCCAGCGAGGCGCAGCGGCCCGATCCCCCGGAGGCGCTGGCGCTTGCACGAACCGGACTCCAGGATTCAGCGTGTCCCGTGGAGTTTCGTCGCGGACGCCGATTGGAGGAACACAATGATCGCCCGCACCTGGCACGGCGTTGTGCCACTCGAGACGGCGGACGCCTATCGCGGCTATCTGTTCCGCACCGGCGTCCC
>Ga0209536_100013209_pt1 | contig 11921 bp, 9 predicted proteins | sample DeeMarSeWOR28_12_FD_187461 | JGI IMG/M metagenome (GOLD analysis project Ga0209536, IMG submission 187461) | Marine sediment microbial communities from White Oak River estuary, North Carolina - WOR-2-8_12 (SPAdes) (version 2) | ecosystem: Environmental > Aquatic > Marine > Intertidal zone >...
GTTTCTTCATGTTTTTGGAGCTCATTTCAGCAATAATCGAACTAATGTCATCCCCATCTCCAGAAGTACAACTCTGGGCAAAAACATAACCACATTTTTTACAGGTATTATACTTTATCAATTTGGTACAACGCCTCTTTATCAAGGTAATTCGACAGATAAAGTTTTGCAGCATTGTATGATGCCTCGTACCTTTCCAAATGATAAGCAACAAATTCCATAACGCTGGTGGTGAAAAAATTACCCGGATCCAGGGTCAATCCTTTTTCACAGGCTTCATACGCTTCTTCCCATCGTCCAGCATCACACAGGACGACCCCGTACAATCCCAGAAGCAAAGGATTAAGAGGATCCAGCTCTGCCGCTCTTAAACCCTGTGATTGAGCCTCATCGGTTCGTTGCAGACTCATCAGCAGGTGTGCATAATATATACGGGACATGGCATCATTGGGATTGATGGCCAGGGCATGCAGGAATTCCTTTTCCCCTTTCTCCCAGTTCCATTCTGTCCAGACAGCAATGATGCCATTGATAAAATGGGAATCGGCAAAATCCGGATCCAACTCAAGGGCTTTATTTATATTCTCGTAAATTTTTGGCCCGGCGATCTCGGGAGGGGCGAAGCCCATCTGTGCCAATCCCACCCAGACCTGTGCGATACCGGCATAGGGAGGGGCAAAATCAGGGTCTTTTTCAATGGCCAGGTTCAGGTACTCCAGGGCCTTGTTAAGGGATTCCGGACTGAGATCGTCCCAATAATAACGACCACGCAGGAATGCATCATAAGCTTCTTTATCAACCATGAGAACCTCTGCCAGCAGACGTTCCTCACTGGGGGTTAATTCAACCTGTACTTCTTCAGCAATGTGTTTTGTAACCCTGTTATAGAGATTCAATATCTGGCTTTTCTCCTCCTTGTAGTCGGCAATCCAGAGTTGTTTTTCTTCAGGAAAAGCACTGATCAGTTTGAACTGAATACAAATACTGTCTTCCCCCAGGCACATTACTGATGCTTCCACAGCCGCATCCACATCCAATTCTGCAGCGATCTGGGGCACGGACATGTCCATATCCTTATAGGTACTGGAGGAGGTTTTGGAGATCACCCTTAAACCACTTATTTTTCCAATATCGCCGATCAATGAGGAATGCATACCTGAGACAAAATATTCCAGCCCGTCATCACCCGTAAAATTATCAAATGGTAAAATGACCAGGGACTGGATATCCCCAGCACGTAACTTAGTTCCATTTCCGGTGATATTGAGGGTAAGCAGCCCGATGATTACCACGAAACTAGTATAGGTGGCAATTTTCCATGCATTGGGGACTTTTGTTAGCTGTCCCTCCGGAACTTCATCGATGGGCTTGGTTTTTTCGATCCCTTCACCGGTGAGATCATAGAGCCAGGATAAAATAATGGTTAACGGAAATCCCACCGCCAGGATGATGATCAGGATGGTGGCCAGGGTAGAGGGAAGGTGGAGTGGCTCGGCCAGGTTATTGACCAACTCGATGAGGACAAAAGATGCGGATGCATATACCGTAATGACATGGATGACCCGCCGCCTCTTTAATTCCTGCCAGAAACGGTGGAGTTTATCGGTGTGATCGGGCATAAAGTGGGGGTTTTAAGTTGGTTTTATGCAAGATAATACTTATTTCTGTATCAATCCAACCACTGGAATTTAATATGTCGTTAGAAGATGAATGATCCTTTAATTAAAGATCTCAGGATTCCGGACGGCATTTTTGAGCGACCGGAATAATTTCCCGCCATGATTGGCATCCACGACACGGTGATCCAGTGCACAACTCAGGCTGATCACCCGGCGAATGACCACCGTATCGTTGATCACCACGGGTTTTTTTGAGACACCACCCATCACAAAGACCATGGCCACATTCGAGACCGGGAAAAGGGCTGGAAAGCCTGTATCCAGTCCAATACTGCCAATATTGGTGATCACGAAAGAACCAAAATTATTGGCTGTCAATCCAATCGATGAAAATGAGATCCCGAGAGAAATGGTCAGAAATTTAAAGATCCTGAAGATCCACCCCCTGAGGGGCCAGGGAATCCTTCTCAGGATCCCTTTCATCCTCATGGTACTATTCTCATCACCCTGCCTGGTATCCAGGATGGCTTCCTGAAGTATCTCTGCCAATTCGGAGTAGTTAATTTGCCCTGCATTCGGCACGCGTACAGAACTCATTTCGGCATCTCTGACCAGAACACTCACCATGGCATCCACCCGTTCTCTCTGCACCACCCTGCCCCGCCTGATATAGCAATTCAGTTCCGGAACCTCATTTTTTAAAGCCCGGGCTACGGCCAGCGTAAAAAAATGGGTCAGGGTGATCTTGACACCCTGTTTTCTTTTCTGAGAGATAAAGGCTTCCAGGTCGGTGATATCGATTTCAACCGATCCGAATATCTTCGAATCCACCGGCTTCCGGTATACAGCAGCTGCGACTTTTCGCCATTCATTATTCAGGTCCGGATGGGACATAGGATTGTTGGATTTAGGAATCTTAAAAATAAGGCTTTTATTTCATAATCAGTCAGGGGATAGAGACGGTCTGTTTATCAATTCATTTGCCACGGTTCAAGAAGCTCAGGGTGCCCCGCAAACGAATTTTTTTCACTCTTTTATTACGGGCCTGGGAGGAATTCAGGATATCTCAAATTGGAAATACGAATTCTGCAGAAGTTCATTCTTCGTGGTTATGCAGAGGTGAGGTCCACACATTCAGTTCATCAAATGCCTGAGAATTGTTCAAATAAACGCACCGGTTTGAGTCATATGATAAGGGAGCTTCATTCTTTTTTGAGTTTCTCCGGCATCTCCCTGGCATTTTCATTACCCGGGTTGAGCTCCAGGGATCTTTGGTAATTGTGAATTGCCTTTTTGATATTTCCGGCATTCATATAGGCTTCGCCCAGGCTGTCATACACATTGGCAGATTCTGGGTACAAGAGAACATTCAGTTTGAAAATTTCTATGGCAGATTCCGGTTCACCGGCACCCATCAACCGGTAACCCAATGCATTCAACTCATTTTCATCGAAGTACAATTCGTTTTCCGGATCGTTACGTATGGTCTGATACGTGTCGAGTCCTGCCCGGATACCATTGCTATTTATGGCCTGTTGGATACGATATGCCGCTGAACTTTGAATGATTCTCTCCATCTCTTTGTGGCGATTATGTATTCTGGCTGCATCCCGGTCTTCAATTTCCAGGAACGCCTCGTAATATGCTTCTGCTTTATCAAAATCTCCCATACCCCTGTATGTTTCACCGAGCTGGTACATGGCATTTAATGATTTCGGATACAATCCCAGCTGGTATTCATAAACCGCAATAGCTTCCCTGGATGCACCTGCTTGCAGCAGTTTATTCCCTTCAAATGTCAGCATCAGTTCGGGAGGATCCACCTGGAAACCATATTCTTTGGAACGGTCTTTATAATAATTTATAATATCCTTCAGGCTACTGGATTGAAAATGTTCCGGTAATCGATGACCGGTAAAAAGTGCCCTCAGTGCTTTTTCAAAAGGAAGCGGAGCAATAAAGTACCCTGACGGTTCCCTGAACTCGATCTCATATCGAAAACCAGCTGGTTTTTCAGAGGCCAGCATCATCTCCAGCTTTTGAAGGTATTCCAGATCGGGTGGTCGTTCACTTGTTTCACATTTGATATACAGAAAATTCCTGAGAGAATCCTGGTTGCTGAAAAATGATTCAGCATGGGGATAAAGAAATTCTGCATTTTCAGGATTCATAAAAGGATTTTCTGTTATGAAGGCATTGAATAAACCAGGTTTGGCAATGAGGGCATACAGGCTGAAAACGGCCGCTGCCTGAGGGCCGGCCAATACACGGAAATCTTTGGTCCGGTAGTTGTCGTCGATGTGCGGTATTAATTCCTCTTCCAGAAATTTCAGATAATTATCAGCCCCTCCACTTTCAGGCAGATTCCTGGTTTTTACCGGTAACAGATCACGGTAGCGGTTGGTGTTGGCCACACCCACAATGATCATGGGAGGAATCTCCCCGGTACCGCCGAGTTTCTCAGTGATCATGGCGGCATCTGCAAAGTAGTTGTAAATGTCGACATACAGCAGGTATAAGACCGGATAATCCAGTTGTGTATTTTCGTATCCCCGGGGTACGTGTATATACAGGAGCCGGTCTTCATCCAGAATATCAGAATGCAACGTCCTGTATTTACCAATGGTAATATCATCACCATTTGCTTGTGCAAAACATGAATTCTGAATGTGTAACAGGAGAACAATGGTTATCAAAACCGGCATTAAGTTAAACCTGAACTTATTCATAGCGTTTGTTTTATTGTTTTGTAAACATCACATGCATAATTGGGTTTCAGTCCATCTTCAGTTTATCCAGCATCTCCCGGGCATTTTCATTATCGGGATTGAGATCCAGCGACCTCTGGTAATTCCGGATGGCTTCCCCGGCATCCCCATTTTTCATGAACGCCTCGGCCAGACTGTCATATGCATTCGACGAGTTGGGAAATTGGTACACATTGAGTTTAAATACTTCAATGGCTTCTTCGATCTTCTGTAAATTCAACAGGTAATAACCAATGGCATTCATTGAAAACTCATCGAAATACAGGTCCTCAACCTCATTGTTCCGGATCTTTGAAAGTGACACCTGGAGTGAATCCAATCCGCCTTTTTTGATGATCTCCGAAGCCAGGTTTTTATGCTGAAGGAAAAAGAGTTTTACGTGATCGCGGTGTTGCGGTCGCACCCAGTCATCGCCATTTTCCAGATACACATGCATATCCTTCACAAAAGAAAATTCATTATCAAGTGAAAGCCGGTCCTGGATCTCAACCAAATCATGACCTTCCGATTCCAAACGGCTGACCCGGTGCCACAATTTTTTGATATACGCCAAATGAAAGTGGGCTTTTTCACGGGACCACACTTCATTGTTCCCGCAAATGACCTTCTCAACAGCATGCGCCCCCTCCAGTATCTCCTCCAGCACCGTGATCCATCGCTCTACATCCAGTGGCTTGTACATGGAATAGGGATACGGTGCCAGGTGATGTGAATGGATAATGAAACCCGGAATGATGGCCAGCTTATCTTCCGGTATCACCACAAGGGACATGCCATCATAATTCCCGGCCTTTCCAAACCAGATCAGATTCAGGGTGATATTTCCAAGGTCCAGTGCCATCCGGTCATTATAATAGATGTCGGGCAGCACCAGGGAAAAACCGGCCTCCAGTTCATCGGCCCTTTTTTTACAGGTATTCATCCAGTTTTCTTCGACGATGGCATCTTCCGATCCTTTCTCGTGCGTTTCCAGTCGTTGGCGTGATACATCCTCCTTCCATCGCCACATATCGATCAGGTCCTTTATTTCTTCTTCCACTTCCTTTTCTTTTCCCTTGTATTTATTCAGAAAGGTATGATGACCGATAATGTGGGATTCCTGGTATACGGCATTACCTCCGAACAGATCCAGCCGATCCACCACGTTGATAATATACTGGAAATCATCACGATCAAGTGTCTTTTTAATTTCATTTTTGTAGAATCCAGCAGGTATTGCAGACCAGAAACTGTTCAGGACCACCAATCCTTTTTCAGACTGAAAAACAACCTGGCTTTCCCCAACTTCTGGGTTGGTGATAATAAAAACATGATGTGAAACTTGCTTTTTTTGGAAGTCCTGGGCAGCAACATGCCAGAAAGAACTAAGAACGATTGCCATTGTGGTAATGACCCATACTAATTTTTTCATTTCTCGTAATTGTTGATTGTGATATTGATTGATAGCTTTTCAGATCAAAGGGAATATTGAGTATGATGAGTTTCAATTCTCTTTCTTTTTATATTGATAGAAATATTTCAAATGGAAACCACCCTGAACGGCAATCGTTGAACCCAGTACACCATATAACCCCACATAACCATCTGAACCGATTTGAGGTAAAAGAATACCAGCCAGTATCAGACCGACCCACCAGAAAAGAAACAGGAATCCGGTCAGGTTCTCTTTGGTTTTTGAGAACCAGAAACCAATAAGAAAAACACAGAATAAAACCAGGAGGATATAAAAGGGAAAATCAAACAGAATAATCCGGTCGCCCTTCATTACCTCTGAAACAGCAAATAACAAATATGCGATGGCATAATACGGGGTGAGAATGTCCAGGACCAAACGCCATTCAGCTTTCGGCGCCAATTTCCCTTCAACTTTTTTTCTGAACCCCAGAAGTATGAACAACGTACCAAATATCATGACCGGCAGCCCCAGGGTCATTTCCATTCCATCCGAATCCACATCAAAAAAAAGCATGGGCAATAGAACCAGGATATACCATACCAGGTACAACCACCCTGCCAAAATTTCCCGGGTCCAGGAAAATACAAACACCGCAGCAAACAGTAGGTATATGGCAACGATATAAATATCAACGAATGTGAGTGCCGGGGCAGGCGATTGTTGAAAATGAGACACGACCGATTCGATAATACCATAAGTATATACTGCTATAAAAATGCTGGTGAGGATAAGAAGGGTTCTTCTCATAGGATGCCGTTCATATGAATAATGGATTTGTATACGTGTAATAGATTACGGTGAGACCATATCATCCCTATTTTTGGATTCAGTGTCTTTACAGTGATGCTGCAACCGAGGGAACGTTAGGATAGGTTAAGTTACTTCAATTGGACAACAAAATCAAATGAAAACCAATTTGTGTCGTTCCCTGCTTCACTCTGCGGTGTTATATTCTGTATCTTTATTCATGCGTTGTCATTTTATACCCAATCAACTCCCATTTCCATGAAGCATGTACTCAAAACAATTGCAGGTATTGGCGCCATAACCATGTTTTTATTTTCGGGTTCCTCATGCATGATGCGTTCATCGCAACATCAGGCCGATACCACCAGTCAGGCTGTATATTCAGTTGAAGATCTGCAGGCCGATTATATACAATTCAGGAATTTTATTGAAGACAGTCATCCAAAGTTATACCAGTTTACATCAAAGAGCGATTTTGATGCTGTATTTGAAGCCCAATACGGGAAAATAAATCATCCCATGACCATCCAGGAATTTTACACGATACTGATTCCCCTGGTTGTAAAAGTGGGTTGCGGACATACATCGTTGTGGTCACCAGATGGGTATTGGGACCGGGCACCCGACCGGATGTTTCCCCTGGGTGTTTATGCCCGGGATGACCGTTTGTTTGTGATTCACAGCTACGAGCAGGAATCTTCTGTTGATCGTGGCAGCGAGATTCTTTCCATCAATGGACTGCCGGCTGAAGAAGTGGTAAACCATATGCTGGACAATATCTGGTCGGATGGGTTTATCCTGACCAAACGGTATCAGCGTCTCAATGATGTGTTTCCCTACCTGTATGCCCTGTTATATGGTTTTCCTACAGAGTTTGAACTGGTATTTAAAAAAGACGGAAAACAGAAAAAAATGGAAATGAGGCCACTGCAGCGGACCTGGATTGCTGAATACCGTGATTCTGTGTATTCCCATCGCCCCGACCTCAAAATGGAGCAGTTGAATGAACGAACCGCACTGCTGACTATACGGACCTTTGGCTATTACGATAATGTGAAGGGGTTCCACCAATTTATTGACAGTTCGTTTCAGGTGATCTCAGACCATCACATTCAGAACCTGATCATCGATATGCGTGGGAATGATGGGGGCGATCCGTTCTGTTCCACCCACTTATTAAGATATCTTCAGAAAGAACCAATCGTTTATTTCCGTGAGCCATACGGAAAGTATGCCCCATTTAATAAACCATTACCCAAGATAAATAATCATTTTACGGGGAACCAGTATTACCTGATTGACGGAATGTGCATGTCCACCACCGGGCATCTGACCTCTCTTTTGCGTTACCACAACCTGGGTACGTTTATCGGGGAGGAAACCGGAGCCACCTATACCTGTAATGATGCTTCGCATGATCTGGTTCTGAACTATTCCGGATTTCGTGTGAATTGTCCACGGGGAACGTTTGCCACCGCTGTTGAAGGCTTCCCACTGAACCAGGGCATTCTGCCCGATCACCCGGTGAGTCCCACTATAGAAGATTTGATCGATAAGCGGGATGCGGTGCTGGGATACGCTCTGGAACTGATCGAATCAGAACCACATTAAGTATTTTTAGTCATCGGTTGACTATTTTCATTTTATGGCTGGGTCGCAGTGGAATTGCTGTAATCCAGTCTTTTATTTTCACCAATAGCGTAAACGATACCGCCCCGGATGTGTTCCATAAATACCGGATCGAAATAATCCTCCTTATCATGTCCATAACTGGTATACCAGGAGCGACCGCCCTCAAATTCCTGGTACCATGCACCAGGAAAGTCCATCCCGAATTTTTCTATGAAAGATTCCTTGCGGTTATCCTCAATGGTATTGAGGTCGTGCCGGATCAGCACATGAATATTGGGATTCATATCCTTCAGGAAATAACACTCATCCTCGAGTACCCATGGATCGGGGAGATGACTGGTGGACGGATGGTCCGGATCCGTTATGTGAACATTGAATTCCTGGTACACGGCATGGACTTCAAATGTGCCTCCGAGCATCCGGATGAACCAGGGCCAGTTCCGTTCGGTGCCGCATGCCGAGTGAATGCCCACAAAACCGCCGCCAGCCTGGATATATCTCATAAAAGCCACTTTTTGAGCATCCGTGTCAAATACATCATTATTGGTATTCGAAAATACCACGCAGCTGTATTTTTCGAGATTTTCCTGAATAAAAACAGCAGGATCATCCGATACATCCACCAGGATATCATTTTCTGCGCCAAGATTCTTAAGAGCGATGACACTGTTTTCGATATTATCATGGATATAACCCTCCCCATTCCGGGTATATACCAGCATTCTTTTCTCGTTTCTTACATTGGTGACACACCCCATGGAAATCAGGACGATTATTAAAAAGACCAGATTCTTTAAAGCGTTTATTTTTTTCATATTCATTGAAGATTATTTTTCTTGGCCAACTCCAGGGCCTGGGTGGTGATGTAGTATTTTGCCAGCATATTGGGCACTTCCCATTCAGGCATGGAGCCCGATTTCAGATAGTTCAAGAACGCCCGGGTTACCTGTCCGAAATGGGCTTCATGACCGATCCGGTATATTTCAGGAATGACAACCTTCCACCCGTTTTGCGTGATTTCCAGCTCCAGGTCAGGATATCTTGCGAGCAATCCAACCATGGCCCTGGTCAGGCCTGATTCCAGCTGCCCCATATCCACACCCTCCACAGGCTCGATATACAAACTGGGGACGTAGTCCTCCTCCGCACCCTGGCGAATGACCAGGTTCGACCTGGTACCCCTCATAACGGAATAATGTGTGTCTCCGGCGTCAGCAGGTGCTTTAAATTTCCAGCTGACCCGGACCCTGGCGTGTACATTTTTTATTTTATAGTTGATTTCTCCATTGGCATAGACTTGGAGTTGGCCACTTTCATTCAGATCATTCTGAAGATATTCCGGGAACCTGTCAAGCCGGGTTACAGCCTGGAACTCGCCAGGTGTCAACAAAGTGGGCCACCGGTTGGCACTGATGAGTTCGATATCTGCACGATTCATAATTTGCCCGGGGAAGCATGCCCATTGGACGAGGTCGACCAGGTGGGTGGTCACATCGACAATGCCCTCACCCTGCTGCCTGACATCAAAGAACCAGGGGGGGCGTTTCAGGATGCTCCCGGAAACATATTTGTAGAAGTGATGCACACTTTCTTTGATCACAGCCGGATTTTCAGGTGATCCCATATCCAATTCACCAAACACCTCAGGTATCTCTGAAAATTCTTTTTGAAGCAGGGTGGTAATCTCGAACCGTTCTGTCATGATATCATACACCAACAGATCATTTTCTGCCGCTATTTTCATGGCTTCCTCAAGTTGTTCAAAATCATTCGCATCAATGGCCATGGGCTTATCCGACAGCACATGAATGCCTGATTTCAATGCCTCCAGTATATACTCGGTTTTTTTCTGATTGTTTCCGGCGAGAACCAGTACGTTTCCCGATCCTTCATCCAGCATCTTTTGAAAAAATCCGGGGCCCTTAAACAGTTCGAGAGACCAGTGGGTTGGGTCTGACGCTCTTTGGTTATAACCATCAATCTGGTCCTGGTAGTTTTCAACATCCGGTCCGGCAGGAGCGAACACCTGCACGACCGAATCCACTTCATCATACATGATCTTCTGAACCAGCCCGGCGTGAAAATGACCGGGGTCCAGGACCATGAGACGTACCAATGGGACAGAGTCATTCATTTCAGTCGATTTCTTGGTTTTACAGGAATGGAGACCGGTCAGGGTTGCCATTATGAAACACAGGCTTATTAGGGCTTTCATAGGATAATCAGGTTGCATTCATCTAACTCAGTCAACGCCATTATAATCGCCATGGTAAACGCATGGGTCTTGATAGTTCGGCGTTGGCAGCATCGTTATTTAAGAAACGTTCATTCATTGGATCCCAGTATAATGTACCCGGTAATTTCATAGCGATGTGGCTGACCAGGCAGGCACTGCATGACCGGTGTCCGATCTCCACCGGAGCCACCGGTTGTTTCCGTGTTTTAATGCAATCCAGCCAGTTGCCGTGTTGTTCTTCACTGTGATACAGATGGATCTCATCCGGTCCGATAACAGAGCTGAGTATGTTTGGGTCGCTGGCGTCCAGTGATTTGCGGTTATCATCGGATGAAACCGGGTCGCTTGGCGTGACAGCATAATTTCCACGGGTTACAAAGATCCACCCGTCTGAACCTTCAAACCGAACCCCATTCGGATAATCCCCGCTGATATACATGGTCACACCATTTGCATATTTTGATTTTACCTGGAATGACCCGTGCACATTCCACAGGCCACTTTCCGGGAATTCCGCCTCTGCTTCCACCTCAACAGGGCCCGTATATTCTGTCCCCATTCCCCAGTGTGCCGTATCGACATGATGGGCTCCCCAACCGGTGATCATACCGGCGCCAAATTGTTCACATCGCAACCATCCGGGGCGGGAATAATCGAGTTGGGGATGGACTCTTTTTTCAGTATAGTACACATACGGAGTGGAACCCAGCCACATATCGTAATCGAGATTTTCGGGGATGGGCATTTCAGGCGCTTCTTCACCCGATGGATCGCCCGGAAGACCTATTTTGATCGTATGAAGCTGCCCGATGCGCCCGTTCCTCACCAGTTCGCAAGCCCTCTTAAACTGGGGCCAGGGATTGGCCGATCGCTGCTGGCTGCCGATCTGAAGGATGCGGCCTGTTTGTTGGATGGTGTCGCTCAATGCCCTGCCTTCGGCAATGGTCAGTGAGTTGGGTTTCTGAAGATAAATGTCCTTACCCGCTTTCGCGGCCTCAATGGCCGGGATGGCATGCCAGTGATCCGGAGTACTGATCAGTACGGCATCGATGTCTTTTTCTTTTAGTAGTTCCCTGAAATCGCTGAACATTTTAACATCCAGGTATTTTTTCCGCACCTTTTTATCAGCATAGTAATTTTCAATAAGGGTTTTCCCTTCCTTTAAACGTTTGCTGTCGACATCGCAGACCGCCACCAGGCGTGCATTATCATATTTGATCGTTTCGGGGATGTCATGGGTGCGGGAAATACGTCCCACACCGATGGCGGCCACATGGATCTTATTCGACGGGGCGAAGGAACCCATAACGGTCGAGGGCACAATGGTTGGAAGAATGATCCCGGATCCAAGGATGCCGGCAGCAGAAGTTTTTACAAATGAGCGGCGTGACACCGGTCGTGATTTTTCGGGGTGTTTTTTATTCATGATGGTGCGTTTAGTCAGGTTTAAAATATTGAATTAT
>Ga0209536_100013210_pt1 | contig 11921 bp, 6 predicted proteins | sample DeeMarSeWOR28_12_FD_187461 | JGI IMG/M metagenome (GOLD analysis project Ga0209536, IMG submission 187461) | Marine sediment microbial communities from White Oak River estuary, North Carolina - WOR-2-8_12 (SPAdes) (version 2) | ecosystem: Environmental > Aquatic > Marine > Intertidal zone >...
ACCGGCATTGACTTAGCGCCGCTGTGGACAAAGGTCTCCTCCATGTAGGAAGGACTGTTCTCGTCGCCGACTGCCGAGCCGGTTCCGTTGCCGGGATAGGCCGGTTCGTTATCGTAAGCAGCATAACCAAGTCCGTCTTTCCATATCCACCATATCTCTTTATTGCCGACGTCATAATCCTCAAAATCGTCCACAACTATAAAGTTGGTTGTGGTGAAGCTCCAGACCTTACCTTTCCATGGACTATTCGGATCGGCATCATTGACCTCATCGATCCGCCAGTAATAAGTCTGGTTCCACTCAAGGGGTGACTCTGTGGGTATGTAGATCGCCATAGCCAGCTCCCGGCTACCACGATATATGCCTGTGACATCAGTGATATCGGCATTGTTCACATCGTTGAAATCGACACCTAAGTACACTTCATGTGTGACAGCATCAATTCCCGATTTCCAGCTAAGCATAACGTCTCTCAAGACGTCTGTAGCACCGTCGGCCGGATAAGGTTCGGTAGCCTTCACTGGTCCTGCTGGTCCAGTTCCAGGAATATATTCTCCTTGGTAGACAGAAATGAAATCCAACCATAATGATGCTTCATTGCCGGCACAGTGAAACTCGAGCTTTCCCTCTGCATTTATGGCTTCGGCGGTAAAGGCGTACTCAGCCCACTCGCTCGTCAACTCGAAGTCTGTCCAGCCCCAATCAATAGAGTTGTCCGTTGCTTTCATCTTTGCTCCGAGAGGACGTGGTTCTTCCGCTTTTGCCCAGAAGCTGGCAGTATAATTTGTTCCAACTTCAAGCGGGATGGGACTGTACGCCACAATGAAGTACCAGTTGGTATCTCCGAGTGGATCAACTCTAAGGCTTTTGGTTCCGTCAATGTACGTAGTTTCATCGAGTTCAGCAGTGCTTTCAAGACCACTTCCCCAACCCCAGGTCCACCAATGCTCATAACTCTCATCGGCCTGAATCACCTCATCTTCTTCAAAACTTCCGTTTATCACGAGGGGTACAGATTCTTCAGAAACAGAAACATTATCCAACCATAACGGAACTTCAACGCCGGCACAGAAGAATTCCAGCTTTGTCTCGCCATTCTCGGCTTCAGCCGTTAATGAATACTCGGCCCACTCGGTTGTCAAGTTAAACTCCGTAAATCCCCATTGAACACTGTTGTCCGTCGCTTTATACTGAACACCAAGGGGACGTGGCTCTGCAGCCTTGGCCCAAAAGGTAGTGGTATAGCTCGTACCAACATCAGTCGGAATGGGCATATACAGCACGATGAAATGCCAGTTCGCAGGGCCTACCGGCTCAATGAAAAGGCTTCTTGCTCCATCGGCGGCATCTGTATCGACGACGGTGGCGTTACTGCCTGCACCCTCTGCCGGATTCCAGGTAACCCATTGAGACCAATCCGGGTCGTCTAAGATGGCCTCATCCTCTTCGAAACTGGGATTTTGCAGCAGGTTGCCGACGACTTGAGCTCTGGCTGTCGGCAGGATTGCAAGCATTACCAATAACATTCGATACGACAGTTTTCTAAACATAATAGTCCTCCTTAGAAAAAGTTTATATAGTTACCTGTTGGTTATGAGCAAAAACTGCGCAGAGAGATTTAATCTTTAGCATAATATGCCCATGTTTCAACTAACGTTTTGTTGCGATTTACAGACTCTACCTCCATTTCCTGGCCCAAGACGGATGATATAGCTTGAAGTGAAAATCCAACACAGGCGACAAGATTTCCACTCACCGACTGGGTCCAATAATTCAATTTTATTAAATCTATTGCCTTCCGGTCAAGTAAAAAACCCGTTTTTGGGCAATTGAGAATTACCATCAGGTAATGGTTGGAGCTTTTTTGGTCTAAACGAGAAATAAAAAAGAAAATCAGTCGTATTTTGAAAGGTTTTCTTGGTTGGCCCATTCAATATTGATTGTATAATCCGGAATTTTAATCTTCACAAAGTGTATTTTCATGGTTTATAATCCCTGAGAAATATTTTGTAGCCATAGAATCTTTTAAGAAGAAATGCGTTTTATCCTTGCATCATTGGAGCAAACGTGCTACTATTGTGATAGACGAACAAACTAATAAAACTTATTATTTTTTGGATGATAAGCTTCAAGGATAACTAAAATAGTCTGCAAGCCCCTGCAAAACTCGCTAAATCTCGCTTTTCCCCCCTTATCCGCACTGCAGGGGCTTTTTTCTATAAATGCGTAGCCACCACAGTTGACACATAAGAACCTTTATAGTGCAGAATCAGGTGGAGGCTGTGGTAATGGATTCTCACAGCTCCTTCAAGCCCCTGAATTCCTTTCTTCTCCTCCTGTATAAGCAGGGGCTTTTTCTAAAAAATACATACTTCCCCTCACTTGACATCTTAAATATGAATCATGTCAAGATGTTGTTTCATGGAAAAATGGGTGTGAATCCCCTAAAAAAGTCTTTTTTAGGTAATGAAAATCCGAGGAAAGCGTTTCACCGAGACCGTCGATATGGAGATGGATTGCTGACAATTATAAAACCGTTACATTTGAAGTGTAAAGTGGCACTATAATATAAAACCATTAAAACGAAAATAGAGCGCTTCTTAATGTTTTTTGTGGTTCTACAAGTAAAAAAGGGGCGTATTTTGGAGGATTCAATTATGAAATGCTTGAAATTACAATTAAATTTAATTTGTGGATTAGTATTGGTGCTTAGTGCCGCAAACATCACATCAGGTAATGAAGATATACCACTCAATGACGATTGCGATACACCACGAGCAATCGCCGAAGTAACGGACCTCCTGTTCGATACAACCAATGCAACAGATGACGGCCCTCACCACTGCATGCACGGTCCAAATCTCTGGTACTGCTATACTGCTTCGTGCACGGGTGAGGTAGTCGTAGATTTAGCAGGCAGTACCTTTGACACTATGCTTGCTGTCTATGAAGGGTGTAATTGTTCGTTACAATTCCAAGTGATCGAATGCAATGATGATTTCGGTGGAACACGGCAGTCAAGAATTGTATTCGATGCAATTATCGGCAACCAGTACCTGATCGAGATTGGCGGCTACGATTCTGAGACCGGAGAGGGCTTGCTGAATATTAGTTGTGGGGGCATGCAGCCCCCTCCGTCGTCAATGGATGACTGTGAAAATGCACAACCGGTTGGCAATGTAACGCACTTGGCTTTTGACACGACCGAAGCGAAATTCGACGGACCGGGCCTTTGCATGAATAGTCCGAACATTTGGTATTGCTATACCGCTACGTGCACGGGTGATGTCACTGTTAGCCTGGCCGGTAGTAGCTACGATACAATGCTTGCTGTATATGACGGATGCGTATGTTATCCGACTTTGAATGACATGATCGGTTGCAACGATGATGCCGGCAATACTTATCAGTCGGAGATGACCTTTGTCGCGATTGCCGGCAACCAGTACCTGATCGAGGTTGGGGGTTACGCAACTGAGGCCGGTGAAGGTTTGATGAGTATCAGTTGTGAGGGAGTACAACCTCCTCCATCTTCCAGGGACAACTGCGAAAATGCGCAGCCGGTCGGCGATGTAAATGACCTCGAATTCGATACGACCGAAGCGACATTCGACGGGCCGGGTCTATGTATGAATAGTCCAAATATCTGGTTCTGCTATACCGCCACGTGCAGTGGCGATGTCACCGTCAGCCTGGCCGGCAGCAGCTACGATACGATGCTCGCTGTCTATGACGGATGCGAATGCGATCCGGTACTGGATAACTTAATTGAGTGCAACGATGATGCTGGCAATACTTATCAGTCTCAGATCACCTTTTTTGTAGTTGCAGGCAATAAGTACCTGATCGAGATTGGGGGCTACGCCTCTGAGACCGGTGATGGTTTACTAAATATTAGTTGTAAGGGGGTACAGCCTCCTCCTTCATCTAAGGATGACTGCGAGAATGCACAGCCAATCGGCGATGTAAAGGACTTGACGTTCGATACGACCGATGCGACATTCGATGGGCCGGGCTTCTGCATGATCAGTCCGAACATCTGGTATTGTTATGCCGCAACGTGTACGGGTGATGTCACCATTAGCCTGGCTGGCAGTAGTTACGATACAATGCTTGCCGTATATGAAGGCTGCGATTGCTATCCGGCCCTGGATGATTTGGTACAATGCAACGATGACGTTGGCAATACTTATCAATCGGAAATCACCTTTGCCGCAACTGCAGGAAGCCAGTACCTGATAGAGATTGGCGGCTACGCTGCTGAGACAGGCGAAGGTATATTGAATATTAGTTGCGAGGGAATCGGAATTCCGAATAAACCGGATCTTGGTGACGCTCCGGACAGCACGAATAATACCGGCGCGGCCATGATGGCGTATCCGTCGCAGGGATTGTTGCCGGTCGTTGTCCAGGCGCATTACCCCACCGTTTACAACGATGGTACCGGTACCGGACCTTACGGACCGGTTCATATAAACGCACAGACAAAGGCGTTTCTGGGCAAGAAGATTACACGGGAAACAGAAGCCGACACTGGCACCGACGAGGATGGCCTAAACAATATCAGGCCCTCGGCCGATACACCGAACCAGGATCAGGGTGATGATGGCGTAATTTTCCCGATTAATATGCCGAGCTGCCGCTTCACTACGATTGATTACAATGTCAATGTTATTGCTGCGAACACCGATCTCTGGGTCAATGTCTGGTTAGATTGGAACCGGGATGGCGACTGGGATGATATTGTTGATTGTCCCGAAGGTCCCGTGCCGGAGTGGGCGGTACAGAACCAGTTCCTGTTAAATCTGCCGGCCGGATTGAATCAGATTACCACACCGGGATTCCTGGCATGGCATCCCGAGGGCGGCACCGAAGAGATTTGGATGAGAATCACTCTTTCGGGCCGGCCCTACAGAGGCGGCAGTAATCCGGGCGCAAAAGGCAATGCCGGCTCGGGCCCTGAAGGCAAATACGAGATTGGTGAAACGGAGGATTACAACTTCATTCCCGATGTCAGCACTACGATATGCGAAGATTATAACGGCGATGGAGTAATCAACCTGAACGACCTGTCGGAATTGGTGGCCGATTGGCTTGAGAGTTGTCCTTAGTAGTTTGACAACCTTTATAAAATATCAAATTTGGGCTGTGGGCAAAGTATCACTCACAGCCCTTTTTCTTTACTCTAAGATAACTTGAAGTTTTCGGTTTTTCCCCTATCATTATATTGACAACTTGTATGAAATGTACGGTTTAAGCTCGAAAGGGAGCATGAATGAACAGACTGACACGAAGACAATTCCTCAAAGCAGCAGGTTTAGCGGTAGGTTCCACTGAAATCTTAGTTGCCCCACTTTTCGCAAGACAGCAGCAAGGCAACCAGGATAGACCGAACATCCTGTGGATTACCAGCGAGGACAACAGCCCATTATTGGGCTGTTACGGCGACGAGCAGGCACACACACCTAATCTTGACAAGCTGGCCACCGAGGGTGTTCGTTACCGAAATGCTTTTGCGAATGCACCTGTCTGTTCGGCGGCACGTTCTACATTGATAACCGGCATGTATGCCTGCTCGTTGGGAATACACAATCACCGCAGCAAGGCAAAGATACCTGGTCCGTTCCGTCCATATCCGGAATATCTGCGCCAGGCTGGCTATTACTGCACGAACAATTCGAAAACAGACTACAATTATATCGGCAATCCAAAACTGCCCTGGGACGAATGCAGCAACAGAGCCCACTACGATAATCGCAAGCCGGGCCAGCCATTCTTTGCCATCTTCAACATCACATTAAGCCATGAAGGCCAGCTTCAGCAAAAGACAGTCACCAACCGACGTAGGAATGGAATTCTGCCCAACAAACCACGGATCGCCCCGGAGGATGTGAAATTTCCTCCCTATCACGCCGATACCCCAACTGTTCGCAGGGACTGGTCTGTCTATTATGACAACGTAACGCTGATGGATAAGCAAGTCGGCCGGCTGCTCAGGGAGCTGGACGAGAAAGGTCTCGTAGACAATACGATCGTATTCTACTATTCCGATCACGGCGGCGCGCTGCCTCGCGGCAAGCGCAATATCCATGATTCGGGAACTCGCGTACCTTTCATAATGCGTTTTCCAAAGAAATGGGCGCATCTTGCGCCTGCCGGGCCCGGCGAGTGGGTTGATCAGCCGGTTAGCTTCGTGGATTTCCCTGCTACGGTGTTTAGTCTCGCTGGTGTTCCGATTCCCAGGCAATTCGAGGGTCGTGCATTTCTTGGTGAGCAAGTCGCTGAGTTTGAAGATCATGTGTTCCTTTTCCGCGGCCGAATGGATGAGCGTTACGACACGGTTCGTGCTGTTCGCGACCGACGCTATCGATATGTGCAGAACTACAGCCCGCACCGTCCGTGGGGTCAGCAATATTCGTATCCCTTCCGAGTGATGCCGAGCATGGGATCCTGGTACCGGGCCTACCTCGATGGCAAATGCAATGCCGTCCAGGCCCGTTACTGGCTGCCCAAGCCTTCAGAGGAATTCTATGACATCGAGTCCGATCCGTACGAAATTAATAATCTTATCGATGACCCGAAGTATGCCGGTCAGATTGCGCGGATGCGAAATATTCTGAAACGGGACATCATACGGTCTAGGGACATTGGTTTCATTCCCGAGGGAATGTTCGAGCGGCTGGCGGCGGACAAGACGCTTTACGAATACGCACAGAGTGATGAATATTCCATCGAAAGAATAGTCGAAATGGCAAATCTTGCCGCTTCTCGTGATGCATCATCGCTCGATAAGTTAATTGCTGCATGCGACAATCCGCATCCGGTCATTCGCTACTGGGCGGCGACCGGCTGTCTGATTCGGCAAAAGAAAGCCGCGCCGGCCAGAGAGCAGCTCAAAGCCCTGCTTAAAGATGAATGGATGGATGTTCGCGTAGTCGCCGCCGAGGCCCTTAGTTACCTTGGCGAAACAGACCTTGCCTTGCAGGCAATGAAGCCAATCATCGGAGGCAAAGAAGGATTCGCAACTGTTGCCGCACTGAATGCTCTGGACTTCATGTTGGATGCAGGCAACGTTTCTCTCGATCAAATTCTGGAAATCATAGATGGTCTTCAATTCAGAGATGTTTCCGGCCGGATGGTAGAATATTTCCAGGCCTTAAAAACCTGAAACGAGCACAATTGTCTCAAAGATTACTGTAATCACCTGGATTCGGCTAAATGTACGTACAGCATAGCATCAGATTCCACAGGATTGGAAAAAGTCGTTTCCTCATTTTCGTCTCCGCGGATTTTACCTTTAGTAACGGTCTTGCCGGAGCCGGGATTGAACCATTCGAAGCTGTATTCTCCCGGATGGAGTTTAAGCTTGACCGGCTCGCTCGCCGTGGCGAGATAGACCAGATATTGTCTGCCCGGATTAGATAGGCAATAGTCATTCGCCGCCGGTTCACACTTGTTCAAATCCATTCGCTGTGTGAATCTTAGCGCGTATCCCATGCTTCGCCGAATAGGCTCGAAATTGGGATCGAATTTCCTGCCCAAAACTATGCCGTCATACGGGTCCATGAAGATCGGATTCAGACCTCGCGCAAGACTCTTCCATACCCATGCCTGGTTGCCTCCGATTCCCCACAGGTGGTCGGTATCTGTGAGGATTACTTTCTCGCCGTTGTTTGCCGGCGGATTATCTCTATAGCCGCCCTCCGGATTCGGGGATATCCAGTCCGCCGGGCTGTCGAATAAATCCTGGTTCTTTCCGCCGCGGTATTGGAACGTCATTCCGACCGGATGCTGTGCCGGCTTGCCTTTTTCGTACTCGTGAATATAACGTATCATCGCATATTGCCACTGCGTAGATTCAGGATGGTTCTCGTTGGAAATCTCGTAAAGCACGTTATCCAGATCATTGACCGTATCGACGACCTTTCTGATATATGCCTTCTGAATTTCCGTCACGGCGGCAATGACCAGCTCGTGCACTTCGAGGCCTTTGCCGTCCCCGTTCGAATCGCCGTTGATGCCGTTGACGTTATTTTCGGGATGAAACGGATGCAATTTGAAGCCGCCCTCGATATTCTGCATCGCCCAGCCTTCGAAAAGCATAATCGAGACGTATATTCCCCTTTGCCGTGCTGCCTCGATTCTTTTTCGCAGTCGCTCGAAATAGGCCGGGTCGAATTTCATCAGGTCGAATTTCGGCTTGCCGTCCAATGCCTTGCCGTCGCCGCAGCGCAGCCATGGATGAGGCTTGACGTAAAACCGGGTCACATCCTTGCGGGCGTGGGTGCTGTTGGGCGTTGTGTCCCATTGTGTCATCTCCCATGCCCACATGCGCATAAAGTTATGGTCGTACCTGCCCATCCAGTCGAGATACTTCTTATAATCGAACGGCTTGGGCGGGTCTTCCGGCCCCATGTCAACGAGGTTGTACCAGACGTGCGAGCCGACGAGCAGGATTGCTTTACCATCGGCGTCCGAGATGTATCTCGGATTGTCGGGGCAAACTCGCAGCGGCCCTTTTGTAGCTGCATAGGATGCCGTGCTTAGAGCTGCAGCAATAAATATAATGCCGGATATGAGTTGTTTTCTCTGACCTGTCATTTTGAATCTCCATTAATGATTTTGGATATTTTTGCCGTAAAAACCATGTTTAATAATCCTGTAAATAACCTTTGAAATCTGTCATTCTGCGATTAGTATTTTCATAGGTTATTGGCTTCGGATCCAGCCATTCGACAATTCTGTCTTTTATCGAGTAGGCAAAAAAGTGATTTCCGGCGGGATTATAATGCCCGATGAAGTATCGCTTGAAGTAGTCACTCACACTCAAGTTAAAACTCTTGAAATCTTCAACGTGCATGAGATTCATGTCGATGTAGTTAAATCCGTTCTCATTCAGGAAATCCACAATTTCCTGGTCATACCTGCCTGTCTCCTGCAAAAGCCGTTTAGTCACTCTGGATGGATCGAAGATGATGACCATCAGCTTCTTATCATTAGTACGAGTAAATTCCTTTGCTTTTGCCAGGATATATTTTGTGGCTTCGAAAGAATACTTGTCCAGCAGCTTAGCCACCGATGGGCGTAAATTATCGCCGTCAAGGTCAACCGGACATTTCAGATGTTTGCTCAATATCTTTAACTGCTCAATGGAAATATCGCTGATCTGATTGTTCTTATACAGATACATCTGCAGGGCCAAGTCATCTTTGAGGGTCTCGTACATCCAGTCGGGATCGGTCATTTTATACAGGGCCTCCGGCGTGGGCAGCAGATTTTCTTTTTCCTCAAGCTCGCCCGTCTGAAGATTCATCTCTACGTTCGACCAGAAGTTTCCGTGAAACATCCTTCCTAAGCCTTCTGTCCGATTCATCTGCCGGTTCCATCCTGTAATGAGCATATAACGGCATCGCAGCAGGCTTCGGATGTGGTCGTCTCCCCATATATAAAGAATGACATGTTTGGCGCTGAGATCGGTTTTCTCCTCTCTTATCATTCGTCTGTACGCCTGGTAAACTCCAATCCCACCCATCCCAAAATTCCTGACCGGCTCGCCAAGATGACCCGCCAGATATTCCTGCCATGTCTCGCCGTCGCTTACCTGATGGCACTGGGTAAAACTGTTGCCGTACGTGTTGATCCGGCACGGCCGGTTTTTGTACATAAACTGAGTTCTCGCCCCATCGGATTGGCTGGTGGAGATGGTCGAGCTTCCATCCATCCCATCGTGCGGCATGAAATTGCCGAGGATATACCCGATGTCTCGATCGAACTGTGCCCACGACATCTCGTTTAAGAAAACATCGATTTCTTTGCGGGCGGGCACGGTGGTTCTGATATGTTCTTCGAAAGATTTCTGCCCCCCTGCCGCATCTCTGCCAAAAGCAAATGAGCATGTCGAAATAAGCAAGAGTATAATTCTAAAAATAACCTTTGCTTTCATAGTCGCTCCTTTGTTTAACCTGTTGATATTTTTCAATGTCATGTAGTTTAACATTGAACGGCCCCGGCTACAAAGTATAATACGTTATTTGATTAGCTATCAATTATAAAGGAATTACCATGAGATACTTGGCATATTTGCTCTTGCTTGCCGGAATCTGCTTTTGTGGGGTTGGCTGTAAAATGGGGGGATGCTCCTGTCAATTCGGCTACGATCCTGAGGCATGGGACTGCTATCTGGACGACCCGGCGGTCCAGTTGGAGGATGTATGGTCCGTAGAGGACGGCGTGCTTATTTGTCAAGGTGCGCCGTTAGGATATTTGTACACAAAGAGGGACTATCGTGATTTCGTGCTAAAGCTTGACTGGCGATGGCCTCCCGGCAAAAAACCCGGTAATGGCGGCGTGTTAATCCGAATGACCGGCTGGCACAGAATATGGCCAAAAAGCCTCGAAGCACAGATAAATGCGGGCGAAGCCGGCGATTTCTGGGGCCTTGACGGATATAATCTTTCCGGCCCGGCAGAAAGAATGAAAACTGCCGAGCACGAGCAGTTCGGCAAACTGACCAATCTCAAAAAAACCGAAAATCTTGAAAACCCGCCGGGCGAGTGGAACAGTTATGAAATTATCGCTGAAGGCGACACAGTAACGCTTATCATAAACGGCCAGCAGGTCAACCAAGCCACCGAATGCGATCTAAATCCAGGCAGAATATGCCTGACCTCCGAAGGAGATGAGATACACTTTAGAAACGTAGAGATTACCCCCATAAATTGACAGTCTTGAAGAATAATCAATGTCTGTTTTGCTCAACAGACCTTGAAAAATAATAAGCTCGAAAAAGCACCTGCCACTTTCTGTATCACCGGGGAATAGACTTTATTTCCTGGCGATTTCTCGGTAAAATAGCGGGCAAGCATTAGAATGATGAGGAGCTGTTTATGTGCTGTTAAGAAGAAAAGTCTTATTAGCTAATTTTTCAGATAGAGGTTTGCTCTATGCTTGATATATCCAAAAAAAGACACAGATTGAGAATTGTGATTCCTGCCTATCCGGCATTCAATATTTATTCTCGAATTGCCAGGGAAACCACCGCTCTGGGACCCGTGTGCGTGGCCACCGCTGTTAATGAAATAGAACGCTGGGATGTCGAAGTTATCGATGAGAATAACCTCCGCAGATTCGGTCCTAAGGGCGACTCAGGCGGAGCCGACCACGAATTCTTACAACGGCAGAGACCAGCGGATGTTGTTGGATTCTATGGTGGGTTGACCAGCACCATACCGAGACTCTATCAAATAGCCCGCTTTTATAAAAACAAGGGGATTGTGACCATTGCCGGCGGGCAGCATTTTGTGCAGGATAATATTGCCGAGGCATTGAATTCCGGTATCGACTACGTGGTTATCGGCGAGGCAGAGGAAACAATTAAGGAGCTTCTGCAAGTCATAGAAGGCAAACAGGATATAAGTAAGGTCAAAGGCATTGCCTATATGGACGATGGAGAGGTTATTTTTACGCCCCAAAGAGAACCGCTGATCGATTTCGATAAGTTGCCGTTGCCGGATTTTTCCTTGGTTCGCTACGCAAAGATCAAAATCTATCCGGTTGAAAGGATACGAGGCTGCGGCATGGATTGCGAGTTCTGTACCGTAAAGGGCAAACCGAGGTATGCCTGCCCGGAACGACTGCTTGAGAGCATTAGCCTTCTTGTGGAGACAAGGGGTGCTAAACGTTTCTTTATAGTTGATGACCTGTTCGGGCAACAACGAAATGAAACAATCAAGTTCTGCAATATGCTTCGGGATTACCAGAGAAGCATAAACAGAAGACTGATTATAACCGTTCAGATAAGATTGGATAAAGCCAGAGATACGGAGTTACTTTCTGCCATGCGCCAGGCAGGAATTAATGCCGTAGCTATTGGTTTTGAGTCCCCCATAGAAGAAGAATTAGGGGCAATGAACAAACATGTC
>Ga0209536_100013211_pt1 | contig 11921 bp, 7 predicted proteins | sample DeeMarSeWOR28_12_FD_187461 | JGI IMG/M metagenome (GOLD analysis project Ga0209536, IMG submission 187461) | Marine sediment microbial communities from White Oak River estuary, North Carolina - WOR-2-8_12 (SPAdes) (version 2) | ecosystem: Environmental > Aquatic > Marine > Intertidal zone >...
TACCGCTTTGCGCTGGCTTACCGCTTTCCGCCGGCTTACCGCTTTCCGCCGGCTTGGCATCCGGGGCAGGCTTTTCGTCGCGCCGCTGCTCATCGGAGGGCCGTTCCTCGCGCCCCTTGCCGCCCGAGGTCTGGTAGGGGGAGCGCCGCCTCCGGGGCTTCCGGGCCCCGCCGTCCTTCTGGCCCGATTCGCCGTCATCCGCCTTTTTGGTATTCCCACTGCTCTTGGCATCGGCGCCGCTCGCGGCCCTGGTGTCATTGTCGGCCGGCTTGGCGGCCTGGTCCTGCGCGGGTCTGGGTTTTCTTTGCGAAGTTTTCTTGCGCGGTTTTCTTTTTGTCTTCTTCTGCCCTTCGGGCCGCGCGCCGCCATCCGCTGTCCGGGCCTGCTTCTTGCCACCGCGCCTGCGGCCGCCAGGCTTGCCCGTGGAATCCGGCTCACTGCGTTTCTGCGGCTGGCTTGCCTGAACCTGCCCGGCATCCCGCTTGGCGGGCTCGGGAGACGATGGCGCTGCGGCCGCCCTGGTGGGCGTCTCGCCTTCAGCTCCGGCGGAAAACAGCTTGGCGAACAACATCCCGAAGAATCCGGACTTCGCCTTTGGTTTGGGCTCCGCCAGCGGCTCCGGCCGCGTCGGGGCACGCCGGGAGGGCGTGATGCGGCTGACCGCGGCTACCGGGCCGGCGGCGGCCGCGGCTTGCGTCGTTGCGCTGGCGACCAGCTCCGCTTCGGGTTCCGCCACCAGGCCGTAACTGGGTTCGTCGCTGACCTCGGATTTGCGTACCCGGTGAATCTCGAACTTGGGCCGGTCCATGTACTCGTTCGCAAGAACCAGAATCGGAACCACGTGCCTCGCCTCGATGTCCGCCAGGGCCTTCCGCTTTTCGTTGAGGAGAAAATTGGCCACCGTCGTCGGAGCCTGCACGATAACCCGGCCGGTGTACTCCTTCATCGATTCTTCCTCGACCAGGCGCAGGATGGAAAGCGCCAACGACTCAATGCTGCGAATGCGCCCATGGCCGTCGCACCGGGGGCAGGGTTCCTGGCTGGACTCGCCCAACGACGGCCGCAGCCGCTGGCGCGACATCTCCAGCAAACCGAACCGCGAAATGCGCCCGGTCTGCACCCTGGCCTTGTCGATCTGCAGCGCGTGCCGCAGGCGCTCCTCGACGTTTCTCTGGTGCTTGCGATCCATCATGTCGATGAAGTCGATCACGATAAGCCCCCCGAGGTCGCGCAGCCGCAGTTGCCGCGCAATCTCGTCAGCGGCCTCGAGATTGGTCTGGTAGGCGGTATCCTCGATATCCGTGCCCTTGGTGGAGCGCGCCGAGTTGATGTCGATCGACAGAAGCGCCTCGGTGTTGTCGATGACGATCGAACCGCCCGACGGCAGATGCACGGTCCGCGCGAATGCGGACTCGATCTGGCTCTCAATCTGAAATCGGTTGAACAGCGGCACCGGGTCGCTGTAAAGCTTCAGCTTGCGCGCGTTGTGGGGCATCACCTGTTCGATGAACTCGCGGGCGTCCTCGAACACCTTCGCATTGTCGATCAGTATCTCGCCGATATCGTTGCGGAGATGGTCCCGCAGCGCACGGATGAACAGGTTGCTTTCCTGGTATATCAGAAACGGCGCCTTCTGTTCCGACGCCGCCTTCTCAATGGCGTTCCAGAGTTGCAGCAGGTAATCGAGATCCCATTGCAGTTCTTCGGCCTCGCGGCCGACTCCGGCCGTGCGCACGATGATGCCGACATTGTCCGGGGCGATGACGTGCTGCAACTGCTCGCGCAACTCCTGGCGATCGTCCCCGCTGATACGCCGTGAAACGCCGCCCGCCTTTGGATTGGTGGGCATCAAAACCAGATAACGACCGGCCAGGGAGATGTAGGTCGTGAGGGCGGCGCCCTTGTTGCCGCGCTCCTCTTTTTCCACCTGGATGATCAGTTCCTGCCCTTCCTTGACCGCGTCGCGGATGGCCAGCTTGCCTTCCTTGTTCCGGGCGGAGGGGTGGTAACTCTCGGGCGAAATCTCCTTGAAGGGGAGGAAGCCGTGGCGGGTCGAGCCGAAATCTACGAAGCAGGCTTCCAGTGAAGGCTCGATGCGCGTGATCCGAGCCTTGTAAACATTGGCTTTTTTCTGTTCTTGGGAGGGGACTTCGATGTCCAGATCTATCAGCACCTGGCCATCGGCGATGGCCACACGCAACTCCTCTGGCTGAGTCGCGTTGATCAGCATTCTCTTCATTATTTTGTCCTCAGGCGTCCTGACCTGGACACGAACTGCGGGCCGCCACTGGCAGGCTCTTACGCAATTCGGGTTCCCGGCCCGCTCGAGCTTGGCGCGCCAGGACTACCGCATTCTGTTTCGTTGCACGGGCCGACAGCAATTGCCGGCCTGGAGCGGCAGCCGCCTTGGCTGACGCCATAATCTTTTTCTTCCGGATTCCGTCAGCCCTATATGAGAAGGCCATATCGAAAACAGTCGCGTGTTTCGTTACAGGAGAAGTTCTGAACGACGTGTGCGGTTTCGATCGACGGCTGCTCCGGGTCGACCGGAGAGCATTGCGCCGTTGTCTCGGCGCCATTACGCGGAATTCCGTAACGATGTAATATAGCAGCGATTTTTCCATCAATCAATGAGTTGCCGGTCAATGATGCCAAAAAAGAACAACGAAGGTGTGCGGTTGGTGCGCGTCAGCCGGGACCACGAAGGCCAGAGACTGGACAATTTCCTGTCAGCGCAACTCAAGGGCGTGCCGCGTTCGGCCGTCTATCGCATGATCCGGACCGGTCAGGTGCGGATTAACGGCGGCCGCGCGCGCGCGGCCACGCGCCTCAACGAAGGGGACGAGGTCCGCATTCCGCCGGCGCGGATCCGCGGCGAGCAATCGGTGGCCGTGACGGAACAGGTCAGGGAGCAATTGCGGAGCGCCATCGTGTACGAAGACAGCGACCTGCTGGTCGTCGACAAGCCGGCGGGCATGGCGGTGCACGCCGGGAGCGGCTTGCCCTGGGGGTTGATCGACGCGCTGCGCCAGGACCGCCCCGGCGAGTACCTGGAACTGGCTCACCGGCTGGACCGGGAAACCAGCGGCTGCCTGGTGCTGGCGCGCAACGGGGCCGCGCTCGCCCACCTGTCGGCGCAGTTCAGGGACGGGCGCGTGCGCAAGTACTACCTTTGCCTGATGAACGGGCGCATGCCCCAGGCCGTGATCGAGGTGGATGCGCCGCTGGCCAGGCGCCCGGAGGACGCCGGCGGCCATGTGGAGGTCCATGCCGAGGGCAAGCCGTCGCGGACCCGCTTTCGGGAGTTGCGCCAGTTCGACGACTGTACCTACGCCGAAGCGGAACTGCTGACCGGGCGCACCCATCAGATCCGCGCCCACGCGCGCCACCTGGGCTTGGCGCTGGCCGGCGACCGGAAATACGCTGACCGCGAGTCTCTCAAGCGGTGGAAGCAACGAGGCCTGAACCGGATCTTCCTCCATGCGCACCGCCTGGTGCTGGAGTCGCCGAACGGCACGGAGCGGGAGTTCGACGCCATCCTTCCGGACAGCCTGCGAGGCGTCCTGGACGTGTTGGAACGGTAGTCGCCTCGAATCGGGAAAGCCGGGGCGATCTCCTACGTTCGACGGGCCGCCCGGCCTCTGGTGATCAGCGCTACCCTGTGATCTAATTCGCGCAATGTACAAACCCCTCGAAGCCTTCATTGGCCTGCGCTACGTGCGGGCCAAGCGGCGTAATCACTTCGTCTCCTTCATATCGCTGACGTCGATGCTGGGCATAGCACTCGGCGTGACGACACTGATTACGGTGATCTCGGTCATGAATGGCTTCGAAAAAGAACTGCGCGCCCGCATCCTCGGCGCCATCGCGCACGCCACCATTCAGCCGGTCGACGGGGCGCTGATGAATTGGCGCGAAGTCATCGAGCAGGTGCGGGGGCATCCGGAAGTGGACGGGGCGGCGCCCTACATTGAAGAGGGCGCCTGGCTGCAGGGACAGGAATCTTCCGGAGCCCTGGTGCGCGGCATCGACCCGGGCTATGAAATCGGGGTTTCCGAAATCGAAAGCAAGATGCTCTCGGGGCGACTCGAGGACCTCAAGGCGGGCGAGTATGGGATTGTGCTGGGTATCGGCCTCGCATCGCGCCTGCGGGTAGGCCCGGGAGACCGCGTAACCCTGATTGCGCCACGTCTCAAGGCCACGCCGGTGGGCGCCAGCCCCCTGATGCGGCGCTTTACGGTCGTCGGCGCATTCGAGTTCGGCGAGTTCGAAAACGATTCCGCGCTGGCGCTGATCCACATGGAGGACGCGGCACGGTTGTTGCGGATGCCGGAAGGCGCCGCCGGCGGCGTGCGTCTGCACCTCCGGGACATGTACCGGGCCTGGAGCGTGGCGCGGGACATTTCCTCCGAACTGACCCGCAATGGCCTCGGGCAGGCGGAGTCGAGCCAGGGGCCTTCCTACTACATGGTCCGCGACTGGACTCAGGAGCGCGGCAACCTCTTCCAGGCGGTACGCACGGAGAAGACCGTGATGTGGGTCATCCTCTCGCTGATCATCGCGGTCGCGGCCTTCAACATCATCTCCATGCTGGTCATGGTCGTGGCCGACAAGCAGTCGGATATCGCGATCCTGAAAACCATGGGCACCAGACCAGGCGTGGTGATGCGGATCTTCGTCATCCAGGGCAGTGTCATCGGAGTCGTTGGCACCCTGCTGGGCGTGGTCGGCGGAATCCTGCTCGCACAGAACATCGGCGCGGTCGTGCCCTTCCTCGAACGCCTGTTCGGTTTCAGCCTGTTTCCGTCGGACATCTACTACATCACGGAACTGCCCTCGGACCTGCGCAGCTCCGACGTCGTCAAGTTCGCCCTGATGTCACTGACCATGTCCCTCCTTTCAACGATCTACCCGTCCTGGCGCGCGGCCCGCACGCATCCTGCGGAGGCTTTGAGCTATGAGTGAGCGGGCAGGGCAGGCACGGACGGGCGATGGCGGCCGCGGCGAACGGGTGCTCGAAGCGCGCGCAGTGAGCAAGTCTTTCTGGCAAGGGCCCCGCGAAGTGCGCGTCCTCGAAGCGGTCGACCTGACCCTCCATGCGGGCGAATCGCTGGCCATCGTGGGCGCCTCGGGCGCGGGCAAGAGCACGTTGCTGCACATCCTGGGCGGACTCGACGAGCCGGATGGCGGCGAGGTGTTGGTCGACGGCGCGTCGCTGTGGACACTGAGCGGGGCCGCACGCAGCCGGGTGCGCAACCAGTCGCTGGGTTTCGTGTATCAGTTCCACCACCTTCTTGCGGAATTCACGGCGCTGGAGAACGTCGCGATGCCGTTATTGATCCGCGGCGAGAAGTCCGGCGTGGCCAAGCAGCGCGCCGCAGAGATCCTGGGCCGTGTGGGGCTGGCGGAACGGCTGGATCACAAGCCCGGCGAATTGTCGGGCGGCGAGCGGCAACGGGCCGCGGTGGCGCGCGCCCTGGTCGGGAACCCCCGCATCATGCTCGGCGATGAGCCCACCGGAAACCTGGACGAGCGAACGGCCGCCCAGGTATACGGCCTGATGCTCGAACTGAACCGTGAACTGCGCACCAGCCTGCTGCTGGTCACCCACGACCGCTCGCTCGCAGCGCGCATGGACCGCCGCCTCGAACTGCGCCTGGGACAACTGCACGAAACGGGCTAGAGCTCTTCCGGGCGCTCGTGGTCAAGGCGCACACAGGGGGCTGGCTGCTGCCGTTGGGCGCGAGTTGCGGATCCTTGCTCGCCTTGTCGTTCCACACGGTGCCGCCCGGAGGGCTGTTGGCGGTCGCTGCCGCGGCCGGCCTGCTTCTCATGGCGCCGCGGCGGCTCCGCTGGGTGGGGGCGATGATACTGGCGTGCAGTTGGAGCCTGTGGAATTTCCAGCTGCGGCTGGACGATCGGCTTCCGGCCGATCTCACGGGCGCGCCGCTGACTTCCCCGGGAACCATCGTGTCCATTCCCCAGGTGTACGACGAATTTGCCAGCTTCCGTTTTGCGCCGGATTGCTGCTCCACGGGTCCGGGGCTGCCGCGAACCCTGCTGCTGCGCTGGTACCGCGACTGGCCGGACCTGTCCGCCGGGCAACGCTGGGAGCTGGAGATGGTGCTCAAGCCCCCCTGGGGCCGCGTCAACTTCCAGGGCCCGGACAAGGAGCAGTGGCTGTTTGCCGCCGGCATTGGCGGCCAGGGAACCGTGCGCGGGGGCGCCTTGCTTCCGGACGGCGAGCCCGCAGCTCACCTGGTGCTGGAGACCCGCCAGGCGATCTCCCGCGAAATCATCGCCCGGGTCGGGAACGAACGGGCCCGGGGCATCATTCTCGCGCTCGCGCTCGCGGACCGCTCCGGCATCCCGCAAAGCGATCGGAGCGTTTTGATCCTCACCGGCACGGCCCACCTGCTCGCGATATCCGGTCTGCACATTGGCCTTGCGGCCGGCGGCGGGATGCTGCTGGCGCGAGGACTGACGGCGTTGCTCCCGTTCACAATCATTGGCGGCAGGCTCTACCTCGCGGCAGCGGCCGGCGGCCTGCTGACCGCCTCGCTCTATGCCGCGCTGGCGGGCTTCGGCACGCCGACGGTGCGTTCCCTGCTCATGCTGATGGTGGTGCTGACCGCGCTCGTCACCGCGCGGGCCGTACATCCACTGCGCGCCTGGCTGCTGGCGCTCACTGCCGTTCTGTTGCTCGACCCGTTCGCACCGCTTACGGCCGGCTTCTGGTTCTCGTTCCTGGCGGTGGCGGGCCTGCTGCTGGTGTTCGTGCCCCGCACCGGCCAACGGCCGTGGTGGCGATCCCTGCTGATGGGCCAGGCTGCCGTCATGATGTTCCTGCTGCCGGTCAGCGCCGCGTGGTTTCAGGGGTTCAGCCCCGTGGGCTTTATTGCCAACCTGGCGGCCATTCCATGGGTCAGCTTCCTGGTGGTGCCATTCGTCCTTCTGGGAACGGCGGCCCTCGCGATATCGGGCGACCTCGCCGGCGCGCTGTGGTCGGTGGCAGCGGGAACGCTGTTCCCGCTGTGGCGATTCCTCGAATTCATGGCCGGACTCCAGGGCCAGCTCGTGGCGCTGAGAGCACCCTCGCTGACGCAGGCTGCCCTGGCATTGCTCGGATCCGCGCTGTTGCTGCTGCCCCGGGGACTGCCGTGGCGGTGGGCCGGCGCCTTTCTGATCGTGCCCCTGCTGTTGCCCGGCGCTCGGGATTCCGAGGTGGGCGAGATCGAGGTCGAGGTGCTCGACGTTGGACAGGGGACTGCGGTTCTGCTGACCACCGGAGGCCGGACCCTGCTCTACGATTCCGGTCCGGGGGACGGCGCTGAAGGAAACCTGGTGGCCAGCGTCATGGCGCCGGCCCTCCAGCGGAGCGCGGCGGGCGCGCCGGAACGGGTGATCATCAGCCATGGCGACCTGGACCATGCCGGCGGCATGGCCGCGCTGCTGAATTGGTATCCGCACGCCGATTACCGCGCCAATTTGCGGAATACGCCGGATCGCATGGCGGCCTGCAGCACTCCGCTCCGGTGGCGCTGGAGCAGCGTGGATTTCGAGGTGCTGCACCCCAACGCATCGCTGCCGTACCTGGGAAATGACAGTTCCTGCGTCCTGAGCGTCCTGCAGGGGAACCGCGGCATCCTGCTGAGTGGCGACATTTCCGCCACGGTCGAGAAGCGGCTCATCCGGGAAGGTCTTGCGGCACACGAGTTGCTGCTGGTCCCGCACCACGGCAGCAAGACTTCGTCGAGCGATGAATTCGTCGCCGCCGTCCGCCCCCGGATCGCCGTAGCCACGGCCTCCCTGGGCAATCGTTTCGGTTTTCCGCGCGACGAAATCCGCGCGCGTTACCTCGATGCCGGGGTTTCGTTCTGGTCCACCGGAGACTGTGGGGCAGTGCGAATCGTGCTGGGGGCGGACGGCAGCCTGCGAAGCGCCAGCGCCAGGCGCCAGCGCCCGGGCATCTGGCGCTGGCCGGCCGCAGCCAACTGCCCCTAGTTGCCGGCGCCCTTGACCGTCAACGTGGCTTGATAACAGCGCCCCATGTATCATCTGTGCGGTATCATTCGGGCTGTCGGGAATCAGCTTGCAATCAATGGAGTGATGAAGCGTGCTTGAAATTATCTACGCGGGCGGTTGGCTGATGCTCCCCATCATCCTGTGCTCGGTCCTGGCCCTGACGATCATCGCCGAGCGTTTCTGGGCCCTGCGCCGCCGGAACGTGGTTCCGGAAGGCGTCGGCAAACAGGTGGAGGAGTGGGCCGCGCGCCACGAACTGGACCGCCGCCACATCGATCAGCTCAGATCGGGTTCCGCGATGGGCCGCGTCCTCGCCGCCGCGCTGGTGAACCGGCATCGCTCCCGCGAGGTGATCAAGGAAGCGGTGGAGGACACCGGCCGGCACGTGGTGCACGAACTGGAGCGCTTTCTCAACACCCTCGGCACCATTGCGGGGATCTCCCCGCTGCTCGGGCTGCTCGGCACCGTGATCGGCATGATCAAGGTCTTTTCAGCCATCCTCGCCCACGGGGTCGGCAACGCCAACCAACTCGCGGGCGGCATTTCCGAGGCGCTGATCACCACGGCCGCGGGCCTGACCGTTGCGATTCCGAGCTTCTTTTTCTATCGCTACTTCAAGGGCCGCGTAGCAGCCTACGTGGTGTCGATGGAAGAACAGGCGATCAACCTCATCGAGGCCATCGACCGGGGCAACGTCGCACAGTTGAGGTCCGGGGTGCCGGGAGGCTGACAGTTGAAACTGCAGCATTACAGCATGGAGGAGCCGACGGTCGACCTCACGTCGCTGATCGACGTGGTGTTCCTGCTGCTCATCTTTTTCATGGTGAGCACCACCTTCGAGCGCCAGGCCCTCCTGAAGGTGGATTTGCCCGAGGCCAGCGAGGTAGAGGACCGGGCAGAACAGCCGGAAAGCCTGGAACTGGTCATCGACAGTGAGGGCCGCATGTATCTGAACGACCGGCGTTTGGTCGACAGCGAAGACCGCACCCTGCGGGCGGCGATCGAGGAAGCGGTTGGCGGAGAGCGCTCGGTGCCCCTCGTCCTGCGCGCCGACCGGCAGACGCCGCATCATTTTGTCGTGACGGCCATGGACGTTGCCGCCCAACTTGGTTTCACCAATCTTTCCATCGCCACGGATCGCGCAGACGGACCGACCGAATGACCGCGCCCGTGAGCCAGCCTCTGGCTGTTTACCGGCGCCTGTGGAGCTACACCCGGCGCTACCTGTGGATGTTTGCGCTCGGGGTACTGGGCGTCGCGATCGACGCGAGCATGCAGGCGGCGTTCATCAAGTTCATGGAACCGCTGATCGACCGCGTGTTCGTCGGCAAGGACTCGGAATTCGGCCTGTGGCTGGCGGGCGTCATCTTCGTCGTTACGATCACGCGCATGCTCGGCAACTTCGCGGGCGTCTACAGCATGGAGTGGGTAGGGCGGAAGGTCATCGCGGATCTCCGCCAGGACCTGTTCGACCGCTACGTCGCGCTGCCGGCCACCTTCTTCGACCGTTACAGTTCGGGGCAACTGATTTCCAAGCTCGCCTATAACAGCGAGCAGGTGGCGAGCGCGGCGACCACGTCAGTGATTTCGGCCTTTCGCGACGTCCTGTTGGTGTTCTTCCTGCTCGGCGTCATGCTGACCACGAACGTTCAGCTCACGCTGGTCATGCTGCTGCTGGTGCCGATGATCGGCCTGCTGGTCACCGTCATCAGCCGGCGGTTCCGCAGGATCAGCCACCGGATCCAGGACATGATGGGCAACGTGTCGCACGTCACCGAAGAGGCCGTCGTCGGGCAACAGGTGGTCAAGGTGTTCCGCGGCCAGGAGGCGGAGAAAGCCCGCTTCCGGGCCGTCAACGACAAGACCCGCCGCCTGCACCTGCGGATGACGGCCACGCACCTGGCCAGTTCATCCCTGGTGCAGGTCGCCGCGGGCCTGGCCATGGTGCTTCTGATGTACATCGCGACCCGGCCTTCGATGCTGAACGCGATTTCCGCCGGCACCTTCACGGCGATCTTCACCGCGATGGTGGCGACCATTCCGCCGCTCAAGCGCCTGACCGGCGTGCAGTCCCAGGTCCAGAAAGGCATCGCGGCGGCCGACAGCATTTTCCAGGTGCTCGACACGGACGCGGAGAAGGACACGGGGGCCATCGCGGTGGACCGGGTGGAAGGCGCCATCGAGTTCCGCAACGTCAGTTTCCGCTACCAGGTGGACGGCCGCCCCGTCCTCACGGACGTGAGTTTCACCGTGCCCGCAGGCAGCGTCACCGCGCTGGTGGGCCCATCGGGCAGCGGCAAGACCACCCTGGCCGGTCTGCTGCCCCGCTTTTACACGGACTATCGGGGACACATCCTGCTGGACGGGCGGGAACTGGCCGATTATGAATTGGACAACCTGCGCAGCCACATCGCGCTGGTCAGCCAGAATGTCGTGTTGTTCAATGACACGGTCGCGGGCAACATCGCTTACGGCGCGCTGGCCGGAGCGCCCCGCGAGGCCATCGTCAAGGCGGCCGGCGACGCCCATGCGCTGGAGTTCATCGAGCAACTGCCCGAAGGCCTGGACACCCTGGTGGGGGAAAACGGGACCCTGCTGTCCGGCGGTCAGCGGCAACGCCTGGCCATTGCGCGGGCCCTGCTCAAGGACGCGCCCGTGCTGATCCTGGACGAGGCGACTTCGGCGCTCGACAGTGAATCCGAGCGGGTCATTCAGGAAGCGCTCGCGGAAGTCATGAAGCACCGGACCACCCTGGTCATCGCCCACCGCCTGTCCACCATCGAGAACGCGGACCAGGTCATCGTGCTGGAACGGGGCAGGGTGGTCGAGGCCGGCACCCACGAGGAACTGCTGGCGCGCCAGGGCAGCTACGCCAGGCTCTACCAGACGCAATTCGGCCACGAGCAGGAGGCCGGTTCGTCAGATCAGGTCGCGGGCTGAGCGGGGCCATGGCGGGGATGCGTGGGATCAGCGAGCGCAAAATGAACGAGATCTGGTACGGCGACCGGCCGCCGCCCCTGTGGCTGCGCGGACTGGAGCCCGCCTATCGCATCGGCAACGGCGTCGACCGGTGGTGGAAGTCGCGGCGGCGTCCGGCGGATCTCGAAGCCGCCTGCATCATCGTGGTGGGCAACATCACCGTCGGCGGCAGCGGCAAGTCGCCCCTGGTCATCCGGCTGTGCCGTATTCTGAGCGAAGCGGGGCTGCGGCCCGGCGTGATCAGCCGGGGTTACGGCCGCACCGGAACGGGCCTGCGGCTGGTCAGCACGGCCTCCGACGCCAGCCTGGTCGGCGACGAACCACTGATGATCGCGCAGGAGGCCGGGGTGCCCGTCATCGTGTCGCCCGACCGCTGCGCCGCCGCCCGCGCGCTGATCCGCAAGGGCGTCAAGGTCATCGTCTCGGACGATGGCCTGCAGCATTATCGCCTGCCGCGGACGATCGAAATCTGCGTGATCGACGGCCAGAGAGGGCTGGGCAATGCGCACCTGTTGCCGGCAGGGCCCTTGCGCGAAGAGGCCGCGCGCCTCACCTCCGTGGATGCGGTCGTGATCAACGGCGCAGCGGGGGAAGGATTCGGGATGCCCGGCGCCATCCACATGGGGTTGCGGCCGGGCCAACCCACCCGCCTGAACGGGAGTGAAAGGCTCGACTTGGAAACCTGGGCGGAGCGCGCGGCGGGCAGGGAGATCGTGGCCTGCGCCGGCATCGGGCACCCAGAGCGCTTTTTCCGCACCCTGCAGTCTCTCGGGGTACCGCATCGACGCTGTGTCTTTCCGGACCATCACGAATATACTGATAGAGAGCTTGATGCAATTGTGAATTCAGCATTGAGTCAATCGACTGATTTTATTTTTACGACAGAAAAAGATTATGCTCGGCTTGCGCACAGGATC
>Ga0209536_100013212_pt1 | contig 11921 bp, 11 predicted proteins | sample DeeMarSeWOR28_12_FD_187461 | JGI IMG/M metagenome (GOLD analysis project Ga0209536, IMG submission 187461) | Marine sediment microbial communities from White Oak River estuary, North Carolina - WOR-2-8_12 (SPAdes) (version 2) | ecosystem: Environmental > Aquatic > Marine > Intertidal zone >...
CTCTACCTCAATGTAGCCCGCCTCCTCCAGCTTGCTCATATGCGAGGATAGGTTGCCCCATGTCAGACCTGTCTGCCGCATCAAGAAGATAAAATCTGCGCTCTCCACCACGTAGAGCAGGGCCAGGAGCATCAGCCGGGCTGGCTCGTGGATGAGGCGGTCAATGTTCGCCAGGGGGGCTAGCGTCTGGGCGTCAGTCTCAGTGGTTGCCATACAGGGCCGTCTCTGCAGGTGGAGTCTCCTCGGCCGGCAAGGGGTAGTCACGCAGGAAGCGAACCAACACCACCAGTCCCACGATCAGGATGATCCCCGCTGGAACTGCAAGAGCGATGAAGCCCAGCTTGATTCCTGCAAACTCGTCCAGCCAGATCAGGAGCGGCACCGCCAGCGCATACAACACGCCTATCAGGTACAAGCGGTCATAGTCCAGGAAATAGGCGCCCAGGCTGAAAAGGACCAGCATATTCAGCGCCCAGGCCGCGGGGACGACAAGATGCAACGGAAGCCCGTCGGACAAATTGCCCTTGAGGCCCAGTGAGGTGACTATGGAAACCAGCGCACCTACCAAGACCGAGATGGCAAGTAGCACGGCGGCCTTTCTTCTTCTGGTTTTTCCCCTGGGCCCGAATTTGACACGACCCATGCGCGGCAGGGTGATGAACCGCTTGCCGGCCCACAAGACCAGCATAGACAGGGCCATCAGCCCGATGTAGATGACCATCTGCTGAGCTTCCGGCAACTTGGTTTTCGAAAGCAATCCGTAGATTGCCAGGGCCATAAGCAGCAGGCCCAGGTAGATGTCCCAAAGGCCATCCTGGAAAACAGATCGCCAGGCCTTGCGCTCGAGTTCTTTCAGGTTGATGTCCCGCGACATAGTCATACCCCTCAGCAATCAGGTTACTCTGCAAAATGGTGTACTTTGCAGTACAAAGTTATTTGTGCTCATTCTATCACAAGGTCAGAGTTTAGTCAAGACCTTTTTTGGCAGATTCGGGACCGTGCTTATGCTAGGTTCTTGAGGCGAGGTGTTCAGCACATGCTCACGGGGAGACGTCTCGATTTGTCAGGCTCGTGGTTCCTCTATAAGAACCTTTGTTCGAGTTCGCGGATTTCTTCATCTCCAATTGGCACCAGCTCGCCAATGGATGACGTATCGATGAGCGACTTGGCGCTGTATTCGGCAACTTCCAGACGGTCAAATGCCTGCAAGACCGTGCTTCCTGTCGTTAGGACACAGTCATTTTGGATGAGCAGGACTGGCGTTCTTGGTGATAGGGCCTCTGCGATCCGCTCTGGTTCATGATACTGTGCACCGAATGGGACCGTCGGCATGTCTCGCAACAGAATGTAGCTCTCTGGGATTGTTTTGGTATCGTACTTTCGCGAGGCGATGGCATAAGCGGTGATGTTTGGGGATTGTGCCGTCATCACGCAGCCAATCTCGGGGTGCTGCCTGTAGATGGCTGCGTGCAGGCATACCGAGCGGCTGGGGAGCTTGCCCCACTCCCGTTTGCCATCCTGGATTAGTACAATATCCTCAATTTCCAAACTCCGTCGGTCAAGGCCTGTTGGTGTGATGAGGAAGCTGTTGTCATCAATGCGTGCAGACACTACGCCCTCAGTGCTAATCATTAAGTAGCGGTCATAGGCGCGATGCACGATTTCCACGATTTGCTGGCGCACCTCCCGTTCGCGACTGGAGTGGCGTTCTGGCCCAAACTCTGGTAGCAGATTGTCGCCATGATCCATATATGCCACCTCCTGGTCGGTCAACTTGCTGACCTGGCCCAGACCTTGTGCTTTGAGCAGGGTCCGGGCACAGAAGTCCAACGTTTCCAAGCGTTGGAACGCCGTCAGCAAATCTGTGCCCCCAGTCGCGATGCCGTGGTTTTCGAGCAGCACCACGTTGTGGCCCTCGGCGAAGGTGGCGGCGATGTTTCTACCCAGCTGCTCGCTGCTTGGCAACGCATAAGGCGCGTAACCCACCGGGCCGCACACGCGATTCGCCTGGGGGATGATGTTGGTATCGGGTATCTGGCGGGCGATACTGAAGGAAACCAGGGCTGGGGCGTGGGCGTGCACGATTGCCCGCAGATCGGGGCGCTGTCCGTAAATGGCACGATGGAAAGGATACTCAGAGGAGGGCATATGGGGGCCCTCTCGGGTGCCATCACCCCTCACGCAAATCATATCCCTGGGGGTTAACTCGCCTTTGTCAACGCCAGTAGGTGTGATCCAGATATCACCGTTGTCCTCTTTGATAGATAGGTTGCCGCCCGAGAGAGTGGTCATACCGTTGTGGTAGACCCGGTTCATAATGCTGACCAGTTGGTCACGCGGATGTAACAAGTGAAATCTCATGGTTGCCTCCCGGTGTCTCTTTCGATCGATGATAGTCTGTCAGTCTAACCTTTTAGGCCGGTAGTTAGAATTAGGAAGGCTCCCGCCAGAGCGGGTCTAGCAACAGTATCAACAGCACGACCACCGCCAAGCTGATAATGCCGTACAGGCCGGCCCCGAAAGAAAAAACGGGGTCGGCCGGCTTATAAACCAGCACGATCAGAAAGGACAGCACTTGGTTGTTGAGCGCGTGCAGGTAAGCGGCCAACAAGATGCTGCCTGACTTCAGCACCGCGTAGCCCAATGCGAAGGCCAGTCCGATCGTATAGCCGGTCATCAGGAAGATGCCGGCGATGGGATATCCGGGATAGTTGTGTCCCATGACGATCACTGGCGCGTGCCACACGCCCCAAATGAGGCCCACCAGCAGTACCCCTTTCACCTTGCCCAGCCGGGCCAGTTCGCCCTGCAGATAACCCCGCCAGCCGTATTCTTCGCCGAAGCCGAGCAGCAGCGCGATGAAGGGTGCCAGCAGCACGGCCTGGATGCCCGTTACCAGCAGGAAGGTGTTGGGTGTCATAGTCTGGACCTGGGCTGAGGGCAGCTGGGCCATGAATCCGGCGACGTCCACCGGCTCGCCCAACCGAAACAGGTAGTTTAAGGCGGTTTGGGCTGCGTAGAACAGGACGAACCCTATCCCGAAAAGCAGCCAATAGACCACCCTACCCCCAGCCAGACCAGCTCGGGCATATGCCTCCCGGCCACTGGCCAGCCGCAGCGCGATCAGCAGCACCAAGCCCAAGATGGTCAGCCCCTGGGCGATTCCACCGGCGATCATCTGCGTGCCCAAGGCTCTTGCCGTGAGCATCACGCCGCCGATGATCGCGTAGATCAGCGTATAGGCCAGATAATAGTAGAAAAACCAACGTGGGCGCTCCTTGTTGCTGCGTATTTGATACAGCGTGCTGTCCCTGAACACAAACAAACCCAGGACAACTGCGCAGAAGGCGGGCAGCAGCATCTGTAATTGGAGCAGCACGCCAGTAGCTGCATTTTGCCCATAACCAACGGTCAGCCACAGCACCAGGTCGAGCAGCCAGGTCAGGCCAAAGGTCAGGATCAAGAACAATCCGACCTGTTTCCAGTTGATTTCCCTTCTCTCCGAGACCGGTGACTCAACCATCACTCCCTCCTCCAAAGATGTGCAGGGTTAGGCTCTTGAAGATCGCTGATTACAGTACCATATGTCGCAGACCTTACTCATAGCCAAACTGACAACATAAGCATAAGAGCAGTCAATTGTAACAAATAGATGGGTAGCCCATTGACCAGGTAGTCTCGCATGGTGTATCCGCCTGCCTCGCGCACCATAAGATTGTCCGCATTGGTCAGCGGCGTGAGGTAGGAAGCAGTCGCGGCCACTGCGATCGCAATGGCAAAGGGCTGAGGGGGGAGGCCCTGGGTGGTCGCCAAGCTGAGGGCAATTGGCGTCATTAAGGCCGCCGATACTGAATTCGAAGCGATCTGAGAGATCAAGGCGGTAAATAGGCACAGGAGCAACAGAGCACCCAGCGAACCGACGTCCTGGCTCACGCCTGCCAGGCTTCCTGCGATCAATTCAGCCACTCCCGTCTTCTCCAGGGCTACGGCCAGGGGCAACATCCCGCCGATCAGAACGATGACTCGACCGTCGATACTCTGATACGCCCGCTCGGCGCTTATGCAGCCGGTCAGGATCAGCGCCACAGCCGCCGCCAGACTGGCCGTGGCCAGGGGAAGCAGCCCCGATACAACGCAGATTATCATCACGCCTAAGATGCCAAGAGTCAGCCTGGCCTTGCTGGTGATCAGATCTCCTGGTTGAGGTCCCAACTGAGTGACCGGGATCAGGCTCAGATCCCGACCTATCTTGCGCAGGTAATCGATGGGCCCCTGGGCCAGCAGAGTATCACCGACGGCCAGCCGCAAATCGGGCAGATCCTCTCGAATGGCCCTGCCTTGCCGGTGTACGGCCAGGATGTTCAGACCATAGCGCTCGCGAAAGCGGCATTGTGTCAGTGTCTTGCCCGCCAATTGTGAACGAAACGGAACTATCAACTCGGCCAGCCGAAGAGTGTCGTCTTCAAGCTGGTTGAACTCTTCCAGGGTCACAGCCCCTTTCGGCTCAAGGTGATGCATGCTGGCTGCCTGAAGCATGCCGCCCACGGAGCCTTCGACGATCAAGATGTCATCTTGCTCCAGAACGTAGTCGGGCCGGGCCGGATTCAATCTGGCGCTCGTGGGCTTGACAGCCATAACGTTCAAGTGAAAGGTAGGGCCCAGCTCGCACTGATCGAGGCGTCGCGCGATTAGGTCAGACCCAGAGCGAACTCGCAGGCGGTGGAGCTGATGTCCCAGCCGATAGTCACGCTCTACTTCCTCCAGAGATGGAAGCTGCGGCTCGGGGGGCATATCTTGGCGCAAGAGTCTGCGGCCTATCAATAGATACCATGCGATGGCCAGCGCCAGCGAAATCAGACCGATAGGGGTCAGACTGAAGAAACCCAGCGGCCCATAACCGCTCACCACGAGGAGGTCACTGACGACTAGATGCGAGATAGCCCCGATCAGGGTCAGCAGGTTACCCATAGTCGCACCAGAGACCAGTGGCAGCAGCAAGAGAGAGGGAGCCAGGCGGGCGCGCCGGGCGATACGCAGCACGGCTGGCATCAGAACCGCGATGATCAGCATACTGGTCACCACTGAACTCAGTAGTGCGGCAGTTAACATAATCAAGAGAGTCAGAACCACCGCATTCTGCGTCCCAACGCGCAGAAGCTGGTTGGCGAGGAGAGTGGCCACCCCTGTTTCATACAGCGCTGCGCCCAGAACGAAGATGCAGGGAATGATAAATATCACCGGCTGGGCAAAAGCACTGAAGGCTTCGGCCGGGGTCAGGATGCCGGTCAAGATCACGGCCAGCGTCACGGATAAGGCCGTCAGATCCGAGCGCAGACGCTGGCTGGCCATGACGGCCAGCGTGGCGATTAAGATGACCAATGTGATGGCTGCTTGAACAGTCATGCCAAGAAACGATTGTACAGTTCAGGTTCGTTAGCTGTCAAATCCGTATGGGAGTAGGTTACCCACCTGCGTTGCCGCGAGGGGCGAAGCGTGATAAGATGGTAGCTACGAGATCCCAGAATCGGCCTTTTCAGCGCCGCCAAGCGCATCGAGATTGCCGGCATCCCCATCCCAAGCACGGCTCAAAGGCCCACCACGGGTGAGAAATACTTGTCCTTCCGAGCTTTGCCACGATGCTTTGGCGTCACTCGTTGTGCAGGAAACATGTCATCCTGAGGCTGAAAGCCGAAGGATCTCGCCCACCTTTGCAGGACGAGATGCTTCGCCTGCGGCTCACCTGTGCCGCACCACAGGTGCACCGTCCCGGCACGGGGCAGGCAGCATGACATGTTACCGGTTGTTTCTAAGTACTACAACGAGACTTCCGCACAGATGTTCGGATCTAAGCTGTTTTGGTCTCCAATTTCAATGGTCGGTTCCGGATTTTGTCGCGTTCAATGCTGCTAGAGGCACTGAACCGTGTCGAAAAACAGCACATTCGTTCCAAAGTCTCGTAGTAGTATTAGTAGTAGATGAGGAAGTCGAATACGAGGTGAACTGTGACGATACCTGTCTATGTCGGGGAAGTCCCTTTCCTGACCACCAAGCAGATGATCGAGGTGGATCGGGCTATGATGGAGGATTTCAGGATTGAACTGGTCCAGATGATGGAGAATGCTGGCCGCAACCTGGCCCATCTCGCGCGGGAACGTTTCTTGGACGGCGACCCGCGCGGCAAGCATGTCGTGATCCTGGCCGGGACCGGTGGCAACGGCGGTGGAGCGCTGGTGTGCGCCCGCCGCCTGCACAACTACGGCGCTCAGGTTCAGGTCTTTGTGACCAAACCCGACGCGGAGTTCACCCCTGTTCCGGCGCATCAACTGGACATTCTGCACCGCATGCGTGTCCCCGTGGCTCAGGCTGCGGGTGTTGTTCAGGCGCCAAATCCCAGTCTGATCATTGATGGAGTGATTGGCTACAGTCTGAAAGGCGCTCCTCGCGGCGCGGCCGGCGAGCTGATCCGTTGGGCCAACGCCCAGGAAGCACCTATTCTCGCCTTGGACGCTCCCTCGGGTGTGGATACCACCACCGGAACTGTCTTCGACCCGGCCATCCAGGCGGCTGCTACTATGACCTTGGCCCTACCCAAGGCAGGGCTGAGAGCGCCAGGTGTTGAGGAGCGCGTAGGCGAGCTGTACCTGGCTGACATCAGCGTGCCTCCCTCCCTCTATGCCGAGCCGGCCTTGGGCCTAGAGGTTGGCTACCTCTTCTCCGCGAGCGACATAATCCGGCTACGCTAGTAATAAACAGAGTTCGGAGTTATGCTAGGGAAGATCACGCTTCGACACTTGCACCGCACTGCCCTGTCCTCCTGGCGGCCCGTCCTGGCCGACGGGCCAGGGAGGCAGGACGGGCAAGTGCAGGTGTACGGCCATGCCCTACTCGGGATGATTACCCTCTCGGAAACTCCGAACTCAGGTTCAGATGGCGCCCACTCAGAGACTATGAAGGATGAGCCAGGCATGCCCGCTTTGGTTTCCGTGTCGGAAATACCGCGTCTCCGCGAAGCTTCTCGGGCAGTCGCCGGAACGACCTGACTGTCTGGCTCGATCCCTCATAAATTCTGTGTGTTTTACGCCTGCGAGGATTCCTCTCTATACTCCTCCTCGGCCTCAAAGTCCCACGGGCCGTGACACCAGGCGCCCCTCGACATCCAGGGACCGAAAGGGAATGGTCCCCAGGAGCCAGCGCTCCGGTGGGGCCATCGCCTTTGTTTGCCAGCGCCTGCCATGAAGGCTCTGATCTTCTCCTTGTCGCCTTTGATCTCGATCCGAAAGCCATCGTCGGTCTCAATCACGCGCAACTCATTAACGATCTTTTCCATAGTTTCACCTCCTGTTCCTTGTATGTTTGATGATACACCTTTTCTTCCCATCCTCAATGGGGTATTCCTCGATTCTATCGAGGTTACGGGCCACGAGTAAGGCCAGTCTCAATATAAATTAACCCTGTGAAGGAATTATGAACAAGTGGAGGAGATGTTGAGAAGAAAGGGAATTCCCCCACCACTCATGGACATCTACATACGTGTCGGTGTATAATGAGCGCGAAGGTGACCGATGAGCACCATTTTCTGCAACTCGCAGCTCATAAAAGGGGAGGTGAGAGCGTGCGACAACTTTTGACCAGCCTGATGCTGTTGGCGGCTCTGCTTACTGCTTGTACCGGTATGCCGACGCCCCAGCCAGGAGCAACCGCAGGGGCGACCAGCGTATCCACCCGGCCAGTCGAGCCTACCCAGTTACCTGCTCCTACTCATACCCCAGCTTTGACGTCTGCGGATCCGTCTACCGACACACCTTCCCCCACTGAGGCTCAGGCCACACCCCAGGCGTTAGGATCGCCCACAGCGGAGCTAACCACGCAGACGCCCGTGGAGACGACTCTGCCTACCCAGGAACTCAGCCCGACGCCGGCTGAGGAGCCCACCCAACCGCCGGAAGCGACCCCGGCACCCACGCCGCTGCCATCGCCACCGCCCGCCGGTTCGGCTCAAGCCTCCTTTGCCTATGGCATTCAGGTCGATCCTAGCGGGGACCCAGATGAGATTATCGGTCACCTGAAAACACTAGGCATCGAGTGGGTCAAATTCCAGGTTTCGTGGAAGGAGATGGAGCCTCAGGAGAATATCCGCAACTGGGGCGAGTGGGACCGTTTGATCTTGGCCTACCACAACGCCGGCTACAAGATTTTGCTCAGCATCGTCAAGGCGCCCGATTGGGCGCGTCCGGCCAACACCGATTTGAGTCAGGATGGCCCACCGGCCGATCCCCAAACCTACGCGCGCTTCGTCGGTGAACTGGCCAAGCGCTACAAGGGCGGCGTGCAGGCCATCGAAGTCTGGAATGAGCAAAACCTGGCCCGCGAGGGAGGCGGTGCCCCTATGCCGCCAGCCGACTACGTCGCTTTGTTGTCGGCGGCTTACCAGGCCATCAAAACCGCTGATCCCTCGATTGTAGTGGTCAGCGGTGGGCCAACGCCGGCCGGCGACGTGCCCGGTGCCGCGATCGACGACATCACCTATCTGAACGCCATGTATGCCGCCGGCCTGAAAGGCGCATCCGATGCCATCGGCGCCCACCCCAGTGGCTACAATTGCCCGGCTGCCGCCGACTGGCGTACCGTGACCGATCCCAGCGCCGTCTTCCGAGGGCCTTTTGATAATCGCCATCATAGCTGGTGCTTCCGGGGAACCATGGAGGGCTATCGGGATGTTATGGTCGCCAACGGTGATGCGGACAAAAGCATCTGGCCCACCGAGTTTGGATGGGCGGTGTCGTCGACTCCCCAAACCGGCTACGAGTATGCCCCTGACAACACGCGGGAAGAGCAGGCTGGGTGGATCGTGGAGGCTTTTGGGCAGGCCCAGGCCTGGGGATGGGTGGGGCCGACCTTCTTGTGGAACCTCAACTACGATATCACCCGCCCGGACTCCGAACAGGCGGCTTTCAGCATCCTCACCGCTCAAGGTCCCACGCCAGCCTATCGCGCTTTGGCTAACGTGCCGAAGTAACGATGTAGGCGGCGAATTGACCAGGTGGCTAAGGGTCGCTCAAAGGATAACCTCCTGCTTTTCGGGGGAACTTGCGATGGAGAGCAACGTGGGAAGATATTTCGTAGTGGCCTCTAGATAACCTGCTGATACCAGCCCAGATCGGAGGATCGACTTGGAGAGGCTCATCGGGCAAACTCTGGGACAATACCAGATCGTCGCGCAAGTCGGCAGAGGTGGCATGGCCGCTGTCTACAAAGCCCACCAGCCCGGCCTGAACCGGTTCGTGGCGGTGAAGGTCCTGCCGCCCATCCATGCCCAGCAACCCGGCTTCAGCCAGCGCTTCCGGCGCGAGGCCGAGGCTATTGCTCGCTTGAACCACCCCAATATTCTGCCCGTCTATGACTTTGGTCAGGAAGGTGATTACAGCTTCATCGTAATGCGCTATGTCGAAGATGCGCGCACACTCAAACAGGTAATGAAAACGCAGCTCAGTCTGCAGGGGGTAACCGACCTGATCGAACAAATCGCCGCCGCACTGGACTACGCCCATGGCCAGGGGGTCATTCACCGGGACGTCAAGCCAGGCAATGTGCTGGTGGATGGTGACTGGGCCTTGCTGAGCGACTTTGGCCTGGCCAAGATGACTGAGGACTCGGTCAGGCTGACTGGCACCGGGGTGGGGATTGGTACGCCAGCCTATATGTCACCCGAGCAGGGTCAGGGCCAGCTGGTGGATCATCGCACGGACATCTATGCCTTGGGCATCATCCTGTTTGAGATGATAACCGGGCACATCCCACACGATGCTGAGACGCCGGTGGCCATCATTTTCAAACGGGCTACGGAGCCGTTGCTGCTGCCGCGCACCCTTAACCCGGACATTCCTGAAGCGGTGGAACGGGTGATCCTCAAGGCTTTGGCCCGTGACCCGGACGACCGCTTTGCCACCGCCGGAGCACTGGCCAGGGCACTCAGGGAGGCGGTGGTGGCTGCTGGTATCGAGGCACCTGAGAAGCTGTTCCCCCCTGGGAAAGAATCCCCTGCGGGGACACGGGTAGCGACGGTAGCCCTGCCAACTTCGTCGCTTAAGCCCGGACCCCCTCCCCAATCAGAGGCCCCGGCTCTCAAGCCGGCCCGGTCGCCCACCCCCTGGGTTTGGATGGTTGCCATCGCAGGCCTGGCCATTGTCGTGGCCGTGCTGTTCATCGCCCTGCAGAGCGGAGCTGGTCCAGCACTAACGCTGTTCCCTGCCCCGACCGCTACCCTGCCGCCCAACGAATGGGGGTTTCCCGAGCACTTGTGGGTGATCTGGAACGACATGGAAGGCGAGGGGGATTTGGGCGATCCTGGCCCCATCCATTATCGCAGCAACTACTCGCGACAGCCCTTTGAAGGTGGTTTCATGCTGTGGTGGGATAATCCGGATGGCGCCGATCACATCTGGGTTCTCGGAACCGGCGGTGCTAATTGGTCACGTTACGATAATACGTGGACGCCAGATGAACCCATCTTCCCGCCTGATTGCCCGGACGCCGGGGATCCGTATGGGCCAATGATGGGCTTCGGTAAGACCTGGTGCAATTACCCGTCGGTAAGGGATGGCATAGGCGCGGCTTTGGACAAGGAATCCGCCTCCAATGATGCCATAGTACAGTTCTTCACCAAGGGAGTGAGATTCTACTTTCCGGCCCACGAGGAGATATGGGTCTTGTACTTCGATGGTACTTGGCAAATATTCAACTGAGCCGTCCAGGTTGGGTTGAACTTACTGAACCACAGGGGCCCGCGTGACAAACTGGCCTTGTGAAATGAAGAAAAGGTAATCAACGCCTTATGCCAGATCAGAAAGCCACCGCCATCGCTCATCCTAACATCGCCTTTATCAAATACTGGGGCAACCGCGACGATGAGTTGCGCCTGCCGGCCAACCCTTCCCTGTCCATGAACCTGGGCGACCTGCATACCACGACCACCGTTGTCTTTGACGAGTCTCTGGAGGGGGATGAGGTAACCATCGACGGCCAGCCGGCCCCGGAGGCGGCCCGGGCACGCGCCTCGGCGCACCTGGACCTGGTGCGCCACAGGGCGGGAGTTCGGACTTCCGCCCGCGTCGTTTCGCGCAACAACTTCCCGACCGGGGCGGGGATTGCTTCATCGGCCTCGGGCTTTGCCGCGCTGACGGTCGCCGCCTGCGCCGCCGCCGGGCTGAAACTCGCCGAGCCGGGGCTCTCGGCGCTGGCCCGGCGCGGTTCGGGATCGGCCAGCCGCTCCGTGCCGGGCGGCTACACCGAATGGCTCATGGGCCTGGGGAACGCCAGTTCCTTTGCCCGAAGCGTGGCGCCCACCGACCACTGGGACCTGCGGGATGTGGTCGTCGTCGTCAGTCGCGAGCACAAGGCGGTTGGCTCCAGCCGTGGGCACGGGCTGGCTGTCAGCAGCCCGCTGCACACAGCGCGGCTGGGTGCCGTTCCTGCCATGCTGGAGGCCTGCAAGCGGGCGCTGCTGGCCCGTGATCTGCGGGCCATGGGGCCCCTCATCGAGCAGGACGCAGTCGTGATGCACGCGGTGATGATGACCTCGCGTCCTGCCCTCTACTATTGGACGCCGGCCACCATGGCCGTCATCCAGGCCATCCAGGGTTGGCGGGCGGAGGGCCTGCCCGTCTACTTCACCATCGACGCCGGGCCCAACGTGCACCTCATCTGCGAAGCGGCCCACGCTCCCACGGTGGAACGACAGGCCCGCGCGCTGCCAGGTGTGCTGGAAATCCTGGTCAGCGGTCCCGGCGGCCCGGCCCGCTTGGTAGACACGCATCTATTTTAGGGGTTGGAAGGCTGCCGCCTTGACGGGCTCGGGATGCAGCGCTGGGGGGCTGGGTTTGTGACGTTTGGCACTCGGCGAAGTTTGGGGTATACTGGTTCAC
>Ga0209536_100013213_pt1 | contig 11920 bp, 6 predicted proteins | sample DeeMarSeWOR28_12_FD_187461 | JGI IMG/M metagenome (GOLD analysis project Ga0209536, IMG submission 187461) | Marine sediment microbial communities from White Oak River estuary, North Carolina - WOR-2-8_12 (SPAdes) (version 2) | ecosystem: Environmental > Aquatic > Marine > Intertidal zone >...
CTTAGCAGACCTCTTCCCTGATCCTCAAAGACTCTCAACAAAATTGCGTGAAAATGAAAAGACAGAACTCGTCAAGATGGATGTCAATGACCATGAATCCATGGTTAAAGCATTCAAGGAAGTCAATGTTGTTATTAACACAGCAGGCCCTTTTTATAAAACAGCGGTACCAGTGGCAAAAGCTGCTGTGGAGGCCAAGGTGAATTATATCGATATTTGTGATGATTACGAGGGCACTGAAATCCTTTTTAACTCCGAAATAGACAACCTGGCCAGGGAGGCCGGTATTACTGTCCTCACCGGCATGGGATCAGATCCCGGTACCAACAATGTATTGGTGAAATGGTATGCAGACCGCCTGGATGAGGTTGACGACATTTATCTTTACTGGGTGGTCAGTATTGCCGAACTTGCAGGCGCTGCCTGGGATCATAGTCTGCATATGACCCTTGGCAAGATCCCGCAATATATTAATGGGGAACTGGTTTATGTGGAAGGTGGCACCGAGGTCGTGGCCGAACAATTCCTCGATCCCCTTGGTACCTGTCATGTCCGTTACGTCGGACACCCCCAACCTTTGACCCTCCCGAAGTACATCAAAGGGGTTAAAAACGTCATCATTAAGGGCGCCCTCATCCCTTTATGGGTTGATGAGATGATTAAAGAACAGAAAGATACCGGTTTTTTGGGAACTGAGCCTGTTGATATAAAGGGTGTTCAGGTGACACCTTATGATCTTGCACTTAAGCTCTGGGAAACGATTCCCGAAGGCAGAGACAATGGCCCGCAGTCATCCGGTCTAAAGGTAATCGTCAACGGTAAAAGAAATGGAAATCAAGTCACATATACGGCTGACATGGTCGGAAGAATGGCTCCTGGAACAGGTCTTCCTGCATCAATCGCATCTTTAATGATGGACGCAGGTGATGTGACCGTAACCGGTGTTGTTGCTCCCGAGGGCTGTATTGACCCGCACAAATTTCTAAGTGCATTTATCAAGAGAGGGGCAAGGATTCACCAGACTGAAAAAATAACTTCCATGTTTAAAACCGATAAATAACTCGAGGGGGCCCTTCATGAAAGAAACAGACAAGCTTAATATATCAAATAGCCTCAAGGTTTTTGAAGAGGCATGTGCGCTTATACCGGGTGGGGTTCTGGGTGCTAGAAGACCCACCGATTTCATTTCTGGCGAATATCCCATTTTTCTTGAAAGTGGTAAAGGATGCCGGCTTTATGATGTGGACGGCAATGAATTTATCGATTTTCTGTGTGGTTATGGCCCCATTATCCTCGGTTACCGTGAAAAAGAGGTTGATGAAGCAGTTTATAAACAGATTAAAGAAAAGGGCTTTTGCTTCTCTCTTACGCAAAAATATCAAAATGCTTTGGCGAAAAAAATCACTGAGCTTGTCCCTTGCGCTGAAATGAGTATTTTTTTAAAAACCGGATCCGATGCGACAACAGCAAGTATCCGGATTGCTAGAGCCCACACGAATCGGGTTAAAGTCATGCGCTGTGGTTATCATGGCTGGCATGACTGGTGTGTCGAAATGAAAGGAGGGATTCCGTCAAAATTCTATGAAGACGTGTTTGAATTCGAGTACAATAACCTTAAGCAACTTGAAGACCTTCTGTCTGCTCATGGTGACGAAACAGCAGCTGTCATAATGACGCCATTCGGTCACCCCAACCATCAAAAAATGCAAATACCAAAACCTGGATTCCTCGAAGGGGTTAGGAACTTGAGTGACAAGTACGGAGCTGTTCTGATCTATGATGAAATCCGAACGGGTTTCAGACTGTCTCTCGGCGGCGCCCAAGCCCTTTACGGTGTATATCCGGATATCTCGGTTTTAGGGAAAGCTATTGCCAACGGGTATCCGATTTCGGTTGTCACCGGTAAAAAAGATGTTATGATGGCGGCTGCAGAAAAGCTCTTCATTTCTTCAACTTTTTTCCCCAACAGCGAAGCCTTTATTGCAGCGCTTAAGACCATTGAAATTTTAGAACGAGATAATGTCCTGGCGGAGATATGGAAAAAAGGTGAGTGGTTCATGGAAAAAATTCAGGAGACCATAGAAAATCATGACGTGGGCGCCGAACTCACGGGCATTGCGCCCATGTTTTATATTACGTTTAAAAAAGATGAATCAGGATCATATAAAGGTAAACGAAAAGATTTTTATACGCAGATGATTCGAAAGGGATTTTTCTTCACGCCTTATCATCACGCATATATCTGTTATCGGCATACACAGGAAGACTTGAATCTAACATTAACCGCTATTGATGAATCACTAGAATTTATCAAGAAGAAGTATCAAAATTAGAAGTGGTTTCAAAATTCCAGATTGGGTTCAAGGGCCCCGCTAAGCGGGATTACATATCTGATCTTAAAAAATTAAGGTATGCATCAAGGCGTCAGGCCGATCGGGAAAGCGCAGTCCGCCTGAGGCGGATGAGCATTTACCGGAGGACTGTGCTGCACCTTAATCTAAAAAAATGAGATGCGAATCCCGACTAGCGGGGCAACGCAGCCATTGGGCCCAAGATGGGGTTTTGAAACCACTTCTAGAAATAATAGCCTGTATCCAAGGCCTTAATGGAGGCATCTATCAACTGCTTGCGGCTGCTGAATTTTTTGCGCAGAACTTTCTTAATATCGGTCAATGTGCAGAACAGATTTATTTGACCCCCGCCTTTTTTGCCGGCCTTTGCCAGTGCAAAGCCCAGCATGATCAGATTAACGGATTTCGGGTTCGCGATTTCCTGGGCCAGTTTGTCCGCATCGATGCCGCTGGCCGTTAATGTTTTGTCAATTTTCAAATCATTACCGCTATTCACCACCGCCCAGCCGCCCTTTCTTAGAAATGACCCGTGCTGGGCGATATTCTCGTCCTTTAATACCAACAACCCGTCTGCCCTAAATGGCCGGATCAAAGGGCTCGAGAAATCGCCGACCTTAAAATGGGACACCACCGTTCCTCCGCGTTGAGCCATACCGTGGGTTTCCGAGGTAAATACCGCCAATCCTTTACTGATGGCCGCTTCTGCCAGAAGGCCAGTGACAAACAAAACCCCCTGCCCCCCCACGCCGCTGATCAGAATTTGCTGCTTAACCGTCTTGCTCATTGCTCCCCCGCTCGCTGTTATCAGTTAGTGCCCATCCAAAGACTCCCTCTCCCTTAAGGGAGAGGGCCGGGGTGAGGGTGCAATCTGCTGATCTGACACCCCCTCACCTAACCTCTCCCCCTGAAGGGGGAGAGGAAGCTGAATTTTTTGAATATGATTGAATGCCTAAATTACTGCTTCTCGACGAACGCCCCCTTGGGACAGACATTCAAACACACGCCGCATGAAGTGCACAGGATCGGATCGATGCTGACGTGTTTTTCTTCTTTGTCATCATGATAGATCAGGGCCGGACATTCAAAATGCTTGATGCAATAACCGCAACCGTCGCACTTATCATTCACTTCGACCGGTATATATTCCCCGGTCTCGCCCCGCCTGGCCCGGTGCAACACGCACGGATATCTTGAAATAACCACCGCGGGGCCGTTTTCGCGACTGTACTTAACGGCCTTTTTAAGAAGAGCGGTAAATTCTTTCAGTTCGTATGGATTACTTTCCTGGATGAAATTAACACCGCATCCACGAACCAGCGATTCAATATCAACGGTTTCAGTGGACTCGCCACAGGCACCATGGCCGGTGGCCGGCGTCGGTTGATTGCCGGTCATGGCAGTGGTGCGGTTATCAAGGATCACCAGCACAAAGCCGACTTTCTGGACGACTGCATCGATTAGAGCCGGCACGCCGGCATGGAAAAAAGTCGAATCCCCGATGGTGGCGACGATGTCCGGCCGTTTTTCTTCATTTTTATAGGCATGATAAAATCCGGCGGCCTGACTGATGGCTGCACCCATACAGAGCACCGTATCAACGGCCCCGAGATTGAGGCCCAGGGTGTAACAGCCGATATCACTGGTGTAAATCCCTCTGGGGGCGGCTTTTTTTATGGCAAAAAAACTGGCGCGATGCGGACATCCGGGGCACAGGGTCGGACGTCTGCCCGGAGCCGATTTTAGGGTAAAGGCTTCGGATTTAAGCCCGACAAATTCGCTGACAATTTGCTGGATTTTTTCAGGGCTAAGTTCGCCGACCCTTGGCACCGTATTCGATAATTTGCCCTTGATGCGATAACGGTCGGCCAGCTGCATCTCAATCACCCCCATGGTTTCTTCAATAACCAAAACATCTTCATAGCTATTGAGAATATGCTCAATAAATTTACTGTGCAGCGGAAATGGTTGAATAACCTGATAAAAGGGGATTTTTGACCAGATTTTCAATTCTTTCAAAATATCTTTGGTGTGAGCTGCCGCAACACCCGAGGCGATAATTGCTTTACCGGATTTGGCTTTGGGATTAAGTTTTTTAGGGGCGGTCTGCCGATATTTCGCAATAGCGGCCAGTTTTTCTTCCAACTCTATGTGCAATTGCAATCGGAATTTAGGGGTTGCCGCCCAGCGAGCCGGATTTTTTTCAAACCGGGCCTGGCGTTTGTTTTTCGGAATGGCTCCCAGCGAAATATCCTGCCGGGAATGACATACCCGGGTGGTGGGGCGCACCATCACTGGCGTTTTAAAGGTTTCCGAAATCTCATAAGCAACCCCCATCAGTTCTTTAGCCTGACGGGGCGAATCCGGATCCAGCACCGGTATCTTGGCAAACATGGCCATCAGCCGGCTGTCCTGCTCAGTTTGTGAAGAGTGGGGCCCGGGATCATCGGCGCTGATTAAAACAAACCCGCCATTGATCCCCATATAGGCGGCGCTCATGAGCGGATCAGAAGCCACATTCAAACCAACCTGCTTCATACTGACCGCGGCACGCAGGCCGGTCTGGCACCCGGCATAGGCAATCTCGAAGGCGACTTTTTCATTAACCGCCCACTGGGTATGCATGGATAGCGATTCTTCTTTTTGAAAATAAGCCACAGCGGCAAGAATCTCGGAAGCCGGTGTTCCCGGATAAGAGGTTGCAATAGTGCAGCCGCTTTCGATCAAACCGCGTGCGATCGCTTCATTTCCCAGTAATAATCTTCGTTTGCTCACAGATCTATTTCCCTTTCATTCTATTCTTACTAGAGCTCAAACGATGCCACGCTGATCATCAGCGGTAATTCCCTCATTTTTTCAATCACCTCTTCCGGTATCGGTGTATCGGTCCGCAGAAATATCATGGTCTTGTCGGAGCCCTCTTCCTTGCCCAGCCGCATCCGGCTGATGTTGATATTGTGCTCGCCCAGAAGGGTTCCGATACTGCCGATAGCCCCGGGTTTGTCATGATTATGGATCAAGACAAAACGATTCACCGGCTCCAATTCCAGGCGGAAATTGTTAATGTCGACAACTCTTGGATTTTTCCGGCCAAATATCGTCCCTGCAACCTTGTTATTACCTTCCTCGGAAACCGCATTGACGGTAATCAAATTTACATATTCTTCGGACTCGGTAATCTTGGCTTCTGTCACCTTAATTCCGCGTTCTTTGGCCAGAATCTGCGCGTTGACAAAGTTGACATCGTCTTTGATCATGGGGGTCATCAATCCTTTTAAAACTGCCGTGGTGACCGGAGACAGATCCAGGTCGTCAAAATGACCCGCATATTCGATTGAAATTTCTTTGACCGCTCCCTGTGAAAGTTGAGCCAGCAAACAGCCCATACGATCTGCAAGGGTTAAATAGGGGTTCAGTTTTTCAAGCAAATCGCCACTGACCGGCGGAACATTGACGGCATTGATAACCGTTGCATCTCTAAGATAAGCAATAATCTGCTCCGCTACCATAACGGCCACATTGGTCTGGGCTTCCAGGGTCGAAGCGCCCAGATGGGGCGTGCAAATTACCCGATCGATTTCAAACAGCGGGCAAACGCCGGGAGGCTCGTTCTCAAACACATCCAGAGCAGCACCGGCCACCTTGCCCGATTTCAGGGCTTCGTTCAAATCGGCTTCGTCGACGATTCCGCCGCGGGCGCAGTTGATGATCATCACCCCGTCTTTCATTTGATCGAAGGCTTTTTTGTTAATGAGCCCTAATGTGTCCTTTAGTTTGGGCACATGCACCGTGATGTAATCTGCTCTGTGGTATAAATCTTCTACAGATACCGCTTCAAAACCGGCTTTTTCAATCTGCTCATCGGGAATATAGGGATCGTGAACAATGACCTGCATTTTTAGCCCGCGGGCACGGTCAGCGACAATGGACCCGATTTTACCTAAGCCGATGATCCCGAGCACTTTGTTATAAATTTCCCGCCCTTGCAGTTTTTTCTTTTCCCATTTGCCTTCTTTCAAGGTCGAAGTGCCCCAGGGGATGTTGCGGGTCAGCGCCATCATCATTGCGATCGTATGCTCAGCGGTGGTAACCACGTTACCGGTGGGCGTATTCATCACCAGCACGCCCCGCTTGGTAGCAGCCGGTATATCAACGTTGTCCAGACCGATCCCGGCACGGCCCACCACCTTGAGCTTTTTAGCAGCTTCCAGGAGCTCTTCCGTAACCTTGGTGGCACTCCGAATCACCAGCGCATCATAATTTCCGATGATTTTCTTGAGTTCATCAGGCTCCAGACCGGTATTCACATCCACTTCGAATCCCGCTTCTTCCTCAAACATCTTAATGCCCGCTTCTCCAAGATTGTCACTGACTAAAACTTTCATAATATGTCCCCTCCGTTTTTGGTGTTGCTATCGCCAATGCTATTTTTTGTGGAGTTTTAATGGAATGACACGAATGGATATGCATAATCTCGCAGAATCTCAAAAGGCCTGTGTAATTATAACCTTATGGTCAGAAAAAATGCGCTAAGGCTGATTCGGCAAATGAACCCGGTACCTTTTCAGAAATGGTTGCCTTTACCGGCTTGACACAATTTTGTATACGGTATACGAAAACGTGTCAAGGAAATTATCCGCCGCTTTTTTTCGGTTTCTTTGCCTTCGTTTTGCTAAAAATGATACAAATTTAACTCCAAATTTACCGGAAAGGAACGATGGTAATGAGCATAACAAAAAAACTCTATCAACGGGCATTAAACCCTTTGCTGATCGAACCCTTCAGGTCGCTGCCGGATGAAATCGCCGTCATTGGCGCCGGCACCATCGGCCCGGACATAGCATATTATCTGAAAAGCGCCATGCCCGATAGCATGCTCTATCTGGTGGATGTCATTGAAAAACCGCTGCAGCTGGCCGAACAGCGTATCACCGGATATACGGACAAGGCCGTCGACAAAAAAATGATGACGCCCGAAAAAGCAGCCGTTGTTCGCAAAAATATCGTCTACACCACCGACTACCAGCAGATTAAAAATTGCCAGCTGGTCATCGAAGCTGCCACCGAATCCATTCCGCTGAAACAAAAAATTTTTGAAACGGTCGAAAATATCGTCAGCGACGATACGATTATCACCTCAAACACCTCCTCGATCCCGGCCGACAGGATCTTTTGTAATATGAAAAACCCGCAGCGCACCTCCATCACCCACTTTTTTGCTCCAGCCTGGAGAAGTCTTCCGGTTGAGGTCATTTTCTGGGAAAAAGGCAGCCAGGAGACCCTGGATTACCTGTTCTGGTTTTTTGCCAATACCGGCAAAGCACCCATCATTACCGACAACGCCATCTGTTTTATACTGAACCGCATCTTTGACAACTGGTGCAACGAATCCGCCTACTTACTCGATCAGGCAACCGCCGGCCAGATTGACAACGTCGCCGAAGAATTCGTCTTTGCCGGACCATTTTTTGTCATGAACATGACCAACGGAAATCCGATTATCATTGAAACCAACCGCCTGCAGATGGAAGAAGGCACCCATTACCTGCCCGCCTCCATTCTGGCGTCGGTGGATCGTTGGCTCACGAACCGTCCCGGCAGCCCCGTCGACGTTTCAAGTGAGATAAAGTCGGCCGTCCGTGACCGCCTGCTGGGCATCCTGTTCTCACAGTCTTTCGATATTATCGACCGTGGAATCGGAACCAAAGCAGATCTCAACTTCGGCTGTCAGGTCGCCCTGGGGTTTCGCAAAGGCCCGCTGGACCTGATGCGGGATCTGGGAGAAGATGAAGTCAAGCGGATCATGGACAGGTTTCAGTCTGAAAGACCGGGCTTTCCGATGCCGCAGCAATCCTTTTCAGCCTATCAGGATTTTAAGCGCTTCATCCTGGTCGATGACATCGACGGTGTTAAGGTGATCACCATTCGACGCCCCCAGGCCATGAACGCCCTCAATGATGAACTCGCAAATGAGGTCCTTGCCATTTTCAAAGAATTCGAAAACGATTCCTCTGTGAAGGGATTTATCATCACCGGATATGGAACCACCGCCTTTTCGGCCGGGGCGGATATCGGCAAATTTCCGGAAATGCTCGGCGATGCCCAGGCTTCGGCCCAGTATGCCAGGGATTGCGCCAATGTCCAAATTTATATGGATCAAATGCAAAAACCCGTGGTGGCGGCCGTCAACGGCTTTGCCCTTGGCGGCGGATTGGAAGTCGCTATCCGCTGTCACGCGATCGTTGCTACGAAAAATGCAAGCTTTCAATTCCCCGAAATCATGCTGGGGATCCTGCCGGGGATTGGCGGCTGTGTGGTGCCCTACCGTAAATGGCCCCAGGGCGCTGATCTGTTTCATGAAATGATTTTTCTGGGCCGGCCGCTCAGGGCTGAAGAAGCCGCTGGGGTCGGCATGGTGACCAAAATCGCGGATGATTATCCCGCATTGATTTCAGCAGCTATCGAGGCAGTCATCCAGCTGCAGGGCAAAACAGCTCGTATTCCGGAAGGTAAGATTGAAATTCCGGAATTTAAAATTCCGGAGGAACCCAAAGCAGGCAAGCAGGCACTTAGCAAAGAAGCGGTATCCCTCACAATGAAAGTCGTCCAGGAGGGCGCGGCAACTGCAAATTTCAATGAGGCCCTCGAAATCGGATATAAAGGATTCGGAGAGATTGCCTGTACGGATGCGGCAAAAGAAGGCATCTCGGCCTTCCTGGAAAAGCGACCGCCGAATTTTACCAAGTAGCTTTCGCTAAAGGTTCAGGGTTCCGAGGCTGTCGGTTAGAAAACCGATACCAGGCTGCTGGCTTCTCGATCCTTGCTTCTGGCCAGAAACCAGTTGCCAGAAGCCAGTATCAGGCGATTTGAACCTCTGAACCTTTGAACACTGAACCTTGAAACTGAAGGCCGAAGGCCTTACTGCGTGTTTTCCTCGGTCTTGCTTCGCTTTATGCTTTCCAGACGTTCGTAAAGCGTTTTTGCCTTTGTGAGGTTTTTGTTTACGTCTTTGTAATTCGGATCGAGTGCCGAGACATACTCCCACTCCTGAATGGCCTCAGCTAATTTTTGATCACCAAAGTACGCAAGCCCTTTATCATAGTGAACTTCCTTGTAGGTATCTTCACTTTTTTGGATATTCTTCGCGCATTGGTTGCAGTTTTTATTGTAATCCAGCGCCGTTTTGAACTCATCCCTGGCAGCCAGATAATCCTCTTTGCCAAACAGAATCAGCCCCTGTTGAAAATGAGATTTTTCAAGGTATTCGATTACCCCGGAATCATTCGGGTCGCTTTTGGAAACTGCTTCAAATTTAACAATAGCTTCTTTGAATTTTTTTTCATTGTATAATGCGATTGCTTCGTCACGGAGGCTTGCACGGCTCTTTTTCTCGATTTTATTTATGTAATCCCGGCAGTCGGGACAGTTCTGGTTGTATTTAAGAGAGGCTTCAAATTCCTTTTCAGCCTGGGAATACGCTTTGGTGTCGAACGATTGACGGCCTTTTTCAAAATAAGCGAGTGCCATATACTCCAGCGCCGTTTGATCAGCAGGGTTTACGCTTAAGACTTTATTGAGTTCAATGATGGCATCTGAATATTCTTTGTTTTTATAGAGTTCAATGCCGAGTTCACGATAATTGCCGGTCTGATCTTCAATCGCGATGGGCTTCTCGCTGATTTCCGCCGCTTTTGATTTTTCAGGTTCAACTTCGGTCAAAGGTTGATCTTTAGGCAGTGCAACCGTTTTTGTTTCTTCCACCTGACCCTCAACCAAAAATGGAAGACCCTCGACTTCAGGAATTTTAAGCTCCTGGCCAACTCTCACACTGGTTCCAATATCATTGAATTTGGCAATCACATCGAATTTTCTGAGATCGCCGTAGTACATCTTGGCCAGTTTTGAAAGCGTTTCCTCAGGCTGGACCTTATGAATGATAAATCGTTTAACCGTGATAATTTCACCGGGCAATGCTTCAGCCGTTTCACCCGGATCCGTCTGAATTGCCGCGGGATCGGTAATAATCGGAACGCCTTCAATAACGGGTATTTTAATATCCTGACCGACTCTAACCTGGGTGGCATCCTCCAGCTCGTTGTACTCGGCAATAAAATGAAACTTTCGATAATCGCCATAATAACGTTCGGCTAATGTTGAGATACTTTCGTCCGCTTGAACGGTGTGGACAATATATCTTTTGACCTGCCCTAAATCTTTGCTCGTCGCCGTTAGTTTCACTTTTGCTTTCGCATGCTCGGGATTATATCGTAGCGCCGTTAAAAACTCTTTGCGAGCCGGACCGTATTCGCCTTTGTTATAAAATTTGATACCGTTCCGGTAGTGCTCTTCAGCCAATTTTTGGAGCTGCGGCTCGAGTGCTGCCTTTTTTTGCTGGGCCAGCTGATTTGCGGGATCCACCGTGAGAACAAGTTTGTATTGCTTCAAAGCCTCAACCAGATCACCCTTTTCCTCATGTTGCTGTGCTTTTTCCATATACTCTTTGGCAAGCGTTTCCGGAGATTTGGTGCCAAATGTCGAGCACCCCACCACCAGAACAAGCAAAAAGACAACGCTGATAATTCCTGCTTTGTTTTTCATGTTTTTCTCACTTTAACAAAAGATGATTAAAAGTTTTTAGCCTTGAAATGAATGACTGCAGGTCCTTTTCCAATATCTGATCTCTTCTCAATGCAAAAGGATTTGCAAAAAAGGCATTGCCCCCTCTTTTTACCGACATTGCTAATTTGTACCCTGCCTCTTTGGCCATTTGGATCGATCTTTGATCATAATAACCAAACGGATACGCCAGAAAATAGGTGTCCTGGCCCAATTTGCGATCAATTATTTTTTTAGATCCACTGAGTTCTTCTTTAAGCCTGGCAATATGTTCCTGTTCGGATTCACCCTCTTTGGGGTTGGTAAGATCACTATGATAAATGGTGTGAGAACCGATTGTAAAGCCGTTGGACTGCATTTCTTTGAGTTGATCCCAGGTAATGGCCATTTTGGAAACACCGACAAAGCTGGTATAAATGAATAAAGTCGCCTTAAACCCGTATTTTTTAAGAATCGGATACGCAATATTATAGACGGAGCGGTAGCCATCATCCATGGTGATGAGCACAGATTTTTTGGGAAGCCCCTCCCGATATTCAAGAAAGGCAACCAGGTCTTCGGCTGTTATCACATGATACCCGTTTTCCTTTAAGTACCGCATTTGGCGCTCAAAGGTTTTTGCCGGCATGCAGAGAGGGGAACCGCAATTTTCGGCAAACCGATGATAGGTCAATATCGGTATGGTTTGAAATCCATCGACGCTCAGTCCTCCCCTATTCTTATCTTTCAACGGAATCACAACAGCGCTCCCGTTACGGAACCGAGCCCCGGGATTTGCTTCTTCAATTATCCATGAATTTTTTTGGTCTCTTAAGAATTTGCCAGCCAGCTCAGCAGGTGTTTCGTTTTCTTTTAGCTGGTAAACAACATAATCCTTGGAACGAAAAATATTTGAATTTATAGGTTGAGTCGTTGTTCGGGTGGGTGCACAGGAGTTGAAAATAAGCGAAGTTATT
>Ga0209536_100013214_pt1 | contig 11919 bp, 18 predicted proteins | sample DeeMarSeWOR28_12_FD_187461 | JGI IMG/M metagenome (GOLD analysis project Ga0209536, IMG submission 187461) | Marine sediment microbial communities from White Oak River estuary, North Carolina - WOR-2-8_12 (SPAdes) (version 2) | ecosystem: Environmental > Aquatic > Marine > Intertidal zone >...
AAGCACAAGATCGAAGTCAATCCCAGCAACCCCAACGAAGCTGAGATGATCGTGAAGATGCTCGAAGAGTTCTCGTTCAACGACAACGAGAGCGTCCACGCACAGACCCTAGCGAAGTTCGTGCGTGAGAAGCTGGAGGCTGGCGAAGACATTCCGCAGGAACTCTTCGGAGTGTACCGTCAGCGCATTTCCAAGATCAGTGTAGGCTAGGAGGAGCAAACCATGGCCAAGAAGAAGTCCACTGCGGTGGCTAAGAAGGGTACGTCTGCGCTGGCAGCGTACAAGGAGTACGAAGGTGCCGGGTACGAAGGACAGACCCAGGAAGACATCGCAATTCCGTTCTTGTCTGTGCTTCAGGCAACTTCGCCCCAGGTCGAGGAGATGAAGAATGCCAAGGCTGGCATGCTCTTCAACACCGTGACCGAAGAGCTGACGAAGGAAGTTCTCTTCATTCCCTCGAAGAGCGAGCACTGCTTCGTGGAGTGGGTGCCCAGGGAGAAGGGTGGTGGCTTCGTCCAGAAGCACAAGCCAGGATGCGACTTGGTGAATAACGCCAAGTCTGCAGCCGAGGAGTTCGGCAAGCTGAAGACGGAGAACGGCAACGACCTGGTCGAGACGTTCTACTACTACGGCATGCTGGTTGACGAGAAGGAACCGCTCGGTCCTGCCGTCATTGCGTTCACCTCGACCAAGATCAAGGTGTATCGTCGCTTCAACACTCGCATCAACACGTTCATGCTGAAGACTCCCGATGGGCGCAAGATCCGTCCGCCGATGTTCTCCCACGTGATGCGCATCAGCTCGATGCCGGAGGAGAACAACAAGGGCAAGTTCTTCAACTTCAAGCTGGAATCGGCGAACACTTCGCTGGCTGACTCCATGGTCACGCCAGACGATCCTCGCTTCCAGGCTGCTGCGGAGATCTACGAACTGATCAACAGCGGAGTGGCGCGTGCTGCCTACGAGACGGCAACGCATGAGCCTGCCGACTCCGACGGCGACGATCCGTTCTAGGTCGATGCAGTTCTCTGCTCAACAAGAGCGTGCCCTTCAGTCAGTCAGTGACTGGCTGAAGGGCGACGACCAAGTCTTCCGTCTCTTCGGTTTTGCAGGGACGGGCAAGACAACCCTAGCTCGGCACATCGGTGCTGATCTGTACGCAGCTTTCACGGGCAAGGCAGCCTACGTGATGCGGCAGAAGGGTTGTCCTGCCCAAACCATCCACAGCCTCATCTACAATCCTCGCGACAAATCAACGCTTCGGCTCAAGCAACTGGAGAATCAATTGCTCGAGTTGGCAGGGATCGACAGTCCCGAAGCCGAAACCGAAGCCACATTGTTGAAGCAGAAGATTCGCGAGGAACACAACAATCTCAAAAGGCCACTCTTCACCTTGAACCTGGACAGTGAGCTACGGTATGCGAAGCTCCTCGTCATCGACGAGTGTTCCATGGTGGACGAAGAGATGGCCACTGATCTCCTGAGCTTTGGAACGAAGATCTTGGTGCTGGGTGATCCAGCCCAACTCCCTCCGGTCCGAGGCACAGGGTTCTTCACGAACGCAGAGCCAGACTTCTTGTTGACGGAGATCCATCGGCAAGCACGGGAGAATCCAATTCTCGATCTGGCCACTCGCATCCGTGAAGACAGCAGGCTGCCTTCTTCCCACCCATGCTTGGTTCCCGAAGCCACGATGAAACTGGCGATCAACTGCGATCAGGTGATTGTGGGTCGCAACCACACTCGCCGCGCAGGCAATCGTCGGATTCGTGAGGAGCTTGGCTTCACTGGGCCAACCCCACAGGTCGGGGAGAAGGTGGTCTGTCTGCGCAACAACCATGAAGTGGGAATCCTGAACGGTGCCACCTATGAAGTCACCGAAGCCGATGACTGCTGGTTGCAACTGGATGGCAACATCGAGGTCATCGTGCATCGCGAGCCGTTCGTCGGCGAAGAAGTGGATTGGTGGAACATCAAGCAGGCAGAGTTGTTTGATTTCGGGTATGTGCTGACCTGCCACAAAGCCCAGGGCAGCCAATGGGACAAGGTGGGAGTGATCAACGAAGCCTATGCGTTCAGGCATGACCGCTGGCGATGGCTCTACACAGCCGTCACCCGAGCAGCGGAGACGCTATGGGTCGCATAACCTGGTATCGCCATACCTTCTACGACGGACGCTACACGTCCATGGACGATCGGTTCCACGTTCGGCGGATTGCTGACCGAACATGGGAACTGTGGGACTCGAAGCTGGATCGGAAAGGCACTTACAAGTCGGCCAAGGAGGCCAAATCAGTGGCAGAGAAACGACTTACCATTTCAGCGCAAGATTGAGTTGTCTTTTCTGCCCGTCGGCCAGAGACTTGAGTGTGTTCGATTCGATTCCACTTCGACCTGAGGAGCAAACACCATGAGTCTGAACGATCTGAAAACCAGCGAACTCGTCGAGATGTACAACAACGCTGCCGAGAAGCTCGGCGAGAAGACGATCAAGAAGTTCCGTGACCGCGACACGGCACTGGCTCGCACGAAGGAGATTCTCTCCAAGGTGAAGCCGGATGGCCGCAGCCGGACGCTGGACCTGCCCTTCCTGGGCAACCTGCACAAGATCCGTCCGTCGTCGCTGCGCGGTGAGTTCTTGCCGCATCTCGAGGCTGGCGTCACCGAGGCAGAGCTTCAGGACATCACCCTTGCCTATGACAAGGAGCACGGCAAGAAGTCGAAGAACGTCGAACTGCGCACTCGTCGCACGCTGCTGATCATGCACCGCTACAACGGGTACGGATTCAAGCAGGTCGGCGAGAAGATCTTCTTGGTGACCGAGTGAGCTACGAACGACTCGACATCTACGAGTTCGGCACTCACCTGCTGACGAAGAACGAGTTGGACCCAGTGTACGTTGCTCTCACGAGCAACGCGCACTGGTCCGACTCGCAGTTGCGCCGATGGCTCGTCGCCTATTGGTGCTTCTACAACTGTGGCTTCGCCAGCTATGCGTCCGAGTTTGAGGGTGACGACTTCTGGCGGCTCCTGGCTATAGCTGCCGAGAACACCACACCTGCGCCCACAGGCGACCGCTGGCCACGCGGTCGCGAGCGACGACACTTCCGTGGGCAGCAAGGCATCAAGGCCATCGCTGAACTGGCTAAGCAGTACGAGAAGAAGCCAGAAGCGATGGTCGATTACATCACCGCCGGAGCACCTGTGTACACAGCGGTGGCTGGACGAGTCAAGGAACATCGTGGTTTCGGCGACTGGATCAGCTTCAAGGTCTGCGACATGACAGACCGTGTGATGAAGATCCACGTCGACTTCACTGAAGCTGCAGTGTTCATGTTCAAGGATCCAGTCAAGGCTGCGCTGATGTTCTGGCGCGACACCCAGAAGTTGCCAGAGAACGCCAAGCCCAAGGACCAGACCTGGGTCATCCACAAGGTCGTGGAAACCCTGTCCGATCACTTCAGCGAGTTTCTGGCTCCTCCCTTCTACGATCGACCTGTTGGGCTGCAGGAGATCGAAACGATCCTGTGCTGCTGGAAGTCGCACATGAACGGGCACTATCCGCTGTTCAACGACATCCGCGAGATCCGCGAAGGCATCGCGCCATGGATTCAGTACTCGTGCGCAGCAGAGGACTTTCTCAAGGCAATGCCACCAGGAGAGGAAGATGAAGACGTTTGATACACTGGTGGTGGGTGCTGGCCTGTTCGGTCAGGTCATCGCCAAGGCATTGGCGAAGCAGGGTCGAAGCGTCGTCGTAATGGATGATAGTCGGCCCATGAACGGCACCGCACCATCGGGCATGCTGATGAAGCCGAGTTGGTTCGCTGGTCTCGGCTCCAAGATCTACGACCCTGCCCTGGAAGTCATGAACAACCTGTATGACATCCAGGAGCTGAAGTTCAAGGTCGGTCCCAAGACAACGTCCGCACTCTACGTTCCACACGATCAGGTCATGTCCATGGACGTCACTCCCTACAAGGTGCTGAAAGTCGAGGACAACGGACACGTGCTGGTGGAGCAGGGCGACAACAAGGCATGGCTCCAGTTCAAGCTGGTCGTCATTGCTGCTGGCATCTGGTCCAACGAGCTGACCGAAGTGCCCAAGCTCGAAGGGAAGCAAGGTGTCTCGTTCATCTGGAACGTTCCCGTCAGCGAGAACTGGCGGGACAACTTCATCATGCCCTGGGCTCCCTACAAGCAGGTGGTCGGCTTCCGCCGTTCCGAGAAGGAGATCTGGGCAGGTGATGGCACCGCCATCAAGCCGGAGAACTGGAAGGAATCTCGCGTTGACGAGTGCCTGAAGCGTTGTCGCAAGCATGTGAAGCTGGAGCGACCACCGAAGGCCATTATGGGGATCCGTCCCTACGTCAAGGGAGCGAAGCCTGCCTACGTCCGGCAGCAAAGCGACCACGTGTGGGTCGCTACGGGTGGAGCGAAGAACGGAACCATCGCAGCAGGGTGGGCAGCGCACGTCATCGTCAACGGTACGTCGTGATGGACGAGATCCGCCCAGCAACAATCGAAGAACACAAGGCGATCATGGCGGTGGCCAAGCAATCGCCTTACACTCGCGACTTCTCCAACCACATGTTCTCTGGCGAAGCTGCCTACGAGAAGGGTTGGATCCGAGTGGCAGTAGTTGGTGGGCGCATCGTTGGTTTCACGTGCGTCCGCCACAAGGTTCGTGCTCCGGAGACGAGCTTGTACTTCATCGGGGTGGACAGCGAGTTCCATGGAAGGAACGTCGGTACGGCACTGCTTCACGACCTGATGCAACAATGTCCGTGGCCACGCATCGTTCTCAACGTCATGAAAGAGAACGAGCAGGCACTGCGATTCTACGACCGACACGGGTTCAAGGTTGAAGGCGAATCTCTCAAAGGGAAAGGTGTCGCCTTATCCAAGGTGTGGTGAAAGCATGATTGTCCAGCTACGAGGTACCAGCGGAAGCGGTAAGAGCACGGTAGTCCGCAACATCATGGCGTTGAAGAAGGATTGGATCCGCGTGAAGGTGGAGGGTCGTAAGCAGCCGATTGGCTACCTCAGTGTAGCAGAGCCTGCGCTGGCAGTCATGGGGCATTACGAAACCGCATGCGGTGGCTGCGATACCATCCCGAGTATGGACCGGATCTATGACCTGATCCGTGAAGCAGCCGACAAGGGATTCAATGTCTTGTATGAAGGACTGCTCATCTCCGCAGAGGTGAACCGCGCAGTTGAATTAGGCAAGACGCACGACTTTCTTGTTCTTGGCATTGAGTTGCCTTTGGAGGTATGCTTGGCATCCATCAACGAGCGGAGACGAGCTAAGAAGCCAGACGCTCCTGATGTCAATCCCAAGAACACGGAAGCCAAGTGGAAGCAGACGCAACGCTCCATGGTGCGTCTTGCTGAGTCAGGAGTCGAATGCCGATGGGGCAGCAGGGAAGAAGTAGAACGAATGGCCAGGGTGGCCCTGGGGCTGTAGACGGGTTCTTCGAGTATGCCCGCGAACGGCAACTGATCAAGCTGAGGCGGGATGCGGGGGAGTCGCCTCCCTTCACGGGAGATCCCGTGTTGCGCGCCTATCGGTTCTGCAACGTCTTCCGCGAAGACGACAGGACCACAGCTTGGTTCCGCCAGAACGTGCGCGATGTCCTCCGCGAATCTCCGACGGAGGTCACTCTGGCCACTATCACTTTCCGCTGGTTCAACCGCATCGAAGTTGGCGAGCAGATCCTCGACATCTTGCTTGAAGACGGGTGGAACGCGAAGCGTATCCGTTCCAGGCTCCGCAATGTCCAGCCACTGGTCACCGGAGCCTACATGGTCAAGACTCCACCTGGCATGTCAAAGCTCGAAGGCATCATCTGGTGCATGAAGCATATCAACCGGCGAAGCCTACCGCAGATGCCAATGACCTCACTTGAACTCGCCCACCAATGGCTGACCCAATACCCTTACCTGGGCGACTTCATGGCGTATGAAGTCATCACTGATCTTCGCCACACGTTTCAACTCCAGGACGCCACGGACATTATGACGTGGGCCAATCCAGGTCCAGGAGCTGCACGTGGTTGCGAATGGATTACGGGTCACAAGTACAACCGACACTCCAAGACGGATCGCGTCGCGATGATGAACGTGATGCGGGAATTGCTTCGCCTCGCCAATTCGGACGAGGCATTTCTATGGCCGGAAGACTGGCCACGATGGGAGATGCGCGAGGTTGAGCACACGCTGTGCGAATACGACAAGTACATGCGTGCAGTGAACGGCCAGTCTTTGAAGAGGAGATTCGATGCAAGTCATCAAGGCGAGGAACGTACATGAAGCACTGCCCGAAGCACTCCGCTATCTGCTTCTGTATGGAGTGGAGGAGGACTCCCGCAACGGGAAGGTGCTTCGGGCTCCACAGCCAGTCACAACGCTCTACGAGCGACCCAGGGAACGGGTGATCTTCTGGCCCCAACGGGACGCCAATCCGTTCTTCCATTTCTACGAGTCACTGTGGATGCTGGCTGGCAGGCGAGACGTTGCTTCGCTCACACGCTTTGTGAAGCGAATGCAGACGTTCAGCGACGATGGTGAAACGTTCTACGGTGCCTATGGGAATCGCTGGCGCAAGGCATTTGGGAACGACCAGCTCATGTGGATCATCAAGCACCTGCGCGACGACCCAACCTGTCGCCGGCAAGTACTACAGATGTGGCACTCCTCGCTTGACTTGGTGGATCAGGTCGGGCTGAAGGACATTCCTTGCAATTTAGTCGCGCACTTCCAGATCAACATGGGTGCGCTGGACATGACGGTGTTCAATCGCTCGAACGACATCGTGTGGGGTTGCTATGGAGCCAATGCTGTCCACTTCAGCATACTCCAGGAGTTCATTGCTGCCTTCGTCGGAGTCGAGGTCGGGATGTACTGGCAGGTCAGCGACAACTGGCATGCCTACCTGCCAACACTGGAAACAGTGAAGGACATCGCCAACGCTGCGCCGGATCCACCGTACTCCTCTCCCTTCTCTCCATACCGCGACAACCTACCCATCTTCCCGTTGGTTCAACGAACCTCGCTAGAGATCTGGCTCGAGGATCTCGAGATGTTCATGGAAGTGGAAGATGCTGCCCTGGGCTATCGGGACTCCTTCTTCCGGAAGGTGGCAGTGCCCATGGTACGAACGCACAATGCATTCAAGCAGAACGAACGCGAGCAGAAGTACGAAGCAGCGTTGCGAGAGGCCAAGCTGATTCAGGCTCCGGACTGGCGGCTGGCTGCTGAGCAATGGATCGAACGTCGGAAAGCACGCTGGTTGAAAGCCCAAGACGACGGAGTTAGCTACGATGACTGATCAAGCCAAGTGCTTGTGGGAGGGTGGGCTGACACGTCGGCTCCATACGGTGCTTCATCTTCAGCACTACGACGTTGCGCAGCATAGCTGGCGCATGGCCGCACTCCTCTTCGCACTCCACCCCAATCCTTCCCAGAAGCTGCTGTGGGCAGTGCTCTTCCACGATGTGCCTGAGCGATGGGTGGGCGACATGCCTGCTCCGGCGAAGTGGAATGGGCTGGGAGATGCTTTGGAAAAGGCAGAGCACAAGATCGCCAAGAAGCTCGACATCGACTTCGACTTGGAGTGGGAGGAAGTGCTCTGGCTCAAAGGGTTGGATATCCTGGAACTGTTTCTTTTCTGCGAAGACGAAGTTCGTCTTGGCAATCTACATCTTGTGGAAGTTCGTCGGCGATGCATGGAGTTCCTCGGCAACAACAGCATCCCTGACGAGATCCTGGGTTTCATGGAGACCTACGACTGGAACGAAAGCACGACCGAAGGGATGCTCAACGATGAAGACGTATCTTGATTTCCTCCACGTCGTGGCCCAAGAGGACGTTGATAAACTGAAGGCAGCGGAGAAGAACTACGGAGATAGCTGGAAGAAGCGTGGCGGTGTGGGCGCGTTCATGATGCTGGCTCGCAAGTGGGACCGCATCGAGAAGCAGTGCGAACTCTGCAACTGGGATGTGTTCACCGCACTCGTGACGGATCCCAGACCAGAAGGAATCTTGGATGACATCCAGGATCTGCGTCGGTACTTGATGCTTGTGGAAGCAGAGATGCTGGCGCGTAGGGAGGACTATGGAACTCCGGAAAATAGTTGAAACCCGTAACCGAGGAGCAACAATGACGTTCAACTATCGGGCTGACCAACTTCGCGATCCACAGATCGTGAAACCCCACACGGTATACACCACACCAGATGGCGAACAGGTTCTCGTCTGTCGCAACAGCAACCCTGGTGAGACCAAGGTACGTGTGAACGAGCAGGTGCTTCACCGCTTCCACCGAAACGGTGGTAAGTGGGTCGTCCTACGCAACTCGTTCAACCGTGAGACTTTTGCTTGGTGGATGACTCCGGAGGAGATCTACAAGGAGCCTGACTTCCAGCCCAGTGAGAAGGCACTCGGTCCCTTCTGGGCAGTGGAACCAATTGGGGATCGACGCATCACCCAACCCGAACCTCAAGTTCGATTCCCGGCAGTGGGGCAGCATGTCGCAGATATCTCAACCATTGAAGGGATTGAGAGCCACAACCCTCAGCTCAACACGCTCCGTGACTTCACCCGATCCTTCGATGTTACGATCACCATCCAAGGCGGGAAGGTCTACGTCCAGCAATGAGCGACTATCTCCGGAAGCTGGTTGCCTCGCACATGGCGCAGATGGACAAGGTCTGCGCCGTATGCGGACATGCCTACAAGTGGCACCGAGCCGGACCACCAGAGTTCAAAGACCAATGCCCCAGGAATGCGGGTAGAATGGATTGGGACGAGGAGCATCCTACGTTCTTCAAAGAGAAGACGGATGGAGGACAATGAGCCTACAGCTTCCGCTCTTCCAATACCCAAGCAAGTGGAAGCCACCGAGCATGGCAGATTTGCCAAGCTGGAAGGGAGCGAAGCGCATTGGCGTCGACATCGAGACGTGTGACCCACACCTCAAAACAACTGGCCCGTCTATTCGAACAGGTGGCTACATCGCCGGAGTCAGTTTCGCAATCGAAGACGGACCTCAATTCTATCTTCCCATCCGTCATGAAGGTGGAGACAACCTACCAGCAGAGCAAGTTCTGGATTATCTGCGCGCCAACGCTTCCGCTTTCACAGGGACCGTGGTTGGTGCGAACTTCAACTACGATCTAGACTACCTGGCTGAAGTTGGAATCAACTTCCCGAATGTGGAGTGGGTTCGGGACATTCAGATAGCCGATCCGCTCATCAACGAGTTGCACCGCAGCTATTCGATGGCGGCAATCGCTGAACGTTGGGGGATGCCTGGCAAAGACGAGGAATTGCTTCGTGGTGCTGCACAACACTACGGTGTTGACCCCAAGAGCGAGATGTATAGGCTTCCCGCTCGCTACGTTGGGCCATACGCGGAGCAGGATGCCAGGCTCCCCCTCAAGATCCTTCGCAAGCAAGAACGTGCCATTGAGGATCGTGATCTCTGGCAGATCTTCAACCTGGAAAGCCAAGTCCAACCAGTCCTTCTGAAGATGCGTCGACGTGGAGTACGCATCGATACCGATGCACTCCACCGAATCCGAGATTGGACCATCAGGGAAGAGCGCAAAGCTCTGAAGCTGGTGAAAGAGCAAACCGGAGTTGAAATTCCATTCGGCGATATCTGGCAGAAGGAAAGATCTGCCAAGGCACTCAACAAGATCGGAGTCGCCCTCAAGGAAACGGCCAGCGGACAGGCACAGATCGACCAGCAAGTTCTGAAGGACATCGATCATCCTGTCGCCGACGCCATCCTCCATGCGCGCAAGGTGAACAAGCTCCGGACCACGTTCGTCGCTTCGATCGAGGAGCACATGGTCCGAGGAAGAATCCACTGCACATTCAACCAGATGCGCCGAACGAAGGAGACTGGAGATCCAGTTGGCGCGAGGTTTGGTCGGCTCAGCAGTGAACACCCCAATCTCCAGCAGCAACCTGCACGGGACGAGTTCGCTAAGATGTGGCGATCCATCTACATCCCCGATGAAGGAGATGAAGTCTGGATCAGCGCGGACTACTCGCAACAAGAACCGCGCATGCTCACGCACTTTGCTGAGTTGTGCAACCTAACAGGAGCCAAGCAAGCAGCCGACAGGTATCGGAACGATCCCTCTACTGACAACCACCAGATGATGGCGGACATGTGCGGTATCCCGCGCAAACCAGCGAAGGACATCTACCTTGGGCTATGCTACGGAATGGGAGGAGCGAAGCTCGCGCATGAGCTTGGCTTACCCACGGAGTGGAAGACGGTCAATGGACGGACCTTCGAAATTGCCGGCAAGGAAGCCCAGGCACTGTTGGATACCTTTGACCGTCGAGTGCCCTTCGTGCGTGCCCTGGCCAAGCGATGCGAAGCAGTAGCAGCCAACCGAGGTTACATCATCACCATCTGCGGTCGCCACCTTCACTTCCCGAAGAAAGAAGATGGTGGTTTCGATTGGACCCACAAGGCTCTGAATCGTTTGATTCAGGGCAGCTCTGCCGACCAGACGAAGATGGCAATGGTCGAAGTGGATAAGGCAGGGCTGCCCTTACAACTCCAGGTTCACGACGAACTGTGTACTGGGGGAAGCAGAAAGCAGGGAAAGGCGATGGTCAAAGTCATGACCAATTGCCTCCCGTTGAACGTTCCGTCCAAGGTTGACTTGGAAATCGGACCCAGTTGGGGAGAAGCAGCATGAGTTGGGACGTGAGCAAATGGGACAAGCGATTCATCGCATTGGCGGAACTGATCTCTACTTGGAGTAAGGATCCGTCAACCAAGGTTGGTTGTGTCATCATCAACCCGACATCCAGGGCAATCGTTTCCACAGGATACAATGGGTTCCCCCGAGACATCATGGACGAAGTCATCACACGGTGGGAGCGGCCAGCCAAGTATGGCTTCATCGAGCACGCTGAACGCAATGCCATCTACAACGCAGCTTGGCTTGGACACCAAACCGCAGGCTGTCAGGCATTCATCAATTGGGATCCGGACAGCATTTGCACGGACTGTGCTCGTGCTCTGCTTCAAGCAGGCATTGTCCGTATTGTTGGGCCCAAGGGGAAGAGTATCCCCGTGAAGAACCAGGGTGGCTGGCACGACCATCGGCACTATGCCATCGAAATGCTGGCTGAAGCAGGGGTTGAGGTAGTCAGTGTCTGATATCGATGACTTCCTGGGGGAGTTGAGCGACAAGAACGAACTTGTTCACGCAGCCAAGCAAGCACGTGGAGCCATCCTGGTCACCCGAGAAGATTCCGCTGACATATGGACCGTCTATGCCTATTCGATCACGAGAGCCGAAGCTGCCTTTGCCAAGTTGTTGATTCACGAGTTCATCGCCAAGGACATGGGGTTGCGGGAAGAGGAGGATGATGACGATGAGCGAGAGTGATATGCGCGGCAAGGTAGTTCGCGTGCTTCGAGAGCTCAATGCCATTTCAGTCGAGAATCCTGCATTGCCTGGGACACCAGACGTCAACTATGTTGAGGGCTGGATTGAGCTAAAGTGGCTGCGAAGTTGGCCCGCAAACGACGAGACTCCGGTACGTTTCGAGCACTTCACTCCTCAGCAGCGTGTTTGGCACATCCGTCGAAGGAGAAAAGGAGGACGTTCGTGGGTCTTGGTCCAGTGTCGGCGAGACTGGCTGCTGTTCGATGGAGCAGTTGCTGCGTTGAAGCTGAACTTCATGACCAAGACTGACATGTTTGTTCACGCAACGAAGTTCTGGACGAACGGGTTGCCTAAGGAGGAGCTGAGGCAATGGGTCTCACGAACGCAGAACGAATTTTCATTGACCGTCGACGTCGAGGAGAGACTCAAGGAGATGCTGCGGACAGGTACGATGTCCCAGTGAGTCGATACGTCAAGTGGGAAAGAGGCTTGT
>Ga0209536_100013215_pt1 | contig 11919 bp, 9 predicted proteins | sample DeeMarSeWOR28_12_FD_187461 | JGI IMG/M metagenome (GOLD analysis project Ga0209536, IMG submission 187461) | Marine sediment microbial communities from White Oak River estuary, North Carolina - WOR-2-8_12 (SPAdes) (version 2) | ecosystem: Environmental > Aquatic > Marine > Intertidal zone >...
TACGCCGTCCTTGTCAGCATCCCAGCCGCCCTCGATCCAGCAGAATTCTAGGGCCCGCCTGACACCGGGCCAGAGGCTCTTTAGCATCTGGTCGTCACCGGAGAGCTGCCAGTCCCGATACATTTTCATGATGCAGCCCATCTGCCCGTCGGCGGCGGCCTTGCCGAAATCCTGCGCCCGCTCGAGCGGCAGATGCACTCGAAAACTCATCAGCCCTCTTTCGTCTGTCGCGTGGGCGAACTCGACCTCGCGCATGGACTTTGCCATCTCACCGAAAAGGAAGGCCAGGGCCTGCTCGTAGTTCCACACGTGAGTGCACGAGCCGTGACAGCAACCTCGGGTATTGCTGGAACCTTCCCATCCAAAGAACCGTCCGTCCTCGGTGCGAAAGCACGTCTGGGTCCGCAGCGTGCTGATATTAAAGAGAGCCGCCTCCTTCACGACTTCAGGCAAATCACTCTCACAGAAAGTCTGCACAAACTGCACGGTCTTTCTCTCCAGCTCGGCAAGCTGCGGCACGAATTTGTCCGCCACGTCCCAAGCGTCGTTGTATTTCGTGGTGTAGTAGTTGCCTATGCGGTCTTTGTCGTTGCCTCTGGGTGTCCAGGTCTGGCGATTAGGGAAGTGCCACGTGAGAAGAAATGTCACTTCCTTTGTACTGCGAGCGGGCAACTCAACTTCAACGGCCAGCGACGCCATCGGCATATCTTCGCCTGTGTCTTCGCGCTGTTCAAGGCTGCCGTCTTCACTGAAGTCGTCCCAGAAATCGAGCAGCGAGCTGCCCCAGCCGCCCCGGATCCACGCCGTGCGGTGAGTGACTGCCGATCTGGCGGTGGTAGTCATCGCGATCGTACCCCACTGCTCGGCCTCGGCGTCAACGCCCTTCGAGTACATGAAGATTCCACGGACATTGGCCCGGTCGCGAAATTCGTTGCGGTTCGCCCTGGCTCCGACCGCAACCCGATCACCTTTCCAGTCATTGCGATAGGCCGAGCCGTCCATGCCGATGAAATTAGGCAGACTGCCGCATACCGACGCGGTCACAGTTTCATCTGTCTTATTACTGAGCACGTAGCGCAACACAGCGACAGGTATTCCGCTGGCCTCGGCGTCGCCGGGGACAAGTGGATTGAACGCTTCGATGCGCACATCGACAGGTATATCCGCATCGGAGAGGGAAACCTGCCCGAAGGGATACGCCGCGGCAAACGAGCACTTGCGAAACCGAGGCAGGCCGTGGTTGGGCACCGTGCTGCCGTGGCTTTCTTCGTAGCCCGACACGTCGATCACACCCTCGATAGCCCTGGCAGTTGTCCTGCCATCGCCGGTCTTTGTAAAGAGTGCAAAGAACGGACCCGATGCTCCGCGGAGCGGCACGAAACCTTTTGCGGTGCGGTTCATTATCTCCCAATCGCGCAGATCGCCGCGTCCGCCCAGCGAGACGGTCCCGGTGCCGATGCCGCCCACCGGAAGGGCAATGCGCACAGTGTGTTCCTGGTCGTAGCGCTTCAGGATGGGCCAGGTTTTTTGAGCAGAAGCCTCGGTGTCTATCCTTGCAATCCTCGGTCTTCTCTGCGCGAAAGCCGCATCGCCTGAGACGAGCCCTACTATTATCATCGATATTGGCAGCAACTTTCTCATACCGTTCTCCTTCGGGCTCGGCCGCGTCGCAGCTTTTGGTCAGGCGGAAAAGCTACGGCCGATTCCATTCGGCGATCATCTCTCTGATCTTCTGCCGATCCCATCTTTTGGACATCGGATAGTCCTGGTTGGCCTCGAGTTCTTCGACAGTTGGAGTTTTTGAGGGCACACCATTGGCCGGGACCTCGACACCAGCAATCCACACGAGTGAATTGAGCACGAGCTTCCTGAAGTCGTTGGAGGCCCAGCTCCAGTGCCAGTGCCCGCCGGTGAAGCCGAAGCCTCTTCCGCCGCCGGGTCGGTCGTAGGCCCATGCGACGTGCTCGGGCATCCCCATCCTGGCGCGGACGTGTGCATTAGCGCCGTGCGCATCGTTACCTTCTCTGCGCGTGCTGTCCGGCGGAGTTGTTGTCAGGATAGGCGTGACATTCTCTAACCCATCGACGAATCGCATATGGTAATACCATTCGTCATCCATAAAGAACGGCTTAACGCCGCGCGTGATCGGATGCTTGGGCAGCTCCTTGAATTCGCCTTTGAAGTGCGGGTTGACAGACCAGAACGTCTCGAAGTAACCGCCCGTCCAGTTGAGCATGTAGTTGCCCGGCCTGCCCTTGGGAACCTCGACAGCGTAATGAAGCATAGCGATGCCGACGCCCTTCTTGGCCAGGGCGTCCACCTCTTCGAGATGCCTCATGACCACGTGGCCGCCGCCCCCGTCACAGAACACTGCAATCGCATCGGCGTTGTCGCAGGCGGTCGGGTCCTTGGGCCAGCCGTTGAGATACGTAGTCGCATAAACCTCGGGCACGTTCTCGTTGAGCAGTTTTCCCAGCAGCAGCATGCCGGCGTTGTGCTCGTGGGAGCCGTGACCGTGACTTCGCGGCCCTGCTATCATGACGATCTTTTTTCTGTCGGTGAGTTTCAGGCGCTTGAGCTGGATGTCCTTGAACTCGACTTTCATCGGCGGGCCTGCGTGCAACTGCAGCGCGAGAACGCCGGACAGCTCCAGATTCTTCCGTTCGTTGTCCTGGACGTCGGCGGTCGTCTCGCCGTTGACCTTGAGAATGATCCGGCTGCCACGGGCGATGATGTGATATTCGTTCCAGTCATCCTGTTTAATGATGTTCATCAGAGCGTCGGCATCGCCGAGCGACGTCTTGGCCATCTTACCGTCGGAGCCGATGACGGTCTTCTGCCCTCGTTCGGCTAGCATCCCCCGGCCTCGCTCATCGTAAAGAGCCCCCGCATACCTGCCGGCCCGGTCGATGTCGGCCTGGTAGCCCTGGACGTGGCCGTCATCGGCAACCTGGCTGCGAATTTGAATCCCCGAATTGGCCGACTGGGACCCACTGATGCGATACTGGAGCTTCAGTTCGAAATCGTCCAATTGCCCGGCCTGCCAGACAAGGAACTGGTTGCTCCTGACAGGATTGTCCTGCGTTGACTGGGCGACTATAATCCCGTCGCGGACGGACCAGTAGCTCATATTCGGGGCCTTCCAGCCGTCGAGTCCCGGCGCGCCAGGATCGAAGATGGGTTTGAAGCCAGTCTCCTGTGCCAAGGTGCTTGCCGCGCCCAACATCGCAATGCAGATCTGTAATAAGTGGATTCTACGCATAACTGTTCCTCCTTTCAGGGAGATCAAGAGTCAAAGCATGTCCCGAGCGAAGTCGAGGGATGCAAACTGCAGAATTAGAGAAATCATTGCCGCAACGCGGCAACTCCGTAATTCTGGTTTTTGATCTTTGATATTTACATTTTCTTTAAGCTGCGGATTCCCATTGGTCCTTGATGAATTTCAAGCCTTCGATATAGACACCGTCGCGACTGGGGAAGAAATCGCGCCAGACGCGTGTGGCAGCGGCCAGGTCCGGCAGCGCCCGGCCGAAGGCCTCGATCACAAGCCAGTTGTCATAGCCGCCCGAGCGCAGCGCCTTGAAGGTCCCATCCCAGTCGATGTGTCCCTTGCCAGGTGTTCCGCGGTCGTTCTCGCTGATGTGCACGTGTTTGATCACGTCAATGTGCTCGGTGATGCAGCCCACCGGGTCCTTTTCCTCGATATTGGCGTGGAAGGTGTCGAACATCACCCCGCAATTGGGATGATCGACACGTTTGACGTATGCGGCCGCGTCGGCCATTGTGTTGAGGAAATAGCACTCGAAGCGGTTGAGGAATTCCAGGCCCAGCATCAAATTTGCCTTGGCGGCAAGATCGCCGGCCTGCTTATGTACTTCAGCGGCGCGCTGCTTTTCCTCTTCGGTCGGCGGCTCGCCGGAGAAAACACCCAGAGGCTGATACATGGGCCCGCACAGACAATCCGAGTCCAGAGCCTGCGAGCAGTCGATCGCCCACTTGAAGTAGTCGACTGCGGCCTTTCGGTTCGCGGCGTCGGCGCTGATGGGATTGTGCTCCTCGTCAGGGATAACCGTCACCGACGTGCAGCCCAGGCCGTTGTCCTTGATTGCCTTGCCGACCTTCTCGAAGTGCGCGGGCTCGCCCTCGAAGATCGGAATCTCGACGCCGTCATAACCTGCCTTCTTGATCGACTCGAACAGGGGCAGATCGTCATCTGTGACGTGTGTGGTCCACAGCAACATATTGAATCCAACTCTCATTGTAGTTTCTCCTTCTACTATTTGTCGTTAGCGTTACTTTTCAATCGGAATATTCAACTCGGCGAGCGTATCCTGCAACCAGCGCAGAGACTGTTCTATCAGAGGACCCGCCTGGCCTTCGCATTCCATGCTCAAGACGCCGGTGTAGCCGTGGTCCCGCAGCATCTGAAGGCAGCGACGGATGTTACTGGCGTTGACACCTTCGCCCAATGCGCAATGGCTGACGGCGATTCCCGTCTGGTTGCCTCGGACCGCCGCGGCCAGAGATTCGGAGACGTCCTTGACGTGCACGTGGCTGACCTTGTCGATGAATCGTTTTAGAAAGGCAACCGGATCCTGGCCCGCGATGAAGGTGTTGCCTGTATCCATATTCATTCGCAGATAACGGCTGTCACAGAAATCGAGCATCTTTTCCATCATCTCGCCTCTGGTGGTGAAGTATCCGTGCACCTCGATAGTGACGGTGATCTTGTAGGCCTCGGCCACCTCGATGATTTGCTCATAGCATCGCTTCATTAGGTCCATCGCTTCGGTATCTTTGAGTCCCTCGGGCTTATGCAGGCCGTCGGTGGTGGCCACGCACGGACAGCCTGCGTGCTCTGCCCAGCGGATCGAGTTCAGCACGTAGGGCACGCCGCGCATCATGCCGTCCTTGCCCGAAAGAGGATAGGCCGCGTCGACCTGCGAGAAGCGTACGCCGTAACCGTCCATCTTCTTCTTCAGCAGCAGCGGGTCTTCATACAGGGCGACGTGAGGCTGGTAGCCCAGGCCGTGAATCCAACTGACGCCATCAATCAGGCCGCACTCGATAGAGTGGACGTCGTTCTTATTTGCCCATTCGAGACATTTTTCGAAACTGAAATAGGCCGAGTTGAAGGCGTCGGTGTGAAAGCCAATCTTCATTTGTCAAAACCCTTTCCTGGTCGATCTATCTTTTCTTCGACAACTCATCCGTCCACCGGTTCCAGGCCGGCCGTCCACGCACAGGCGTTGCGAAATAGCCGGCCGACAGCCGGATTGGCCAGGGCCTGGACGTCATGCCCGAGCACGCTGTGGTAAACCCGGCCTCTGCCGTAGTCGAGCACGAACGCCATCGGATAATCCTTGCCGTCGACTTTCGAACGTGCCTTGGCCAGTACCTTGATCGGTGTATTGCCCGCCAGGCACGTGTAAAGCTCGTCGACGGTCTCGAACTCGCTCAGTCCTTTCATCGCCGGGTGTTTGCTGTCAGTGATTTGAACCGTGAACTTGCCATGGGGGTCGTGCCCTCTTAGCTTGGGGTCCCACGCACGCCCGGCGAGCTCGACGAATTCCGGCCACTCCTGGAAGGCTCCGCATGCGAAGTGGACCAGCACGAGCCCAGTGCCGTTTTTGACAACGCGTTTGAGGTTCGCACGTGCCTTGGCGCCGGGATCGGGAACTTCCCAATCCATGAAATGCAGCACGACTGTGTCGTAGTCCCCGAGGTTCTCTTTGGCCAGGTCGCCGGGCTTCTCCGTGACCGTCACCTCCAGCCGCTTATCCGCCGCTATGGCTTTGGCCAGAACCGGCGCGGTCAGTTTCCATTTATGACCCGGATAGTCGACGCCCGTGACTATGAGCACCTTCTTGGACTGCGCCTTGTTTTGGGTCGTTGTAGAAGCTGTGTGGGCCGGGTTGCAGCTTGCCAGCAAGATAACCAATGCTCCACATGCGGCTGCGTACCTCATGACTGTTCTCCTTCAGAGCCAATGGAAAAATGACCTGTTCACGACCGCCGTACTATAGCGGCGGCGCCGCGTGCTGTCAATGGCATTTGGCTTGCGCCGGTCAGCTCTACAAGACGGCGGTTGCAAGTTCCGTTTGGATGTGATATAAAGGTCCGCCGGTGAATTATGGAAATAACAGAATTAAGATCAACTATATCAGAACTGTCGGCCCGGGTGGATAAGATCCGGGACTGGCTTTGACTTGTCCAGCAAGAAGTCCGAACTGGAAAAACTCGAAAAACGGATGTCCAAGGCGGGATTCTGGGACAATCCGGATTCAGCCAAGTCGGTCGTATCTCAACTAAGCGCCATTAAGTCCATCGTCGATCCGGTGGAAGAATTGCAGCGCGAAGTTGTGGATCTTCAGGAGTTGTTCGAGCTGGCGGAGGCCGAAAAAGACCAGGATGAGTTGGGACAGTTGGAAGAAGATCTGGACTCGCTCGTCGGAAAGTGCGAAAAGATCGAGCTTGCCGGACTGCTGTCGCGGCCCGAGGATATGAAGAATTGCTTCTTCGGGATCCATGCCGGCGCTGGAGGAACCGAGAGCTGCGACTGGGCGAGCATGCTGCTGCGGATGTATACGCGGTACTTTGAGGACAACAAGTTTAAGTTCAAGGAGCTTGATATCACCCCGGGAGAAGAGGCGGGAATTCGCTCGATAACACTGCAGGTTAGCGGCCCCTTCGCTTTCGGCAAGCTCTCCTGTGAGACCGGCGTGCACAGGCTGGTGAGGATAAGCCCCTTCGATTCACAAAGCCGACGGCACACGAGTTTTGCGGCCGTGGACTGCATTCCGGATTTTGAGGACGAGATCGATATCGAGATTGACGAAGACGACCTCAGGATCGATTTCTACCGCGCCAGTGGCGCAGGCGGCCAGCATGTGAACAAGACCAGCTCTGCCGTGCGGATCACCCACGAGCCGACAGGCATCGTCGTGCAGTGTCAGAACGAAAGAAGCCAGCACAACAATCGCGCCCAGGCGATGAAGATGCTCCTGGCGAAACTGTACATGCTCGAGCAACAGAAACGCGACGCCGAGATCGCGAAACTGTACGGCAACAAGGGCGAGATCGCCTGGGGCAACCAGATACGAAGCTACGTCATGCAGCCTTACCAGATGGTCAAGGACCACAGGACCGATGTCCAGACCGGCAACGTTGACGCCGTGCTCGACGGCGACCTCGATGGTTTCATCGAAGGTTATCTGCGGCATCGGGCCAAGAACAAATAAACCACAACGGCACAAAGAGACAAAGAAAAAGTAATTAACCGCAGATTTCCGGATTCACGCAGATTTAGAACGAAGATAAAGAACCACAGAGGTGCACGGAGTTGAAAGAGACAATATTCTCTGAGCTCTCTGTGAGTTCTGTGGCCAGAAACCAAGGATTGAAAGGGCAAACGGTCAGGCAGAATGAAAGAGATCATGAACATGAAGCTGGGTACACGGACGGCCGATCTGCATGAGTACAAGGCAGACATGCTGGCCGTAGGATTGTACTGCGACGCCAAGGGGCTGGACAAGCTTGCCAGAGGGCTTGACAGTAAGCTCAACGGCGCGATCGGCCGGGTGGTGAAGTTAGGTGATTTCAAAGGAACGGATGGGACCGGAGCGGTTCTCTACGGCAATAGTAAGATAGGCGCAAAGAGAATCCTGCTCGTTGGTCTGGGGGAGAAGAAGAAGGCGACGCTCGATACGATTCGCAGGGCGTCGGCGTACGCGGCGAAAAGGTCCGTTGAGATGAAGGCAAAAACCGTCGGTCTGGCGCTTCACAGCGCGTTTGGGGCCAAGTTCGAGCCGGCGGCGATGGGTCAGGCGTGCGCCGAGGGGACGTGTTTCGGGGGCTATCGCTACGACGAATTTGTCACGGGAAACGGAAATGGACGGTTGGGTTCGCTCAAGGTTGAGTTGATCGATTCTTGCACATCAAGAACGAAAGAACTGAAAAAAGGCGTCTTGAAAGGCGCTGTTATAGGTAAAGCACAAAACTATGCCCGGACGATTGCAAATCGCCCGGCGAATGTTATATACCCCGCCACGCTTGCCGCAGCGGCAAAGAAGCTGGCCCGCGGTTCGAGCACACTCACGTGCACGGTCTTCAACGAAAAACAGATGATGGAAAAGGGCATGGGCGGTGTCCTCGCGGTCGGCTCCGGTTCCGAGCACAAACCGAAATTCATCGTGCTAAAACATACCCCTGCAGGCAAAGCAGGCAGGGCCGAGCCGAAGATCGCCCTGGTGGGCAAGGCGATAACATTCGACTCCGGAGGTATCAGCCTCAAGCCCGCGCCCAATATGGAAGAAATGAAGTTCGACAAGTCTGGTGGAATCGCCGTTCTGGCGACTATGCGGGCAGTCGCCGAGCTGGGATTGCCGATCGGCGTCTACGGGATCATCCCCTCGGCTGAGAACGTGCCGAGCGGGACAAGCTATCGGCCCGGCGATATTATCACCACCTACAGCGGCAAGACCGTTGAGGTCCAGAACACCGATGCCGAGGGCAGGATGATATTGTGTGACGGGCTCAATTATGCCGTCAGGCAGAAGTGCGAGACAGTTATTGACATAGCGACATTGACCGGCGCCTGCCTGGTTGCGCTGGGCAGGTATATGGCCGGGCTCATGGGCAACGACGACAAACTGATAAAGCAGCTTCAGAAGGCATCACAGCAGAGTGGTGAAAAGCTCTGGCACCTGCCGAGCGGCGAAGAGTATGCCAAAGAGATGAAGAGCAAGATTGCCGATTTGAAGAATATCGGCAGCAGATGGGGTGGAGCCTGCACGGCGGCGGCATTCCTGGAGCAGTTTGTCGGTGATGCGAAGTGGGCGCATCTGGACATCGCCGGGGTGGACATGTTCCAGAAACCCTCGGAATTCTCAGCCGAAGGCTCAACGGGCTTCGGTGTGAGGCTGCTTACGACTTACCTGGCGAATCTGGCGGCTGCCAAAGACTGAGGTGCGAGCAAACGGAAGCGAGGAACATGACCAAGAAGCACAAACCGATAGATAGTGAGAAAATTAAGAAAGCAGTCAGGGAAATACTGCTGGCCGTCGGTGAAGACGTCGAGCGTGAAGGGCTGAGGGAAACACCCGATCGAGTGGCCAGGATGTACGCCGAGCTGCTGGGCGGGATGCGCGAGGAGCCTGAGAGGCATCTTCACAGTGTCTTTACCGAGAACTACGAGGAAATCGTTCTTCTGCGCGACGTGCCCTTCTACAGCATCTGCGAGCATCATCTGATGCCGTTCATCGGCTCGGCTCACGTCGCATACCTGCCGTCGGGATCGGTGCTCGGTGTCAGCAAACTGGCCCGCATCGTGGATTCTTTTGCCCGCCGGCTCCAGACCCAGGAAAGGCTCACATACCAGATAGCCGATTTCATAATGAACAGCTTGAAGTCACAGGGGGTGGCCGTTGTGCTCGAAGCTTCGCATAGCTGCATGACCATTCGCGGCATAAAGAAGCCCGGCTCAACGATGGTGACCTCGGCACTTCGCGGGATATTCAAGAGAGATCCAAAGAGCCGAAGCGAGATCATGAGCCTGATGCACAAGTAGAACCTGCTGAGGGAGTTCGCCCATGCACAAGCTGGCAAGGCAGGTGCGGTTTTCGATAAATCCATTCCTCTCGCAAGAATGCACCGGGTTCAATTCCTTTGCATCCAAACCGGCGGGCGAGGGCCTGGCAATATTTCTGGAGTTGTCGGTGGAGATTCTCGGAGACATAAAGCCCGAGACGGGTTTTGTCCTAAATGTGGTCGACATCGACAGGGGCGTTCGCGAGTCAGTTGTGCCGCTTTTCGCCGAGCGCATAAAGCAGGACTATTGCCGGACCAGACATGTCGGGCTCCTGGTCGTTGCCGAGCTTCTGAGATCGGCCTGGGAACGATTGTCCGATAAATTCGCCCCCGCCACACTTAGCAAGTTGAGTCTGAAGTTGAATCCTTTCAGGAGAATTGCCATCAGTTCAGGGGATCCGGAAATGGTCTATTTCTGTGAGAAGTTTGAATTTGCCGCGATGCACAAGCTTTGGAACTGCGACTTCTCCGAAAAGGAGAACTTCGACATCTTCGGGAAATGTGCCAACGCCACCGGTCACGGGCACAACTATGTTCTCGAGGTCTCAATAGAGATGCCGGCGACGAGAGATGACTTTCGCATAGGCGATTTTGAACGAACGGTAAACCACGAGCTTATTAAACTGCTCGATCACAGGAACTTGAATGTCGACGTCGAGCAATTCGTCAAAACCAATCCCACCATCGAAAATATCGCTGCTTTCGCGTGGGACAAGCTTGTCGGCAAGTTCGGCGAGGCTAACCTTCATCGGGTAACCGTCTGGGAGACCGACAAGACATATTGCACGTACTACGGTTGAGTAAGGCAACGACAACAGTCTGCCCTAATCAAGTCTTTTATGGGACCTTGGTCGCGCGCGGCTCTCCGAGAGAAGCTTTGCCGTTTGAAATACTCGGCAAGTTTCTGATCTGATGGAGAGCAGTTTATCCCGACGCTCGTCTTTGCTAAAGCTATGTTCTTTATGTGCCGATACTTATGGTGTAGAACGGCTGCCGGTCGCTCTGCGCGCGGCCGTAGACGGATGTAGATTGTCTCGGCATGTGATCGCGGAGAGCACGGCCGCTGAGAAATGATCTTACCCTGAGAGCAGGGTATTGAAGCGAGGCTGCACTGACTTTTTGCGCAGCCGACGGGGACGGAGTCCAGGCGGAGTGCCCCCACGTGAGTAAACATTCGACGTTGACAATTGACCAACGCTCACTATTCTTGCTCAAAAAGAGTTAATCCTGCGGGATCGATATGAAAGCATTAGTTACAGGCGGAGCGGGTTTTATAGGCTCTCATCTTGCTCAGCGGCTGCTCGAAGATGGTTTCCAGCTTGCGGTCGTCGACGATCTGAGCACGGGCAGTCTGGAAAACATCGAGAGTTTCAAGGAGCATGCCGGCTTTGAGCTTGTCATAGGCGATATTCGCAATGCCGAACTGATGGAACCCATGGTAGAGCGATGTGACGTAATCTTTCATCTGGCTGCGGCTGTCGGCGTCAGATTGATAGCCGAGGATCCCGTGCACACAATCGAAACCAACATCGGCGGCACGGAGATTGTACTGGACCTCGCCAACAAGTTCGGCAAGAAGATCCTCATTGCTTCGAGCAGCGAAGTGTACGGCAAGAGCGAGGCGGTCCCCTTTAGTGAAGGGGACGATATTGTGCTCGGCAGCACGAGCATGCCGCGCTGGGCTTACGCCTGCAGCAAGGCGATAGACGAGTTTCTGGGTCTGGCTTTCTATCAGCAGTACGGGTTGGGCGTAGTTATCGCCCGGTTCTTCAACACGATCGGGCCAAGACAGACGGGCCAGTACGGGATGGTGGTACCTCGTTTCGTTCAGATGGCGCTCAACGACGAGCCTGTTCTGATATACGGTACAGGCAAGCAAACGCGATGCTTCTGTTACGTGGCCGACGTTGTCGAGGCTGTCATCAGGCTGATGAATTGCGAGCATGCGGCAGGCAGGGTATACAATATAGGTTCCAGCGAGGAAATCTCCATTGAAGCCCTTGCCGACAAGATAATCGAGATGACTCACAGCAAGAGCCGAAAGCAATATGTGCCTTACGAGGTCGCCTATGGCAGAGCCATCGAGGATATGATGCGGCGCGTGCCGAGCCTGGAGCGGATCAAGGAGACGGTCGGCTGGGAGTCCAAGACGAGCCTGGAGGAAATCCTGCGAGTGATCACGGAGAGTTTTAGGAGAAAGTCACGATCCAAGAATTGATTCGGTTCACACAATTATACCCTTCAGGGTAGTAAATTCCCGCGAGTAAGATCATAAACTGTTATTGTAAAGCTACTTACCCGCGCAAAAACCCGAAATTTCAATCGTGAGCA
>Ga0209536_100013216_pt1 | contig 11918 bp, 11 predicted proteins | sample DeeMarSeWOR28_12_FD_187461 | JGI IMG/M metagenome (GOLD analysis project Ga0209536, IMG submission 187461) | Marine sediment microbial communities from White Oak River estuary, North Carolina - WOR-2-8_12 (SPAdes) (version 2) | ecosystem: Environmental > Aquatic > Marine > Intertidal zone >...
AAACACTACCTGCTAAAACCCCGACTAAGCAGCTGGCGCAGCTGCCGCCACTGAGCTTCCCCTATCTTGCGAAACCTTACTTTGCGCAAACTTCACCGAGACGATTTTGGACACGCCTGATTCTTCCATGGTGATGCCGTACATTACGTCGGCATTCACAATGGTCCTTTTGTTATGCGTGATAACGATAAACTGGGAATCTTTAGTAAACTCCTGCAATAATCGGGAATATCTATCTACGTTGGCCTCATCCAGAGCCGCATCGATTTCATCTAAAACGCAAAATGGCGATGGCTTAACCTTGAAAATGGCAAATATCAAAGCTATTGCCGACATAGACTTCTCCCCGCCTGAAAGCAAAAGTATGTTCTGCAGCTTTTTGCCCGGGGGCCGGCAAATAATCTCTATTCCCGAATCCAAAACATCCTGTTCGTCCGTAAGGAAAATCTGGGCGTCTCCGCCGTTAAACAACAGCCTGAAATAATTGCGGAATTCATGGCGGATCAATTCAAAAGTCTCCAAGAACATCTTTCTGGTGGAACGGTTAATCTTTAAAATCGCCTCGTGCAGAGATTCTCTGGCCGCTTCTAAATCACTATGCTGCTGGGCCAAGAAATCATAGCGTTTTTTAAGCTCATCGTATTCCTCGATGGCTACCAGATTGACATTACCTAAAGAATCTAATTTAGCTTTCAGGGTCTGAATTTCACCTTCCAGTAACTTCTGATCTAAGTCCTGCGCGTTGAAACCTGCATTATCTAAATCCAGCTTATAGGCTACGAGGATTCTTTCTTTCAAGGCCTGCAGGTTAAAATCTATATCTTTGATCTGCATTTCTTGGGCATGCGCCCGGTCTTTAAGCGCGGAGAGTTCTGTGCGCTCGGACTCTATTTTTTTTATGGTATCCTGTGTGCCGGATGCCTTTGCCTGATACTGCCCTTCTTTCTCCTTGAGTGCACTATTCTTTTCTACGATAAGCCTTTCTGCCTCTGTAATCTTAATTTCGCAATCACTGATCTGTGCGATAAAAGATTCTTTTTTATTATCGGCATCGCCAATCTGCTCTTCTAAGTCAATCAGATAACGCTCACCCTGCTGGAAGGTATCTTCCAGGATCTTTAAAGTGGCCTGCTCCGAATGAACGCGCTTCTCTAACGCCTCTAACTCGGTCTTAAGCTGCGCAATGGCTACCAACACATTTTCCTTGGCATGATTATTGTTATCGATGCTCAGCTCTTCGTAACTGATCCGCGCCTCTTTTTCTTTTTGTGTTTTCTCTAATCCGGCGTGGTCGGCCCCTAAGACTGCCGATCGTTCATCTAAAGACAAGAGTTCTTTGTCTGTCTCGCTTAATTCCAAGGCGACTAACTCCTGTTCGTCATTTATTTTTTGGAACTGCTCGGCGATACCCTGATAAACGGTCGTCTTATTCGCCAAGGCAATGTCTTGCTCGCGCAGGGAATGATTCAGTTTGGCAATATCTATATTCAGTTCATCTATATGCGCTTCCTTTGCGGATCTCTCTTCATTTAAAAGCTTAAGCTCTGATTGAATATTTTCTATTTTTTGAATAATCTTTTGGGTGTCCAGGTCAAAAGGCTTGGCCTCTCCGGTTAACTTCAGCTCCTGCTCTTCTAAACCATTTATTTTTACCAGAATCCCGGTGACCTTTTCCGCCGGCAACTTATCCAGATAAACCGTAGCCATCATGGATTCGCTGATATCTTCATATTTTGTCTTTAATTTTTGAATAAAATCCTGATGCGAAGCCAGGGTCAGAATCTGGCGTTCAGACTCCTGGATTTTCAGGTGTGTCTGACTTAATAAAACCTGTTCGCCTGTTAAGGTATTCTTTAGCTCTGTTAGCTTCTGCTGCGTTTCTTCGCTGGCCTTGCGTAAAACCTCCAATTCTCCGGCCACAGAACCCAGCTGAATCTCAACGTTTTGTTTCTCTTCGCTGATTTTGGCCATTTCCAGACCCAACCTTCTCTTTCGCGCCTGATGGATCTGTTGTTTTGAGAGAGTATCCTGAATCTCGTTTTTTATTCTGGCGGCCTGGGAGCACAAATCTACGATTTCTTTCTTGGCCTGGGCGATCTGCTCCAGCGAATTCCTGATAGAAGCAGTAATCGCATGCAATTCATCTTCCTTTTGCTTCAGTAAATACGTCTTGCCTTCGACATCTCTCTTAATTCCGGCGTACTCCTCCTGAAAACCCCTTAATTTTTCCTGGTCTTTAGAAACTCTCTCTTTGGTTTGCCCAAGCTGAGTCTGAAGGTACTGTTTATGCGACTCTAATTCTCCAACCCTTTCCTGATTAAAGCTAATTTGCTGCTTATCTCTGTGTAGTTGGCTATCTAGCGCCAGGATTTCTTTCCTGATCTCCATAACCTGCGCCTGCAGTCCGTCTAAATCCTGCTGACGATGAGAAAACTTCAGCTCTTCTTCCTGAATTATTCCCGAGAGCTCCTGTTGGGCCTTAAGCAGCTGGTCTAGGCCTGCCGCAATTTCCTGCCTGTGCTTACTTAAATCTTTATTTTGTAGAATAGCCAGGTTAATCTCTCTGGCCTTCAGCTCTTCAAATACATCTTTATACCTGCGCGCCTTATTAGCCTGCCGCTCAAGGCTGGAAATCTGACGCTTGACTTCGGTGATGATATCACAAACCCTTAAGAGATTAGCTTGTGTCTCCTCCAATTTTCTCGTTGCTTCTTTTTTCTGAGATTTATATTTATTGATGCCGGCGGCCTCATCAAAAACCATACGCCGCTCTTCTGGTCTGGCGCTTAAGATAAGGTCGATTTTTCCCTGCGCTACCAGCGAATAACTCTCAGCGCCGATACCGCTATCCATAATCAAATCTAAAATATCTTTTAAACGCACCGTATTTTTATTTAAGAGATATTCGCTTTCTCCGGAACGAAATATCCTGCGGGTAATAATAATTTCATCCTCGGACATGTTTAAAAACCTGTTTGCATTGTCAAAGGTAAGGCTAACCTCAGCCATGCTCAAGGGTTCCTTTAAGTCCGTGCCGTTAAAAATAACGTCCTGGCTTTCGCTGGCACGCAAAGATTTCATGGACTGTTCCCCTAAAACCCAACGGATGGCATCGAAAATGTTCGATTTTCCGCAACCGTTTGGCCCCACCACCGCGGTAACGCCGGGTTCCATATGTAATACGGTCTTATTAAAAAATGATTTAAACCCCACTATTTCCAGTCTCTTGATGTACATAAATTTTGGCTCCTTTCCGCAGTGGGCGGAACACCAAACCATCCGATAGGTTTGGGTGTTGACGGGCTGATAATTTTTAATCGCTTAGTTTCCAATATTTTCCTGCTTGGCGAGCCAGGCATCAATTTTATTTTTCTGAAAACGCCACTGTCCTACCATTTTTACTGCCGGTACTTTCTTCTGCTTTAGCCATTCATAAATAGTCCTGCGGGTTACCTTAAGATAACCCGCCAAATCTTCAATAGTCATTAGTCCACTGTTTATCATCGCCTGCTCCGACTTTAATTAACTCTATATTACAAAAGAAGTAAGAAGTTGTCAAGGAAAATATTTACATTCTTTAACATCTGTATACAAAAAGGATAATATTAATGTAGAGTATTGCTTAAGTATGCAAAGTTTTTCGGGAATGATTTTACCGGTAGGACGGGTATAAAAAAACCCGCTTTTTGTGCGGGTGTTTTAAGTTAACTCCAAATTTTTTTGCAAATAAACTATCCGGACTTCTTGCCCCGATGCGCCTGGGCTAAGGCCATTATTGTCCTAAGTATTAACGGAACGGGTTTTAATTTTGGCTCTTTCAATTTTATGCCAATACGAAGCGAATCATCGCTATTTCTGGTAGACCAAACCACCGTTCCATTCTCACATATCACATCATTAGAGTCTATCATCTTTAAAATGACCTGTATTTGCGCTCCCAGTGGAATCTCTCTATCCGTAGCCAAACATAATCCTCCGCGACTAATATCCAGAGTTTGTCCATTGCCAGCCTCTGTAGAATTTAACTCAAGAAAGGCTAACGGCATCATCACCGGAAACCTTAACTCTGCCCGTTTTTCTTTTATGGTGGACTGTCCAAACATTTTCTCAACCTGGTTAATTTCCACCCAAAGTGTACTTGATTATTTTAAATTTTCAAGGTCAATTGGCATGCCTTAAGAAAACGTTTTCAAAGTTTAGAGGATGCCTTTTGGGATGAATTTCTAGTTAAACCGGAAGGATTTGCAGTAAGATAGTAATTGCGGTTTTATCTCTTAAGAGCTTCTTTAAATCTTTTGGTCAAGGCCGGAAGGATAGCGAACAGATCGCCTACCGCGCCATAGGTTGCCACTTTAAAGATAGGAGCATCGGGATCCTTGTTTATGGCGACAATGATTTTAGCAGACTGCATGCCTACTAAGTGCTGAATTTGGCCGGAAATTCCGCAGGCAATATAAATCTTGGGAGCAACGGTCCTGCCGGTCTGACCTACCTGATGCGAATAAGACATCCATCCGGCATCTACCGCAGCCCGGGATGCGCCCACCGCGCCCCCTAACACACAAGCTAAATCCTGAACTAATTTAAAATTCTCCGGCCCGCCCAATCCCCTTCCTCCAGAAACGATAATATCCGCCTCCGCGAGATTAACGCTGGACTCGATTTCCTCTACGATATCAAGCAGGCGCGCACGGCTGGTGAGTAAATTTCCGTCGAAAGTCTCCCGGATGATTTTTCCTTTGCGTTTCATATCGGAAACGGTCTCCGGAAAAACCTTATGCCTGACCGTCGCCATCTGAGGCCGGTAATCCGGAGAGATTATTGTAGCCATTATATTTCCGCCAAAGGCAGGACGAGTCTGCAAAAGGATCTTTCTTTGTGCCTCAATATCCAGGCCAGTACAATCGGCAGTCAGGCCGGTTTTTATCTTTATGGCAACCCGGGAAACCAAGGAGCGGCCAATGGCAGTAGCCCCACATAAGACAATTTCCGGCTTGTATTTTTTTATGAGCTCTACAATCACGTTAGTATAGGGCTCATCCTGATAATTAGCCAGGCGACGGTCCTCTACCACATACACACAATCCGCGCCGCGCCAGATTAATTCCTGGATCTCTTCTTCTAATCGCTCACCCAACAGCACAGCCGATACGTGAGTTTCTAAATCAGCTGCCAGCTGCCGGGCCTTGCCTAACAACTCAAAAACCACTGGCTGGACTTTACCTTTTTTCTGCTCGGCAAATACCCAAACTCCCTTATAGTCTGCAATATTGGCTGCGGGCGCGCCTGCTTGCTTCTCAATTAAAATAGCCTTGAATTTACAGCTGGGTACGCAGGCCCCGCAAAGATTGCATTTGTTCAAATCAATCAAGGCCTTCTTGTCCATAATGCGGATGGCATCAAAAGGACAGGCCTTTAAGCAGAGCGAACAACCGGTACATTTTTCTATGATTATCTGGATGGGCATAATTTATATAATCTCCGGTCGTAGCAGATCTACTAGTTTCTCCGCCACTTCCTGGGTATCTCCGCTGAATTTTTGTCCGCCGGTGCGCGGAGGGGGAGTGAAAATTTTAACTACCTGGGTGGGCGAACCGTTCAATCCTAATGCCGCAAAATCCACCTCTAAATCCTTGTGTGTCCAGTGTTGAATCTTGGCTTGCTTGGCACGCATCAAGCCTTTTAAAGAAGGAAGGCGCGGCGAATTCAGCTCTTTAACTACCGTAAAAAGCGCTGGTAGCGGCACCTCGATTACCTCGTAACCTTCCTCAGTCATCCTCTCCAGGCGGCCTGACTTATCATTGATCTCTTCGACTTTTTTGACATAGGTTACTTGAGGTAAATCCAAATGCGCGGCTATTCCCGGACCGACTTGCGCCGTATCGCCGTCTGAGGCCTGTTTACCACAGATGATCAAGTCGAAACGCGCGATTTTTCTTATCGCCGCTGCCAAGGTATAACTGGTTGCCCAGGTATCGCTCCCGGCAAAAGCACGGTCTGAAAGCAGTATTCCTTCATCTATCCCTAAAGATATGGCCTCCCTTAAAGCAGCCTCTGCCTGCGGGGGCCCCATTGTAAGCACCGTAATCTTACCGCCAAACCTCTCTTTTAATCGCACCCCTTCCTCAATGGCGTACATGTCAAAAGGATTAATAATAGACTTTACGCCTTCGCGAACAAGGGTATTAGTTTCCGGGTTAATTTTTACTTCCGTTGTCTCCGGGACCTGTTTAATGCAAACTATAATTTCCATAATCTTCTAAACTATCTTGTGGCTAAAAACGTATTGTGAGATTTTATCTTTGTCAGCTTCGCTAATTTTAGTAAACTCCATCCCCACATCAAATCTTTTTCCTACCGTATCGCCGATCATAAATTCCGAGAACCAGACTACCCGCGCCACGGCCTCAACTGGAATCTTGGTATCCGGAAAATATATTTTTAAATCCATTAAATCGCCCTTCTTCACTTCTTCATATATAATCAAACAAATTCCCTCCTTGCTTATATTTTTGCTCAATCGAAATGAAGTTTCTTTCCCTTGTTCCTGCGGATGCTTAGTGCAGGCGACATCCACCAGTGCATTTAGGCGAATATATTTTCTTCTTTCTTCCTCTTTTTGCGCCATCGCAACCTCCTTCCACAGTAAGTGCGCCGCACAAGGCGGCGTACCCAACACTCCGATATGTTGGGGTGGGTAACGCCGGCCCATCCGATAAGGCCGGGCGTTTATCCCCTACCTTCTGCTTTCTTTGATTAACTGCAGGGCAATGATATTGCGCTGTATCTGGTTTGTGCCTTCATAAATCTGGGTGATCTTGGCGTCACGCATGAATTTCTCTGCCGGATAATCCCGCATATAACCGTAACCACCCAATATCTGCACTGCATCCGTAGTCACTTTCATCGCTACGTCAGATGCGTATAATTTTGCCATAGCAGACACTTTGGCCACGCCTGTTTTGCCGGCGTCAACCATCCTGGCTGTAGCATAAACCAAGGCACGCGCTGCCTCAACCTGGGTAGCCATATCTGCCAGCATCCACTGGATACCCTGAAAACTGGAAATAGCTTTGCCAAACTGCTGCCTCTCCTGAGCATACTTTACCGCCACATCCAAGGCACCCTGGGCAATGCCAACGGCCTGTGCAGCTACCCCCGGCCTGGACATATCAAAGGTCTTCATAGTCACGATAAACCCCATGCCTTCTTTTGCCAATAAATTTTCTGCCGGAATTTTACAGTCAGTAAATACGAGCTCCCGGGTAGACGAAGCGCGGATACCCAGCTTCTCTTCCTTTTTGCCGAAAGTAAATCCGGGCGTGCCTTTTTCTACGATAAACGCCGATGCCCCTCGGGCGCCTTTATTTTTATCGGTCATGGCTATTACTACGTAAATCTCGGCGTCTCCGCCGTTAGTGATAAAATGTTTTAATCCGTTTAATATATAGTGATTGCCGCTTTTTTTGGCCGTGGTTTTAATCGCCGAAGCATCGGAACCTGCCTCGGGCTCGGTTATGCCAAAGGCCGCAATCTTTTTACCCTTGGCTAAATCCGGCAAATATTTTTTCTTCTGCTCATCATTGCCGAACAAAATAATGGGAAATGTCCCCAAAGCAGAAGCAGCATAGCAGACCGCTATACCGCCGCAGGCGCGGGACAATTCTTCGGTGGCGATACAAAGGTTTAAAACGCTCGAGCCCATTCCGCCGTACTCCTCGGGAATAAACAAAGCAAATAAATCGGATTCAGCGAGTATCCTCATCTCATCCCAAGGATAATCCTCGCTGATATCGTATTTGGCCGCAACCGGCGCTATTTTTTCCTGGGCAATCTTACGCGCTAACTCCTGTACCATTTTTTGTTCATCAGTCAACAAATAGTCCATTATTCCTCCTTCCACAGCAAGTGGACGCCGGCCCATCCGATAGGGCCGGGCGCTAACACAGAAAACGGTACTCCGATTCCTCAGATTGAATCGGGCGTTCCTTCTACGTAACTCTAAAAAAATTATATTTTCTTAAGCATGGCGGTTTCCTGACAATCAGGAAATTTGCTGCAGTTAATGCACTCTGCCCAAATCTTATGCGGTAATTTGGCATGCTCAATACGCCTGAAGCCAAAGCGCCGAAAATATTCCGGCCGGTAAGTAAGGACAAACACTTTCTTTGCCCCCAGCGACCGGGCTTCACTTAAACAAACAAGGACTAATTTACGCCCCAAACCCTTACCCTGGTACTCTGGCCTGACGGCTAAAGATTTAATTTCAGCCAAATCCTCCCAAGAAACATGTAAGGCACAACAGCCGAGGATCTTATGCTTATCTCGGATTACCCAAAAGTCCCGCAGATTCTCATAAAGCTCGTTTAAAGACCGCGCAAGCATCAAATCCTTTTGCGCAAAAGCATTGATTATCTTCTGGATTTCTTTTACGTCTTTAATCTCTGCTTTCCTTAGGGTGAAATCGGTCTGCATATCAATCTATATGTGTTTTCTTGGCTACTACTACTACTCCCGATTCGCTGACATAAAACCTTTTTTTATCTTCCTCTAAGTTATAACCAATAACCATGCCCTGCGGAATATCTACGCCCTTATCAATGATTGCCCGCTTAATCTTAGCATGTCTACCCACATTTACGCCTTCCATTACGATAGAATCATAAATTTCCGAGTAGCTATTTACCCTGACATTAGGAGAAAGTATTGATTTTTGGATGCGGCCGCCGCTGATAATGCAACCGGCAGAAACTATAGAATCAAGCGCCAAACCCACCCTACCGGTAATCTCCTGTCCGGAAAAAACAGTCTTAAGCGGAGGGCACGGCTCCTGATAAGTCCTAATCGGCCAGGAGATATCGTAAAAATTAAATTCTGGATCAACCTGTACCAAATCCATATTTGCCTCATAATAAGCGTCTATTGTTCCAATGTCCCGCCAATACCTTGCCGCTTTGCCATTCTCTTCGATAAAATTATATACTGCCACTTTTAAATCTTTTTTGAGCATCTGAGGAATAATATCTTTACCGAAATCATGACTGGAATTACTGTTCTTGGCATCTTCGTGCAACTCCTTAATGAGTGTGGCATGGTTAAAAACATATATCCCCATGGAGGCATATACATTTTCTGGGTTATGCGGAATAGTTTTGGGTTTGGCTGGTTTTTCCTGAAACCCCTTCACTCTACCCAGGCTATCCACCTCCACTATCCCTAACTGCGTTGACCTTTCCCTATTTATTTCCACAACCCCCACGGTTAAATCCACCTTTGCCTGACGATGAAAACCAATCAAGGCCGAATAATCCATCTTGTAAATATGGTCTCCGGCCAAAATCAATACTTCTTCTGACTCGTCCGTTTCCAAGGTATAGAGATTTTGGTAGATGGCATCGGCAGTACCTAGATACCAGGTCTCACCCACCCTCTGCTGAGCAGGCAATAATTCTATATATTCGTCAAGCTCGGAAGATAACATATTCCAGCCCAGGCGGATATGTCTTTGTAAAGAGGCGGATTTATACTGGGTAAGAACGTAGATCTTACGCATCCCCGAATTAATACAGTTGCTCAGGGTAAAATCAATGATTCTGTATATGCCTCCAAAAGGAACCGCGGGTTTGGTGCGATCCTTGGTTAGAGGCCAAAGTCGTTCCCCCTTACCCCCTGCCATGATAAAAGTAATACAATTACGCATTATTTCAATAATACCGTGGTTATACCAAGCCTAATCATCATCACGCCTATAGCTGCCAATAGAATATACATAATCTTAGAAAACGCCCGCGTGCCTGCCGTGCCGATCAATCTTATGACCAATTCGAATTTAGCCAAGGTAACCCAACAAATCAGCATATTTAAGACCAAGGAAACGAATGTCGGGGCAATACCAAAGCTATCGCGCATCATCAGTGTAGTAGTCAGCACCGCTGGGCCAGTAATCAAAGGGGTGCCCAAGGGAAAAATGCCGAGATCCGCACCTTTACCGTTTAAAACAATATCCTTTTTTGACCCGGTAAGCAATAACCTTACGGCTAGAATAAAAATTAGCATGCCTCCGGCAACCTGAAAATCGGAAATAGTGATACCGATAAAATGCAATATCCCCTTACCGATAAACATAAACGATATAGCCACCAGCGTTGCGGTGATTATGGAATCCCGAAGGATCTTCTGCTGCTGTTTTTTGGAAATCCCTTCTACCAAAGAAAGAAAAAGCGGAATCATTCCTATGGCATCCACAGCCACAAAAATAGGAATGAAGGCCAAAATATATGGTCCGAACGCCTGTGACATGCTCTCTATTATATATAAGATTTCAAAAAAAACAAGTTAAATAGGGACAGCGCCCACTTTTTATAAAAAAAGTGGGCGCTGTCCCTACTAAAATTTCCTACTAAAATTTTGCTGAGGCAAGAAGGGTCTGGGTATAGGGATGCTTGGGAGAGTTAAATATTTCGTTATTACTTGCCTGCTCAAGTACCTTGCCGTTTTTCATTACCAGGATCTTATCGGCAATATGTTTAATCACAGCCAGATTATGGCTGATGAAGATATAGGTGAGCTTAAATTTATCTTTAAGTCTTAAAAAAAGCTCTAATATTTGCGCCTGTACAGTCAGGTCTAAAGAAGAGATTGGCTCATCCAGCACGATAAATTTTGGCTCACTGGCTAAAGCGCGGGCAATACAGATCCTCTGGCGCTGGCCTCCGGAAAATTCTATGGGAAACCTGCTCAAGGCAGAATCTTCTAAACCTACCATTTCCAAAAGTGAAACTACCTTATTTCGCACTTCTTTTTTAGCGACTATTTTGTGTATCAAAAGGGGCTCGGCAATAGTATCCAGAATGCGCATTTTAGGGTTAAGGCTATTGTATGGATTTTGAAAGATAATCTGGACATCTTTTCTGAAGTTTCGGATCTTATCCGGGTTAAAGAATAACTCTCCGGCATCAGGCGAAATCAGTTTTAAAATAATTTTAGCCAGCGTGGTTTTTCCTGAGCCGGACTCTCCTACTATCCCCAGAGTGTCAAATTCCTCCACTGAAAAACTTACCTGCTGCAGGGCCAAAACCTGACTCTTTGCGCCTTTAAAAATACCCTGCTCGCGGGAAAAAGTTTTAGAAAGGTTTTTTACTGCTAAAATTGTTTCTGCCATAATAGACTAAATCCTGCCGATCTTATTATAGGCATTGATTAATTCCCGGGTATGAAAATGCGAAGGGTGACTAAAAATTTCCTCGGTTTTTGCCTCTTCAACAGTCTTACCCTTAAACATCACGCAAACCCTATCGGCAATCCTTTTGGCAATAGAGAGATTATGCGTAATGAACAATAACGAAAAACCAATTTTTTGCTTCAGCTCGATAAGCAAATCCAATATTTCCCGCTCTACGGTGACATCCAAAGAGGTGGTCGGCTCATCGGCGATTAATAATTTAGGCCTGGAGGCCAAGGCCATAGCAATAAATACCCTCTGATTCATCCCGCCGGAAAGCTGATGCGGATAGTTGCGGTATACCAAATGGGCATCTTCCAATTTCACCTGTTCTAATAACTCCCGGGTATACTTTTCTGCTTCTTTTTTACTCTTTCCCTGATGCAGCATAATCACTTCGGCGATTTGGTTACCTACGGAATAAACCGGATTCAAATAAGCAACAGGCTCCTGAAAGATATAAGCGATCTGCCTGCCGCGAATACTGACCATGCTGGATTCATCTAAATTTAGAAGTTCTTTTCCGTTAAAAACTATACTGCCCGAAACTATGGAGGCAGTCCGGGGTAAAATCTTAGTTATGGAAAGCGCGGTGATAGTCTTTCCTGAGCCGGATTCTCCGGCAAGCACCAACACCTCTTCTTCCTGAATGGAAATATTCGCCTCCTGGACAGCGCTGATAACTCGATCATTAATC
>Ga0209536_100013217_pt1 | contig 11918 bp, 9 predicted proteins | sample DeeMarSeWOR28_12_FD_187461 | JGI IMG/M metagenome (GOLD analysis project Ga0209536, IMG submission 187461) | Marine sediment microbial communities from White Oak River estuary, North Carolina - WOR-2-8_12 (SPAdes) (version 2) | ecosystem: Environmental > Aquatic > Marine > Intertidal zone >...
CTTGTTGCTTATGATTACTTCCTGAGGGGAATGGAAGAATTTAATATAGGTACGGAGAAAAGCCTGAAGGAGGCAATAACTCTTTTTGAAAAAGCAATTGAGCATGATAATGAATTTGCCAGGGCCTACGCCGATATATCTTTATCATATTCGTTACTGGAGTTATATCAGTCCGAAAAGCAATATTCTGACCTCGTTAATGCATATGCTGACAGGGCCCTGCTTTATGATCCCGAGCTGGCACAAAGCCTGGTGGCCAAAGCGGTTTATTATCTGGGTACTCCGGAATACGGGAAAGCTGTTCCTTACCTGGAGAAAGCATTGAGATATAATCCCAACTCGGCACTTGTCCTGAACATACTTTCCGATTACTATACATCTTATGATCCTGATACGGAAAAATATCTGGAGTATGCTCTTAAGGGTACAGGCATCGATATCGGTGCCAATGACTCATCCGATGCCAGCTTTCTGTATCTGCATATTGCTAATTCCTTTATGCAGACAGGCTTTATAGAAGAAGCTGAAAAGTATATAAACAGGTCACTCGATTTTAACCCCACAAACTTATATTCACAGTATGTGCGTGAATATGTAAGGTTCGCATCCGGTGGCGACCTTCAGGAACTGAGGAGAGGGCTGGCCAGTGTCCTTGAAAAAGATCCTTCCCGGTTTGATATATTGCAGGAACTGGCAAAGACGGATTATTTCCTGAGGAATTATGAATCAGCCGATACCCTTTTCACTGAATTTCTTAAGATTAAAAATGAATTGAATATTGATGTTTATGGAGGTGAGGATGCAAAGATTGCCTGGGTATTTTCAAAAGTTGGTAAACAACAGGAATCTGACGAACTTATTGAGAAGTACAGGATATTCGCTGAAAGCGACAGATCCATTTACAGAAACCTTAACCTTTCAGTATATTATTCCTTAATGGGAGATACCGACAGGTCAATAGGGTATTTCAGCGAATTTTCCAGGGAAACAAGATTTAATTACCTGTTCATACCATTCATGAAGATAGATCCTCTTATTGATAATATCAGGGATCACCCCGAGTTCGAAAGATTGATGGATCAGCTTGAAGACGGATTCAGAAAATACCACAATGAAATACGCCGCAAGTTAAAAAAGGAAAATCTGATATAGCAGGGAAAGGTGAGAGATGAGAGATGAGTACTGAGCTTCTGAGGTTCCCAGATTTAGGTTGATGTATGATTTATTAAGTATAATTTTCAAACATTCAAACGCTCAAACGCTCAAACCGTTCAAACCTGCATTTCAGACCTGGCGATGAAGACGGCTGACAAATCACCGTATCTATTCAAGGGCTGCAAGAATATAATCCTCAACCACGCCAAATTGATTTATGCTGCCGGCACTGAAATAATTACCCCCGTTGAACAGGACTATCATGTCAATATCAGGAAAAACAAACATATACTGGTCGCCCCAACCGGCAGCCAGGAAGCAGTGATATACGGTTCCGCTGGCAGAAAAATCTTTAAGCCACCACTGGTAACCGTAATGAGTTGCTGGTGGGAGAGTCCTTCCATGGGTGGCTATATGTGGTGCAACCGAGTCGTCTATCCAGTCTGATGTAATCACCTGCTGGTTGCCCCAGTAGCCTTCATTAAGGTATACATATCCAATCTTGGCAAGTTCCCTGGGCCTTAGGAAAACACCGCCGGAGGCAAAGAACAGGTCACCTCCCATTTTTTGCCAGAGCCCGCCACTCACATTCAAGGGTTCAAAAAAATGTTCATTGCCGAAATCCAGTAGGCTCATTCCTGTCTTTTCTTCTATAATGGCACCAAGCACATTCGTAGCCCCACTGTTATACAGAAACTCAGTTCCCGGCGTTGACAAAAGTGCATTATTCAGAATATGCCTGAGAGGGTCATCGGTATTAAAAAGTGCCGTCACATCATTCCTGGGATCAGTATAGGGATAGGTATTCTCATCCCATGATAATCCTGGTGTCATTGTCAGCAGATGCTCTATGTCAATATCCGCCTTTTCACCCGTAAGTATATCAGTATACTCAGGGAATATATCAACAACCTTTTCATGGATATCGGTAATATATCCTAGTTTCACAGCCACCCCGAAAATGGCAGAGGTAACTGTTTTACTGACCGAAGCAAGATAATGATCTGTCTCCCTGTCATACTGTATATACTCACCGTTCGAGCCAGGGGGATTGCTTGAATAAAGGTAACCTTCGAAGTACTCTTCAAAGACCAGTTTATTATCTTTAAAGATCAGGATATTATGAATATTATGATCTTCAGTGTCAATTATATAATTCATCATGTCAGAAAGCATCCCCTGATTAAGACCTGTGTCTCCTGCCTTCGCCACCACCCAGCCATCACTGGCGGTTTCAGGAGTGCGGTAATGGTAGAGTCCAGTTTCATCCCTGGTACAATGAGGTACTGACAGTACCAGGATAGATAAAAGTATTATTTTTACTTTCCTTTTCATGGCCTGTATTTTATAGGTTATTTATACTAATGCTGTCCTGTATTCGTAATTTACGAAATTCCCGTGAATTGAACCTCAGATGTTAACAGAACCTCCACTTCTGACTCTTATTCCCGGAAGATTGATTTGCTTATATGCATTGTGACAAGCATATTGCCATCCACAACCTCTGCTATCCTAAGGTCGCCGGCAAGAGAGGTAAGCATATATGCTTCACTGCGGCTGAGACTATAAACATCTTCCAGGTAATCAATCATATAGCTGTTAGCTTTTCGTGCTGCTTCGTTCAGGGTGGGAGCGAAGGCGGTCACTGCATATGTGTCTTCTGTTTCGTACTGCGGCTCTGCTATTTTTCGTCCGCCTTTGATAACGTTCACTTCGTAAACAACTCTTCCGGGAATCTCCACCGCAGTACCGCAAACTTCTCCGGCTCCCTGGGCGGCATGCATATCGCCGAGTGAAAACAGGGCACCTTCAACAAATACCGGGAAGTATACTACTGTACCCCTGGTCAAATGCGGGTCATCCATATTGCCTCCGTTGGCCCTGGGAGGAATGGTGGATAGCATAGCCACGGTATCCGGGGCCACACCCATAACGCCCGGGAAAGGATCAAGCGGGACGACGATCCCGCTGGCAAACTCCAGGCTCTTCATATCTTTTGATAGCTCCCAGGTCTTCAGCAGGGGCTCAAACTCCTCTTCAAGGAAAATACCGTTTACAAGCCTGGTCCATCCCCAGTCACCGATCTCAACCACGTGAAGGGTGACCTGCAACACATCACCGGGCATGGCTCCCTCAACATAAACAGGGCCCGTCAGAGGGTGAATAAGACCGGGATCATAATCTTCCATCGTCTCAAATTCTTCCCAGGTCATACCCGGTTTTATCTGCTCATCAGCAGCCTCCTCCGTGAAGGCTTCGATAACGGCGCCATCTTCCACCTTCAGGACAGGTTCAATAAGACTGCTGAACTTATTATGGGTCTGGTCTTTTGTCAGGGTATAGCCAATGGTAAGCTCATCAGCAGGTTTGCCTTCAGTAGCCGGCTCATTCACACAGCCTGCTACAAGAAAAGGGATCAACAGTAGCGGTAGAAATCTGATTAGTGAAATCCGAATTATGTGTTTCATTTCAGGTAGTTTTAAGTTTGTCTGATATATCTTGTCTCTTATTCGCCTGAATAATTATTTATGATTTGATTTACACAATTTAGTTATAATTCACTAATTGAAAAACTGTTTTACAACTACATGCCTCTTCGGACACGAAATAGAAAAGACGCGCATTATCGCGCCTCTACATTGTATTTATCAATTAATGATTCCTGCCAAATTTCAAGACGCACAATTGTGCGCCTCTACATTATAAACCTTATAAACCCTATCAACCCTATCAACATTCCTTAGCCTTCGCCTCAGCCTTCGCCTTCGCCTTAGCCTCAGCCTTCGCCTTAGCCTCAGCCTTCGCCTTCGCCTTAGCCTCAGCCTTAGCCTTAACCAAATACAAGATATTTCCTATCTTTGAACCACTAACAATAAGGCATGGGCGTGGTGAAAAAACGGACTCGTACATACAGGTTTGAAGAATTAAATATTGACCTGGCTCATATCGAGGAAGTGATTGGATACAAGACGGAGGAATCCCCCGGTACCGTCTCCGGCCTCATTGAGAAAGCACTGTCTGATTGCGGAAATATTAAAGGAATACGTTCGGAGTACGTTATATACAGGGATGTTTCAACAGACCCGAAAACCGCTTCGCTCGAAGTGGAGGGTGTTGAATTTAAGACCGGAAAGATAATACATGGCCAGATCAGGAAAGCTGAACACCTGGCTGTATTCCTCTGCACTGCCGGTCGTGAGATAGGTAACATCATCAGGAAGCATATGGATGAGGGTGACCTGCTGACAGGCTATATCTATGATATCATAGGATCTGAGATCGCTGAGTCTGCAGCAGATCATATGCATGACAGCCTTGAGGCGGAGATGAAAAAAACCGGGCTGGGCATATCCAACAGGTTCAGTCCCGGATATTGCGGGTGGGATGTTTCCGAGCAGCACAAGCTTTTCAGCCTTGTCCCCGGGAATTTTTGTGGGATCACCCTGACTGACTCTGCGCTTATGGAGCCGATAAAATCGGTCAGCGGGATCATTGCCATAGGGAAAGATGTTCAGCGAAAGCCCTATACCTGCAACAGGTGCGACATAGAATCATGTATCTACCGCAACAGGCAATAGAATAATATAAAGACCGGCCTGTATCGTATGCTTTTAATAAGGTACCTGCCCGGGATTATCTTTATTTTTTTATCAATCCGGATTCTTCAAGAAGCCTCGGGACCACGGATTCCCATCCCACAGACATGATATGCAATCCGTTAATGCCTTTTTTTTGCTTTAATTTCTCAATTATTTCCAGTGTTATCTGTATTCCCACCTCCTGGATGTCGCCAGGTTTTGAGTCTTCAAGCCTCTTCATTATTTTATCAGGCACCCTTACACCGGGAACTTTATCATTCAGGTAGCAGGCCATGTTCAGGCTCCTGATCGGTGTAACACCTGCAAGGATATATACCCTGTCCATGAATCCCCTTTTTTCAATCTCCTCAAGCCACGGATCTATCCCATCAGCGTCGAAGATAATGTTTGTCTGGAAGAACTGGGCCCCGGCATTCACCTTCTTCTCCTCCCTGAGAGCCTGGAAGGCGGGTTCGGAGGCAAAGGGAGAAGCAGCGGCACCCAAGAATATCCTGGGGGGTGATTTTATCTCTCTTCCGTCCAGGTACTTCCTTTCATCCCTCATCTTCCTTATTATCCACAGCATCTGTACGGCATCCATATCCAGGATATTGGTGTTGCTGGTCGGTGAGGGCCCAATCCTGGCATTATCGCCCGTTATACACAGGACATTATTAATCCCCAGCAGGTTTGCACCTATGATATCAGACTGCAAACCGGTTCTTGTCTTATCCCTGGCTGCTATCTGCAAAACAGGGTCGGCTCCCAGTTTTGCAGCTACCGAACAGCATGCTGCGCTTGACATGTATGGTTTGGCAGAGGCCCCGTCCGTAAAATTGACTGCCGTGGTAATGTTCTTCAGCAACTCAATATTTCTCGTCAGTACACCGGCATCAGCACCTGCCGGCGGAGACACCTCGGCTGTTATTACAAACTCACCTGCCCTCAGCCTTCTTTCCAGGAGCGATACCGGTTCTGAATATGCTGGCTCATGGTATTCAGAATCACCATCCCACCAGTCAGGCTGACGGATGGGACGAAAAACCGTTTGCCATGATTCCTTTTTATACTCTTTGTCTTTTGAAAAGATGCTCCTGAAAAATTTCCATGTCCCGAACTTTCTGACCTGGCGAACCACATCGGCCCATGTTTCGGTCCCTACCTTGTCCCAGTCGAGCGGGGGAAGCACCTCGAGAAGCATATGTTCCCTTCCCATCCTGAAGGCACGCCTGTAGATCCTGTACCATATACAGGGCCTGGTTTCGTCAATATAGCATTTTTCTGATGTTGAGCCTCCGCATGGTCCGTTTCGCATACCCTTGGGGCATTCCATGGGACAGATGAAGGCAGTTTCCTGGAGGAGGCAGTTGCCGCACATCCTGCAACCGAATAAGGGCCCTTTTACCCATCTTTCGGTCTTCCTTAAGAACCTTTTTCCCAGACTGTCCTTCTTAAAAGGAGAGAATGGGGGTTGCCATCGCCTGCCGGGAGTGAATAAAGACATCCTATAAACCGCCTTGAAAATGTTCTACATACCTCATAGCAAAATCATCCCTTCCAAGAAAAAGGTCGGCAGCCCTTGCTATGGCTGTCATACTAACCGGATTGGCAATAGCACATGTCAACCCTTTCAGGATTGCCATGGCCATGAACACGGAGTTCAGTACTCCCCGGGAAGGCAATCCGAAGGATACATTGCTGGCACCGAAGCTTATGTTAAGCCCGAGCTGACGATGCACTTTGCCGATGGTCTCGAGGGTGACCAGTCCTGAATTCGTATCTGCCGATACTGCCATGGCCATAGGGTCAATGATCACATCTTCTGCCGGGATACCTGCTTTTACCGCTCTCTCCACAATCTTCTCTGCGATCTGCAATCGCCTGGAAGGATCATTTGAGATCCCGTCATCATCCATTGTCAGTCCTATTACCGCGGCTCCATACTCCCTCGCAATCGGCAGAATATCCTCAAGTGACTTTTCTTCTCCTGTAACCGAGTTGATAATACACTTGCACTTTGCGACCTTGAGCGCTGCCTCTATGGCCGCAGGGTTCGGTGAATCCAGGCATAGAGGGATATCAAAATTAGCGAGTAAGGCTTCAGCTGTCAGGGGAAGGAGCCTTACATCATCAACCCCCGGAATCCCGACATTCACATCAAGGATATCTGCCCCTGCATTGATCTGGGTCTCCGCCAGCTCCAGGACAAAACTGAAATCGTCAGCCGACAGCGTTTCGATAAGTTTTTTCCTCCTGGTTGGGTTAATGCTCTCGCCGATGATGGTTACGGGGCCTTCAGTATCAATTGTAACCTCCCTGGTTCTGCTTTTTATGATAGTCTTCATATTTATTTACCCGGATTAATGACTAAACGGTTGAGTTCAGGTATTTAACTGCACCCTGGGGATCGGGAGAATAAAAATCGGCTCCTATTTTCGAGCAAAAATCCCCTGTTACCGGTGCTCCACCAACCAGGATGTTTGTCGCTGAGAATTTAGTTTTCAGTTCCTCAACAGTTTTTCTCATATTCTCCATCGTGGTGGTAAGAAGTGCTGAAAGACCCACTGAACAACCGGGGTGCTTTTCTATCGCTTCAATAAACATGGCAGGTTTTACGTCAACTCCCAGGTCAACCACTTCCCATCCTCCCCCTTCAACCATCATGGCAACAAGATTTTTTCCAATATCGTGAAGATCTCCTGAAACGGTGCCTATTATGAAGATCCCCTTTCTCCTGACCTCACCCGACTGGAAATATGGCTTCAGGTGCCTCATCGATTTACTCATCGCCTGGGCCGACATAAGCATCTGGGGAACATATATCTCCTTCCTGCTGAACCTGTCACCCACTATTTCCATGGCAGGAATGAATCCTTTAACGAGTATGTCTTCAGGGCTTATCCCTGAATCCAGTGCATGTCTGGTCAATTCATCAGCTCCATCCATGCCCTGCATGTCTCTGGGGAATGGTGAACTCTTGTCTATCTTTCCAGCCTCAACGCATCTGGAGATCTCAATCAGGATATCGTTCATCTGTATTATTTTTCTGTTAGTTTTAAGGACCGGCTATGCAGGTCCCCTGTTTACTTTTACCTTATTCCTTTATAATTCCAGGGTGTTGATAACAAATATAAACATTTATGGTGTATATAGTGGTTTGAAGTATGACTTCGCTGATGTACCGGAGTAAAGGGGGGGGAGACTTAGAGTAAGGCTAAGGCTGAGGCTAAGGCTAAGAAAAGTTGAGAATGAGTTCATCCTTTGTGCTGGAGGTCGTGGAAGGCAAATGTAATTGTAAGCTGATGAATGATAACGCTTCAATGATAAAAAATACATGGAAGCCATCCGTTGAATGAAGAATTTTTCCTAACTTATGGTTGTCATTATGTTAGAGGAGTGATCAGTTCAAATCCCGGAATATTTCAGCTATGAATGAACAGGAAGTCGGCAGGGTTATAAATTTCTTCAACAGGATATCTGTGGCAGCAATTGAGATCACCAACGGAACGATCTCGGTAGGCGATACACTTATCATTTGCGGTTACTATACCGAGACGAGGATAGAGGTGAATCATATGGAGATCGACCGGAAGCCTGTCACAAGTGCCTCGAAGGGACAGAGTATAGGTGTACCTGTCCCGAACAGGGTGAGAAAAGGTGAAATCGTCTTCAAGGTTATCAGCCCGGGGCAGGGTCCCTGCAAGGAAAATAAATCACATCCTTACTTTGCCTGATGCCCACAGAAAGGAAGAGACTGAGGACCGGGTGACAAAATCAAAAATAACTGAAACTTTAACATTTCATTAACCCTCCCATTCTGTTTATTCACGTCTTTTGTACAGACCCTAAGATCTTTCCAATGATCCGTAACATTTTAAAATCCGCTATACGGAACATTACCAACAGGTTAGGATATACCCTCCTTAACGTGCTGGGAATGACCATTGCTATCACAGCCAGTCTTTTTCTTATACTCTATGTGTTTCATGAGATATCATATGACCGCTATCATGATAATATTGACAGGATATACCGTGTGCAGTCATATATACAGGAAACGGATGATGAATTCACATGGATCGTGGCTCAGATACCCTTTGCGCCGCAGGTCGTAAGGGATTATCCCGAGGTCGAGAGATCCACGAGGATGTTTAATATGGGAAGGACACTCTTCAGGTACGAAGAAGAGGAAAATAATGAAGAACGGGTCTACTATGCCGATTCCACATTCTTCGATATTTTCAGCTATAAGCTGCTCGACGGAGCACTCGAGGGATCTCTTGACAGACCGAATACAATAGTCCTTACCGAAACGATGTCGGAACGGTATTTCGGTACTGAAAGCCCGATAGGTAAATCACTGCAATCGGGAGAGGACCTGTATACCGTAACCGCCGTTATCGACGATGTCCCGGAAAACTCACATATCCTGTTCGACGGCCTGGTATCGAGAAATACACTGCCTGACCAGCTGGGCAGCTGGGGGCAGTTCGGTGTGTTCACTTACCTGTTGCTGCAGGAAGGAACGGATGCATCATTCCTCCAGGAGAAGATGAGGTCGATGTATGATAATTATATGGCCAGCATCTTTGAGTCGATAGGGATAAACGTTACCTACCAGCTCGTTCCCGTAAAAGAGATACACCTGCACTCCGACAGCCCACAGGAACCGAGACCAACAGGTTCGATACTGTACGTAATAATATTCGGTGTTGTGGCATTCTTCCTGTTGCTTATAGCGGTTCTCAATTACGTCAACCTGTCGACTGCCAGGTCGGCAAAAAGGGCAAAGGAGATCAGCCTGCGTAAGGTTGTGGGATCGAACAGGGCTGCCCTTATCTGGCAGTTCCTGCTTGAATCGGTGTTCCTGACACTGGTCTCAGTAGTACTCGGCGTGGTGCTGATCATAGTTCTTCTTCCCTGGCTTAACACCCTGTCAGGTAAGACCTTTGAGCTCGCCAGCCTGCTCGGCCCGGTGTTCCTGCTAAGCCTGGCGGGGATAATTATTGTCGTTGGGTTAATAGGGGGACTGTACCCCTCGTTTTACCTGTCAAGGTTCTCACCGGTGGATGTGATGAAAGGAACAACCAGGTCCGGAAATTCAAAAGGACTGTTCAGAAAGGTGCTGACCGTTGTCCAGTTCACTATCTCGGGCGCAATGATAGCCAGTACAATACTGGTTCTCAAACAGCTGAATTACATGCAGAACATGGACCAGGGATGGAGAATGGAGAACGTGATCACACTAATCCTGCCTGATAACGAACCGGTAAGCAAGATGAGACTGATGAAGGAAAGGCTGGCCGATAATCCCGGTATTGTCAATTCAACCCTTACCAATGTCCCGATGGGAGACGGCTCACCCAAGACCATTTTTTCCGTTGAGACCGATGAGGGCATGGCCCAGAGAGGTATTAACCTGGTCGTTGTCGATCATGATTTCATAGAGTCCCTCGGTATCGAGGTTCTCGAGGGACGCGATTTCTCATATGACCTGATCGGGGATACCATCACCGGTGTTATGGTCAACGAGACACTTGCCGAAAGGCTGGGATGGGATGACCCCCTGGGCAAACGGGTAATGCTGGGAGATGGGGGGCAGATAAACGGCACGGTGGTCGGACTGGTAAAGGATTACCACCAGACAGGGATGTATAATGCAGTGGAGTCACTTATATTCCTGTACCGTCTTAACAACCCGATAATGTACGCCAATCTAGATGCTAATAATGTGAGCGGAGGGATAGAAACGCTGAGAAGGGTATGGGAAGAAGTGTTTCCCGGCAAAGAATTCGAGTATACTTTCCTGTCGGATAACTTCCTGGAGCAGTTCGGCAGCGACAGGAACAGGAGCACAATATTCTTTGTGTTCACTATCCTGGTGATAATCATTGCTTGCCTGGGCCTTTTCGGTCTGGCTTCGTATACGGTGGAGAGACGCACCAGGGAGATAGGTGTAAGGAAGGTATTCGGGGCAACGGAGAACAGGGTGCTGGGTATGATCAGCACCGAGTTTCTTATCCTGATGATCATCGCACTGGTAATAGCAACACCGGTGGTCATCATCCTGATGAGAGAATGGTTGCAGAACTATGTGTACAGGATTAATATAGGCCCGGTTGTATTTATCTGGACCATCCTGCTGACGCTTATATCAACGGCTGTAACAATAAGCTACCAGGCACTGAAGGCCGCAGGGACGGATCCCGCGAAGGCGCTGAGGATGGAGTGACGCAGGCTGAGGCTGAGGCTGAGGCTAAGGCTAAGGCTAAGGCTAAGTGGACTGCCGACTGTGGACTGAAAGTGCTAATAGCCTATAAAATATGGCATCTTCTGACTTGCCTGTCTCATTAATTCATCGACCAGTCTGGCAGGACTGCTTCCAACGGAGCCTGAATATTTGTGGTCATAATTGAATATGAGTTTATTATATGTACAATCCTGAATATTCAGAGACACCCTGACTTCATTGGTAGTACCCCAGGCGCCAAAAATTATACCAACTGCAATAGCTGCTCCTTCCGACATCGGTTTTGATAATGAGAAGTTAGATCCTATTACTCCGTCGACACCCAGTAATTCGCACATTTCACCGGGAGAAAGGGGTATATCCGGATATCCTGCCCGTGCCAGGATGGAATTTGTCGTTTCCACCATCTGTATCTCCTGCAATATATGACCCTGCATTTTCCTTTGCAGCATCCAGGCATATATTTCTTTCTGGAAGTTTAACGATTCTGTCCTTTGCTGCTCGATTAAAGCTTCTGCTTCAACCTCCTTCTTTGCCGCTATAGAAACAGTGGGAGGCAAGATAGCAATATTCTGATGAGCCCTTGCCAGCACTTCAGCATCGGGACTGTAGAAGATCTTCGCGCATGAGGATGAAATAATTACTAAGGCAATAAGGGCAGAAGTTAACTTGAGTAGTTTCATGGTGATAGGATTAAGTTAGATACAATGGTTTTAATTCATCACAAAATAATAAAATCACAAAATAATAAATATTGATGACATACTATTGCATCAAGACTTTAAATTATTATCTCGCGCCGGTTGGTGGTGGTAGTTTTCCTTAAAATAGGACCAACCAAAATTTGAGACCATTCTCTAATTTTAATTGGCTGAAGATCGGGGAAGCTGACATAAACTGGAAGCTACCCTTAATACCGGGCCAATCATAAGTTG
>Ga0209536_100013218_pt1 | contig 11917 bp, 14 predicted proteins | sample DeeMarSeWOR28_12_FD_187461 | JGI IMG/M metagenome (GOLD analysis project Ga0209536, IMG submission 187461) | Marine sediment microbial communities from White Oak River estuary, North Carolina - WOR-2-8_12 (SPAdes) (version 2) | ecosystem: Environmental > Aquatic > Marine > Intertidal zone >...
CGGGTAGCGCCACAGCGCTGCCGGTAAATTATGATGAATGCCGGCCCAATAAAATCCGGCTAGTGCGTTCCAATATTTATTTGAAATCAGATTACTGTTGGATTTGAAATCAATAGTTATAATTCGGTCCTGGTATCCTGAGCTGAATCAAAAACCCTGACGAATGTATTTATTTTATTTTCAGCTTTTCGCTCATATGCCGTTTATAAATTCTCCGCTTTCGATACATTTCGTGAAGTCATTGAGCATTCGAACCATAGGGGCACCATCCATAACATCATGGTCAACCAGAATAGTCATATTCAGGATCTCCCTTATTTTTATTTCGTTTTCAACTACAACCGGCTTTTTTAAAATAGATCCGATGCCAAAGGAAACCGGATGCACCGATTTATGAATAAACCAACCATTTATCCTTCCCATCATCCCAACCGATGTGATCACAACGTTTCCCATTTTGGGATAGGCCAGGGTTGGATTTCGAAGCAATACCCTCCAGACATACCTTCTCAGGAATCCAGGCAAATGGTAATAGACTCTTTCGAAAAAGGCTGATCGTTTATTAAGGACAATATCCTTTGCAGAGAGCTCCTGGTTTTTGGCATTTTCTATTTCTGTGGATATTTCATAAGCGCTTTTTTCATTGACCTTTCTTATTATCACAGGAACCGGAACTTTTTGATTGTTTATCTTTTTTTCTACGAGGATTGAAACGTTAATGTCGTTGAAGATTAGAAGTTTATTTTTGTTATATAAGAACGCAGAGGCATCCGGGTGCTTTTCTAAGACGCTGCCAATCACTTTAACGATCCATGCATTGAATGAAATATTGTACCCGTTCTTTCTTACCTTCTGAAGTTTTTTTCTGCTTTCAGTGACGTCGAATTCAAGGAGCGCGCTGATATGATGTTTCTGTAATCCAATAGAAAAGGTGTCGATCGTTGCAATTCTTGACCGGGGGAATCTTTTATAGTAATAGGCTTCTTTCATGATGCGAGGTTAATAAATTTTGATATGCGTAATGCAATCCTCAGTGACCCATAATGCTTCGCCGGGTTTGGAGACATGGTTGCCCTTTTCGTAACGATGACTTTTCTCTGTACCAAAAAGGTATATAAAAGAACCTGCGTCTCGATTAACACGGTCCTGTAATTTCCAATACAGACTGTTGGGGACTGAGTTTTTATTAAATCTTTTTCCAAATACAGGTTTTATCACTTCAGGCTCTTTTTATATTTTACAGTTTTGAGTACCTCTCTCATTTGTTCCCTTTCATTTAAAGTTTATGAAAGTGGAATTAATCTGCCTCTTGGTTGAATCTAGGGGTAGTTTTCCACTGGTCTATTTTAAAATTCATTATTTCTTCCTTACACATTTTGCTCATCGTTTTGCGTATCTGAAATTTTTCTATCATCCCGTATTTCTCCTATATGATAGTATGCCATGATCTCTTCAATTAAATCATCTTTTATATAGTACCATTCACTGACATCCAGGGTGAAGTTTCCCTGAATCGCAGTATACCGGACACAAGCCCTGTCCTTATCATAAATCTCATCGTGTATTTCAAAACGATATCCCAGGAATTTGTCTTTGTTTTCCTTAACCAGACGGAGGTACTGTTCTTTCCCGGTTATTGTACCAATAGGACTGGTGTGTTTGAAATTATCAGAAATAGGCAAATCGAAAAAATCTTCTTTTCCCCATATATCAAACCATTTTTTAACTAACCCTTTTAACTCCATTTTTTCATTGAAATTTAATGATTAAATATAGGTATTTATTCCTGTTAACCTGCATTTGGAATCCCTGATCACCTCAGAAGCATTGTAGGTCAATGTATTTATACCGGCATCATAAACCGGCAATTCATTTTTTCTGTAGAATTTTTTGAGATATATCCCACAAAGATCAATATTAATTAGATTGTTACTTCTTTTTTGTATGAAATACCATGGATTATCGTAAAAACCAAACGGTAATTTAGCCCTGAAATTAATTGATGTAAAGTAATTTCATGGCAACCCGGGAACTAGTTGAGGAGGCCCGCTGCAGTTGGGATACCCCTCATTTAGAGAGGCTGCCAGCCGAAGAGATAACACATTGTGATTATTTTTAGCTCTTTTTTCAAGCTTTGACGTGTTCATTACAGACAATTTCGTATTTAATCCCTTCCATATCCTTAAAGAACAGCGCATAATAATCGGGGCCATATTCGGGAAATAGTTTTGGCCTGTTTACGATAAACGCACCGATTTTCTTCAATTCAGGATAAAGCCTGTTTACTTCTGTTCTGGATTCCGCCTTAAATGCAAGATGATGTAATGCCCCCGGTTTGCGGCGATTGATTGTATCTTCCTTAAAAGCTTTTCGAGGAGAAGTGATGGCAAAAGATAATATAGGATGGGTATATTCCACTACAAAAAAATCATGTTCCTCGATCTCAGCTCTTACTTTATTATTAATATCAAATCCCAAAAGAGCCAGAAAATTATCGTAAAAAGGCTCCGCAACGCTCAAATCTTTAACAGTTATCTGTATATGGTCAATAATGGGTTTCATGATTATTCATTAGCTCACCTCTGAAATATAATCTGTTTTTAGCAATATAATTGGAAAATCACAGTACGTTTTGCCGGGGATTCAATAGGTTACCTATTTAAAAAACTCAACCTCACCATAATACCGTAGAGATATTTAAGATTCCGCTTAATATTAAAAAACTGTTCCATAACTAAGTATACCGGATCCTTCGGGTGTTTGTAATAATCCGTTTTTCATATGCAGATACGGTCATTTAAGGCTCTTTTTATATTCTGCAATTCTGAATAAATCGGTTATTTGTTCCCTGTCATTTATATTTAATGTAAATGGTATTAATCTGCCTATAGGTTTACTCTTGAAAAAGTTTTCCTTCAGTTTTTCTTTTATATTCAATTCAGCTATTCCTATACTGTTTTTCTCTGTAAAATAAAAAGTGGTTTTAAAAAATTTATCCCATACGGATAGCCAGAAAATAGTTTTCTTTTTGTAAGATACCTTACCTAACCACGCTTTTCCGTCTCTGTAATATCTCCATTCCATAGTTAACCCGTACTGGGCATCGGACAGTTTATTTATCAACATTTCAAAAGCAAGGTAGCTATCACCGAGCGCCCTTTCCAGGATTTCCTCTGTGGGGAATATCTGTTGATCTTTCAATAATTGTGTTTCCATTTTTCTATGCATTTTTATGGATATGATAATGGTTTTATAAAGACCACCACGGTCAAGTAAAAAAGTGTTTAAATGCTGTTTTAGCCATTGCCGGAATCAATTTATTTCCAGTGGGTCCGGGAGCGCTTTGATAAATAAATCCTTGATCAGAATCTGAAAATACCAACCTTGGATTGAAGATAACGGAATAGTTATCAACGAATTCAGATAAATTGACCATCTTCCAATTCATGTCTTTTAACCCGAAATCAAGGGCTTTCCTGCCACTGGATATAGAATGCAATTTAGGTTTTATTGACAATATTTTCTTTTTTTCTTGCCAAGTACTTTTTTTCCAATTGGTTTGAACATGAATTTATGGCAAGGTCAAGTTCCACCACCGCTTTATCCGTATCTCCTGTTTTTTCATAAAAATCTGCAAAGCAACCATGCAAAAGATACCTGCGTTGATTCAAGGATTCAGGTTTGATTTTTACCAATTCTGATTTCGCCTGGATCAACTGGTCCATTTGCAAATAAATGGCAGCCTTTGAAAGCAGGATACTATCGGATGGCATCAACTCATACATTTCTTCATAGAATTTTAAAATTTTATTCCAGTCTGTGTTTTCAAAATTTATTGCTTTTACATGTTCAGAAGCAATGGCGGCTTCATAATGATAAACGGACCGATCATTGAACTGCATAGACTTTTTAAGCGCATCATTCCCAAGAACGATTAGGGGCAAATACCATTTAGACCGGTCCTGATGCTTGAGATCAATTATCTCATTGTTCCCTAACTTAGATTCAAGACGGGAAGCATGAAAGCAGAGAAGCGCAAAGAGTGCATATAAACTGCCGGATCTAAAATTTTCTTTGACGAGAAGGAATTTGCATAAACGAATTGCTTCACCGCACAGGTCTTTATTAATAAGTGCATCCGGTTTTGTGGAATGCAGACCTTCATTGAAAATCAAATATATGATTTGTAACACACCGGACATCCTGGATTGAATTTCGTTTGGAAGGGGATAATCCAGTGTAATATTCAAATCCCTAATTTTCTTTCTCGCTCTTGACAATCGTTTTTTGATGGTTTCCTCTTTCTGGAGAAATGCCGCAGCAATCTCTTTCATTGAAAATCCTGAAATGGCTTTTAAGGCGAAGGCAATTTGTTCTTCTTTAGAGAAGGCGGGGTGACAGGCAACGAAGATCATTCTCAATTGGCTGTCCTCAACTTCATGATTTAGGAAGAATTCATTAATATCAAAGGCTACAGCCCCATGGATAACTTTGTGATGCCTCTCCTTCTCCGCATTGATTCTTCTCAAAAGATCGATTACTCTATTTTTAGCTGCTTGAGTTAACCAGGCTTCAGGGTTTTCTGGCAGTTTGTTACGCCATTTCAATGAAGCATTCAGGAATGTGTCTTGAACTGCATCCTCAATCAGCTCAAGATTAGGCAGACCAAATATTTTGGACAAAATAGCAACCATCTTTCCATACTGATGTCTGAAAAGATGGTCTACAATTTTATGTTTACTGTTCCCGGTCAAATTTCATGACTTCTCTGATTTCCACGGTTCCTCCAAGATCGTAGTCAGGATAATCCTGTGCTATCTTTACCACCTCATCAAAACTATGGGCAGTAACGGTATAATATCCTCCGACCAGTTCTTTGCTCTCAACAAATGGCCCGTCCGATTCGACACGTTCGGGTCCGGAAATACGCTTTCCCTTAGAAAGTAAGGCTGCACCTCCTTTTAAAATTCCTTGTTCCTGCATTTTATCTCCCCAAGTGAACCACCTTCCCATTCTTTCCTGGAGTTGTTCAGGGGAAAGGCCTATCTCTTCATAATTGGCCCCAATAAAAATCATCATAAATTCTTTCATTGTGTATTTTTTTAAGTTATTTCTAATTAATTGAATTCAGTGCCTTTAATCTGTCCTTTTCTGATCTTTCCAGATCATTGGGTTCGTAACCCGGCCAAGCAAATTTTAGGACGGTGATAAAATGTGAAAACAGAGCGGCATCGATTCTCATTTAATACTTCCAGCTCCATTTTACTACCTACATCATATAACATTTTATCCATGTCAAAACTGTCGAGGTAAATCAAAAAGGTGACACAATGACGTTCCTGAAATTAGGCACTTTTTTAAAAACTTCTTATCGCCAGACCCTTTATTTTCTGGAATGAAAGGCTACCCTGTTTCCTTCTGAATCAATGAACTGGGCCATGAACCCATTTGGTCCAAGAGAAGTTTTGGGAAGAACGATCTTTCCACCTGAACTTTCCACTCTTGAAAGGGGTGTAGATAAATCGTCTCCGCCATTTAGGTATACTAAAGCCCCTTTGTCCGATGGTTCGTAACCTGGGCCGAACGCAATACCACCACCGACTCCATTTTCCCAATCCGCTGGAAAAAAGGCCATAGTCACACCCATTTCATCCATCGACATGGTTTCAAGCTTTGCATCAAGTACTTTTTCATAAAATGATTTAGCTCTTTCGAAATTTTTTACTGGAATTTCAAACCAGTTGATTGCATTTTTCATGTTTTTAATTTTAACCGTTAACTATAATTTGCCCTGATGACGATACTGATTTTCAATCCGGGGACATTTCCCAATATTTCATTATAATTATTGCTAACAATTCCACCGTTTGTCCGGTTTGTCCGGTAAGGGAATGCGGGCTGCTGGGGTAGCCACCGTTACATACTTTTTGACGGGCTAATACACTTTTCATATCGCGAAAATCCATATTGGGGGTAGTACGTGTTATTTGCATGTTGATTTGAATAATCCCCTTTATACTTCCCATCCGTAGGCATGTGCGATTAACTCGAATACTTCCCATATCAGTTGTTCGCCGGAATCTCCGTTGGTCATAATGACAACCCCTTCAGGAATCTCTACCGATAGCACCATAAAGCATCGATAGCCTGCATTTCCGCCGCTATGTTGAAATCGGAAGACACCGGCGCTCGGTAAGGAAAGTCCAAGTCCAAAATCATCAATCTGTCTGGTCAACATTTCTCGTGCAAGATATTCAGGCAGGAGTGTGTCCGAAAGCCCTTGGTAAGATTTCCAAAGTTCAATCATAAAGCATGCAAGGTCTCTTGGGGTTGTCCACAGGCCTCCAGCTGCTTGTTCCGGTAGTGTGTGCCACAATCCTTCAAGGGGTGTTCCGTCTTCAAGATGTCCAACTGCGGCCTGTGACCACAATTTTTGGGGTAAAGGTTGCACAAATGTACTTGAGGTCATTCCAGTCGGTTGCAGTACGAGCTCCTTTGCTAATTCTGCAAATGGACGGTTTGAGATATTGGTTAGTAGTACCTGCAATACGATGTAGCTCCCTCCGGAATATCTGAATTCCCTACCAGGCTCAATAACAGGACGAACCGGTTCTGTGGATGAATACCAATCACCATCGAGTATCTGCATAAGGGATGGTATTTTGCTGCCAGCAGCAAATTCCGGGACACCATGCATAGGAAGCCCGGCCGAATGGCTTAATATCCGTCGAAGAGTCACAAATTCATTTTTTGTATATACGTTCATGGGAATTTTCCACGACTGCAACTTTTGGTTCACGTCTTCATCCAGGGTAAGTTTGCTCATATCTACCATTTATAAAGCAATAGCCGCTGAAACAGGTTTTGAAATTGAGGCTGCCTGAAATAAGGTTAAACTATCTACCTCTCCTGCGTTGCCATATTTGCGCACACCGTAACCTTTTGCCCAATCGATATGCCCATTATGAATAATTGCAATACTTATCCCTGGAACATGATACATTTCCAATAAGGGATCCATAACTCCATTTGGAATTGGAAGCCCGGCAATTACTTGAGCGTTAACATCATCATCCTTATGTTGGGAATATTGACTACAGCTTATTTGGAGTATTACAATCAGATTAATCCATATGTTATTAGTAATTTTCATATTATTATCGTTCCATAGACGAAGAAAGACAATTGCAATCATCTGTTCTGTATCTGCATCATTTGATTCAGATGCGATCAGAGAGCCGGTAAGGCACCCACTCCGGGTGCGCATCTTTGCTCAGTAAAAATAATACTCAGCCGTATTACCGGATGTACATTTTTAGCCCTCCTGAATTATACGTCGTAGGATGATATTCTCAAACCATTATCCAGCATTGGAAATTCAGCCTGTCCGTGATTCCTAATCTCTCAAATGGATCTACTCAGCGTATATAGCATCCTGAACGTTTTCTCAGAAAAATTAATGAATCGTTTTCAGTATCCACGACTCCAGCGATATAAGTTTTGCAGTACCACCAAGCCTGGTTAAAGCCACATGATCACCTTGGATATTTTCTGCTCTCACTTTTCTGGAAACACAATATCGGCCACCATTGATAAAAACTTCCACCAACTGCTTATCGATAAATATCTGCATCCGCAACCGGGCACCTTTATCCCATTCTTTTATCGGAACAATAACTCCATCAATATTTACGACATCACCACTCCAGATAATAAATAAGCCGCCTTTCCCTTCATTATCACAAAGCACATTAAGTCCGCAAAAAGAAGCTGCATTGAGCTCCATCTCAATGTATAATTCAAGTTGATTACCTCGAATTTCATCCAATACATCAATTTCAGTAAAGGCACTGTATACCGGCAATTCCCTGCTTTCAATGATACGGTGTTCCTTGCGTAATTGTCTGATATTATCAACGGGTTTTTGAACAATCGTTCCGTCCACATCAATAGATAGTTTACGTGGAATAGCAAAACAACCATTCCAAAACGGGGAACTGTTTTTAAGGGGTTCATTCATATAGGTCGGCAGCCAATCCCTATCCCAACCAGGTATCCATGCCATCAGGAAAAGATCACCTTTATCATCTTGAATTGTTTCCTGTGCATAATAATGACCGCTATAATCAAGCACACCTTCCGATTCCGGAATAAACCTAAGTTTTTCCTTATCGAAATCACCGATGAAATATACACACCGGTCAACAGGTGCATCACTTGAGGCAAGAAGCACCCACTTATCTCCTAAAGGTCTGAATTCCGGCACTTCAAGATTTCTAGATTTATGTTTTGGATAGGTAAAGAGCAGGCCCCTATATTCCCATGAGGTCAGATCCGTATTTTTCGATTCAAAAATAGGTACGGGAACATAATCCTCATCGAATAAATCGGCACAGGCTATCAGGAAAGTCCGATCTCCTGCGCTGAACACAAAGGGATCGCGCCAGAATCTGTCGAATTGTGGTAATCCCGGATGGTCGAGAGTCAAAACAGGATCCGAAATCCCATGTTTCCATTCGGTTAGATCATCATTAAACTGAGCCTGCCAGAATTTCATGGCGCCATCATCTATACTTGTCGAATAAAACGCCAGTGGATCTCCATTCTTGCTCACTATAGTTGAACCTGAGCCAACATGCGTTAATCCCAAATTAAAAGCCGGGGTTAATCCGGTTTTCAGATGCTCCCATGTTAAAAGATCACGGCTTCGGGCATGTGCCCAATACCACCCTCCGGGATAGCTACTGAACGGTTGCAGGCCATAAAATATATGATACCAGCCATCATAAAAAATCCCGCCATTCGGGTCACCCATACAACCGGCCGGAGGCGTAAGATGAAATGCCGGTCTTAATGTATCCCGGGAGATCTTCTTTGATGCTTCCCGGAAGGCACTGTCAATATTTTGAGGAGTCAGTTCCCAGCTTTGTGCCTGTACGGAAGGGTTATATAAAAACCAACCAATAAACAAGGCAATAAATAATTTTAGATTAATTATTAGGTTTTCTTTCATGATCATATCCTATTTATGAGGGCCGGCCGAAAGTATATGAAAAGTACGCGATTGAGTGGACAATTCATTACCCTCTGCGCTAAGGATGAAGCGGACTCCAACCCTTGATTAGGCGGCTTATTTGCCTGTTTCTATTAACATTGTGCTACTTCGTGTGTATGATTAAGTTTATTCAATATACTCATTCGCTTTCTGTTTCACTAACCATTATAGCAACAATTGTAACGATTGTGTCACTAATAAACCATGGAGATGCCTGCCTCCAGAGCAAGATAGAATATATGATAAGTGCAGCAATAAAAATTCCCCAAAACCAAACAGAAGCTAATCGGCTGGCATATCGTGTACCTTTATACATTAAAAATGTTACCAGGAAAACTACTCCAAGTATTAATATATTTCGAATCATGTAACTTTCATCGAATATCTACGAATGAGAAGACTATCTAAATAAATTCAAGAATAATTATCCAATCACAATAATAATTTTTCAATCCAATATTACCGATTACAATAAATTGGTTGTGTGTTATCTTTTTGCTGGTGCATAACGGTAAATTGTATGAGTAGTGGCAGATTGCGTGGTACTTTCCTGTCAAACCGTGATAAAGTTTGAGCGGGCTACAAAACTTGATATTACGCACTTTCCCTGCCATTACTTATACAAAATGTGCTTGTTGCACAACTCATAATTTGTTTATAAATATAGGTTAAAATACTTGAAAAGCAAAGCGTTAGGATGTAACTTGAAAATAAAACCATGGTAGGTAAAAAGAAATACGAAGAAAGACTTTACATAAATTTCCAGCTTTCTCAGCGGGTACCAAAAGAAAATTTTTATCGCAGGTTAAAGGGTGTTCTTAACCTTCACTTTCTGTATAAAATGGTAGAGCCTTATTATGGAAAGGAAGGCCAGAAATCAATCGACCCGGCAGTATTTTTTAAACTGGTATTAATTGGTTACCTGGAGAATATTACCTCTGACAGGCAGCTGATAGAATATGCAGGTATGCGCATGGATATGTTGTTTTTCTTAGGATACGATCTTGACGAACCTCTTCCCTGGCACAGTACACTTAGCCGTACTCGTAAATTGCTTCCTAAGTCAATGTTCGAAGAAGTTTTTAATCGGATATTAAAAATGTGTATCGATTCAGGCTTAGTTGCAGGACATACCCAGGCTGTTGACTCTGCTTATATAAAGGCCAATGCTTCATTGGATAGTCTTGAGGTAAAACATCCTGAATCGAGTGCTGAAGATTACCTAAATAAGATTTATAATGAAAATAAGAGTCCCCGCAGGAAAGCAAAGCAAGATAAAAGCGATAAAGATCAAAGAACGATACAGTCGAATAAGAGACAACTTACCGATTTAAAAACACACCAGAAGTGGTTTAGAAAGAAAAAGGGAGGCCCAATGGGTTCTCAGGATCCCAGGGCTCAATACTTAAGCAATAAAACACACTATTCACCTGTTGACCCTGATGCACGTATTGCAGTAAAACCCGGCAAACCAAGGCAACTTGTTTATTCAGGCCAGCTTAGTGTCGATACCTCTAACCATGTAATAACAAACATCCAGGCAAACTATGCAGATAAAAAAGACAGCAGGTATTTAGTCGATATTGTTAGAACAACCAGAAGAAGACTAAAAAATTATGCTCTAGTAATAAAGCGTGTACTGGCTGATACAGGATATAGCAGTGGTGAGAATTATCAATATTTAGAAAATAACAATATAGAAGGGTATATTCCTGCTCATGCTCAGTATGAAAGTAATAGGGAAGGGTTTACCTATGAACCGGAAAGAGACAGATGGAAATGCAGCCAGGGTAAGTATGTAACCTACCGTAAAACCAAATACCAGAAAGGACATCCTGAAAAGCATTATCTTACTACTCGTTCAGATTGTAAAGGCTGTCCTATAGCAAGTAAATGTATTGGCAAATCCCATGAGAAAAGAATAAGAATTACTGTATACAGAAATGAATATGACAGGGCTATTGAAAGAGTTACAAGTATTAAAGGTAAACGAATGAAAATCCTTCGGCAAAGCACAGTTGAACCGGTTTTTGGAACATTAGTAAACTATGGTGGAATGCGCAAAATAAACACCAGGGGAATAGAACAAGCCAATAAGGTAATGCTAATGGCTGCAAGTGCCTATAACTTAAAGAAGTTAATGAAACATTTGGAAAAACACAGAAAAGTAGCTGCAATGGCTATTAAAAAAGAAATAATAAAACAAGTGGAAAACTGTGTTTTGATTTTTAAATTGTTTTATACAGCCTTCTTAAATAATCGCTTTAAACTTTCGGAGGTAAAACCTAAGTATTCAATTGAAGCTATTCTTTTAGAGTAGAAAAATCTCCTGATAAAGAGAGTTTTCTTAGTGAGAATTTTCTTTATTTTGTTATATTTTTAGTTTTTATAGTTCTGGTTTTCTTGATATTTGTTTTTTATTCTATTTATTCAAGAGATCAGCTTTTAGAAATTCTTGAGTATAGAGCTAGTATGGCTCTTTATCCAACTTCTTATTCCGAAGAAACACTTAATCTAATAGCTGATATTTGTGCATCATCACAAAATGCTAGACATGGTATAGAAATTCTTTATAGATCTGGAAAATTAGCTGATTTAAAACAAGAGAATTTCATAGTTCCTGATTATATTAGAGCTGCAAAAGCAGATGTTTATCCAGAATTGAGAAGGGATGTTTTATCTGAGCTCAAAGATCATGAGTTATTTGCAGCTTTAGGTGTGGCAAGAAAGCTTTCTATGAAGGGTGTTACTTCAACAACAGTAGATGAAGGATATGATAGTTATCTTTTGACATGTGAAGAATATGGTGAAGAATCGCGAGGTAAATCAACTTTTCGATCTGCAATCGAGACCTTGGATAAA
>Ga0209536_100013219_pt1 | contig 11916 bp, 10 predicted proteins | sample DeeMarSeWOR28_12_FD_187461 | JGI IMG/M metagenome (GOLD analysis project Ga0209536, IMG submission 187461) | Marine sediment microbial communities from White Oak River estuary, North Carolina - WOR-2-8_12 (SPAdes) (version 2) | ecosystem: Environmental > Aquatic > Marine > Intertidal zone >...
GTTAATGTATGCCCCTCGGAAGCAAGTTTTCCAAGAAGCACTTCTGTATCTGTCAGATTTTTTGGGCAGCCAAGTGATATTACGCCGAATTTCATAGATCATCATTATATCTGGCGATGGGGGATTATTCAATTTTCAAAGAACAGGGCCAACAAGGCCAACAGGGCTAAACTTGTAGGCCCTTGTCGCCCTGCCTGCCTTGTAATGTGCAATTTTTATGCCAACAAAATCACGCTCAGTTTCGGATAAGAGCTGTAGCGTGAACAAACAGGTGTAGTGGAAATCGTCACTTTAATTCCGCTCGTCAGTTGTGGTATAATCCCAAGGTTTGATGGAGGTTTTATGGCTGTAGTAGTACATAAATACGGTGGAACGTCGGTCGGGACGCCCCAGAAAATTAAGAATGTCGCCAAGCGTATCGCGGGGCTGAAGAAGAAGACCGGCGATGACTTTGTGATTGTTGTCTCTGCTATGGGCCATACGACCGATGAGCTCATCAACCTCATGCACAAGATCTCCGGTTCTCCCGATCACAGGGAATATGACATGCTTGTATCTACCGGGGAGCAGATATCAGCCTCTCTTCTGGCAATGGCGCTTCTCGATATCGGTTGTCCCGCGATATCCCTTACGGGAGGACAGGCAGGAATTGTAACGGAGGATATTTACAAGAAGGCCAGGATCAAGGATGTAAAGCTTGACAGGATCAAGAAAGAGATCAAAGGTGGCAAAGTTGTTGTGGTGACCGGATTTCAGGGTGTGGACAGCAAGGGTGATATTATCACGATCGGCAGGGGCGGCTCAGACACTTCCGCTGTGGCGATTGCGGCGGCCCTTAAGGCCAAAGTTTGCGAGATTTATACCGATGTGGATGGCGTTTATACTACTGATCCCAGGGTCGTGAAGAGCGCCAGGAAGCTCAAGACGATCTCTTACGAGGAAATGCTTGAGCTCGCCAGTCTGGGGGCTCAGGTTCTGCATCCGAGATCCGTTGAATGCGCCAGGGTTTACGGGATTACCGTACATCTGCGTTCAAGCACTAAGACGGACGTGGAAGGAACTTATATCGAGGAGGTAGGAAAGATGGAGAAAAAAGAAGTTGTGACAGGAATTGCCCTGGATAATGATGTTGCCAAGGTGGGGATATTAAAGATTCCTGATAAACCGGGAATAGCGGCCAGGCTGTTTAGCGCGCTTGCGAAGGAACATATCAATGTTGACATGATCGTACAGAGCATCCATTCTGCCGGGACTCAAGCCGACATGGCCTTCACTGTTAAGAGGGCAGAAGTGAAAAAGGCCGTTGAGGTTACGGAAAAAATAAGGGAAGAGCTCAACGCAGAGGGTGTTATCTCTGATCCTGATGTTGCCAAGGTCTCCTTGGTCGGCGTGGGAATGGTGAGCAAGCCCGGCGTTGCCTCAGAGATGTTCGAAACGCTCGCTGAGGAAAAGATCAATATCGAGATGATAAGCACGTCGGAGATTAAGATCTCATGCGTTGTCAGAGCGGATCATGGGAAGCGTGCTGTTCAGGTTCTTCACGAGAGGTTTGGGCTGGGAAAGTAACGGAGCGTGGCGTAGTTTGGTAGCGCGCAGCGTTCGGGACGCTGAGGTCGTGGGTTCAAATCCCACCGCTCCGATTTTTCTCTATTGCTAAATTTCTGTTGAAGTGATATTATCACGGGGCGTGGCGCAGCTTGGTTAGCGCACTCGCTTGGGGTGCGAGAGGTCGCCCGTTCGAATCGGGTCGCCCCGATATTTTTTATTAAGAGGTGAGTACTCTGCCAAGGCGGGGTATCAGGATCTCCAAGAATAAGTTTTTTACTTTCATAATTATTCCGCATAACGCAGCCGGCGGGGTTTATACGTTCCGGGTGCCGACGTGGGTTGTATACTCTTCGCTTGCGATCTTTCTAATGTGCGTGATAATTGTTTCTTCATCCGTTGTTTATACTTCTGCGCTTTCAAGAAGATTGCTTCATTACAGAGCCACGTTGCAGGTTAATGAAGATCAGAAAAAGCAAATAGATTTCTTTACTTCAGAAACTTCGCAGGTTAAAGAAGCTATTGCCGAGCTTATAAGCAGGGACAACGAGCTCCGCAAGATGCTTGGAATAAAGATAAAAAAACCTAAGATTAACCTCTCGGGCGTCGTTGCTTCAACAGAGAGGCTAAAGCTGAGTGAAACTGAGAAGGGCATGGTTGAAAAGATGTCTAAGGTTGGAACCGACCTTAAAGTGGCGGATGAGGGATTGAAGGAAAGAAAAGAAAGCCTTGAGGGCCTAAGGGAAAGGGTAAAGTACATCAGGAACAGGTTTGCTCATACACCTTCAATATGGCCGGTTTACGGAAGGGTCGTTTCGAGGTTTGGTTATCGATATTCGCCGTGGAGGGGGTTCCACACGGGCATAGACATTACTTCATGGTATGGTTCCCCGATACGCGCGGTTGCCAACGGCGTAATTACTTTCTCCGGTTGGAAAGGCGGATATGGCAAGTCGGTAATGATCGATCACGGGTACGGCATGGTTAGTTTGTACGGCCACTGCTCCAAGCTTGTTGTCGGTCTTGGTGCGAGGGTGAGGAAAGGTCAGGTAATTGCGTATGTCGGCGCGACGGGATTGGCGACAGGGCCGCATGTTCATTATGAAGTTCGCAAAAGCGGTTATCTTGTGAACCCGGTCAGTTATCTTAATCTGGATATATTTACGGCAAGCAAAATCTGGAACAAAACGCAATAGTAATTTACGGGGAGGAATATTAATGGCTATGTTCAAGAACAAGAAATCAATAGATTACGGAGTGATAAAGTCCGTTATTGGACCGGACGCCCAGCTAAAGGGAGAGATCATAACGAAAGGCGCGGTCCGGATTGACGGAGAATTTGAGGGAAGGATCTCTGCGGCGGGGGATATTTTTGTTGGCGAAGGGTCCAAGGTTGTCGGTAATCTTGTCGGCGGCAGGATTATCGTTTCCGGAGAAGTGAACGGCAACATCCTGGCTTCCAACGGGCTTGAAGTTACAAAGACCGGTAGGGTCTATGGTGACATTTCAGGCGACAAGCTTGTTATTGATGAGGGAGCAATATACAAAGGCAAGGTAAACATGGAAATCGTCGCAAAGAGGAGTGCTGAGGCGGAAAGAAGGGTGGAAGTTGACTCCACGAGGTTATTTAAGACAGCAAAGACCGCCTGATGGGCAAGCTTTACTTATGCGGGACCCCCATTGGAAATCTTGAGGATATTACACTCCGCGCCGTAAGGATTCTTAAGGAAGTCGACATTATTGCCGCTGAAGATACCAGGCACACGAAGATCCTCCTCGATAGATACGGCATTAAGACCCCCCTGACGAGTTATCATAAATTCAATATCAGAGCAAAGACCGGAAATGTTATTGATCTTATTAAACAGGGCAGATCGGTGGCGCTGGTTTCTGATGCCGGCATGCCCGGGATCTCCGATCCGGGGCATGAGCTTGTGAAGGGCGCCGTAGAGGAAGGTGTTGAGGTTGTGCCGATCCCCGGCCCAACGGCTTTGATCGCCGCTTTGGCGTCTTCGGGTCTTCCAACGAACAGTTTTGTTTTTGAGGGTTTTCTCCCGAGCGGTTCCTCCGAACGAAAGAAGGTTCTCTCCAGGCTCAAGGAAGAGCAGAGGACAATGGTTTTTTATGAGGCTCCCCACAGGATTAACAAGGTCATAAAGGATATGGAAGGGGTCTTCGGCTCTGAGCGTCAATGCGTGATCGGAAGGGAGATCACAAAGAAGTTTGAGGAATTCAAAAGGGGAAACATCGGACAGCTCGTAAAGTCCCTCGGCTCGTCCAAGCTTAAGGGGGAGTTTGTGATAGTTGTTGAGGGAAAATCCTTCACGGATGAGAGGCTGAGCGGCGATAGAGTCTTCGGCTTGATAAGCGATCTTATCAGACTCGGAATATCCAAAAAGGATATTTCCAGGGTTGTTTCAGCTCATTCCGGATTGAACAAGAATCAGGTTTATGATATGGTCTTGAAAGCATAGCTTGCAAGTGGCTCCTTCGGGAGAGATTTAAAGGGTCAAGCGGGTTCAATTCCCGCCTTGCGGCAAGAGACAAAAAAAGGGTTTCCCGAGAACCCATATCTTGGCAATGGGGGTATGGGATTTTTTATGAAAAAGTTCAATTTTTTTGTAGTGATATTCTTTATTATTTTTTGTTTTTTCCTTCCTGCTGCCCCCGTTTATTCAGTTGAAGCCCCGGTTTTCTACGGTGAAGAAGTTGTTATCACGGCTGCAAGGAGGCTTCAGTTTAAAGGGGCGTCTCCCTGGAGCATTACGGTCCTAACACGCGATGATCTTCTGCGAAGCGGCGCGAATAATCTTGGTGAGGCTCTCAGGCCCGTTCTTGGAGCGGATGTTAAGAGTAACGGGTATCAGGGCGGGCTTACAACCTTTAGACTTCGCGGGAGTACTTCTGAGAACGTTCTTGTCCTGGTTGACGGCATGAGAGTGGCTTCGACCCTGCTCGGCCTTGCCGACCTTGCGGATATCTCCGTAAATGATGTCGAGAGAATTGAGGTGGTGAGAGGAACGTCGTCTTCAGTATACGGCTCTGACGCGATAAGCGGGGTTGTAAATGTTATCAGGAAAAAACCTTCCGATGCGGGTGAGCTGGAGATCGCGGCGGAATACGGCAGCTTCGGGACAACAGGATTCTCTTTTTCCTCCAGCGGGAAGCAGGGCATTGGCTACAGGTTTACCGGAGCAGTGGACAAGAGCGACGGGTTCAGGGACAACAGTGCATATGATTCCGGCAATTTTTCCGCGGGCATTGAAGTGGAATTAAGCGGTTTGGAGGACCTCGGCATTTCGTTAAGCTTGTACTCTGCCCGAAAAGAGCTTCCCAACGTGCCTGAGGATGAGGGGAGGCCGTTTTCGGCTTCGACGCCGGGAGACAGCCAAACCGACCGTAACATGGAAGTTTCCGTTGCCTATGCCCGGGACCTTGGAGATGGTTCAAACGTTGAACTCAAGCTTTATCAAACCCAATCATATCAAATGACGCATCTCTATGATTTTTTCGCGGCGGATTTTGTCGACAGCACTTACGCGTCGTTCACCAATGCTTTTGAAGCCAAGCATGCTTTTGTAATCAATGAAGGGAACAGGCTCACATACGGTCTTGATTGGAGAGAAGAGATAGGCCGCAGCTTTTACGCCGGAGAACATACTATTAATAACATTGCTCTTTATGCGGAGGATGAGCTGGCTATTAGTGATAAGCTGTTCTTGAGCGCGGGTTTAAGGGAAGACAGTCATTCCAGCAGCGGGGATTTTTTAAGCTCAAGGTTCGGAGTTAAATATCGGCTTAATCCTCAGATTGACCTTCGCGGTTCATTTGGAACATCTTTCCGCTCACCGACTCTCAATCAGCTCTACTGGAACGATCCTGTGTGGATGATGTACGGGGATGCTGATCTGCTGCCGGAGCGGGCTGAAGTCTTTGATGTGGGCATAGCTGTCAGGCCGTTTGAAGGCCTGGAGATGGAGGCCGGGTATTTTGCCAGCACGGTATCGGACATGATCGTCTGGCATTATGACGCTCTGTCATGGACGACCACGGCGAGAAATATCGATACGGCGGTCGTTCACGGAATTGAGGGGAGCCTGGCATACAGATTTTCCGAGTTCCTGCGCTGCGATATGAACGCCTCATGGCAGAATCCTGTGAGGGCCTATGACACTAGAGAGCCCTCTCTTGCGGGGAATGATTTGCCTTATACTCCAAGAACCAAAGGGAATATCACAATAAGTGCCGGTAATACCGGAGATTTAACCTTTGATATCACCGGCAGTCATGTTGGAGCCAGATATGCGGACGGCGCCAATACAATCGAAATCCCGAAATATTTTGTAACAAATGTTGTCGTAACAAAAACTATTGAAAGAGCAACGCTTACATTCAAAGTCGAGAACGCTTTTGACATCGAATACTACGAGTCCGCGGGGCTTCATCCTGTGACATACAGCAATATTTTATATCCTATGCCTGGAAGAAAGTATGTTTTTGGGGTAAAATACATATTATAAAAAATAAGGGAGTGATAATTTTGAAAACGCTAAAACTTTCGCTGGTAAATGTTCTTGTTCTGTCTTTGCTGGTTTTTGCTCTGGCTCTTACATGGAACTCTACGAGGCAGGTGTTTTTCTCTTCAAGCTCTGTTTATACTTTTCAGGCTACTGATGAGCTTTTTATATATCCTGCTGTTTCAGCATCCAAATCAATGACAAAAGCAAAAACAATTGAAAAGGTGGCACCGGTTTCAAAGGCTGGCCCGGTAGCGCTTCCGATTGTTCCTCCCAGAATCATGTTTCAGGTCATGCCGGTTTATCCTTCATCCGCCATTAATAAGGGGTATGAAGGCGTTGTCCTTCTTCGAGTGCATGTTTCGGAAGCGGGGGAGGCAAAAGACGTTGAGATCAAGGCTTCTTCGGGCTATGCGTCTCTGGACAAGTCAGCGGAAGAGGCCGCGGCTTCATGGGAGTTCGAGCCCGCAAAGCGCGGAACGGTCGCGATTGCCTCTTGGTTTGAAGTTCCCGTCAGCTTCCGGCTGAGGTAGGCATGGCGGTAGAAAGCCTCGGGAAAACGCTGATACTGATAGGCGTGGTCGCGATCGCGATAGGGGCTGTGCTTTTCCTGTTCGGCCGCGTTACATGGATAGGAAGGCTTCCCGGCGACATAGTCATCAGGCGCGGGAATTTCACGTTTTATTTTCCGGTAGTTACCATGCTCCTTCTGAGCGTCGTTCTGACCGTTCTTTTCAATCTCATAGGAAGAAAGTAAATGCTTAAGGTATCAGAGTTTGATTATCAGCTTCCGGTTGAGCTCATCGCTCAAAAGCCGTCGCCTACTCGGGACGACTCGAAGCTCCTTGTTCTGGACAGGGCCACTGGCCATGTTGAACACCGCATCTTCAGGGAATTATCGTATTTCCTGACCCCGGCGGATCTCATAGTTCTCAACGATACTCAGGTTATTCCTGCACGTCTCAAAGGCAAGAAGACCACCGGAGGAAAGATTGAAGTTCTTCTCCTGTCCAGAATAACCGATAATGTGTGGGAGGCGCTTGTTAACCCTGCTAGAGGTGCTGGAGTCGGTGTTGAGATGGAGTTTGGCGGAGGCAAGCTGGCCGGCAAGATTGTTGACAGAAAGGAATCCGGGACGAGGATTGTTGATTTCAAGTTCAAAGGGAACTTCTGGAATATCCTTGCTCAGCTTGGCGAGACGCCGCTTCCTCCTTATATCAAGGAGAATCTCGATGACAAAGACCGCTATCAGACAATCTATGCGAAAAAGGCGGGCGCCTCGGCCGCTCCAACGGCGGGGCTTCACTTTACCGATGACCTTATCAAGAACATTAAGGAGAAGGGGATAGGAGTTTCATTTATTACGCTTCACACGGGGCTCGCGACTTTCAGGCCCGTGAAGGAAGAATTCGTTGAAGACCACAAGATGTATAAAGAGCACTATGAGATATCCAAGGAAGCCGCGGAAGAGATCAATGCCGTAAAGGAATCGGGCGGTCGCGTTGTGGCTGTCGGCACCACAACAGTGAGGGCGCTTGAGAGTGCGGGGGGATACGGCGGTGTTAAGCCTGGCTCAAGCGAGACAAACCTGTTTATTTACCCCGGCTATAAGTTCAAGGTGGTTGATGCTGTAATAACGAATTTCCATTTCCCCAAATCCACTCTTCTCATGCTTGTTTCCGCGTTTGCCAACCGCGAGATGATCTTCAAGGCGTACGAGGAGGCGATGAGGTCGAAATATCGCTTCTACAGCTTTGGGGACGCTATGCTGATACTTTAAAAAGAAAAGGGGCCGCCATCTGCATTGGAGCCCCTCTTCACAATTTCTAATTCAATTTTTAGCCTTATTTATAAGCCGCCATTTCTCCTTTGGCGAGTACTTTTCCTTCTGCCAAGATGAAGTAATAGTAAGCGCCGTTCGGCACTGTCTTTCCGAAGTTGTCCTTGCCGTCCCATGGAACGTTGTTCCATCCGGAATTTCCGCCTTCGCTTAGGCTTGGCAGGATCATCTTTCTGACCTGCTGGCCGTTTATGTTATATATTACCAGGTCGATATCGGCAGCGGCCGTAAGGAAGTATTTAATGGTTGCTCCGGCGGCAGGATCGAATGGATTAGGATATCCGTAATGTTCGTCTTCAACCCTTACGGAGCCCTCGAAAACCTGCAGGTTCAGGGTCATTGTCGATGTGGTGCCCTCGGCATCGTAACCGACGATATTGACAGTGTAAGAGCCCTCTGGCAAATCATCCGAAGGGACAAATGTTTCGGTTGCCGAATATCCACTCAGCGGCTTTGTTTGGATCTCATAATAGATATCCCCGATTATTTCCACGCTTCCCTGCTGAAGACCGTTACCATCAGAGAATGTTACCTGGAATGTGGTTTCCGGCTGGATGACCCCCGAATCATTCGAATGAAACTGCTGACCACCGGCGTTAAGATCCAGAATCGGGCCTCTCGCGTTGATCGTGAAATCCTGAGTGACGTCCGATTCCTGCCCTGCTTCATCTATTGCTCTTATTATTATTGTGTATGACCCGTCTTCCAGGGTTTCTTCAATTGCAAACGGTTCAATGCTTGAGCTGCATGTTTTTACGAGGTTGGTAAGGTTCCCCAGATACGGGGAAGAAAGATCATATTCAATTTTATTGAGCCTTACGTTGTCGGTTGCTTCTCCGATGATTGTTACGGTGCTTCCTGATGTGAGGGGAGTCTGCGCCGATATTCCGGGTCCGTTTATGTCGATAAGGAATATGATTGACCCCGCTCCGCTCGGGATACCTCCGGAATAATTTGCCGAAACATAGAATGAATGATAGCCGTCTTCCAGACCGTTAAACTGGATGCTAGTTGCAGCAGTATTTACCGGGGAGGCCGGGGTGTCGATGTAGCATGTATAGTCAACGAGAGTTTCACCGTCTGGAGGCGTCGGGGCCTGCCAGGTGAATGCCGCGTCGCTAAAGTCTACCGTAACTTGTATGTCATATGGGACATCTGTTCCGTACTGAATTTCTGTGCCTTTTCCGCCAACGCCGATTGCGGTTTCGTCTTCAACATTTCCTGCTCTGTCCCTGGCAATGGAGCGGAAGTTTATCACTTCGCCGTTGAAGTTGGGATGTTCTTCTGCCCATGGGAATTGAGCGAATCTCAGCGGGGTGTTTTCAATATATGTGACCCACTCTCCGCTGAAAGGATCCTGGTATTGGATAGTGTATGTGTCAATTAAGGATTTTGCGTCATTGCCGTTCCAGCTTAAGTCGATAAAAGTATTTGAAGTAATAGTCGGAAGATTCTCTATCCAGGAAGTGGGCGGAGTTGTATCCAGCATGATGGATTTTTCTGATGATTCTTGCTCATTGCCCGCGTTGTCCTTTGCTGTAACCCTGAAATAATATGTAGTTTCTTCGTCGGCAAGGGCAGGATCAAAATCGGCTTGTGTTATCGAGGAGTCTACGGTTTGCCAGACTTGCCAGCTTCCGAACTGTCCCTTTTTGTACTCAACCGTGTAGTTTTTGATTCCTGAACAAGCATCAGGATTAACTCCGTCGTTACCCGACCATGATACGTTGAAATTCTTTGAGTTTGTGTAGCCGCTTTCGAAGTCGTTTAATATGATTGTGGGGGATGTTGTATCATATTTATAGGTCATGAGGTTTTGTGTGGCGCTCAGGTTTCCTACTTTGTCCTGAGTCTTTGCCCACATGTAGTATGTGCCGTCCGGTTTTCCCGCCATGTTTATTGAAATGGAAGTCATGCCTGCTCCGTATGTGTCTGCGTAAGCTCCGGTCCATTCATAATTAGGAATGTCGTTGTTATGGGTTCGGGTGAAGTGCACGAGATGGTTTTTTACTCCTGAAGCGACTTCGTTTTCAATAGGGTCTGTTCCGGGGGTAACATATACCTTAAGTTCCGTGTAGTTATGCCATGTTCCAGATGCAATTGAATTGCCGTCAGCTTCCGCTGAAATGCGTTCAGGTTTGACGGGGCTCATTCCGTCAATGTTCAAGATCTCGATGTCTTTATATGTGTTTTGTAAGTCGTCGTTGATGTATATCCTTAATTTACCGCTTTTAATCCCGGTCGATCCCGTGTTGAACCAGGCGCCATTCTTTGTATCGAGCCAGGTCCCAAGAGAATCCTTTAGTTTGTTGGCGTCAGGATATTCGTCGTTGTAGTAGTTTTTCTTGTCTTCTTTGAAAAGCGACAGCCTGCCCCAGCTGCTGTTTAGTCTCGATTCCCAGAGGAAGTTCGTATAACGGGGATAAGTGAAAAATTCGTCACGGTTTACGTTTATCCAGACACGAAAATTTCCGTCACTGTCTTGGTGGTCATATGCGATCACGTCGCTCCCGCCGTCCGGAAAGAGGAGCCATCCTTCTCTTTCGGTTCGGGCAATGGCAGGGCTGATTATGGAAAGTGTCAGAAGAAAAACTTGGATCAGGATAAGTGTTTTTGCAGGTGTGAATTTCATTTGTCTTTTACCCTCCACGGAATTTAATCCAGGTAAATGCTCTTGTACTCTTCAGGAAGCTCGTATACGTCGCTGTTGCTGTTGTTATTATCGTCTTTTTTCTTTGAAGTTTCAACTTTCTTTGAATTTTTTTCTGATGTTTCAGGTGAGAATGAAATTGAGAAGTAGTGGCTTGAAAGTTCCTGCGAATCTGAGTTTGACTTGTAAGCGTAATCGAAGGTGAAACCGGCGTACTCAACTCCGACTCCCGCGGTTAAGCTGGTCGATGATTCCTCGCCTGATAACGGATCTGAATCAACTCCTACCCTTAATGAAACGTTCTCGAGAGGCTTGTACTCCGCGCCGGCATTGACCGTGACCGGCTTAAAATCACTCAGAAGTGCGAAATCAATGTTGGCAACCATTTCTCCTGGGAGGTTTGCGAATAAAGCGTTTTCTCCGATAACCTTTACTGATGTTCCGAACTTGCTGATCTGCTCAAGCTTTTCAACGGTTCCCGATACCCAGTTAACGAAACCGCTGACGTTTTCAAGGACCGCGCCGTAAGCGAAAGCTGAATTTTCCGGTTCAACTTTTACTCCAAGGTCCAGGTCCATCCCTGACGCTGTGGCTCCCTCTACTTCACTGAAGCTCTCAGAGATTGCCTTAACCGTGGCTCCGATGTCCAGGTTTCCCATGCCGCTTCCTACGCTCATGAGGTCCGTGAGGCTGGTTCCGTATGAAAGAAGCACCATATTGTTGCTGTAGGTGATCGGAGAGGTGGAAACGAGAGCGCCGAATTCGTCGTGCTCGTAACCGGCCGGCGCTGATGTGTTGATGTAACCAATTCCTACTGTCCCGACGCCGAGCTTGAATGTTCCGCCGACCAGCTTATAGTCAACGGTGTTGAAAAGCTTTGTGGACATAGACGTAAGCGACCAATCACCAAGGGAGGCAAGGCCGGCAGGATTGGTGAAAATCGCGTTTGTGTCATCAGCCAAGGCGATGAACGCGCCGCCCATTCCGAGGGGCCTTGCGCCAAAAGCCGCAGATGTGGGATCTGGCTTATAGGAAATTTCTGCCGCGAACGCTGAACCGGAAATCAAGGTCAGGGTCAGTGCCACGAGAATCAGGTTCTTCATTTGTCCTCCTAATCAAACTTAAAAAGCGCTTCCGGGAATTCCATCTGCGCTTTTTTCTGTCTCAATATTTCGCTTTGGTTTCGCAGATGGCTGGAAGAGGTTTTATCTTGCCCTTCCACCATTTATATCGGGGTAGGAAGCGAAAAACTTGCACGAAATCCTTTATGTTTACGCTTCCGGTAAGAGTGAGATTGTGACGCAGTGGCCTGAGAATTCTGAAGGGTTTGAGTTTGAGTTGTAAGAATATTCGAAGTTGAAACC
>Ga0209536_100013220_pt1 | contig 11915 bp, 10 predicted proteins | sample DeeMarSeWOR28_12_FD_187461 | JGI IMG/M metagenome (GOLD analysis project Ga0209536, IMG submission 187461) | Marine sediment microbial communities from White Oak River estuary, North Carolina - WOR-2-8_12 (SPAdes) (version 2) | ecosystem: Environmental > Aquatic > Marine > Intertidal zone >...
GAGGAGGACTGCGTCATGCGAAATAAAAAAGCCGGTTTCACAATTGGTTTTGTATCACTTGCCTTTTTAGGCGCAATGCTGTCATGCGCCACCGATAAGGCCCCTCTGCAGGTCGAAAACAGCCTTCCGCAAAGTGAGCTTGAATATTATAATGACTCATTTGATAAGATGCGGGAAGATCTCTGGGACAGGGCCGGGTATTTGTACCGCGAAGAACAGGTAAAAAATTTCAAGCAGGCCGATTTAGGCTTCGAGAACGGCAAGCTGATCATTCGGACCCAAACCGGCAGTTTCAGCAAAGCCGGGCTTTCATCCAAGTATGCGTTAAGAGGAGATTTCGATATCCAGCTGAATTGCCGGATGGATTTTATAAAAGGCGTCTCCAGTATGGATATGGACCAATTGGTTAATCTTGGTGTTTTCGACAAAAGCCTTACGATGGGAAAAATGAGCACCGCGATCATTGGCCTGTCCATGAAAGGGGGATCTGACCAAGCGTACCTCTATAGCAATTATATTGTAGCTGGTAAAAGGAGAGGAGGAGATTCTCAAAAGATCGAAATTTTTAACGGCACATTCAGAATCCTGAGAAACGGCAAAACCATCAGCACTTTGTATAAAATAAACGGCGCGGCCGAATGGAAACGCCTGAATCGCTTTCGCGTAACCGATAATGACATGCTGATCGGTTTTCAGGTGCGGAACTTCTTTGGCAACAGAACCACCATTCAGGCAAACCATTCGATATCGGCAGCGTTTGATAGTTTAAGAATAAATGCTGCCCAGGCAATAATTGAAGCAGAAATCTGAATTTAGATCCAAGGACATGAATGGTTTTAAGTGAATGCACATCCAAGATTCGATAGTTAAGAAGGACCCCACACCCAAACAGGAAGACCATTGAGGACAAAATAATGAAATATGTGTTGTTCACTCCTGTTTTCTTTTTCTTACTACAGTTATCCGGCAGCCCTGCCATTGCATCTGACGGCAATGATTTGTCCGGTGATTGCGATAAGGCCATACATGTGTTCTGGAAAGGCCGCATGAAGACCGATAAAAATCAGCCTCACCAATACTATCAGGAAGCCATCGAATTATGCCCGGGATACATCCGACCCCATGAACTGCTGGGGAATTTGTACCGCAAAGAAAACCAGAATGACAAGGCCATCACATATTTTACAAAAGCGGCCGAACTGGGCACCACCAATTACAAGCTCTATTACCTTTTAGCCAGTTTGCTGTTTGAAAAAGGCGATCTGGATGAGGCGGGCCGCAACATCAAAAAATCACTGAGTATTAGAGCCGATTATCCCAAGGCGCTAAAATTGAACCGGGAAATTGAAAAAGCTACCGATAACGAGGGGCCCAGGATTATTCTGTATGAACCCTCCACCCGGCGGGGAATGAAAGTTGTTAAAACCTATGAAAATTTAACCGTGCGGGGGATTGCCACCGATAAAAGCGGGGTTGCCTGGGTAAAAGTCAATCAACTGGAGACATCCCTGGATGAACACGGAAACTTCCTCAAAGACATCCCCATCCAGCTGGGAGCCAATACCATCCGGGTGGAAGCTGCCGATTCTTTAGGAAATCGCGCGCATATTTCAATTGATATCGAGGGTGAAAAGTATGCCCTGCCCCCCCTGCCCCGGGTCGAATCCGCCTCTCAGAGAAAAGCGCTCTACGGCAGATCGTTTGCAATTGTTATCGGCATCAATCAATATGAAAAGTGGCCGGGGCTGGAATTTGCGGTCGCCGACGCCAACGCCATTAAAAATACCCTTCAAAAAACAGGCTTTGATGACATTACCCTGATCATGGACAAAGAGGCCTCCCAGCGAAGGATCCTCACTGAACTGTTTCACAGACTTCCCGAAAAGGTGGACCGCAATGATCGCGTCCTGTTTTACTTTGCCGGCCACGGACAAACAGAAGATCTGCCCGGCGGCGGGAAAAAAGGCTACATCATTCCGGCGGATGCCGAGACCGACAGTTATGCCTCAACCGCTGTTTCCATGGAGCAGATTCGAAGCCTTTCCAGCCGGATAGCGGCCAAACACATTATTTACGTGATGGATTGCTGCTATTCCGGCCTGGGGCTCAACCGCTCTGCCGGTGTCTGGCCGGGCATCAGCGATTACCTTCGTAAAGTATCGGCAATGCGGGTGGTTCAGATCATCACCGCCGGCGGCCAGGGTGAACAGGTCCAGGAGAGAGAAGGCCACGGGTTGTTCACTTCTTATTTTATAAAAGCCATCGAAGGGCAGGCCGATATCGATAAAGACAACGTTGTCACGGGCACCGAACTGGGGGCCTATCTGCGACCCACCGTCTCAAATGCTTCCCGGCAGGCGCAAACCCCTCTGTTCGGCCGGCTGGAGGGCGAAGGCGAGTTTCTCTTTTTTGTCAACCAGAATAAATAAATGGGGCGGTGGGCAGTTCCGGCATGCCGAGCTTGTCATTCCAGCGAAGGCGGGAATGACGGATCTTAGCCCAGAAAACACCCCGGCCACTGAGATAACCAAATAATAACTAGGGCTTATTGTACGACCATCTTTTCCAGCACGGCATCCGTAAATTCCCGGGTGCCGACCTTGCCGCCGAGATCCGGCGTCAAGGCGCGCCCCTCTGAAGTAACGGCTTCGATGGCGCCCATTAATGCCTCAGAAGCTGCGTTCTGATCAAAAAATTCCAGCAGCATGACCACCGACCACAGTGTTGCGATGGGATTGGCAATCCCCTTGCCGGCGATGTCCGGCGCCGAGCCGTGCACCGGCTCAAACATCGAAGGGTAATTTCGTTCCGGATTGAGGTTGGCAGAGGGGGCGATGCCGATACCACCCGCAACAGCCGGGCCCAGGTCAGACAGGATATCGCCAAACAGGTTGCTGGCGACGACCACATCGAACCAGTCCGGGTGCTGGACAAAATGGGCGCTCAAAATATCGATATGGTATTGGTCGGCGGTCACATCCGGAAAGTCTTTTGACACGGCCTTAAAGCGCTCGTCCCAGAACGGCATGGTGTGGATAATGCCGTTTGATTTGGTGGCCGAAGTCAAATGCTTCTTCTCCCGGCCTTGCGCCAGCTTGAAGGCGTAACGCAGGATTCGATCCACCCCGCGGCGTGTAAATACCGACTCCTGGATGACGGTTTCCTGATCGGTCCCCGGATAGAGCCGCCCGCCGATTTGCGAATACTCCCCTTCGTTGTTTTCTCTGACGATATAAAAATCAATATCTTCGGCTTTGCGCCCGGCCAGCGGTGAGCGGATGCCGGGCAACAGCCGCACGGGGCGCAAATTGACATATTGCTGAAAATGACGCCGGATGGGTATCAACAGGCCCCACAGGGAAACAGGGTCCGGCACCTTGCGGTCCCCGACCGCCCCCAGCAAAATCCCATCAAAATCGCTCAGCCGCTCCAGACCGTCTGCGGGCATCATGACGCCGTGCTTCAGATAGTATTGGCAGCCGTAAGGAAAAACTTCAAATTTGGCTGCAAAACCATAGCGCTCGGCCAGGGCCTCCAGCACCCGCACCCCTTCGGGAACCACTTCCCGACCGATCCCGTCTCCCGGGATCAGAGCGATATTCAATACCCTATTTAAATTTTTAGAATTCATTTTCTATCCACCAATTCTCAATATATCCCGGGCCTCTTGACATGTCGCCACCTCGTATCCGATTTGGTGAACCAGCGAAACCATTTTTCCTACCAGCTCGGCATTGGTCCGCGCGGCTTTGCCCGGGGCAAAAAAAGTACTGTCTTCAAAGCCCACGCGCACAACGGAGGCGCCCATGCCGATCGCGGTGGCCAGCAGAGCGAAGTCCTGCATGCCGGCATGAATCACACCCCAGGGCACGTCCTTTTCGGGCAGCAGGGTTTTCATGAAGAACAGGGTTTCCGGATTCGCCGGCAATGCCCAGCGCACACCCAGGCAAAAACCAATCGAGTACGGCGGTTTCAGCACCCCTTCCTGCACCAGCTGGACGTAGGCGGGAAGCATGCCGGCCGCAAAAATCTCCAGCTCCGGGGCGACCCGGGTTTCTGCCATTCGATGGGCCCAGTAGCGAATATCCGGTACCCGGTTGATATAAACATCTTCATCGAAATTGATGGAGCCCATGTTCAATGATGCCGTTTCGACCCGGGAATCATCTAAAGCCACACAGCGCTGCTCCAGGGTCAAATCTGTCAGACCGCCGGTAGAACCCTGTATGACGATATCGGATGATTGTCGAATGAAATCAAGGGTGGCAGAGAAATCAGTCAGATCTTCGGTTTGCTCTCCTTTCTTATCGCGTACATGCATATGGACCATGCTGGCGCCGGCCTTCTCACAGGCGATCACCTGCCGGGCGACATCTTCCGGGGTTAAGGGGTTGACAGACGGCGGCTCCGTTTTTTTGCCGGTCGGGGCAACGGCGACGATGATTTTTCGTGTTTTGTGATTTTTCATAAAATAAATTCCAGCCTATTTAGCAGTTGGTTACAGATGTAAGAATTAAATGAGAATTTTGTAGATTGGAACCCGGCTGCCTGTCAATACATATTCAGTGCCGCACATTAGACACCCTCAAACGGGGTTGCCTTATGGGCAATTTGCAGGATATTAAAACCGAACCGGGTAACGGCAAAGCCGGGAGGGATTGCATGTCAAAGTTTATCTATTCATTCGGTATCATTTTATTCGGGTTGTCACTGGGATGTGTGATTCAACTTCTGGTAAGACGCGAACGGATTCGGTTGCCGATTGACATTGATGCGCTTCGCATACTGCTTCAGCGCATTGCCCTGCTGGTTGTTAATCCGATTGCCGTCGTCGGTGCGATCTGGGCGATAAGCTTAAAAACCGCCACCCTGATTGCCCTGCCGTTTGTCGGGCTTTTTGCACTTCTGGCCGGCGGCGGAATTGCGCTGGTCGGTGCCCGGGTGTTTAAATTGACCCCGCAAAAAACCGGCAGCATGTATGTTTGCGGCGCGTTTACCAACATCGGCTCAAAAACCTGACCCGGGATCCGTTCATCCTCATGGCACTGTCCAGTATTATCATCGGCGGTTTGCTGAACTTCAGCGATGTCGACCGGCCCGAATTCTACGCAACCATCATTGCCGTTTTGGTGCCCCTGATGGCCGCCCTGCTGCTGACCTCAATCGGTCTGGCTTTAAGATTCAGAAGGGTTCGCGACGATCTGCGGGAATGTACCGCGCTTTCCATCATAAAATTTATCTTCATCCCCATACTGGCAACGTCTCTGGCCTATATGATGGGTTACGCAAAAATCGACGACGGCCTGCCGCTGAAGGTCGTTATGATTCTTTCCTGCATGCCCGTAGCGTTCACCGCCTTGATTCCCCCATCGATTTATGATCTGGATCTGGATCTGGCCAATTCATGCTGGTTTTTTACAACCGCATTACTGGTTATGGTTCTGCCGATTTTACTGGTGCTCATAAAGTGGGTTTAAATTCCACGGCAAATTCGTATCGATTCTATCTTGCCCAGGACCAACACCCTGGATTTAGACCATGCTTTAAACCTCGCTTCAATCACCGCATTTGTAAAAAGCGTATCTAAAATCCATCAGAAATTATTGCATATATAACTTATCTATTTAAAATAATTTAAAATATTTATATAAAAAACTTCTTGACAAGGTGGCCCGGAGCCTGTATTGAATTTTGTATACAAAATGCAAAATTTAATATGCATTTTTAGGCTAGATTACCGATCCCTGTTATCCCCTAAACATTATCCATTTTCAATCTTCGCACACGCTGAACACGGAACAGGATTTTCACCCCAGACCTGTGAAAGGATTCGCGGATGAAAAATCTAGGAGCAGAGCACGAAAATCTCGATCAAAAAGCCTATGAGATCGTAAAGAACATGATCACCGAGCGCCAGATACTGCCGGGAGAAAAAATCCCCCAGGAAAAACTCGCCCAGGAACTCGGTATCAGCCGCACCCCCCTTGTCAGCGCCCTTAAATTTTTAGAACATGAAAAATTGGTCGAGTCCAAACCTCGCCGTGGGTATTTCGTGCGGCTATTTTCCAAACAGGAGATGGTCAGTATATTTGAATTGCGTGAAGTCCTGGAAGGTCTGGCTGCCAAAAGGGCGGCTGCCAACATCACCGATGAAGAAATCAAGATTCTGAACGATTTTTTCAGGCTATTTGCAGGATCCGCAAACATCAACGATTTTAGAGCCTATGCCAAAGAAGACCGCCGGTTTCACAACTTTATTACCGAAATCGGGGCCAAGGAATTTTTAAAGAGCATCTTGCAGACCTATAACGTTATTACCGCCAGTTATCAGTACCTGTCTTCTGAAGGACTGGTGAGACCGCCAAATGAGACCATCGAGGAACACCTGGCCGTCATAAAAGCCATCGGTGAGAGAGACCCGGTTGCAGCTGAAGAGCTGATGCGCCTGCACTTAAACAAGACCATTGCGCACCTCAAACAGGATATTGAAAAAGAAGCGCAGGGGATGGACAGCGACAAAATTATCCGGCCGTCATTTTAACCCGAACCGCATGCCCCGGAGGATATAAAAATGGAATACCGCCGGCTGGGACGATCCGGCCTAAAAATCTCCAAACTGGCCCTGGGCACCATGAATTTCGGTAACCCAACCGATAAGACGGCGTCTTTTCGAATCATCAATACGGCTCTGGATACCGGTATCAATATCCTGGACTGCGCGGATGTTTATGCAGAGGGCGAAAGTGAACGCATCGTCGGTGAAGCCCTGGCAAAAAACGGCAAAAGAAAAGACGTATTGGTCACTTCGAAAGCATTTCTGCCGACCGGCAAAGGGCCTAACGATGCCGGAAATTCAAAACACCATATTTTAGCCGCATGTGAAAACAGCTTAAAACGCCTGAAAACAGACTGGATCGATATTTATTTTCTACACCGCACCGATTTCAGCGTGCCCCAGGAAGAATCGCTGGCGGCCCTGGATTTGTTGGTGCAGCAGGGAAAGGTTCGCCATATCGGATGCTCGACCCATCCGTCCTGGCGGGCGGTTGAGGCCTGGTGGATCGCAGATAAACACCATTACCCCAAATTTATCTGCGAACAACCGCCGTATAATTTGCTCGATCGCCGGGTTGAAAACGAAATTGTGCCCATGTGCAAAGCCTATGACCTGGGCATCATCTCCTGGTCACCGCTGGCCCAGGGCGTTTTGGCCGGCCGATACCAGGATGCCGCCAAGATTCCGCAAGGCAGCCGGGGCGCCTTTAAATCGATTTATGCCGAACGGATCACCCCGCAGGGCATTGCAGTGGCTCAACAACTGGCCCAAAGGGCGGCTCAAAAAGAATGCACCCTGCCCCAGCTGGCGGTGGCCTGGGTGCTCCATCAGCCTGGCGTAACGGCCGCCATCATCGGCCCGCGAACCCTGGCGCATTTAAATGATTTGCTTTCAGCAGCTGATCTGAACCTGGACGAAACCGATCTGGATTACTGCAATCGTCTGGTAAAGCCGGGTGCATTTGTGTCGGACCATTTTAATACGGCCGGCTGGCGCGGCTGAACGCTGAACGCTCATGTGATGTGGTATTGAGAGGGAATCAAAAATGACCAGTGACCGCATTTAGGTCGTTGAAAACAGAAAACTAGCAAGCGCCGGGCCCGTTAACAGGACCACCGGCATCACGAAGAAAGGAGGGATGCAAAGAAGCTTATCTCAAGGGCGTTTGGTTAAGCCTGAAACTTCGTTTTTCCCGAAATCGGCAGTGGAACGCATCGATTCCAGGTATCAAGTAGTTCAATCGTGCAGCAGGCTGCCAAACAACGGATGGGCCCTAAAGGTCCAAAAAAAAGACACCATAACATCTAATAAAGGAGGATAAGGCAATGAGAAAGGTACTGTTTATTGGTCTGGTTTTAATCCTGGCCATGGTAACCGGCGCTTATGCCGCCGATTTCCCCAAGCGCGATATCACCTCGGTGGTGGTCTGGGGTGCCGGTGGCGGAACCGATACCTGTAACCGGATTATCGCCGCTGAAATGCAACAATTTTTAGGGGTTAATATCAACGTAATCAACAAAACCGGCGGCGTCGCCGGCTCGGTCGGCATGATGTATGGTTATTCCAGGCCCCATGATGGCTACACCTTAACCGGCCTGTCAGAATCCAACGTCACCGCCGGTGTCCAAGGCGGCTGGGACAAAAATTTTAATGTCTGGGATGTCTTTATCGTTGGCGGATCGCCGGATGTGATCTCCGTCACTCCGGACACGCCTTACCAAACCCTTAAAGATCTGATTGAAGCCGCCAAGAAAAGCCCCAATAGCATTAAAGCAGCGGCCAGCGGTGCCGGCTCCATCCACCATCTGAATCTGCTGGCAGTCGAAAACGGCTCCGGCGCCGACTTCAACTTCATCCCCTACAAGGGTTCGGCTCCCAGCCAGAACGCCGCCATGGCCGGTGAAGTGTCGGTGGTGGTCACCTCTCTGGCCGAGCAACAGCAACTGCTGCGCGGCGGCAAACTGCGGGCGCTGGCCATGCTGATTCCGGAGCCATTTGAAGTCGAAGGATTGGGCAAGATCCCGTCATCTTTTGATTCATATCCCGGGCTGTCCAAATACCTGCCGATTTCCCAGGCCATCGGATTTGCAGTTCCGGCAGATGTACCGGATAAAGCTAAAGCCGTGCTGGTGGATGCCTTTAATAAAGCCATGGCCACCGACAAGGTGAAAAGCTGGGCCAAAGATAATTACTACCTGCTGTCGGGCAAAACCGGCGCGGAGTCAAGAAAGGTTTTTGACGCGCTCCAATCCAATTTCGCCTGGACGCTGTGGGATCTGAAGGCGGCCACAGTCGACCCGGCCAAACTGGGCATTCCTAAACCGTAAGCATTCAGGATGTGAGAGACAGACATCAATCGCTGTCTGTCTCTCACCCATTACAAACCGCCGGGGGGCTCATACCCCTATCTTTTCAGCATCATCGGGGGTCTTGCATCATGATAGAAAAGGAAAAGCTCAGAAAGACCGATGTGTATTCCGGAATCGCCATCTTTTTGTTCGGCGCCTGGATAGTCTGGCAGGCGACTAAAATGCCCATGAAAGACAGCTGGGGCGGGGTGCAAAATGTCTGGTTCGTTTCCCCGGCCCTTTTTCCGCTTTTTATCGGCACGATAATCATGCTGCTGGGCCTATTACTCTTCAGAACCGCACTGAAGGCCATCGGCACCAAAGCCTTCGGCAGCTCCCTGCAGTGGCTGTTCAGTAAAGATCTGCTTCAGTTTTTAAATTCGGTGCCCATTTTGCGTTTTTATGCAATGGCCGTGCTGCTCTTATCATTCGTTTTTCTCAACATCCCGCGAATCGATTTTTTTCTGAGCGCCGTTTTGTTTTTGAGCGCGTTTATTACGATGTTCTACTTCGATGAGGCAGTGCTTTTAAAAAAGCTCTTTTTTTTCTACCTGGCCGGCACTGCCTTTTTTATTATTTACTTTGCGGCGGATATAGACGGGTTACTAAGCCGGCTGCTGCCGTATGTAAAAGACATTCTGGCCCTGGCTTTTATCCTCGGGTACTGTCTTTATGCCTGGCGGCTGATTGGCAGCAGCCCGTTGTTGCGCAAAAAATATCGAACCGGTTTGATTGTCGCCATTGTGGCGCCTTTTGCTGTTGGTTTTATTTTTAAATACTTTTTGCTGGTGCCTATGCCGTCGGAAGGATTGGTGGTCGCAATTCTGGACGCCGTCTGGTACTTCGAATTTTAATCCACTTCATCAGGGATAGGGATAGGGACAAGGAGAATCGGTTTCCATGATGCTTCTCGAAAGAATCGGGGCTTATTTCCAGATCGTTTTCCACCTGGCATCGGACCCGTTGAATATACTCATTTTACTTTCCTCGGTGGTGCTGGGGATCATGTTCGGCGCCATGCCGGGGCTGACATCCACCTTGGGTGTGGCCCTTCTGACCGCATTGACATACGGCATGGATACCGCCACCGCCATGCTCTGCCTGCTGGCCATTTATGTGGGGGGTACCTACGGCGGTTCGTATGCCTCCATCCTCATCAACATTCCCGGAACGGCCGCATCCGCCGCCACCGCCCTGGACGGCTACCCGTTGGCCTGCAAGGGAGAAGCGGGCCGCGCCATCGGCCTGACCACCACAGCTTCGGCTATCGGCACGATTATCAGCATGCTGTTTCTGGTCAGCATTTCTCCGTTGATCTCCTTCTTTGCGCTGCAGTTTACTTCCTTTGAGTTTTTTCTGCTGGCATTTTTCGGCATTCTGATCAGCGGCACGCTCACCAGCCCGGATCTGGTCATCAAAGGCTGGATAGCCGGTTTCCTGGGGCTTTTTCTGGCCTGTGTCGGCCGTGATCTTTTACAGTTCTATCCACGATTTACTTTCGGTATTTCCGAGCTTGACAGCGGGGTCGAAGTGGTACCGGTGTTGATCGGCGCCTTCGGTATCCCCCAGATTATTCAGGTTCTCAAAGAACAGTTCCAGATCGGTGAGGCCCAGAAGCTTCAACGAATTTTACCGGAGTTCGGGACCATTGTCAGAAATATTCCCAGAATCATCCGCTCCGCGCTCATCGGCGTGGGAATCGGTGCGGTCCCCGGCATCGGCGAAGACATCGCCGCCTGGGTGTCCTACGGGGCCGCCAAAAATACATCCAAGCACCCGGAAACCTTTGGCAAAGGAGAAATAAAGGCGGTTCTTTGCACCGAGGTTGCCAACAATGCCTGTGTGGGCGGAGCGATGATCCCGCTGCTCAATCTGGGTATTCCCGGAAGCCCGCCGGCGGCCATGTTGTTGGGCGCACTGATGCTGCACGGGGTGACACCGGGACCGATGATTACCTTCGAACACCCCACCTTCATTATGGAGGTGGCAGCGATCCTGCTGCTGGCGTCGTTAAGCATGTGGGTGGTCGGGATGCTGCTGGCCAAACAGGTGGTTAAAGTGTTGCGGATTCCGCCCCAGCTTTTTATGCCCATTATCGGTGTTCTGTGCATTATCGGTTCCTATTCGCTGGGAATGAACATCTGGAACCTGTATCTGATGCTGCCGGTGGGAATTGTCAGTTATTTTCTGATCGAAATGGGGTATCCCATTGCCCCGCTGGTTATCGGCGTGATCCTGGGGCCCATGGCCGACGAAAATCTCCGGCGGGCGCTGATGGTCTCCCAGGGAAGTTTTATGCCGGTTTTTACCCGGCCGGTATCGCTGATTCTATTTTTAGTGATCGTGTGGACCGTGGTCAGTCAGTTTCCGGCTTACCGTCGTTTTAAAGATAAACTGTTAGAAAAAATATTTCGCCGCAAATCACGTAAGGCCGACTATGATGTCGATAGATCCGAGGAGGGATGATTTGTTGATGGGTATGGCACAGCAATATTTTGCTTCTCAATTATTGAATGATGAACAGGCGTCGCGCTAAGGAGGATCCGATGTTAAAAATGGCTATTATCACCGGGTTTTTGTCGCAGACCAAAGACCGTTTTCATGAATACAACAAGCCGCTGGACCTGGATCAAAAGTTTAAACTGATGACCCAAATCGAGGGTTACGACGGCGTGGAGATCGTTTATCCCTACGAGGCCAGCGATCCGAAGACCACCACAGAAATTTTAAACAAACACCATCTCAAGGTGGCCGCCGTAAATGTGAATGTCAAAGCCGAACCCGAGTTTCGCAACGGCGGTTTGACCTCACATGACAAGGCGGTGCGTGACAAAGCCGTGCGCTTTATCAAAGAAGCCAAGGATTTTGCCGCCGCCGTCGGCGCCGACAAGGTGACCTGCTGCCCCCTGGGAGACGGCTATGAGTTTTCGTTCCAGTATGATTATGCCACGACCTGGAAATATTTAATCGAAACCTTTGGCGAAGCCGGTAATTACAAAACGGAAATACCG
>Ga0209536_100013221_pt1 | contig 11915 bp, 12 predicted proteins | sample DeeMarSeWOR28_12_FD_187461 | JGI IMG/M metagenome (GOLD analysis project Ga0209536, IMG submission 187461) | Marine sediment microbial communities from White Oak River estuary, North Carolina - WOR-2-8_12 (SPAdes) (version 2) | ecosystem: Environmental > Aquatic > Marine > Intertidal zone >...
CAACCATGATATTATCTCTTGTTTATCTTTTCCCAAGACGTGGGCGTGCCAGGCATAAGCAGCCATACCGCGAACACCAAAGAGCAGCGTAGAGCGCAGTGATACCGTATCAACATCACCTTCGAAGAGGTTAGTCGCATTAAAGTTATCAGCACCGCCGAGCTTTATCTTGGCTGTCTCTACCTGTTCTTTTAGTTCTTCAACCCGTGTGGCGTCGAAATTGACATTAGTAAGAGTGGCAAAAACAGCTAGCATCATGAGTTCATCGGTTTGTTTATCTGGTTCCTTATCCTCAGCTGCCCGAGCAAGGCCAATCAATCCGCCGGTAAGCTCGTCCTGAGCTTTAGCAACAGTAGCGTCTTTACCGCATATACCCACACTGGTACAGCCTTTGCCGCCGGCTGTTTGCTCACACTGGAAGCAAAACATCTGCGTCAATTTAATTTACCTCCTTTATTTTTTACGTTTATGTTATGCTACTATATTCAAGATAGTATAATACTGGCAGTAATGCGGTAACATATGTTACCATTGGTATTATTGAGGAAATTGCAGATGTATCGAGATTGGATAGATATTTTGCTGACAACGCCGCTCTTTAAAGGGATAGATCAGGAAAATCTCAATACAATGCTTGAATGCCTCAAGCCCAGAATAAAAAGATACAAATACCGGGAGATAGTGGCTCTCTGTGGCGACAAATTATCAGGTATTGGAATAGTAGCAAGTGGCAAGGTTGCCCTTACCAAAGAGACGTATTCTGGCAACCGCATTATGCTAGGAATCCTGAGTGCTGGTGATATTTTCGGTGAAACAGCTGCCTTTTCAAGTGATAGAATCTGGCCAGTTACCGTCATTGCCAATGAAGATTGCCAGCTATTATTTCTGCCACCCGATAAAATACAAGGCAACTGCTCCAACATATGTCATGCGCACAGTATTTTGATATTGAATATGCTGAACATACTGTCAAACAAAGCCCTTTTGTTGAATAAAAAGATAGAACATCTATCGGCTAAAAGCATTAGGGGAAAGATAAGCAGCTATCTTCTCGAAGAAAGTAGGCACAAAAGGGAAACTGCCTTTTATATTCAAATGAAGAGGCATGAACTTGCCGATTACTTGGGTATACCCAGGCCGTCGTTGTCACGAGAAATGGCAGTGATGAAAAAAGAAGGCATCATTGGTTATACTGGTTCATGGGTACAAATAAATGATATTCTAGCTCTAGAAAGGTCTATCGAATAATTTTTACTAACCTTTATTCAGTTACGTCTCAAGATAAGAGAACCGACCATAACAACGGCGATAACTCCCCACAGAACGGTAAAAACGAATTCGGGTATTTCAATACCGGTTGTATTATAAGCGATCGTAGCCAATAATGATCTATCACGCATCCATATTTCGCTAGGATCATACATCCAGCGCAGCATGTATTCTAGGTCGGTTATCGAACATGACTTCGACACTCCTGTCCAATCACCTATTCTTAGGACGACCGCTAGTCCGAGCACGCACCAGTAGAGGGTAAGCCAATTGCGCCTTCCCCTGAATACACCTACCGCTAACAATATTGCCGAAATAGTGAAAAATAGAATGATGCCAAGGTGTAGTACAACCACTGCTTCAGCTAATACTCTCCAGATCACCACCGTACTCCGCGGGTAAACATAATAATTATGTATTCAACCCTGAGCTTATTCTTGTTATTTTTGGTTGTCAATACCTTTAAAATGTTGAAAATTGATTCAGAAAGGAATGTGACTATTGTTATCTAGTCAGTCATAAGCCTGGTAGCGGTCTCATAACTATCGGATTCTGCAATATACTGTAGATAGTGTCACAGAATGAGGATGATGAATTAATTTGGCGAGTGGTTTTTAATCTATCTTCTCAACTTTAAAAGAAATCTTTACCTTGGCTCGATAAAGGGCGATTTTGCCATCTTCAAGATGCATATCCAGGTCTTTAACCTCGGCTATGCGTAAATTGCGAAGCGTTTTTGAAGCCATCTCTACAGCGGCAGTTGCCGCTTTTTCCCAGGATTCTGTACTAGTTCCTACAAGCTCTATGAATTTATAAACACTCTCAGCCATTTGTCTACTCCCTTTGCTTTTAATCTAGGTATAATGATAATACTAGTATAGCGAATTCACAATACCATTTACCTAGCGATGCAATTCCAAAACACCATCGAACTCAAAAAACTTAGAATACTCCTCAACCACTTTGAGAACAATTGGCCTTTATTTGTGAACTTTTGTGAACTTTTTGGACTGAAATACTCGTAAAAGGTTGATTTTACGATGGTGGAGCTGAGGGGATTCGAACCCCTGACCTCCTCCGTGCAAGGGAGGCGCTCTCCCAATTGAGCTACAGCCCCATTCTGGTTATTATAGCGTCGCCAATAGTTTATTCGCAATTTGCCTGATGACTATTCGGTACAGGTTAGTCATAATCAGATATAAAAACATTCTTCTATTGCGGGAAAAGCATTTACTGCAGCAAAGTCAACTAAAAATAAACATTCCTCATTTGCATGCACCTCGAGCTTATCTAACCTTCCTTTTTTATATCAATCCCATAGCTCCTCTATATCCTTTTCGGTTTGTTCATCACTATCTTCGAGATCAGTGAAGTGTTTGTAGGACTCGGCGGAGCCGTATTCACGGGGCTGGAAAGCCACTGGCATTGGTACGGCATGACCGAAGATGAGCGCCTGTTGCTTGGTTGCCAGTTTGGCTAAAACTGATTTCAGTTCTCCTTTGCCGGGAATGCCGGCTAGAACACTATCCCTATCTCTTTCATTATCCAACAGACAGGTTATTTTAGTGCCTAATTGCGACATTACCTCATCATCAATACCGCTGGGCCGCTGATCTATTACGAGGAGGGTGGTATTGTATTTACGCATTTCACGAGCGATAGTGCCGAATATTGTCTGCTTGGCTACCTCTGGATTGAGGAATTTGTGTGCCTCCTCAATCGTAATGACTAGTGGGATTGGATAAGCGATTCCATCTGCCATTGCCTGTTCTACTTGCTCCCGGTAGTGGGAGTAGATACGGCGGCTAAGCATGTTAGCTACTAGAATATAAGCAGTGATATCAGTATATCTACCAAATTCCAAGACTACATTGGTACCCCGCACTAGGTATTCCAACACATGTTGTACTACTTTCTTAGGAGACCGTTCCTGTATAAATGGCAGACGCCGGATGGTGTTAAGCCCACGCTGCAGGTTCTGGAAAGTGCTGTCGTGTATATTCAGTTGGTTCAGTATTTCCCTCGTTTCTTCGGAGTCATCAAGTTCCGTTGTACATCTTAGCCAATCTTTACCGAAGCGGCGCTTCATCTGATAAACGGCTTCGACTGCTTGGTCGGTTAGATTTAAAGTCTGACGCACCAGTGAAATATCCTCAGGCTCTATTTCATCGTAGCCCATTCTGACGACATAATCAGTACTGACACCACGTCGCCTAGAATTCTCTTCGTCAAGGGTAAAGACAGCTACTTTTGCTGGGAAAAGCTGTTTGAGGGCTTTTACTGTCCGCCCTTTTTCACTGGTACCTGCCCAACCATATTCGCTGTGCATATCAAAAACAAGGTTGACACAGGCTCCCTTTTGTAGCATACCGATAAGTAACATTCGGGTAAGGAAGGTCTTGCCAGTACCACTCTTGCCGAAAACACCATTGGAGCGTTTTACAAATTCTGGCAAGTTGAGGCATAGCTTTGTCTCCATATCCAGCGGATTACCTATCCAGAACCTTTCCTTATCCTCTTTACCGAAGACGAGCTCAATGTCGCTCTCCTGAGCCAGATTAACCAATGAAAAATGACTGGGTATTGTTTTTACCGGCTGAGGCCCCTCAATTATATTGGCGACATTTCCACCGATGGTAAGGTAGGGCATAACTTGAAGTTGTCCGTAGGTACCGGAACCAACTAGTACTTCGGTGAGGAAAGGGTCGGTTGTGTCCGGTGGTGTCAGGGCAAGGTTTGGGTCGGTAACTCCTAGGCTGACATCGCTTATCATACCGAAGAAGCGCTGCTTGTGCCCCTCGATAGTAACGTAGCGCCCGACCACCATATCCTCCACTGAGGTTGAGTTATCTAGACGCACCTCTACTCCTTTACTCAGCGAACCAGAGACGACAATACCCAATCTGTTATCTTGTTGCATCATTGTTTTATCCTTTCCAGGATGGATTGTAACTGGTTATAATCGCCAAGTAGACGTGCGAGGTGCTTACCGGCGGTTACTAAAAAGTGGTGACTATCTTCCTGCGCTAAGCTTATCTGGCGCAGGCAGGTAACTATCAACTCATTCTGGGGTAGTGTAGGATTGGTATTGAGCAAAATGTTAATAAAGCTAGGAGATTGACTGAACTCTCTTACCTCTTCTACTGGACAGATATAAACGAAACTGTGCATGCGTGCTGGCACTGGTGGTAAAAAGTGGTTGATTTTACCAACAGTGCGGTGTCCCACTACCAAAGCTTCAAACTCACTTTTAAGCAGCTTTTCAAGCTGGGGGCTTGATTTGTAGATTGCCTCTTCACTTTCTTCATCTTTACCACGAGCGATGGCCTTTCGCCCTGGTTCAAGGCCAGTGGTAGTGGCATTGGAGACTACCGCAAATAGTTCAAGTTCCTTGTTTCTTGTTTTTACAAGGCTACCTAATGGCGGTAGGTCGTAGAGCTGGTAGCTCTGGGTGGTAAAAGTAGCGGTACTGGTTTCGATAACCTCACCAATCCTCTGCTCTTTTTGAGTAACCAAATCTTGGCATCTCCTTTTTTAGTATTATTTGTTATTAACTATTATTTCGCACATAACTTCAAGTAGAGGATAGATTCAACTCTTTTTTAACTTGCTAACTTGCTTCCCAACCACCAGGCATAAAACAGTAATCCACCAGCAGTGAGATATGGCAAACCTACTATTGACTAGGCCAGGAGGTGGTTTCTGCCAGCGTAAACGCATATATGAATACCTAGCCCTATGACAACCATTACCAGTAATGCGGCCGATGTTCCTTCCCTCCACCAGGAGAAAATATAACCAGTTAGTACAATTACTAGCAAGATAGCTAATAATAAATCTGCTACTATATCTGCTGTCACATATTCGTTTGCAGCTCCATCATTAGCTTCAGCTATTAGAAAGATCAGTGAAAAACCAGCGGTGACTAGCCCAATTACCCTACCTATCAGCTGTATCCTTATTGCTAGGTGATGTTGTTTGTTTTCTCGCATTTAGATCTCCTAGATCCATCTTGTTTTTTTACTACGGTTCTTAGCGGAAGTGGTCAGCTGTAAATTTTCCTCGACAAGAACCATCTCGATGAGCCTTTGGAAATTTTCACGGTCAGCACTTGTTACTACCGCCTGCTGGTGGGCTTCAGCGAGGGCGACTGGGTAGCCGTGTCCTCGACGACATTGGTCTAAAAGAAGACCGTGAGTTAGGTTTAGTAAGTGTTTGTCTGCTACCACCCATTCTGGAATCTCAATACGGGCTACTTCATCATCCGCCCTAAGATAAAAGAAATAGATGCGGTGATTGCCGTACCATTTTTCTACAATGGAGGACTGACTGGTGAATAGTGCTGACCTTTCACCGTTAGCCAGCAGTCTCGAAAATAAATCTCGATCACGAATACCAGTTACAGCGTCGCATTCCCGATTGCCGGTAACAATCTTGCTACAGTAACGGTCACAATCGGGGATTTCATGATGGCATATGGCCACTCTCAATGTGTTGATTACGTCTGTTGATCTAGGAAAACTGATATAGCTAGCAACAGCTACTTTCCTATCTTTGTTTAGCTTCTTTATTTTATCTAAGCAGCGGATGAAGCCTCTATTCAGTAAATCCTCAATGACAAATTCGGGATATTCCTTGCTTACGAGGTTCCAGAGGATAAGAGAACCGTCTATCAATGCTAGCGCTGAATTTCCGATTGGTACCCCAGCAGCTATAGAAGCGAGTTGCTTACATTCTTCGACGCTGCGCTTGATACCCAGCAGCGTTCCCTCCACCAATTGCTCCCGTCCCCTGCCATCAGGTGATACGATAACTAAGTCTCTATCGCCAGAGTAAAGGCTGGGAAGACTGCTTATTATTGCATCTGGATTGGAGCCATATTTTAATATAACACTTCCGATGTTTATGATGTAACACCGTACCGAGAGGTGACGATCAACATCAATCTGGGAGCCGTCAGTAGCTATAATGCTGAACTCGTCTGGTGGTTGCGGTGACGGGTAGTGACAATTAGGTTTCTCTACCGGTTGGGCTATAAGCCAACTGGTTTTGCTAGTGACGGCTTTTCTCTTCAACCATTCAAGGTCATTACTACAGTCGATACAGATAGCCATAGCTTTTAGTAGTTGCTGTTGTGTTTTTTGGTTGTTCTGTTTAAAGTTGGCGGCCATTCCCGCAACTTGAGAGGCTATATCAGTCAAGTTAAGAGACACTACCCTTTTTCCTTTATAGTAGTTTTACTAATGACTAGTATAGTTTATAAGCATTACTGACTCAAGCGTTACAAGGTGATTCATGGATGGCAGATGATATAATATAGAGAATATTTTTGTTAGGATTATGTTTCCAGAAATATTACCAGTTTTACTAAGCGTGATAGTTATTTCACTAACCGGCGTAATGATGCCCGGTCCCATGTTTGCTGTTGCGCTGGCCAAGAGCTTCCGCTCTCCCTGGGCGGGTGTGTGGATATCACTGGGGCATGCCGTCATTGAAGTACCGATTATTCTGCTAATATATTTTGGTTTTGCCCATTTCTTTGATAACAGCATTGTACAGCTTGTATTGAGTATCTTGGGTGGAGGAATGGTTATCTGGCTGGGTATTGGCATGTTTCAAGCCCGAGCTAAGGTAATTGCTCAGGGAAAAGACTTGCCCTACAAAGCGTTTACCGCTGGAGTTATTACCAGTGGTCTTAATCCGTTCTTTATACTATGGTGGGCGACTCTTGGCAGCCTGCTGGTGATGAAGTTTGTTGAGTTTGGCACTGGCGGTCTTGTGTTGTTCATAATTGTCCACTGGCTATGCGATCTGTTGTGGTTATCTTTAGTGGCGTTGGTTGTCTACAGGACTCACGCACTTTGGGGAAAGAAAGTTCAGGAAAGTGTATTTATCACTTCCAGCCTACTACTGGCCGGCTTCGGTATCTGGTTTATGGTATCCGGTTTTCAGGCAGTGTTTTAGTTAATCTTTGAAGGCACAATACTATGAGAGTTGGCTACGTTTATGATCCTATATATCTCAAACATAATACAGGAAATCATCCAGAGAATGCCAGTCGGTTGGAGGCAATCATGCGCTATTTAGAAAGGACCGGTCCTTGGCAGCAGCTAATTTCCTTAAAACCGAGGGTAGCCACTATTGAAGAAATATCGCTGGTGCATACAAAGCAATACATTTCTGAAGTAAAGGCATTAGCCAGTAAAGGCGGAGGCCAGCTTGATCTAGATACTATAGTATCCTCTGATTCATATGACGTAGCTCTTTATGCTGCTGGTGGTACTATACAAGCAGTCGATGCCGTTATGGACGGTAGTTTGGACAGTGTTTTTGCTCTGGTAAGACCACCTGGTCACCATGCCAGTACCGGTGGGGGGATGGGCTTCTGTTTATTCAATAACGTGGCCATTGCTGTAACTCATATTTTACATAAGTATAAACTGGAGCGTATTGTAATTGTTGATTTCGATGTCCACCACGGCAACGGCACCCAGGATGTTTTTTATACCAATCCCGGGGTGCTTTATGTATCCACTCATCAATCGCCTCACTATCCGGGGACTGGCAGGGTGGACCAAATAGGAGAGGGAGAAGCCAGGGGGACCACGGTCAACATACCACTGCCTAGCGGTTGTGGTGATGAAGAATACAATCAAGTCTTCGAACAGATTATTGTTCCGGCGATCCGCTCTTTTGATCCAAAAATCATTGTGGTTTCCGCTGGTTATGATGGTCACTGGTCTGACGGACTAGCTGGGATGCAGTTAAGCATTACCGGTTTCGCTCAGATAACGGGTATTATCAAACAATTAGCAGACGAGTTATGCGATGGACGGTTGGTTTTTAGCCTAGAGGGTGGTTACAACCTTACCGCTTTATCCGCTTCTGTTAGGGCTACCTTCGAGGTTTTACTGGGTAAAGAAGATATTGAGGATAAACTAGGGCAGTTACCCCTTGAGGTTAAAGTACCCAATATTACGGGCCTAATGCAGTTAATAAAGGGAATACACGGCATACATTAGGTGGTATTACGCCGCAGGTTGCATTCAACGTAGCACTTTTCACACTCTACGCTGCAGGGCTCTACATGTATTGTAATATTTGTGTTTGTTAGCCTGTTTTCAAGATCTTTTTCTAAGTGGTCACATATTTTGTGGGCTTCATCTACGCTAGCATCTCGAGGCATTATCAGGTGCAAGTCAATAAAGCGCTGGTTGCCCGCTTTACGAGTACGTAGTTTATGAAAACCAACCATTTGGCTGGGATGTTCTTTAATACAGGATACTATTTCCTTTTCTTCAGCTTGTGGAAGGCTTGCATCCATCAAGCCGTGAAAAGATTTTATTGTTACGGTGAGGGCTGATTTTAATATTATTATAGAAACAAATAGGGCGATGATAGGGTCAAGAATAAAAAGACCGGTAATGCGTATTACTACTAATCCAGCCAGTACTCCAGCTGCCGAATAAATATCGGCGGTTATATTACGACCGATTGCTTCAAGTGCCAGCGAATCGGTGGCTTTTGAAACCTTCAGCAGATGTCGGGAAAGCAAAATACTGGCTGTTATTGAAACTGCCATCACTCCCATACCGGCTTCGGTAAGTTCTATAATCTCTTCTGAGATAATTCGGTCAATCGCCGAATATATTATTAATCCTCCGGCAGTGAAAATTAGTATTGCTTGAGCTATAGCCGATATATTTTCAATCTTGCCATGACCGAAAGGGTGGTCCTCATCAGCTGGTTTAGTGGATAGCCTGATCGAGAAGAAAGCAATAAGCACAGCAATCACATCTAGGAAGCTATCAGCTGTCTGAGCAAATATGCTTATACTACCAGTTAGGAAGGCTATTACAAACTTCAATATTACAAGCCCGAGAATAACCATCAGAGTAAGTCGGATAGCGCCTTTCCTAGTAGAGAACATTCTTTATTTCCTGCTATTCGATTTTAGGAAGGGTAGCCATCGGAAAAAGGGGGGCCATTCGCGGTTTTCCCAGACTATTAACAGCAACGGGGCGATAAAAAGAGAACTGAAAGTGCCAGCTATAATACCGGTAATTAATACTACCGCAAAGTTTTGAATCGTGGAACCAACAAAAAGCAATAATGCCAGTACCACGATGATTGTAGTGAGACTTGTGTTTATCGAGCGGGTGAGGCTTTCGGCAAGGCTATTGTTAACAACTACTCCAAAATCATCGTCTTCGCTGCGAGACAGGTTATCCCGTATCCGATCAAAAATAACGACGGTATTGTTTACACTATAACCGATTACCGCCAGGATACCAGTTATGAACATAAGATTGATCTCCCAGTCGAGGATGCCACTGAGAATGGAAAATACCCCGAGTGCTATCAGCGCGTCGTGCAGAAGGGCTATTATGGCGCAAGTTCCATAGCGGAAGGGTTTAGGCATGCGACGGAAGGCCCAGGTTACATAAAGCATAATACCAACGGCGGCAATGGCTATTGCAATGGTAGTGATATTGGTTGTTTCTCTGGCCGTTATCGGACTGATATCATCGGATCTGCTATCCAACGGACCGAATATGACTGCCAGTTCATTTACAAGCTGTACCTCTTCACTGGTAGACAGTTCGAAAGTGCGGACAAGGAAATCACCACTGCCTAAGGCTTGCTGGACAATTGCATTACCATAACCTAGGTTGTCTAGTTCCCGCTTGAGTTCTCCCAATTCTACATCTTCATTGAAGCTCAATGTCAATTGTAAGCCACCACTGAACTCTATGCCTGCCTTCAAGCCCAGGCTAGACAGCGAGATAATGCATATCAAAATCAATACCCCGGAGATAGCAAAGAAGCGAATTTTTTTATTAACAAAATCAAACATCTTTTTTCCCCAGATAAGGGCTAAACAAGCTGGTTCTCTTTGCTAAGTTACTGCCTACAAACAGACGCAGGAGTGTTCTGGTGACTATAATAGCAGTGAACATGCTCACAGCGACTCCGATAAGCAAGGTCAGACCGAATCCTTGAACCGGGGCACCAGCAACAATCTGACTACCTACCCAGATGAGGATTATACAGACTATAAAAGTCGTGATATTGCTGTCCCTTATAGCCGTCCAGGCACGGCCAAAACCGGCTTTCACAGCCGCCCCTAAAGTGCGCCCAGCCTGAAGCTCCTCCTTCATCCGTTCGAATATAAGAACATTGGCATCTACTGCCATACCAATTGAAAGCACGAAGCCACCAATCCCAGCTAGCGTAAGCGTAACCGAAATCAACTTGAATATAGCAAGTACAACCACACCATAAAAAACTAGTGCCAGTGAAGCAACAAGTCCAGGTATACGGTAGTAGAGAATCATAAACAGCAAGATTAGTACAATACCAATAATTCCCGCTTTTGCGCTTAATTCGATAAAATCAGCACCCAGTGCCGGAGAGACGTTTTCTTCGTAGATTACCTCTAGGGGTACGGGCAAACGTCCGGCATTCAGCTGCTTGGAAAGTTCGGTGGCTTCGTTCACACTTAAACCTGTGATACTACCGATGTTGGTGATGATTGCTTGAATAATGGGAGTAATCGGTTGCCCGTCCTCTCCCTTTAAAGATTCGTCACCTTCGAAGATACCCAATGGCTGACCTAGTAGTCGACTCGTAATCTGCTCTGAAAGTTGGCTGCCCTCTTCATCCCATTCGAAAATAAGTTCTATTTTACCGAAATTATCCCTGGTAACGTAAGTGTTTTCTTTGAAATAACTGCTGTTTAATACCCTTTCCTCTCCATCGATAGTACCGGTAGCCGCTATCCATTTCTCCTCTCCATCTTCAATCACAAGTTCACGGAACTCAAGCAGCGCTGTTCTGCCAATGCGCTCTTTCTGAACATCGGTGATATCAATACCAGGTAGTTCAACTACTATACGATCATCGCCCTGTTTGCTAATAATAGGCTCGGTTACTCCCAGTGGATTTACGCGATTAGCGATGACTGCCACCACCCCGTCAATGATCTCATCTTCCCTGCCAGCTTCAACACTAGAGAGGTCAGCTTGATATACAAGGCGGATACCGCCTTGAAGGTCAAGGCCCAGTAACATACCTCTACCGAACAGCATCCCCTTGTCAATAGGTAGTACGATAAGTAGGGAGAGAATGAATATTATTACTAAAGTCAATAAGACTAGAAGATTTCTTGCGTTCATGTACCTAGGATATCTACCTTGGCAAAAAGGTAGAGTTAGCCTCCCCTCTTTGACATAAGCAAATTATGGGCATAAACCAATGCTTCGTCCTTCGTGTTTATCTCACCGCAGGCATGGGCTTCTTTTATTGCCTCCAGCAGCCTACCGACCTCCGGTCCTGATTTGAGATTGAGATTTCTCATTAAATCGTGTCCATTGATTAACTTTGGTGGCTTAATTACACTCCTCTGCTTTTTATACTGGTCCAAAATATAGTTTACCAAATTCGAATGCCACCGCCAGCCTGCCATATTCAAGTCCACCCCTCGGGTGGCTAGGTGATCAGCCAAGCTGAAGAAGAGAACATCAATAGCGACATCATCGGTATCTCGAAAATAGCGGTAGATAGCCCTATTGGTGGGTGATTCATCACGGCTTGTTTGTACAGGGCGCAGGTGGTGGTATACAATGGCTGCTACTAGCTTGGCT